>Ga0209057_1000422_pt1 | contig 38528 bp, 35 predicted proteins | sample GraSoiAngelo_146_FD_185903 | JGI IMG/M metagenome (GOLD analysis project Ga0209057, IMG submission 185903) | Grasslands soil microbial communities from the Angelo Coastal Reserve, California, USA - 14_1009_05_30cm (SPAdes) (version 2) | ecosystem: Environmental > Terrestrial > Soil > Grasslands ...
AACGGGCGCGCATAACGGCGCAGGGCGCAGGACGAGTCATGCTCGCTCGCGAAGCTCGATCCTTGCGAGGAGACCTGCGAGCTCCGAGCGGGATCGCACCGCGAGCTTCCGATAGGCGCTCGTGAGGTGCGTCTCGACGGTCTTCGTGCTCAGAAAGAACCTTGCCGCGACCTCGCGGTTCGTGGCACCGTTCGCCACCGCGAGGCAGACCTGCGTCTCCTGAGGGGTGAGCAACGCGAGGTGCGGCTTCGCGGCGTCGCCGACGCGCTCGCCCGTTGCGGCCAGCGCGGCCTTCGACTGGTCGATCCAGGCCCGCGCCTCGAGTAGCTCGAACTCGCTCAGCGCCGCTCGCAGCTGACGCCGCGCTTCGAGGGTCCTCCGCTGCCGATGTAGCAGCTGGCCAAATCGGAGCCGGGTGCGGGCGCGGTCCAGCGGTATCGGACCTCCCTCGTGGAGCGCTATTGCTTCTTCGAACGCGACCACCGCGTATCCCTCCGGCGCAAGCATCGCGCGACAGCGCGCCAGGACCGCTCTCCCCCACGCGCTGTCGGCGCTCTCGACGATGTCGGCGAACTCCGCGAGCGCGAGCGCGGCTTCTGGCCGTCGCCCGAGCAAGACCAGCGCCTCGATGTATTCGGCATTCCACGGTGCGACGATCGGCTGTCGCATGTTTTGGTGCCGCAGAAGCGAGCGCGCGGTCTCGAGTGGGCCGACTGCGGCATCGGGTCGCTGCAATGAAACTTCGAGGACGCCGATTGCGGTGCACGTCATCGTGACGAGCGAGTCGATCCCCAGCTCTTGCGCCAGCTGAAGCGCGTCGCGCGCGTGCTCGCGCGACTCGGCCTCCATCCCCAGTCCGCCCTCGGCGACGGCAGCGCAGTAACACGCGAATGCGAGCTCGCTGCGCAGTCCGAGATCTCGGGCAAATTGCGTCGCCTCCGTTGCGGCAGCGAGAGCGCGACGCATCCGACCGAGCCGCGATTCGATCAACGACAGACTCGCGAGCGCATAAGGAAGCAGCGCGAGAAGCCCCTGTTCGCGGGCGGTATCCACCGCCTCGGTGATCACCTCGCGCGCCGTCTCGTGGTCCTCTCCGAAGTGCAGAACGATCGGAATCGACGTCAGGATGGGACAGGCCAGGTGCGATGGAAGCTCGCGGGCGCGGGCCACGACCTCACGACCCAGCTGCACACCCTCGCGCGTCAGGCCGTTCAGGATCAGCGCATGTGCGAGCGAAAACTGCGGCCCGAGCATCGCCATCCCTCCCACGCGCGCGCCAAGCGCGGTGGCTCGGCGAGCGAGACGGAGCGCGGCAGCGCAGTCGCCCGTCATGGTGCTGGCGATGCTCGCGTCAACGAGCATCGCTGCTGCCTGCGCCGGTGCGGCGTTTTCGACTCGGTCTGCGCCGGAGGCGAGGATCTCACGTGCTCTGGTCGGGTCCCCCGTCCACATCAGCACGCGTCCCTGTATGTGATGGCGCTGGGCTTCGAGCTGCGAGTCGTCGGCGTCCTCCACCTCGTCGGCCAACGCGAGAGCGCGCACTCCGAACCCGGCGCGCTCCCAGAGACCGGCTGCCGCAACGAGTCGGCGTGCTCGGCTTTTGCCATCGGGTGTGATCCGCGCCGACTTCTCGAGCGCCGCGGCCGCGGCCGGGTGGCTACCGCGGGTCAGCGCGCGTTGGGATGTCGTCTCGAGCTCGTCAGCGATCGCCGCATCGGCGCCAGCAGTGCTCGCGCCAAGATGCCATGCGCGACGTTCGCTATCGGCGGGCGCATCGAGCGCATCGGCGATCGCACGATGCGACGCTCGCCGCTCGTCCTCGTTCGCATGGCGGTACGCGGCCGAGCGGACGAGCGGGTGACGAAACGCGATCGTCCCGTCTCGTATCACGAGCAGTCCGGCTGCCTCGGCCTCGGTGAGGGCGTCGGCTGGAAGGCCGAGCGATGTCAGAGCCCGCGCGATCGGTCCGACATCGCACTCGCCGCATGCCGCGGCGAGGATGAGTGCGCGCCGAGCGAAGTGCGAGAGATCGCTGATGCGCGCGCCGAAGCCGAGCTCGAGGTGAACGGTGATGGGAAGCGGCTCGGGCAAGGGGCGGCGGCCATCGAGCTCCTTCGGGTCGAGAGTGACAGCCAGTTCCGTCAGCGCGAGGGGATTCCCCGCCGTCTCACGGTGGAGCCGAGCGGCCACGATAGGTGCGACTGACCCCTTCGCCGTCTGCGACAACAAGGTGTGGCCGGCCTCGGCATCGAGACCATCGAGAAGCTCTTCGGGAAGGCCCTCGGTGCTCGGGAAGGCCACTCCCGCTCGCACGGTGAAGAGATGCGCGATCGGCGTCCCGCGCAATCTCCGGGCGGCGAAGAGGAGCGTCTCGAGAGAGGCTCGGTCGAGCCACTGCGCATCATCCACCAACACGGCGAGCGGAGCGGCCTCCGCTGCAGCCGAGAGCAACGTCAGCGTTCCCACGTAGACGGCGAAGCGGTCAGCTTCTACCGAAGGTCCGAGCAAGAGGGCCGCCTCGAGGGCGGCGCGCTGCCGCGGAGGCAGCTTCTGCAAGTTCTCGATGAGCGGGTGCAGAACCGTCGCGAGCGACGAGAACGCGAGCTCCGACTCGCTTTCGATCCCGGCTACCCAGAGGACGCGCATCTTCTGCGCCGCGGCCTCCACCTCCGCGTGCCGCAAGAGCGCGGTCTTCCCGACTCCAGTCTCTCCCCGGATCACCAGAGCGCCACCCTCACTCGCCCGCGCGGCGCGCAGCAGCTGCTCGATCTGCCGGGTCTGGCGCTGCCTGCCCAGCAGCATCGCGGAAGCCTAGCAGCGGCCTGCTAATTCAGGGACTTCCCCGATGGGCGCGTGCGAGCTACGCGCGTATGTTCGGCCCAACCGACGCGAGGGCGACGCCCTCCGCCAGTTCTCGCCGCTATGGCTCGGTCAAACGGCTCGCGAATCGTGTGGGAGGTCGACCGTCCATGAACGCTCGGTTAGGCGTGCTCGTTCTCGGCCCGTCCCTCGTTCTCTTTTCGCTGCTCGGTTCGTCCGCCTACGCGGAGCCGCCGACGCAAGAGCGGACCCATTTCGACAACACGGTGAGGCTCGTCCGAGCCTCCAACATCTGCGGGTTCGACGTCTTCGGTCACTTCCAAGGCGACCAACACTTCACCTTGTTCTACGACCGTACAGGCGCGATCGATCGGGAGGTCGACACGTTTCCGGACTTCAAGGTCACCGTATTCGCTCCTTCCACAGGCAAGTCGTACACGTCCGCCAGCCCCGCCGTGCTGCACACGCAGTACACCGACGGCGCGGCGATCGGTAGTCCGGCGATCGCCGAGCTCACCGGACTCGTCGAAAAGGTCGACGGCGTCGACATCGACAGCGGTCGGCTCGTCTTCAACGCCATCGTGGTCGGCCGCGACGCGGCGGGTGTTCCGACCATTCAGTTCCTGAGCGTGATTTCGTCGAGTGGTCCGGACCTCGACACGACCATCGGCAGGGCTCGTTGCAACGCGGTCAGATGAAGCGCGCAGGGGCCGCAAGTGTGAAGGGGCGTCGTTTCGGCGCCCTCTCTTCCGAGTCCAGGTAAGTACCAAAGGAGGCAACGTCATGGCGTTACGTATCACGTTCGCGTTTCTGATGGTAGTCGCGCTCGCGCTTGTCACGCCGCCCGTCGCGGCATCGCCTCAGTTCGGAGAATGGTCCGCTCCGGTCAACCTCGGCCCGGTCGTCAACTCGTCCGCGATCGAATTCGGCCCCGCGATCACTCCAAACGGTCTGAGCCTGTACATCAGCGTCTTCTCTGAGTCAAAGGGCGACGAAGACATCTTCGTGTCGCACAGGCAGAAGCGCACTGACCCATGGGGCCCTCCAGTGAGCCTCACCACGATCAACACGAGCGCCAATGAGCGAGTGCCCGCGTTCTCACGCGACGGCTTGATCATGTTCTTTGCGAGCGATCGCCCAGGCGGATTCGGGAGCACCGACGTGTGGATGTCCCGCCGCGACAACCCTCGCGACGATTTCGGCTGGGGTCCGCCGGTGAACCTCGGTTCCGGAGTCAACACGGCTGCCGGCGAGGCTGGCTCCACGCTCTTTGAGCGAGCGGATGCAGGTGAAGATGAAGACGGAGATGGGTCCGGCGCAATTCTGATCTTCAACAGCGACCGCGCCGGGAGCCAGGATCTCTACCAGAGCGTGCGGGCGCATGACGGCTCTTTCGCGGCCGCGACCGAGATCAAAGAGCTCAACACGCCACTCACAGACGCACGCCCGACGATCCGCTCCGATGGACTCGAGATCTTTTTCTTCTCGAACCGACCGGGCTCGCGACAGCTCGATCTCTGGACGGCGACGCGCTCCCGCGCCCACGATCCCTGGTCCCCTCCGGTAAACCTCGGCCTCGTCGTGAACTCGGCGCTCTCCGACATTCAGCCGTACCTTTCCCGCGACGCGAGAACACTCTTCTTCGGCTCGAACCGGCCCGGCTCGAACAACGGCGACATCTGGATGACCACGCGTGTGAGGGTCGGCGAACCGGACCACGACTAGAACCTAGAAGGGCCGCGACTTGCGTCGCGGCCCTTCCTCTTATTCCAGGTAGTCCTTGAGCTTACGACTCCGCGAGGGGTGACGCAGCTTGCGCAGCGCCTTGGCCTCGATCTGCCGGATGCGCTCGCGCGTGACGTTGAACTCGCGCCCCACTTCTTCGAGCGTGCGCGTGCGGCCATCTTCGAGACCGAACCGCAGCTGCAGCACGCGACGCTCGCGGCCGGTCAATCCTTCGAGGACCGACTCGACCTGCTCCTTGAGGAGCTTGTGCGATGCGGCGTCGCTCGGCGCGAGGGCCTGGTTGTCGGGAATGAAGTCCCCGAGGTGCGAGTCTTCCTCTTCACCGATCGGTGTCTCGAGCGAGACCGGCTCCTGCGAGACCTTGACGATCTCGCGAACTTTGTCGGCGGTGATGAGCATCCGCTCGGCGATCTCCTCCGCAGTCGGCTCGCGACCGAGCTCCTGAAGGAGCCCACGCGAGACGCGGATGAGCTTGTTGATGGTCTCGACCATGTGGACCGGGATGCGGATCGTCCGCGCCTGGTCCGCGATCGCACGGGTGATCGCCTGACGGATCCACCATGTGGCGTAGGTCGAGAACTTGTAGCCCTTGCGGTAGTCGAACTTCTCGACCGCGCGGATGAGTCCGATGTTCCCCTCCTGGATCAGGTCGAGGAAGCTCATGCCGCGGCCGATGTACTTCTTCGCGATCGACACGACGAGGCGAAGGTTCGCCTCGGTCAGGTTGTGGCGGGCGTCGTCGCCCTTCTGAATGAGCTCGTCGGCGAGACGCCGCAGCGCGCGCTGCTCGTCTGAGTCGAGCTGCGCGAGCTTGTCGAGATGCTTGACGAGGATGTCGCGGAGCTCAGCGCCGAGCATGACGAGCTCGCCGAGACGCTCCGCCCCTTCGGCCGGGCCGTGGATCTTCGCGTACTGCGGCAGGATCCGGAACGCGAGGCGCTCGGGGTCGCGGCGCGCAGCGTCGATGAGTGCGACGGTCTCGTCGATGAGGACCTTCGCCTCGTAGCTGATCTCTTTGCTGTTCGCTTCGCCCTGCAGCGGGTCACGCAGCTTGAGGAGCCGGTTCGCGACGCGCTTCAGCTCCTTGCCGCCCTCCTCGTCGCCGAGCGTGAACCGGAGCGACTTGTTCGTGAAGCGAGTGGCCTCGTCGACGAATTCCTTCGGACGGCCCAGGGCCATCCGCTTCTTCACTTCGACGCCGAGCTCGTACAGATGGATCACCGACAGCGCCGGCGAGACGAGCGCCTGCTCGCCGAGCTCGATGGACTTCGCGAGGTTGACCTCTTCCTCTGCGGTGAGCAGAGGGACCTTCCCGATCTCCTTGAGGTACATGCGGACCGGGTCGTCGACGCTGATGAGGTCGCTCGCCAGGACCGATGCGATCGAGTCCTCGCGCTGTAGCTCCTCGGTCTCTTCCTCTTCCTCTTTGACCTGCGCCCAGGTGGGCGAGCGCTCGGCCTCGAGGATCTCGACGTTGTTGTCGTCGAGGGTCGTGAGCAGCTCCTCGACCTCGCCGGGTTCGGCGTCCGGGATCGCCCGAACGATGTCCTCCTGCGTGACGTAGCCCTGCTGCCGACCGCGCGCGATAAGACGCTCGGCCGCCTCGCGGTGCTCCGGGTGAATCCCGCGCTCAGGCGCCGGCGCCGCGGCGGTCGTGGCTTCCTTTTCCTTAGTCGTGCTTTTCATTCATCCCTCTCGTCGGCGTCAGCCGCGTGCAAAACCGTGTGTCGCTCCCGGCGGTGCATGAGATCCGCGAGCTCGTTCGCCAGCTGAGCGACCTCTCCGTCCACCGCACCCACGTCGCCGCCGTTCGCCCGCGCAAGCTGACCTTGCGCGTTCTTCATGCGGCGCCGCACGTTTCGTTCCCGAAGTCCGAGGGCAGCGATTTCGACCGCTTGGGCGACGTCCTCTTCGCCTTCGAGCTCAGGCGCTGATGCGCCAAGGGCCGCGGCTTTGGCGGCCAGGTGAGCCGGCAGGTCAGAAGTCGGATGCTTCCCCGCCTTGAGCCGTTCGAGCAACGCTCGGTGGTCGGGGTCGTCGAGGTCGCCGGGGGCGAGTTCGGTACGCGCTGCCTCTTCTGGAAATCGGATCAATAGTGCCATTAGGTAACGCTCGGCGGGGGCTGTTTGTTTCGCTGGAGTCTCATTGGACGGGACGGCCGAGCGCTGGGTCGGCGGCGGCGCGGCGGCGGCCTCGCGACGGAGCGCCTCCTGGTCGAGACCGGTCGACGAAGACAGTGTGCCCAGGTAGAGCTCACGTGTGAGCGGGTCCGGCTCGCCCGCGACGAGTGGGAGCGCCTCGGCGAGAAACCGGCGCCTGCCGTCGGCTCGCTCCAGGTCGCTCCGCGCTTGAATACGATCGAGGACGAACTCGAGGACCGGCTTGGCCTCTGCGAGGAGCGCGCGCAGGCGCTCGGGGTCGCGACGGGCGAGCACGTCGGGGTCGGTGTCCGCCGGAAGGACCGTGACGTAGACGGATAGGCCCGTCCGGGCGGTGACGGAGCCGCGCCCCGCTCGGCGGACGGCGCGCTGCACCTGCTGGGCGAGATCGATCCCCCTGCGCTCGGCGGAGTTCTGCCCGGCAGCGTCGCCGTCGAAGGCGACGATCGCCCGCTCGATCCGCATCGCGTCGAGCACGTGGTACTGGTCTTCGGTCAATGCGGTACCCATGGAGGCGACCGCGTTCGCGAAGCCGGCCTGGTGGAGCGCGATCGCGTCGAAGTACCCCTCGACGATCACCGCGACGCCCTGCTTCCGGACGGCGGCGCGGGCGGCGTCCAGGGCGTAGAGGGTCGCGCTCTTGTTGAAGAGTGCTGTTCCCTGCGAGTTGACGTACTTCCCGCGCTGGTCGGCGCGCATCGCCCGGCCTCCGAAAGCGATGATCCGGCCGCGGCCGTCCTTTATTGGGACGATCAGCCGGTCCCGGAACCAGTCGAAGACGCCTCGGTCATTCCGGCCGACCAGGCCCGCGGCGACGGCCTCGTCGTCCGAGTAGCCCTTCTTCCGGAGGTAGCCGACAAGTCCGTCCCAGCTGTCCGGGGCATAACCCAGCCCAAACTTTTCCACCGTTTCCGGGTGGATCCCCCGGTCGGCGATGTAACGGGCGACTTCTTTGCCGCGCTCGGTGCCCCGGAGGGCTTGGCGGAAGTAGAAATGCGCGGTGTCGTTCGCGGCGAGGAGGCGCTTCTCGCGCTCCTGCTCGGCGGGGTCGCGCCGGCTCGTCAGCTCCACTCCGGCACGCTCGGCGAGGACCCTCAGGGCTTCGACGGGCTCGATTCCGTCCAGCTCCTCGAGCCAGGTGAAGATGTCCCCGTGTTTGCCACAACCAAAACAGTGATATGTCCGCCGATCGGGGTCGACGGTGAACGAGGGCGTCTTCTCAGAGTGAAAAGGACAGAGACCTGAATAGGCGCGACCGACTTTCTTGAGCGGCACACGCTCGCTGATCAACTGGACGATGTCCACGCGCTCTTTGACAGTGTCGAAGTCCCCCGGCATCAAGCCAAGTATCGCGCCCGGCTTGCCTTATAGGGGAAGCTTCAGCAACTCCTCGAGCTTCGCCGCGTCGACGGGCTTCGTGACGTGCCGATCGAACCCGGCCTCGCGGGCGAGGCGGCGGTGCCGATCTTCGTCGTAACCGCTGAGGGCGACGAGCACTGCGTCGCTAAGCCCGACCTCGCCGCGGATCCGTTTCGCGACCTCGTACCCGTCCATCTCCGGCAAGCCGATGTCGAGAAGCACGACCTCAGGCCGGTGAAGTCGGGCGCGCTCCAGGGCCTGCGGTCCATCGTGCGCGGTCGCGACCTCGTGCCCGCAGTCGCGGAGCAGCTCCCCAAGGGCTTCGGCGGCATCGATGTCGTCGTCGACGACGAGAACCCGGCGCAGCGCAGAACTTTCGCTCTCGTAGTCCTGGACGACCTGCCCGTCGTTCGTCGGCGCGGGCATACCGTTCGTCCTCACGGGTTTTGCCAATGCCAGACTCGTGCCAGAGCCAAATCGTTCGGAGCTTGTCGCGTTACAAATGGCTCCAGCCGGACGGGATGAAGATCGAGGCGTACGTATCGAGCGCATACCGGTCGGTCATACCAGCGACGTAGTCCGCGACGGCTCGCTTCGCGCCGTCGCGTTGCGCGATCCTTTGATGCTCGGCCGGCAGAAGCTCGGGATGCTTCTCGAAATGCTGGAGAAGCTCCCACAAGACGCCCTGGGCTTTGCGGTCCTCGGTCTTGGCCGGCCCGGCGAGATAGACGTTCTCGAACATGAACTTGCGGAGTGCGTTCGTTGCATCGAGGACGTCGTCGCTCATCGTGACTTCCGGCTTGCCGTAGGAAGTAACGATCACGTCGTAGATCATCGTGTCGAGGCGCTCCGCACGATCGCGACCCAGCGAGGCGCGAATATCCTGCGGGATGTCCTCCTCCCGAACGATCTCCGCGCGCATTGCGTCGTCGATGTCGTGGTGGAGATACGCGATCTTGTCGGCGTAGCGGACGACCCACCCTTCCGGTGTCTCGGGGACTCCCCAGGCGGTGGTCTCGACCCCGCCTTCGGTCGGCGCGCTGTGCTTTTGGATGCCATCGCGAACTTCCTTTGTGAGGTTCAGGCCGGCGCCGTTCTTCTCGATCTTCTCGACGATGCGGACGCTCTGCTCGTTATGGCGGAAGCCGTCCGGCAGGAACTTCCCGAGCAGCTCCTCGCCGATGTGCCCGAAGGGCGTGTGACCGACGTCGTGGCCCATGGCCATTGCCTCGACGAGGTCCTCGTTGAGACGCAGGCCACGGGCCATGGATCGGCCGATCTGCGTGACCTCGAGCGTGTGCGTCAGACGCGTGCGGTAGTGGTCGCCGACCGGCGCGAGGAAGACCTGGGTCTTGTGCTTCAGCCGGCGGAACGCCTTGCTGTGGACGATGCGATCGCGGTCGAGCGCGAACGCGGCACGGGTCGGCGACGGATCCTCGGGACGATCGCGATGCGCATCCGCGGAGCGGGTCGCGTAATCGGCGAGATTGGTCTTCTCGAGCTCCTCGGTGTGCTCGCGGACGCGCAGCGCGGCGACGGAGCGGGACCGGGAAAGTTTGGCCTCGCCGCGCGTCTGTGTGGCCATTTCGCGGCTAAGGCTAATCGGTGCCTGGCTGTCGGCTCAGGACGAGGTCAGTGGCAGTCCGAATGCGACCAGCAACGCGAGCGTGCCAAGGAGCCACGCCACCAAGGCAATCACGGCGATCGCCGGGAGGGGCCATCGCTGCGCGGGAGCAGGAAGGAGCGACAGCACCGCTGAGCTGATCCCGACCCCGGCCACCGCATCGATCGCGACAAGCGCCAGGGGCGGGTGCACGAACGTGAGATATATGAGCGGAACGCACGCGAGCACGAGTACGCCGAGCCCAAGGACGGCCGACCGCGGGGGCGCTCCGACGAGCGTTGCGATCGCACCGATGACCCCGAGGACCGCGACGGCACGTGTCGCGACTTCCGAACCCCCGTAGCCGATCGCGGCAACCCACGACGCGAGGATGATCGCTCCGCCCACCGCGAGGAGACGTCCGCGCACCGGATCACGCGCCAGGACCGCGCCCGCCCCCGCGAGCAGCAGAGTCGCGACGGCGTAGAGAGATCCCCCGAGGATGGCGGACGTCAGGGTGAAGTAGCGCGCCGCCGTGCTGATCGCCAAGGCCCCAGCGCCGACGGCGGCAGCGAGGAGCAAGAGCCGGCGGAAGGTCATGTCTCGGCGTCACGGTAAGGGAGTCGCTTTACACCGCTCCGTCCCTGATGTATCCCTCAGGCCGAAGCTGGGGAGGTGCGCGAAATGGGGAGTTCCCTATTCGAACGTTTGGGTGGCGCAACCGCGATAACGGCGGTCGTCGACGATTTCAGCGCTCGCTGCGCTCACGACGCGCGGATCAACGCGAAGTTCGCACGGACCGATATCGCCCGGCTCAAGGCGATGCTCGTCGATCAGGTGTCCGAGGCATCCGGCGGACCGGCCAACTACACCGGCCGCGACATGAAGACGGCCCACCTCGACATGGGCGTGACGACGGGCGAATTCAACGCACTGGTCGAGAACTTGGTCACCACGTTGAACAAGTTCGGCGTGGGCAAGGCCGAGCAGGACGAGCTGCTCGGGATCCTTGGTCCACTCAAAGCCGACATCGTCGAGGTCGACTCGACTGCGACGGGCACGCCCCTCCCGGACAGCTACAAAGCGGCTCCGGCACTGGCGGCCGCGAGGAGCTGAGCCCGCTTAGCTAGCGGTCTCTGGCAGTAGTTCCCGCCAGCGCGGCTTGCGCAGCTGCGAGACGCGCGACCGGTACGCGGTAGGTCGAGGGCGACACGTAGGTGAGGCCGAGCTCGTGGCAGAGCGCCACGGATGAGGCCTCGCCCGCGTGCTCACCGCAGATCCCGATCTTGAGATGGGGTTTCGTCTTGCGCCCGCGTTCGACCGCCATTCGCATCATGGCGCCCACGCCGTCGCGGTCCAGGACCTGGAACGGGTCCGCCGGGATGATCTTCTCCTCGACGTAACGCGTGAGGAAGCTCTTCTGGGCATCGTCGCGCGAGATGCCGAGCACTGTCTGCGTGAGGTCGTTCGTTCCGAAGGAGAAGAACTCGGTCTTCGTGGCGATCTGGTCGGCGATGATGCACGCCCGCGGAATCTCGATCATCGTGCCGAACTTGTACTCGACGCGCTTCCCCCGCTCCTTGAACACCTGCTCCGCCACCTCGGTGACGTTGGCTTCGAGACGATCGAGCTCTCCCATCGTGGCGACGAGCGGCATCATGATCTCGGGCTTCGCTTTGATGCCCTTCTCCGCCGAGTCGATCGCCGCACCGAGGATCGCGCGGATCTGCATCTCGAGTATTTCGGGATAGACGAGGAGCAGCCGGCAACCGCGCAGTCCGAGCATCGGGTTGTCCTCGTGCAGCTGCTCGAGGCGCCGGTAAATGCGCTCTTTGTCCTGGAGGTCGGCGCCGTTCTGTCCGGTGGCGCGCGCCACTGCGATGTCGATGTCGACATCGGCGTACTCGCGCAGGAACTCGTGAAGCGGCGGGTCGATCAGCCGGATCACGACCGGCAGTCCGTCCATCGCCTCGTACATCTCACGGAAGTCGCCCTGCTGGAACGGGAGGAGCTTCGCGAGCGCGCGTTTCCGTCCGGCCGTGTCGTTCGCGAGGATCATGTCCTGCACGATCGGCAAGCGCTCGGCTTCGCGGAACATGTGCTCAGTGCGCGCGAGGCCCACCCCCTCCGCGCCGAGCTCGCGAGCGAGGCGGCACTCACCCGGCGTGTCCGCGTTGACCCACACGCCGAGGCGGCGGCGCTTGTCCGCCCACGACAGAAGCTCGATGAGCTCCTTTTCTTCGCGGAAGTTCGCGGCGATCGTGGGCAGCTCGCCGGCGAAGACCTCGCCGGTGGTGCCGTCGATGGAGATCGCGTCGCCCTCGTGGATGACCTTGCCGTCGACGCGCATCTCGCGCTTTTGAAGGTCGATGTCGAGCGCGGCGACCCCCGCGACGCACGGCAGGCCGAGACCGCGCGCGACCACGGCCGCGTGAGAGGTCGAGCCGCCGCGCGCGGTGAGGATCCCGGTTGCCGCGACCATGCCGTGGAAGTCGTCGGGGCTCGTCTCGGGTCGCACGAGGACGACGAGCTGCTTCTGTCCTTTGAGCGCCACGGCGCGGTCGGCGTCAAAGACGGCGCGCCCCGTCGCCGCACCCGGTGACGCGTTGAGTCCCTTCGCGAGGTAGCGGCCGGCGGTGCGCGCGCGGTCGACTTCCTTCTGGTCGAACCGCGGCAGAAGGAGCTGCTCGACCTGGGCCGGCTCGACGCGTTTCAGGGCTTCGTCCTTGGTGATGAGGCCCTCCTTCACCATGTCGGTCGCGATCTTCACCGCGGCCGCCGCGGTGCGCTTGGCCGAGCGGGTCTGGAGCATGTAGAGCTTGCCGCGCTCGATCGTGAACTCGAGGTCCTGCGCGTCGCGGTAGTGCTTCTCGAGCCGCTTGGCGATCTTGTCGAACTCCGCGTACGCCTTTGGCATGTCCCGCTTCATCTGCGCGATCTTCGACGGCGTGCGGATGCCGGCGACGACGTCCTCGCCTTGGGCGTTCGTCAGGTATTCGCCGTAGAGCTCCTTCGCGCCGGTGTTCGGGTCACGAGTGAACGCGACGCCCGTCCCCGAGTCGTCGCCCATGTTTCCGTAGACCATCGTGACGATGCTGCAGGCGGTCCCGAGGTCGTCCGAGATCTTGAATTGCTTGCGGTAGTCCTTCGCGCGCTGCCCGAACCATGAGCCGAACACGGCCTCGATCGCCAGACGCAGCTGCTCCTGCGGCTCGGTAGGGAATGGCTTTCCCGTTTCCTTACGGACGATCCCCTTGTATTCGGTGACGAGCTCTTCCAGCTGCTTCGCCGAGAGCTCGGGGTCGGTCTCGACCCGCGCCGCCTTCTTCCGTGCTTCGAGCGCCTGATCGAACTTCGCGGCGTCGATGTCAAGCACGATGCGGCCGAACATCGAGATGAATCGCCGGTACGCGTCCCAGGCGAAGCGCTCGTTCTTGGTGAGCTTCGCGAGGCCCGCGCGGCTCTCGTCGTTCAGGCCGAGGTTGAGGACCGTGTCCATCATTCCGGGCATGCTCATCGCCGCACCCGAGCGGACGGAAACGAGCAGCGGGTCCTTGGGATCGCCGAGCTTCTTCTTCGTGGCGCGTTCGACCGTCGCGAGCGCCTTTTCCACCTGGTCCCAGAGGCCGGGCGGCAGCTTCTTCTTCGCCGCGAAGTAGGCGTTGCATGCCGCGGTGGTGATCGTGAACCCGGGAGGGACGGGGAGTCCGGCGTTGGTCATCTCCGCGAGACCCGCGCCCTTGCCACCCAGGAGATCGCGCATCTTCGCGTTGCCTTCGGCTTTGGCATTCGCGAACAGGTAGACCCATTTCTGCGACTTCGGAGCGGCGCGGCGGGGTGTCGCTGGGCGGGTGCGGCTACGAACGGCCATGGCGGACCTCCCCTTCGGAGATATCGATTCTCGCAGAAACGACTGGAGCGGCGAAACGGCGAAGAGCATCGCGGCCCGTCGCCCAAAGCCCGCGACGGAACGCCAGTACGATCACGACGAAGACCGCCCCGGTCACGACGCCGGACGCCTCGGGCGCGCTCGTGAGCGCGTCCCGCAGCTCGAGGACGATGACCGCGCCGAGAAGGCTGCCCCAGAGTGTTCCGATGCCGCCCAGGATGGTGATGAGCACGGCCTGACCCGACGTGGTCCAGTGCAGGAGATCGAGCGAAGCGAAGCCGTTCCCCAGCGCGAAGAGACCGCCGGCCAGGCCGGCGAGTCCGCCGGACAGCACGAAGGCGAGCAGCTTGTAGCGCCAGGTGGCGTAGCCGAGAGCTTGCGCGCGCGGCTCGTTGTCGCGGATCGCCACGAGCACGTGCCCGAACGGCGAATGGACGATGCGGTAGGCGAGGACGTAGCCGAGCAGGATCAGCGGCAGGGCCGCGTAGTAGAAGTCCGCCGAGCGACCCAGCGCGAGACCCGGAAACGTGCGCGGCACTCCGTGAAGTCCGTTCTCGCCGCCGGTGACATCGCGCCACTCGTTCGCCACGTAGAAGACGAGCTGGGCGAAGGCGAGTGTGACCATCGCGAAATAGATGCCCCGCCGACGGATGGCGAGATACCCGAACGGGACCGCGAGGAGCGCGGAGGCCGCCGCGCCGACGAGCGCGGCGATCGCGAACGGCACTCCCGTCGATTTCGCGGCGATCGCCGCGGCGTATGCGCCGAGACCCCAGAACGCCGCGTGGCCGAACGACAGGAGACCCACGTAACCGAGAAGGAGGTCGACCGACATCGCGAAGAGGCCCCAGAGCAGGATGTCGAGCGCGAGGACCGGGTACATCGCACGCGGGAGCGCCAGCGCGACCGCGATCGCGACCGCATACGGCAGAAGGCGGAGCAGGCGTGTCACGAACGAGCCTCGAGCGACCCGAAAAGCCCGGCCGGCCGGACGAGCAGCACCACGGCCATCAGCGCGAACGCGACCACGTTCTCGAGCGCGGGGTCGAAGACGGCGGCGAGGCTCGCCAGCACTCCGACGAGAAACCCTGCGATGACGGCACCGGCGATCGAGCCCATTCCGCCGATGACCACGACGGCGAACGCGAAGATGATGAGCTCGCTTCCCATCAGCGGAGAAACGTTCCGCATGGGTGCGGCGAGTACCCCGCCGAGCGCGGCGAGCGCGACCCCGAAGCCGAACACCGGGGTGACCCAGCGGTCGACGTTTATCCCGAGCGCCCGCGTGAGCTCGGGACGCTCGGTCGCGGCGCGGACGATCATGCCGAGCCGCGTTCGCTCGATGACGTACCACACCGCGATGCAGACAACGATCGAAAAAGCGATCACGAAGAGGCGGTACGTCGGATACGCCACGAGCCCCGCCGACACCGAGCCGGCGAGCTCCGTCGGCGCCGGATACGGTTGTCCCTGCAGCCCATACCGCAGTCGGACACCGTCCTGGATCATGAGCGTCAGCCCGAACGTGAGGAGGAAGTTGTAGAGCGGGTCGAGCCCATAGAGGCGCCGGATGAGCAAACGCTCGAGGACCATCCCGGCGATCCCGATCGCGATCGGTGCCAGGACGAGCGCGACCCAGAAGCCGACGCCGAAGTCCTGCAGCAGCAGATAGGCGGCGAACGCTCCGAGCATGTAGAGCGCTCCATGCGCGAAGTTCACGACGCGCAGCACGCCGAAGATGACCGCGAGGCCGAGCGACAGCAGCGCGTAGAAACTGCCGTTCACGAGTCCGTTGAAGAGCTGCAGCGCGATGTATTCCATGCGACGAGGAGGGACGGGACGTCGTCCCGCCCCTCAGCTCTCCGTTACCTGGCCATGTTGCAGCCCGCCTCCGAGAGCGGCCGCGAGGCCTTGTCGGCGGCGATCGTGCTGACCACCTTCGAGTAGTCGAATGTCTCCTTGGCTTCCGACTTCGGCTTCACCTGCGCGATGAGCGCGTCGTGCTGGACCCAGTGGTCCTCCGTGCGCACGGAGCCATTACGGATGAAGAAGTCGCTGAACTTGTAGCCCTCGAGCCGCGTCACGACAGTATCGGCGTCATCCGACCCAGCGCGCTTGACGGCTTCCATGTACTGCCATGCGGCCGAGTAGTTGCCGGCGTGGGCGAAGGTCGGGCGGATCCCGGTGCGCTTGAGGAACTTGTCCGCGAACGTCTTCGACTGATCGTCCATGTTCCAAAGCCACGGCGTCGTGTACACGGTGCCGGCGAGCGCGTCCTGGCCGAGCGCGGTGATGTCCGTGTCGAACAGGAGGCCCACCGCGAGCTTGATGTTCTGGTCCTTGAGCTTGAACTCGTTGTACTGCTTCACGACGTTGACGAGATCGCCGCCTGCCTGCATCGCTCCAAGGATCTGCGGCTGGAGCTGGCCGGCCTTGAGGAGCAGCGACGAGAAGTCGCCGGTCGTGTTCGGGAAGGGGGAACCATCGGACTGTATGACGTTGCCCCCCGCGGCGACGACGGCTTGACGGAAGGACTTCTCCATGTCCTGACCGAACGCGTAGTTCGGATAGATGATGTACCAGCTCTTCCCGCCCTGCTGCGTCACGGTGACGCCGGTGCCCTGCGCGAGCATGTAGGTGTCGTATGCGTAGTGGAACGTGTACTTGTTGCAGCTCTTGCCGGTGAGGTCCGTCGTGGCCGCGGCGACGTTTATGTAGAGCTTCTTCTCGGTCTTCGCGACGTCGGCGATCGCGAGAGCCGCCGACGAGGTCGGCACATCGAGGATGAGGTCGGCGTTGTTGCGCTCGTAGAACTCCTGTGCCTTCTGCTGCGCGACGTCGGCCTTGTTCTGGTGATCCGCGGTAAGGACCTCGACGGTGCCGCCGAGCGCGTTGTCCCCGTACTTCGCCTTGAAGTCTTCGACCGCCATCTTCACCGCTTCGACGGCGTTCTTCCCTGAGAGATCCGCGTACACGCCCGACTGATCGTTGATGACCGCGATGACGAGCTTCCCGTCGGTGAGCTTCACGGTGCCGCCGCTCGGGCCTGCGCCTGTGCCGCCGCCGCACGCCGCGGCGAGGAGCAGCGCGACCAAGGAACCCGCGATGGTTCGCCTCATTCGAATCCTCCCCGGTTGTTGTCCCGCACTAGACGCCGAGATGACGCAACAGCTCCGACTCGCGGGCGATCACCTCCTGGTTGGCGAGAGCTTCGACGATCTGGCCCTGCGCGAGCAGGTAGTGGCGATCGGCGACGGTCGTGGCGAAGCGCAGATTCTGCTCCACCAGCAGCACGGTCGTTCCCTCGCGCTTGGCCTCCTGCAGCATCGCGGCGACGCGCTGCACGAGGACGGGGGCCAGCCCCTCCGTCGGTTCGTCGAGAAGCAGGACGCTCGCGCCGGTCCTGAGCGCGCGAGCGATCGCCAGCATCTGCTGCTCGCCACCGGAGAGCTTCGTGCCGGCGTGGGCGCGCCGCTCGCGCAACACGGGGAACGTTTCGTAGATCCGATCGAGTGGCCATCGGGTGGTCGCGACGACCGGCGGCAGCGTCAGGTTCTCCTCGACCGCGAGCGTCGCATAGATCCCGCGGTCATCCGGGACGTAGCCGAGCCCCGCTCGCGCGCGCGTATGTGGCGGCAGGTCGGAGATGTCGCGTCCGTTCAGGCGGATCGACCCCGTGTTCTGCCGGTGGAGGCCCGTGACGCATCGCAGCAGCGTCGTCTTGCCGGCGCCGTTCCGCCCGACGAGCGTGACGAGCTCGCCTTCCCCGACATGCAGCGACACGTCGCGCAGCGCCTGGGCCTCGCCGTACCGCGCCGAGAGACCTTCTATCTGCAGTGCCGGCCTAGGCGTGCGCCTGCCCCAGGTACGCGGCGACGACCGCGGGATCCTCGCGTACGACGGCGTAGCCGCCCTGGGCGATCACCCGGCCCTGCTGCAGCACGATGACCTGGTCGGCGAGCTCGGCGACCACTCCCATGTTGTGCTCGACGAGCACTACGGTCCGGCCCGCGTGCGCCTTTCGAATCAGGTCGATCGTGCGCAGCGATTGCGAGGGCGAGCTCCAGCGCGCGCTTCTGCCCGTACGGAAGCTTGCCGGCGGGCCGGCTCGCGAGGTCAGCCAGACCGACCTCCGCGAGGAGCTCGCGCGATCTGTTGCGATAGCGCTCGAGCGCGCCCTCGGAGGCCCAAAACCGGTAGCCGACCGTCGACGCAGCCTGGAGCGCGAGCTCGGCATGCTCGAGCGCGGTGAGCTGGTCGAAGAGGCTCGTGATCTGGAAGGAGCGCGCGACCCCGCGCCGCGCGATGCGTTCGGGCGGCAACCCCGTGGTATCGGCGCCGAGGATGATCACGCGTCCTGCGGTCGGCCGAAGGAAGCCGGTCAGGAGATTGAAGAGGGTCGTCTTCCCCGCACCGTTGGGACCGACGAGCGCGTGCACTTTTCCTGGTTCGAGCCGCAGGTCCACGCCGTTCACGGCACGAAAGCCGGCGAACTCCTTGACCAGGCCATCGGTCTCTACCGCATAGGTCGTAGGAGCGACGCTCAAATGCGCGTCCTGCGTCCCGCCCAGTACGGTTCGCGCATGACGCGCTTCAGCGTCTTTCCCGCGGCGCTGCGCGGGAATTCTTCGACGACCACCACCTCCTGCAGCTGCTGATAGCGCGCCTCGACACGTGCGTTGACCCAATCCCGCAGCTCATCGGCGGAAGCAGCGCCGGGCTCGCGCAGGATGACCGCAGCGAGGGGCGACTCGCCCCACCGCTCGCTCGGGACTCCGAATACGGCGGCCTCGCGCACCGCCGGATGGCGCACGACGATCTCCTCGATGTCGCGGGGATACACGTTCACGCCACCGGAGATGAGCATGTCCTTCGCGCGGTCGACCAGATAGAGGAAGCCGTCGTCGTCGACGTAACCCATGTCGCCAGAGTGCAGCCAGCCGTCGACGATGACCTCGCGCGTGAGGTCGGGGCGCTTGTAGTAACCCGACATCAGGAGCGGCGATCGCCCGATGATCTCGCCCACCTCCCCCACCGCGACGTCCGTGCCGTGCTCGTCAACGATCCGCATATCGAAGAATGGCGGCGGCACGCCCACTGACGTCGGCTTCGCGGCGTACTGATCCTTGTCGAGGATGGTCATGAACCCCTCGGTGAGGCCGTAGAGCTCATGGAACACGCCGGGCACGCGCCGGGCCAGCTCTTCCCGGTGCTCGGTGTGAAACGGCGCGCCCACCGCGCCGAGCATCCGCAGCGACGGCACGTTCGCCGCAGCGAACCGCGGAGAGCCGAGCAGCGCGACGATCTGCGACGGGACCATGAACATGTGGGTCACCCGTTCGCGCGCGATCGTGTCGATGACGGCCTCGGGATCGAAGTGGTGATGCAGGATGAACGTCGATCCCAGCACGAAGGCCGGCATCAAGGTGAGGAAGCCGCCGTTGAAGCAGAGCGAGCCCGAATGCAGCGCGACGCTCTCCGGCCCCATCCGCCAGGCCAGGCCAAAGAGGATCCCGTAGAGGCTGCGGACCCGCTGCGAGAGGACGATCCCCTTCGGCAGCCCGGTCGTGCCGCTGCTGTAGATGATGTTGTAGGGGTCATCGCCGCTCACGCTGACCGCGGGCGCCGTGTCCTCGGCCGCGTCCACGAGAGCGCGATACGAGCAGTAACCCGGGCGGGTGTTGCCGTCGATGAGCAGCGTGCGGTCCGCGCGGAGGGCCTCGACTTCGGGTCGCACCTCGTCGAGGAAAGGCGCCGTGGCCTCCTCGGTTATGACAAGTCCGACGTCGGCGTCGCGAAGGAGCGTCGACAGGCCCTTCCCTCGGAGGAGCGGGGAGAGCGGCACGACGACCGCGCCGATCTTGGCGGCGGCCCAGTAGACCTCGAGCAGCTCCAGCGAATTGGACAGGAACGTCGCGATCCGCTCGCCCTTCGCCACGCCGAGGCCCGCGAAAGCATTAGCGACGCGGTTCGTCGAGCGATCGAAATCGCCATAGCCGACGCGGTGCTGCCCGAAGACGACCGCGAGGTGATCCGGTCGATGCCGCGCGTGCTTTGCGAGCACTCCGCTGATGTCCAGGACCGCTCCCCCGGCTCGTCGTCGGCCTTCCCCGAACTCTAATACCGCGGCCCCCGCGAGTTCTTGCAGAAAAACCTATCGACGCGCGCGCCCGATACGGATCAGGCGGCAAGCCCGGGCAGCCGCCTCGCCTCCGCCTTCAGGATCGTTAATGCGCACTCCGCGCAGAACTTGGAGATACCGTCCGAGAGAACGGCACGTGTGCCACAGCCCCGAAAGCAGCGGTCGACGATGGGCACCATTTCGCGCTCTAACTCGCTTTGCTCAACGGTCATCCTGTCGTCTCCGAAGCGGTTCAGTGGCTTATAGCGATGCAGGTCTAGGCGACCGGCATTGATTTTTCCTTGTGGCCTCTGTTGCAACCCTGCGGGCCATTTCCGGCCCCGCTGGCAAAAAACCTGCTCCACCACGCGCGTGCGTGTCGTGAGCGGTACAGTCGCGCCCGTGTACGAACGGCCCGGTTACCGCACGCTCCTCGGCCGAATCCGCGAGAACGTGCGCACCTACATTCGCAAACAGCTCGAGCTGCCGCGTCAGGAGATCGCCGAGATCCTCGCGGCGAACAAGCGCGCTGCGATGTGGCTCGGCGTTGCGGCCGGACTCGGCTTCATGACGCTCATCACCCTCGTTTTCCTCATCGTCGCTCTCGTCGCGCTCATTCCCCGCGAGTGGCTCGGGGTTCTGGTGCTCGCGCTCGCGGTCGGCACTGCGTTCGCGCTCTTCGTCCTGGGCGTGCGCGCGAGGGCCATCGTTCCGGCGTTCATCGGAGGCATAGTCCTCATCGCCGTAGGCGTCGCAGCGTTCCTCTGGCTCCCGCAGCTCGTGCTCGCGGCCCTCTTGCTCACGATCGCGCTCGCGGTCGGGACCGGCGCGATGGGCTTCGGCGGATACAGCCGCCTGGAGCTCCACGGGCCGACTCGCACGATCAAGTCAATGAAGGAGACGGTGCAGTGGGCGAAACAGCGTCTGCTCGGACGGAGCGCGAGCTAGCCGCACTGCGCGCCGAGATCGACACGGATGTCGACTACCTACTGGCGCGCGTCCGTGACGATGTCGATCCGCGAAACCTGGTGCGCCGCCAGCCCCTGGCGGTGTTCGGCACGCTCGGGTCGTTTGCCGCGATCGTCGGGATCGCGCTGGCATCGCGCGTCAAGAGCTTCCGCCGTTCGCGCACTGAGAAGGAGCTTGACCAGATCGTGGCGAGGCTCGGCGGTCGCCTCGACCGGCTCAAGGGTCGCGCGCGCAAGCGATTCCGCGAGACGCTCAAGAAGGAGATCGGCGAGGTCGAGACCGGACCGCGCGCCAAACAGATGGCCTGGGAATCGGCGACTGCGGCGCTGACCGCGGCCGCGACGCTCTTCGCGCGACGGTTCATCTCACGCCTGACGGGCGACGAGGAGCTTCCCGACTCCGAGGCTTAGCGCGAGCAGCGCGGCGTAGGCGAGCGGCACCGAACCGGCGCCGGCGAGGCCCGCGGACATCGCGAGTGCTGCGGCGACGGCCGGGTCGCGCGTCCCAGCGCCGATCGCCGCGGCGATCCCATTCCCACCGAACAGGATCGCGCCGCTCGCGGCGGTCAAGACTCCCACAAGAAGCACCAGGGCCGCGACACCGACCGCCCGTAGGTCGACGAGCGACACAGCCGAGAGCGCCGCTCCGCCGAGGATGATCGCCATCGCGACGTAACGCGCGCCGTCGAAGACCGGTAAGAGGACGTCGCGGAGGGTCGGCAGCGAACCGGCGAGGGCCGTACCGATGACGAACGCGAAGAGCGCGATGTTCACGCTCGGACCCAGGCCGGGGATCGCGGCCATCAGCAGCGGGAAGGAGAGAACGATCGTCCCGGTAAGGAGCGCGCCGACGGTCTCCGCCCGCACGGCGACAAAGCGCGCCAGCGAGGGTCCGATGAGCGGCGACGGCGACAGGGCCAGGATCGCGACGACCGGATCGCCGACGATCACGGCCACGACGCCAAGCCCCGCATACCCGAGCAGGATCGGGGCGAGATTCCGCGGCCGGCGCAAGGAGAGGAGCGCAAGAAGCGGGGTGTTCGTGCCGGTCGTAAAGAAATAGAGCATGAGCGCCGATTGGACGGCGCTCGTGAGGTCAGGCGCCGAGCTTCTCGCGAAGGGCGGGCACGAGATCGGCGATGGCCACGCGGATCTGGCTCATCGAGTCGCGCTCGCGGATCGTCACCTGCTGGTCGTCGAGCGACACGAAGTCGACCGTCACGCAGAGCGGCGTTCCGATCTCGTCCTGACGGCGGTATCGCCGGCCGATCGCCTGCGTCTCATCGTACGTGGACATGAACGCCGGCCGGATCTTCGACCACACCTCGCGCGCGAGAGGCACAAGGCGCTCGTTCTTCGACAGCGGAAGGACGGCCACTTTGTACGGGGCGAGATGCGGACGGAGGCGGAGCACAACGCGCGTGCCCTCCTTGTCGGGTTCCTCGTCGTACGCGGCGCAGAGGATCGCGTACGTCGCCCGGTCCGCACCGACCGACGTCTCGACGACATGCGGAATGAACCGCTCGTTCGCGACGTCGTCGAAGTACTCGAGATTCTTGCCCGAGAACTCGGAGTGGCGACGCAGGTCGTAGTCCGTGCGGTAATGGATACCTTCGAATTCGTTCCAGCCAAATGGGAACGCGAACTGGATGTCCGTCGCCGCCGCGGCGTAATGCGCGCGCTCGTCATCGGCGTGATCGCGGAAGCGCATCTTTTCTCTCGGGATGCCCTGCTCGACGTGCCACGCGAGGCGCGTTTCCTTCCACTCGTCGTAGAAGCGCGGAGCATCGGAGGGGCGCGTGAAGTACTGCATCTCCATCTGCTCGAACTCGCGCGATCGGAAGATGAAGTTGCCAGGGGTGATCTCGTTGCGGAACGCCTTGCCGATCTGCGCGATCCCGAACGGGAGCTTCTTTCGCGTCGTCTGCTGGATGTTCTCGAAGTCGACGAAGATCGATTGCGCCGTTTCCGGCCGGAGCCACGCGATCGACGCGGTGTCCTCGACCGGTCCGACGAAGGTCTTGAACATCAGATTGAATTGCCGCGGGTCCGCAAGCTTGCGCTCGCCGCAGTTCGGACAGGACACGCCGGAGAGGTCGAGCTTCTTGGCGCGCCACGCGGCCGCGAGCTCTTCGCCCTTCGGGAGATCGTCGAGCCGGAACCGCTTGCGGCAGTTGCGGCACTCGACCAGCGGGTCGGTGAAGTTCTCGACGTGTCCGGACGCTTCCCAGACCCGCGGGTGCATGAGGATGGCGCCATCCAGCCCGACGACATCGTCGCGGAGCTGGACCATCGTCCGCCACCAGGCGTCCTTGACGTTGCGCTTGAGCTCGACACCGAGCGGACCGAAGTCCCACGTCGCGCCCGCGCCACCGTAGATCTCGCTCGAGGGAAACACGAAGCCGCGCCGCTTTGCGAGCGACGTGATCTTCTCGGAAACGTCCTGTTTCATCTCAGGCCTTCGGCCTGGAGACACGCTCAAGGCTGGTTGACTCGCTCGTCGCGGCGAAGCCGCTCCTCGCTCATCTTCGTTTCGCCGGTTTCACGAAACGGGCGCGTGGTGTGGGAGCGTGCGCAGCTCGTCCATGAGATGCGTGGTCGAGATGTCGCGATCGAGTACGTATCGGAGGAAGCCCCGCAGGTGCCGATCGAGCTCGGCGGTGAGGAGCGCGTCCATCCGCAGGCGCGATGCGGCTGCGAGATCGCTCACGAGGAGATATCGCAGCGATTTCAGGCCTCGAACCGTCAGCGGCGCCACGTACGGCAGGCCCGCCGCGCAGCCGGCGCAGATCGCCCCCCCGGCCGCGGGGTCCCACGCGTTCGTCTCCTCGGCCAGGGCGGTCCGGCACTGCGCGCACTCGCCGAGCTCCGGCCGGAAGCCGGAGCGATCAAGAAGATGGAGGTCGAACCAGCGGCACACCGTGGGGGCGTTGATGCCCGCGTCGAGCGCGCGAAGGGACGTCTCGAGCAGGTCGAAGAGCGGCGCCGATGGGACGCGATCGGCCGTGAAACGATCGACGAGCTCGGCGACGTACCAGCCCGCGGCGATGAGGGCGAGATCGTCGCGCATGTCGGGGTAGATGGCGCGAGCTTCGGCTCCGGTCAGGACGTCGAGCTCACGTCCGCGCGCGAGCTGGTAGGTGGCGTGCGTCAGCGGCTCCGCGTGCCCGGCCATGCGGCTCGTCGCTCTCCGTATGCCCTTGGCGACGACGCGCACTTTGCCGAAATGGCGCGTGAAGAGGACGAGGATGCGGTCCGCCTCGGCGAAGTCGTTCGTCTTGAGGACGATCGCCTCGGCACGGTACGTGCGAGATGCCACGTCGCGTCAATGGTACGAAACGCCGCTCCCGGCGAGTCGCGGGGCGCATATGATCGGTCTTCGGTGGGTCGCACTCTCGAGGCACACATCGCCGCCATCGACGAGGAGATCCGCGCTCTTCTGACCGGCGCGGACCCGTCGCTTGGGCCCTTCTACGGGATGATGCTGTACCACCTCGGACTGGAGGCGGAGCGAGGCCCGTCCGGGAAGCGCCTGCGGCCGGTGCTCTGCACCCTGATTTACGAAGCGCTGACCGGCGATGCGCGCCGTGTGCTTCCCGCGGCCGCGGCGATCGAGCTGCTCCACAACTTCACGCTGATCCACGACGACATCGAGGACCAGGATCCGGCACGCCATCACCGGCCGACGGTCTGGAGCGTGTGGGGCGTGCCACAGGCGATCAACGCGGGCGACGGCATGTTTGCGGTCTCGCGCCTGGCCGTGCAGCGCCTCCGAGGGTTTCCAGCCGAGCGCGTGCTCGAGTTCGCGAAGCTCGTCGACGAGGCCTGCGTGCGGGTCTGCGAGGGACAGTTCCTCGATATCTCGTTCGAGACCCGGACCGATGTCACGACCGAACGCTACCGGGCGATGGCCGCGAAGAAGACCGGCGCGCTCTTCGCCGCAGCCGCACAGGGCGCGGCGCTCCTCGCCACCGAGGACGCCGCCGTGCGCGAGACGCTCGCGCGCTTCGGTGATGCGTTCGGCCAGGCTTTCCAGGCGCACGACGACCTGCTGGGGATCTGGGGCTCGACCGAGCGGACCGGGAAGGTCGAGATGAACGACCTCACCAAGCGCAAGAAGACGCTCCCCGTGGTGCTCGGCTTCGAGCGAGCCCAGGGCAAGACCCGGGAACGCCTGGCCACCCTCTTCGCGCCCGCGGCACCGCTCTCGGGCGAAAGCGTGGAGCAGATCCGCGAAATACTTGATGAGCTAGGCGTCCGTGCGCTCATCGACGCGGAGATCGCCGACCAGCGCGGCCGGGCGCTCCACGCCCTCGGTGGGATCGCGCCGATCGCGGCGGCACGTGAGCCGCTCGAGCTGCTCGAGCGGCTCGTCGCGTCCGCGACGGGCGCTGGCGAGCCGGTCGGAGCGGCTGCGCGGTCCTAGGCGCATTCAGCGCTCGCCGTTCGGCAGATCCTCCAGTGCGTTCGGGTCCTCTAACGGTACGAAGGTCGGTGTGGCTTCTTTGGGTGGGCGTTTGCCCTCGGCGCCTTTGGCGAATGGTGTGATGCTCACCCGCGCGACGGTCCCGGCCGCGACGTTGATCACTGCGACGCGCTTCCCGGTGACTCGCGCGTCGTCGGGCACGAAGACCTTGTAGCGGCCGGGCACCAGATCGACGAACCCGAAGTAGCCGGTTCCGTCGGTGAATCGCGACGCGAGCAGAGCGTCGGTCTCGGGATCACGGAGCTCCACCAGGATCTGATCGAGCGGGATGCCCGTGTTCGTCGTTACGGCCCCGGCGATGTGCCCTCGCGTGGGAGCGCTCTTCCACGCCATGTCCGGCACGGTCGCCGGCGTCGCGAAGACGGGCGGCAACACGGTGTCGTACTCCGAAGGCTCCGTGAGGGCGCGCGTCAGCTCCGCGCGGCTCGCGTCGCCCGACCGGGTACCGGCATTCGTTCTGTCGTCCGGCGTCCGGTACGAATAACCGACCCAGCCAATGCCGCTCGCCTCGGATGCGCTGGGCGCGAGCGCCTTCCGCACCTGGACCACCGAGTTCGCGATCGTGTTCAGGTAGATCGCGGCGCCGATGGTCGTGGACCTCGCGTACTGGTGCGCCTTCGCGAACTCATTCCACTGCTCGTACCACGCGCGCTGGTCGGCAAGATGCTCGCGCTTGTAGTTCATGGGGATGTTCGTGTCGAGGATCCCCTCCTGCATCCAGCCCCGCCAATCCTGGAGCGTCTCGCGGTACGGACGGCTCTGCTCCCAACCGCCGACCGCCTGCGGGCCCGCGCCGTAGGTAATGGTGTCCGCGCTGATGCGGAGGTACGGCTTCATCGCGGCGGCCTCGAGGTAGACCTTGCGCACGATGTTCGTCACCTGGTCACGTCGCCATTGCGACCACTGCGGATCGTTCGGGAGAGGCCGATCCGTACGCCCGGTCGCTGCGTGGAACCGGTCGAGTGCAACGGGGTTGTATCCCCACGCGTTGTCCTGCGGCCAGGATGGAAGCGTCAGATCGGGGTAGCGCACGCGATCGAAGTTGAGGCCGTCGATGTCGTAATTTCGCGCCACCGAGAGGAACATCTCGGCGATGTAGGCGGCTGCGTCGGGATGGCCGGGGTCGAAGAACCAGTTCGCGGCCGAGCTCGCGCTCTCGCGCAGTGCCCCGTCGTACTTCACTCCCAGCCAGTTTTCGTATCCCGTCTTGCTCGGTCCATGCAGGTTGAACGCGTGATTCGGGTCGACCGGCGGCGTCGAGCTGTTCCACAGCGCCGTCGTGATGATCCAGGCGTGGACCTGAATTCCAGCCGCGTGCGCCTTCGCGATGATCGCAGCAAGCGGGTCGTACGGCCGTGGCGCGATCCCGGCCTGGGTTCGCGGCATGCTGGCGCGATTGCAGAAACAATCGCCACGCCGGCCGACTTGCACGACCAGCGCGTTGATGTTCGCCGCCTTTGCCGCGTTCACGAGCTTCGTGACCTCCGCGTCGTTGAAGATCCCTTCGCCGAACGCGTCCACCCAGAGCGCACGAAACTCGCTTGTCGCGGCGCGCGCTTGCGGCGCGGACCCCAGGGACACAACGATCGTGAGAATGAAGAGGAGCGCGAATGCACGCCGCATGACGACCTCCGGTGCCGGGATGCGGGGATGGTGAGAGGACACGTTCGTCCTCGCAAACGCGACAAGCCCTCGGCAGGCCGCACGGCCTGACGCCTAGAATCCGGCGGCGATGGCACCGAGCGGCATCATTCTCGAGCCGAACGAAAAAGTGATCCTCGCCACGCGACCGCTGTTCCTCTGGGAGCCGCTCGTGATCATCGACATCCTCTTGTTGATCCTCGCGCTCTATTTCACGAGCGTGCAGCCCGGGCTCATGGTCCTGTTCCTCGCCGTGTTCGCGCTCTTGACCCTCTGGCTGGTGGTGCAGTGGATCCCTTGGAGTGCGAAGTGGTACGTGCTAACGGATCGGCGGGTCATCACCAAGCGTGGCGTCCTGAACCGGACGCAGGCCGCGCTGCTCCTCGACCGGGTGCAAGACGCGAGCATCTCGCATCCGTTCCCACTCGCGATGATCCGCGACTACGGCGTGCTGCACCTCGAGTCGGCCGGCGAGCACGCCCAGGAGCGGCTCGAAGGCGGAACGCACGAGCTCGCGATGACCGGATCGACCAAGTTCTACCAAGCGCTCACGGACGCCCAGACGCCGAACTGATCGCCGTGCCTGGGCCGCTAGCCGTTCCCTGAGTTGAGCTTCAGCGTCCGGGCGGTCGACGCGTTGACGCACGTCTCCTCACACCACGACCCGCGGACGTTCACCGCCGCATCACCGGGACGGAGTGCCGCGTCGATCACGACGATCGACCAAGGTGTGACCGGTGCGACGCAATCGACCGTCCTGGAGAAGTTCGCGGTCTCGTTCGTCTTGTTTGTGACTTGAGTTATTTGGCCACTCACGGTCATCGGCACGGATCGGTCGCACGACACGGCCCCGGTGATCGTCGTCGCCCCTGTTTTGATGTTCACGCTGGCGTCTTCTTTTACTGACACGCCAACGACGGGCACAGCCGCCGGGGGTAGCGCTGGGTTCTCGATGCGGATGCGCCCGTGCTGCTGGACGACGCTCACGTCGCAGTAGTAGTGGAACGTTGCTTGGAACACGCGTATCTCTCCGCTGGCCGCGCGTGAGAGCGCGTCCACCGTGAAGTTGCCGTGAACCTCATTGCAGCCCTGTCCATCGCCGCCCGAGTCCATGCCGGGATTCACCGCGTTGTGGAGCTCCGGCTTGAGGGCGTCGTTGTATGTTCCGACTGCGAGCGCATGGCCGATCGGAGCCTCAAGGAACACGGACCACCAGTGTGCGTAGTCGAACCGGGTCACCCAGACCTTGAATTCCTCAGCGCTGAGCCTCGGGTCGAACCATGAATCGGCCGGCGTGAGGAGCTGCTCGTTCGTACCGGCAAAGGTGTTCGTCTTGATGAGGTACAGGAACGTACCGGAGGCGGGGACGGACATCGATCCTGGTGGCAACGTGGAGCCCGGCGCCGGCGCGGGCGACTCGATGCGGATGCGACCAACAACCCCCGTTGTGCCGCCATCGCAATCGAGCTCGAACGTGGCGTCGAAGACGGTGATCTCGCCGAGGGAGGACCACGCGAGCTCGCCCACGTCGAACCGCCCCATCGGCACGCAACCGTGTCCGTTACCCCAGACGTCGAGGTGCGCTCCAGCGCTCTGGTTGTAGGGGTCAGTAGCGATATAGGAGCCGACCGTCATGGCCTCGCCCACTGGCGCTCTCAGCTCAACGTGCCAATCCTCGCCGGTGGCTCGCGCGAGGCCGCTGAAGTGATCGAGCCGGAGACCACCGCTCACGATCTTGTCCGGGCCCGCGACGATGAGGATCTCGCGCCCATCGCCGACGAAGCCATTGCTGTGGAGGTACAGGAATGTTCCCGAGCTCGGGACCGTAAGCGAGCCGGGAGGTAAGACGACCGCTCCGGCCGCCACGTTGATAGCCGTCTGGAGCAGCAGCGCCACCATGACCACAACGCCTGCTCGCCTCGCCGCCTGCAGAGACGCGGACGTACCCCATTGCTTCATCGCTATTTCCCCTGATTGAGCTTGACCGTCTGGGTCGCGGACGCGGTATCGCAGTGCAGCGCGTCGCAGTGGTACGCGGTAACGCTGGCGGTCGCACTGCTGGAGCCGAACTTGTTGTCGCCTGCGACCAGCATCGACCATGACGAGGACGGCGCCACGCAGTCGACCGTGCCGGACATCGAACCTTGGACGATCGTGTGGTCCGGCTTCATCTGCGTGAACGAACCGCGAAGATCGACCGGGACCGAACGCGAGCAGGACACGTTCCCGGAGATCGTCGCGTACCACGACGAGTCGCTGGCCTTGCCCTTCGCGTCGATCGTCACTCCGAGCGTGACCGGTGGGGGCGGCGGAGGCGTCGGATGTTCGATACGGATGCGGCCGTGCTGCAGGGTGAGGCTGTTGTCGCAGTAGAAGTGGAAGGTCGCCTGGAAGACGCTCATCTCGTAGTCCCACGCGATCGAAAGCTCGTCGACATCGAAGCTGCCGCTGACCTCGTTGCAGCCTCGGCCGTCGCCGGTGATATCGAGACCGGGCGTGCCGGCGGTCCGCGAGATCACGCGCACAGCGTTGGCGTAATGCCCCACCGCGAGGGCATTCCCCGGCGCGGCGGCGATGTCGACGTACCACCAGTGCACGTAGTTGCCTTGGATCACAGTTGCGTGGAAGACGCTGTTGTCGGAGTAAGGCCACGACCAGTCGAAGGACGAGTCCGCCGCGGTGTAGAGCTCCTCGTAGGGACCCACGCTCGTGTTCGTCCTGATGAGGTAGAGATACGTGCCGGACGTGGGGACAGTCTTCGATCCCGGCGGGAGAGTGCTGCCAGGCGCCGGCGCCGGTGATTCGATCCGGATGCGCCCATACAGCGCCGGCGTCAGGCCCTCGCAGTGTTGCTCGAACGTCGCATCGAATACGGTGATCTCACCAAGCGGCGAGAAGGCGAGCTCAGTTACGTCGAACTGGCCCGTGAGCGTGTTGCAGCCACGGCCCTCACCGGTGATCTCGAGACCCGGCGAACCGGCGGCTTGGAAAGCCGCGCGGCTGGCGCCCGTGTATGAGCCGACGACCAGCGGTCGTCCGTCCGGCGCGGACATAGCAACGTCCCACCCGGTGCTCGCGAGATACACCGCGCCGCCGAATCGGCTGCCGCGCAGCGCGCCCCCGATCTTTCCGTCGGCGGGCGTGAAGAGCCGCTCCTGCCCCTGACCGATCCAGTCTCCGCTTTGGCTGTTGAGGTAGAGAAACGACCCCGAGGTCGGGAGGGTGATCGATGGCGGCGGCAGCGTGACCGTGGCGGCGGCAGGCGACGCTGAGGCCGTCACGACCAGCAGCGCCGCGACAAGTGCGGATCGCATCTTCATGTGTGTTGGTCCTCCCTCACGCGAGGCTCTGTGTCGAGAGCCGGAGCGGCTCACGATTAGAGAACGTCGCTCCCAAGACGCCAGTAGCAGGGCCTTAGCAAAGGACCAGTACGAATTACTGATGTGCGGAGCGCATCGCCAGCCGCAGGGGCGGAACTGCCCCGATTACGTGAGGCATCAGAATCGGGTCGTCGAAAACGTGACGGCGACGACGAAAGCGCCTAGGCGAGATTCCCTGGGAGGAACGGCTCCGGCAGGAGCGCTGTCATCGTTGTGGTCTTCCGCAACCCACTCGTCGTCGCGAGCACCACGCGCACATCCGGCGCGAACTCCGCGATGACCTGCCGGCACGCGCCGCACGGCGTCGGCAGCTTGTCGTCGTCGATGACGATCGCGATCGCGTCATAGTCCTTGGTCTCCCCCGCCGCGACCGCGGCGAATACGGCGCAGCGCTCCGCGCAGACGGTAAGGCCGTACGAGGCGTTCTCGACATTCGCCCCCGAGTAGATCTTGTTGCGCTTGGTCCGCACCGCCGCGCCGACCTTGTATTTGGAATAGGGCGCGTGCGCGCGCTGGCGGGCGAGGGAGGCCACGCGGATGAGGTCCTCGTCCCCGGGCCCAAGCTTCTCCACGCAGCTAGACCATCTCGGCGGACGGGGCCTTTTTGACCACGCGCACGCGGCGGATGCGCCGGCCCTCGACGCTTTCGACGACGAAGCGTGCGCCGCCGGCTTCGACGGCCTCGCCGGCCTTGGGGAATCGACCGAGCTGGGCGACGACGAATCCGCCGAGCGTGTCGTAGTTCGGAGCGGCCTCCGCGGGCGGCAAGTCCAGGTCGAAGGTCTCGCGCACGTCCTCGAACGGCACGCGCGCGTCCATCAGCGCCTCGCTCTCGGACACCGGCAGCACCATCTCCTGCTCGACGTCGTACTCGTCGCGGATCTCGCCGACGATCTCCTCGACGAGATCCTCGATCGTCACGAGGCCGCTCGTGCCGCCGTACTCGTCGACGACGATCGCGATGTGGATCTTGTCCTTCTGCATGTCGCGGAGCAGCTGGTCGATCTTCTTGGACTCAGGTACGAACTGCGCCGGCCGCATGTACGGCCTGATCTGGACGTCCTTCTCGCCACGCGCGAGACGCCGGAAGAGGTCTTTCACGTAGAGGATCCCGATGATGTTGTCCGGCGAGCCTTCGTAGAGAGGGATGCGCGAGTGGCCGATGTTCGTGATGATCTTGAGAATCTCGTCGGGCGGCGTGTCGACGTCGATCGCGACGATGTCCGTGCGCGGGACCATGACCTCGTGCACCGGCTTCTCCGAGATGGCGAAGATCGACGTGATCATCCGCTGCTCGCGCTCCTGAAGGACCCCCTGCGCCTGACCGGTCTCGACCAGCGACTTGATCTCGTCCTCGGTGACGAGCGCGGCTCCAAGCTGCGGGTTCCCGCCGAACGGTCTGGTGATGAGCCGGGTGAGGTTGAAGAGGAAGCCGACGAGCGGCCGCGTGATCCACGTCACGAGCTCAAGGGGCCAGACGAGGATGAGGAGCACTCCCTGCGGGCGGCGTGCGCCGATCGATCGGGGAACGAATATCCCAAAGAGCACCGCGATGAGCGAGAGGATCGCGACCGTCACGGCCACGGCCGCGACGTCGCGAACGACGGGCGCATCCTTGCCGAACAGGAACCGCAGGAGATCGGACAGCCGCGGGGCTATGTACGCCGCGGAGATACCCGAGAACGTGAAGACGATGAGGAACTCCGCGACTTGAATGGCCGCGAGATACTCGACCGCCTTGCGACCCATCGTGCCCGCGCGACGGCCGCGCCGTCCGCGCGAGGCGAGCTCCTCGATGAGCTGTGGCCGGCGGATCGTGTGCAGGGCGGCCTCGCTCGCCGAGAGCACGCCAAGGATCGCGACGAGCAGCAGCTCGATCAGCAGGAGCTCGGCGAGGGTCGCGTCCACTAGGTCGCCTTCTTCTGGCGCCGATCGGCCTTCTTGATCGCGCGTGCCGGCATTCCCACCGCGACCATGCCCTCCGGCACGTCCTTGGTCACCACGGCTCCGGCACCGGTGGTCGCGCCGGCGCCGACGGTGACGGGCGCGCGAAGCAACGTGTCTGAGCCGATGAACGCGTCGTCGCCGATCACGGTGCGGTTCTTCTTCACTCCGTCGTAGTTGAGCGTGATCGTGCCGGCGCCGATGTTCACCCGCTGACCGACCTCGGCATCGCCGACGTAGCTGAAGTGGTGCATCTTCGTGCCGGCCTTCAGCCGAGCGTTCTTCACTTCCCCGAAGTTGCCCATCTGGACGCCACGCTCGAGATACGCCCCCGGCCGCAGATGCGAGTACGGCCCGATGCTGACTTCGTCCTCGAGCGTCGCGCCTTCGAGCGTCGAGTTCTCGACCCTGCAGCGCTCCCCCACCGTGGTGTCGCGCAGGACCGCGTACGGACCGACGCGTGAGCCCGCTCCGATGGAGGTCTTCCCCTCGAGGATCGTGCCGCGCTCAATCACGACGTCCGCGGCGATACGCACGTCACTGTCGACCTGGGAGGAGTCAGGATCGCGGAAGGTGACCCCGGCGAGCATGTGCTGATCGCGGATCCGCTTTCGTATGACCGCCTCGGCCGTGGCGAGATCAGCACGGTTGTTCACGCCGATGCCCTCCTCCGGATCGTCGGTGAGATGGACGGCGACCCGCTTTCCCTCGCGGCGCGCCTCCGCGACGAGATCGGTGAGAAAGATCTCCCCGGTGTCGTTGGGGCGCAATCGGTCGACCGCTGTGCGTAGCCAGTCGAGATCCGCCGCGTAGGCGCCGAGGTTCGACTCCTTGAGCTGCTTCTCTTCGCTCGTCGCAAGGCGCGTTTCGACGATGCGCGCGACATCGCCGCGCTCGTCGCGGACGACGCGGCCGTAGGCATTGTCCGTCCCGACCTCGCCGGCGAGGAGCACAAGCGGTGCGTCGCGTTGCCGCACGAGGGCACGCATGCGAGTGAGCGTCTCGGGGCGCAGAAGTGGCGTGTCGCCATACACGATGAACGCGACACCGCGGTCACCGTTCGCGGCGGCGAGTGCCACGCGGACGGCGTCGCCGGTGCCTCGCGCCACATCTTGGATGGCCACACGCGTGCCCTCATCAAAGAGCTCGCGTGCCGGCGCGCTTTCCTGCGAGAGGACGACGAGCGGTCGCGCGCCGACGGCGCGGACGGTCTGCAGGATGTGCGCGACGAGCGGGCGCCCGGCTACCGGGTGGAGCACCTTCGGGGTCTTGGACTTCATCCGCGTCGAGAGGCCCGCCGCGAGGACGATCGCCAGCGGCGCGTCGCCCATAGGGTGTTGCTTCAGGCTGGGGCGCCAGGATTCGAACCTGGGATAGCGGATCCAAAGTCCGCCGCCTTACCGCTTGGCCACGCCCCATCGGACACGGTCAAAAGGATAGGGCGGGATCCTCTATTTCTCGGGCTGCTTGCCCCGCTTGATCAATTCCGCTACGCGGCGGCCGCCTTTGCGACCAAGCTGCGCATATCCCTCACTCCCCAGCTGCGTCTTGCGCGCCTCGCCACCCTTGCGGCCGAGCTCCGCGTAGCCACGCGACCCGAGCTGCGTCTTGCGGGCCTCGCCGCCTTTTCGCCCAAGCTTCGCGTATCCCTCGGGGCCGAGCTGTCCCTTACGAGCTTGCCCACCCCGCCGGCCGATCTCGCGATAAAAGGACGACCCGTGCTTTCCCGCGGTCGACGTCCCACCACGTTGGCCGGCTTGCCGGACTGTGAGCTCTCCGCGCGGATCCACTGCGTCAAACGTAAGGGGACAGCCCTCGCTCGCTTGTCGCTCACGGAGTGACACCCGCCGCCAAAACGCGCACATGAAGCCCCGCCCGGCGCAGTCGTCGCGCGATGCGGATCGCATCCGCCCGGTCTTCTCCCAGGGCGAAGAGCGAGGGACCGCTGCCCGACAAGGCGAGATCGATCCCCAGCGCTGACGCGGTCTTCCGCGCATCAGCGATCTCGGGCGCGACCCGTTCGGCGGCGGCGAGCAGGTCGTTCTGGAGGCATTCGCGAACAAGGGAGATCGTCACCTTGCGATCGCGTAACGCTTTCGCAAGGCTCGTGCTCCGTTCACCTTTCGACGGTGTGGCGCGGTGCGCCGCGAAGACCTCGGCCGTCGGCAGTCCTCGTGGCAGATGGACGAGTGCGATCCAAAACGGTTCGGCCATCGGAAGTGGTTCGACCAGCTCACCGCGGCCGCGCACGAAGGCGTAGGCCGCGCCGCTGACAAAGAAAGGGACGTCCGAACCAATCTGCGCCGCGACGGGCGTGAGGTCCACGCCATCGAGCCGCCACGCACGAGCGAGACCGCGCAGCACCGCCCCCGCGTCGCTGGATCCGCCTCCGAGCCCGGAGGCGACCGGGATGCGTTTGCGCACGCGCACGTACGCGAGCGCCGGCCGCCCCGATGCTTCGGCGAGCGCGCGCACCGCCCGCGAGGCGAGATCATCGCCGGGGGCCGCGCCGACCGCGGGCGCGATCCGCACGTCGAGGACGCGCGACGGCGCGACGCGCACGCGATCGCGAAGATCGACCGTCGCGAACACCGATGCGAGCTCGTGATAGCCATCGCCGCGCGGTCCGAGAACCTCGAGCGTGAGATTCACTTTGGCCGGTGTCATCAACACGACGGCGCGGCTCACTGCTCTGCGACGCCGATCGCGCGCGCGAGGGCAACCCACTCGTCGAGCGTCAGGGTCTCGGGCCGGCGCTCGGGCGCTACGCCGGAGCGCCGAAGTGCGTCGGTGGCGCGCTCGCGATCGAGGCCCGCCTCGTGACCCAGGGCGGAACGCATCTGCTTGCGGCGATGTCGGAATGCGTCGGACACGAGCCGGAGGAACGGCTCCTGCCCGAGCGGCGTGAACGCCGGCTCCGGCCGGGTCCGCAGCGCGACGATCGCCGAATCCACGCGCGGCACCGGCCGGAACGCGCGAGCCGGTACGCGCCGGACAACGCGCGGTTCGGCGAACGACTGAACGAAGACCGAGAGATAGCCCCGCTCGCGCGCGTCCCGAGCGGTCGCGGCCATCCGTCGCGCGACCTCCTGCTGGACGAGCACGACGACGAGCGGCGGCCGTCGCGAGTCGGCAAGGAACCGCTCGAGGAGGGGCGTGGTGATCTGGTATGGAAGGTTCGCGACGATCCGGGTGATCGGCCGCGCCGCAATGCCAAGAAGATCGACCGTGAGGGCATCCGCCCGAACGACCTGGACGTTCTTGTGCTCGGCGAGTGTCTCTTCGAGGAGCGCGACCATACGCGGATCCACCTCGACTGCGGTCACCGACCGGACCCGAGCGGCGAGGGCGGCGGTCAGGACGCCCGGCCCCGGCCCCACCTCGAGGACATCGTCCGCCGGCGAGAGCTCGGCAGCATCGACGATCGCAGCGAGCACGGAGCGGTCGATGAGGAAGCGCTGCCCGAGCGAGGTCGCCGCCCGGACGCCGTGACGGCGCAAGACCTCGCGAAGCCCGCGCGGGTCCGCGACGTTCATCGAGGTCGAGGCTAGACGGTCACCTGCACACCCACTGGGCGGCCTGGCCCCGGGCGATCATCCAGGCGGCGACATTTGCGGACGCGACGGGATCCCAAACACTCGCACCGCTGAAGCCTGCGCGGACGCTGTTCGCCGCCCAGGTGCTCGGCAGGAACTGGAAGAGTCCCGACGCTCCCGAGGCGTTGTAGGCGCCGGGGTTGAACCGGCTCTCGCAGTACGCGACGCGGAGAAGCTGCTCGGCGTCGGCCCCCTGGGCGGCGGCCGCGTCGCGGATGATCGCCTCGATCTCCGCGGAACCGCTCGGCGTCCGAGTGCCGACCCGGCGGACCTCGGCCACGGGAGCCGCGATCTGCTGGGAGGCAAGGAGCTCGCGCCCGGTCTCGCGGCCATCGACGACATGGATCAGATAGGTGTTCTCCACCCGGCCGGGCTCACCGGCCGTGACGACGACCTGGCGGGCCCGCTCGAGGTTCGGATCGGGCTGCAGGCGCACCGCGAAGGGGACGTCTTCGAGGATCGTGGCCTGCAGGTCAGTGATCCGGGTGACCCGGACGACGTCGCCCGGAGAGAGGCTGTCGCCGAGCGGCCGGTCGACCAGATCGAGCGGGCCAAGCGCGATGCCAGCCGCCGCGAGAAGGTCGGCCACCGTTCCGCGGACGGACCGGGAGGCGACCTCCTGGCCGCCGTCGATGAGCGTCACCGGCAGGCCGCGATCGAGTGCCAGGCGCTGACCCGGAACGACGCTCGACTCGACCGGCGAAGAAAGGCGATCTCCTGCGCCCGTCGCGAGCCCGAGGCCGCGGAGTGCGTCCGCCACCGTTTCTGAGGACGTACGGACGTTGGCCGCGAGGCCGTCGACGGACACGGTGAGCGGCGCCGTCTCGACGCCGAGGACGCCGCGAGGTGCCGGCGCGGCGCGGCCGGCGATGACCGCGGTGGACCGGACGAACGGCGCCGGCCCGAGGAACGCCCATGTGCTCATGCCGACGATGAATGTGACGAGCGCCAACCGACCCAGACGCAGCACGACAAAAGGGAACTGCCTCTTCCCCACCAACACGCCTCCCCAGTCCACCCGGCTCCGGCCATGGCGATGCCCTGTACAGGAGCCAAGGGGGACCCCGAAAGTCTAGCGGGCCGAGAGCGCCGCTGTCCTAGCGCTCCCCAGGAGCCCGCCAGCCGATCTCTTTGAGGTGGGCCCGCAGCTGGGGGGCCAGATCCTCGCGTCGGAGTGCCGCGTCGATGAAGGCTTTGACGTAACCGAGCTTGTCCCCGGTGTCGTAGCGGGCGCCCTGGAGCTCGACCGCCCACACCGGCGCTCCCTGGCGCGCCAGCTCGCTCACGGCGTCGGTGAGCCAGATCTCCCCGTTCCGGCCGGGTTTGGCCCGCTCGAGGACGTCGAACACCTCCGGCTCGAGGACGTAGCCGTGGACGGCGGCGAACTCGCTCGGGGCGTCCTCCGGCCTCGGCTTCTCAACGATCGCGAGGACCCGCTGGGTGCGTTCGTCGACCGGCGTTCCGGCGATGACGCCGTACGACGCCACCTTCTCCTTGCTGACCCGGATCGTCCCGACGACGCTGCCGCCGCCGAGGCGCTGCCGGGCCTCGATCAGCTGCGCCACCGCCGCGGTCTCGCCGATGACGATGTCGTCCCCCCAGAGCATCGCGAAGGGCTCCGCGCCGACGAGAGGGCGCGCCTGCAGGACAGCGTGGCCGTTCCCCTTGGCTTCCTGCTGCACGACGACGCGGACGGTCGCCAGGCGCTCGGGCCGCTTGAGTAGGTCGATGTCCTCCTTGCGGAACTCGACCGCGAGGCGACGCTCGAGCCGCTCATTCGGCCGGAAGTAGGCGTCGAGGGACTCCTTCCCCGGCGCGTTCACGATCACCACCCGCGTGATCCCGGCCGCGGCCATCTCCGCGACGACGAGCTCGATGACCGGGGTGTCGATGATCGGCAGAAGCTCTTTCGGCACCGTCCGGCTGATCGGGAGAAAGCGCGTTCCGAGCCCGCCCGCCGGGATCACGCCGTACCTCACCGGCTTCTGGCGCGGGCCGCCGTCGCTCATGGGCGGTTCTCGGCGCTTACGCTGAACGCGATCGGCTCGGTCGTGCGCACCGCGAACCCGGTCACCGCGACCAGGGCCCGGCGGTCACCTGACGTGTCGACGTCGAAGCTGAGCTCGCCGTTGTCGACCATTCGGCGCTCCACCGTCGCGCGGTCACCGGCGAAGTGGAGGACCTGGACCGCGAAGCGCTGCGAGACCAGGTTCGTCGAGCGGATGAAGCCGGAGGTCGTCCAGCCGTTGTCGGTCTCGGCGTCGTCGAGCGGAAGACCGGTGATCTCGATGTCGTCGACCGCGAAGCCGCCGAAATTGAGGTTTCCGTCGGTCACGTACTGGAACCGGAGCTGGACCTGCTTCCCAGCGTACGGCGCAAGGTCCGCGGTGAGGTGCTTCCAGCCGGTGGCGGTCTCGCCGCTGGACGATCCGGTGATGCCGTTCCCGAGGTTCTGGCCGTTCGGGTCCGTCGTCGACGAGGCCTCGGTCCGCAGCGGCGTCCAGTGCGAGCCGCTGTCGCTCGAGACCTCCACATAGGCGTAGTCGTAGTCGGCCTCGATGCCATACCAGGTCCAGAACGCGAGCTTGGGATCGGCCGCCGTCCGAAGGTCGATGGTCTTCGTCAGCGTGGCGTCCATACCGTCGCCACGATCCGACCACCAGAACGTGCGGCCGGAGTGCGGATCGGTCGAGATGAGACGGTTGCTCGTGGGTCCGCCGAATTTCAGCGTGATCTTCCCGCGCGGCAGGTCGACGTATCTCACCGAGTACTCGTGCACGGTCGATTGGAACGTCCCGCCGGCGTCGACCTTGTCG
>Ga0209057_1000426_pt1 | contig 38302 bp, 31 predicted proteins | sample GraSoiAngelo_146_FD_185903 | JGI IMG/M metagenome (GOLD analysis project Ga0209057, IMG submission 185903) | Grasslands soil microbial communities from the Angelo Coastal Reserve, California, USA - 14_1009_05_30cm (SPAdes) (version 2) | ecosystem: Environmental > Terrestrial > Soil > Grasslands ...
ACGTGACGTGCCCCCTCCTCGTCATCCACGGCGGCAAGGATCGGCTTTTCCCGCCGGAGCAGGCAGAGCGGATCGTCCACGAGGCACCGAATGCGACCCTCCTGCTCTACCCCGAAGGGAACCACGTCTGCAACAACATTCCGTACAAGTACCGACCAGCGATGGCGGACTGGATGGCGGAACAGCTAGACGTGGGGCGATAGGACGCGACCGGGGCGAGCGCCGGTGTGGTCGCCGCGCCGCAGGACCTGCTCGCCGTTCACGAAGACGTCGACGACACCGCTCGCATATCGATGCGGGTCGGCGTAGGTGGCGTTGTCGATGATCTTGTTCGGATCGAACGCGACAACGTCGGCGAAATACCCTCGCGCGATCCGCCCGCGCCGATCAAGACGGAGGTTCGTCGCGGGAAGGCTCGTGAGGCGGCGGATCGCCTCCTCGAGCGGGACGATGCCTTCGTCGCGTACGTACCGCCCGAGAAGTCGCGCGAACGTGCCATACGCGCGGGGGTGCGGGTTGGATTTCAGGAACACCCCTTCGGGCGCGGGGGCCGCCTCATCCGACCCGAAGCTCATCCAGTCGAGGGCAACCTGGCGCCGCACGTTGTCCTCCGAGGCGATGAAGTAGCACGCGCCGACGCGGCTCTCGTCCTCGACGACGAGGTCCATCGCGGTCGCCTCAGGCGATCTGCCGCGCACCTTCGCGACATCCGCCAGCGTCTTGCCGGTGAGTGGCTTGAGCGCCTCGTTCTTGAAAGAAACGAGGAGCACGCCTTCGGCGCCGCCCGCGGCGAGATAGAGGTTCTCCCAGTCCGTACCCGGCGCGCGCATCTCGCGCTCGACGCGCTCACGGAGGGACCGATCCCGAAGCCGAGCGAGCCACGCGCGAAAACCGCCCTCCTGGACCCATGGCGGCATGCACGCGTTGAGCCCGGTCGCACCCGCGGTGTACGGATACATGTCGGCGGTGATGTCGAGTCCTCCTGCGCGTGCCTTCTCGACGCGCTCGATGACGGCCGGAAGCTTCGCCCAGTTTGCCTTCCCCGCTTGTTTGAGGTGATAGATCTCCGCGCGGACGCCGGCACGGCCGGCGATCTCGATGAGCTCGTCGACGGCCTCGATCAGGCGATCCCCTTCGTTGCGCAGATGCGAGATGTAGGTGCCACCCGCCGCCTCCGCGAGCGCGACAAGCTCGTCCGTCGACGCGAACGTTCCCGGCGTGTAGATCAATGCCGACCCGAGGCCGAGCGCGCCCTCCGCTGCGGCCTCACGCGCGAGGCGCCGCATCCGCTCGAGCTCGCCCGCATCCGGTGGACGGTCGTCATAACCGACCTCGTGCACGCGAAGAGTGGTGGCACCGACGAACGAGGCGACGTTCACCGAGACGCCGAGCCGCACAAGGTGATCGAGACCCTCTCGCAGAGTCGTCCACGGAATGTCGTACCGGATATCCCCCTGGCGCTCGATCTGATCCCGTCGCATCGCGTCGGTGAGCGGACCCATCGAGGATCCCTCGCCGAAGACTTCGAGCGTGACGCCCTGATGCACATCGCTCGGCGCGCGCCCGTCCGCGATGAGAGACGGGATCGCCCACGAGAGCACGTTGATGAAGCCGGGTGCGATCGCGAGACCGGATGCATCGATCTCGCGCCGGCCGCGATCTCCGATCGCCGGCATGACCGCGACGATCAAATCACCATCAATCGCGACGTCGGCGGCATACGGAGATCCGCCTTCTCCATCGTGGATCGTGCCGTTACGTATGACGAGGTCGTGCATCGGGCGGCCATACTACGGAGGCGGGTGATAGGCTCGCCGCTACCGAAATAGGGTAGGAACGGGAAGGGGACAGATGCTGCGGACCGTCGCGCGCGTTGAGGAACGGCCGTGGGTCCTGCTTGGCTTGGTGTTCGTCGCGACCTGCTTCTTCGGTTTCCTGGTGCAAGCGGCAGGGAGCGCGTGGCTGCGCTGGCACGACGACCCGATCGTCTCGACCTATCGCACGACACTCTCGTACACCTCGGCGCTCATCGGGGACGCGGTCCTGATCCCACTGGTGAACGTCTTCATCGTCGGGCAGCTTCTCGCGTGGCGTCGCCGCCCCCGGACGGCTGAGGTCGCCGGCGCATTCCTCGCGAGCGCTCTCGTCACCGTCTTCCTCCACCTGTATCAGGCGGCGAACGCGCTCCTCAACTGGACGATGATGCAGCCGTACCGCTGGACCGGGATCGGCTATGAGCACGCGGCGTTCATGTGGGCCGAGATCGGCCTCGTGCTCTTCTTCTGGGGTCAGGTCGCGCTCGTCGTGAAGGAGAATCCGCGAGCGATCTTGACCCACCGGATCCTGCTGATCGCGCTGTGCGGGCTCGCGTTCCTTCGCCTCGTCTTTACGGACTACGGGTACTTCTAGGAGGACCTGCGGCAAGCACAGTTGGGGGCACGGCGCGCCGCGGAGCTAAGGACGAAACGATCGTTCTCGTGTGGGCGGCGATTGTCGCGATCATCACGTTGCTCAGCATCCTCCCGATTTTCATCTACCACGTCGACCTGAGCACCCTGTCTTTCGGGTCGGACATCCCCGTTGTCGTTGGAGTCGGCATCTTGCTCACCGGCTACGCACCGGCGTTCGCCGCGATGCTCGCGGTGCGATTCGTTCCTGGCTCGGGAAGCATCCGGCAGCTGCTCGCTCCCTCCGTTCGTTGGCGGGTTCACCCTGTCTGGTATGCGATCGCCATTTTCGGTCCGATCGGGCTGTTTCTTGTCGGAGATGTCATCCGGTCCCTGTTGGGCCTCGAGGTTCCGGCGGCGTGGCTCGCGGTGCCGGCGGCGTCTGCCCTGGTGTTCCTCGCAGGCGCGCTGATCGCGGGCTCGTTCGGCGAGGAGGTCGGCTGGCGGGGTCTGGCCCAACCGCGATTGCAACCGAGGCGCGGAGCCTTGGTCGCGGCGATCGTGGTCGGTGTCCTCTGGAGCCTCTGGCATCTCTGGCCCGTCCTGACTCCCGGTGGTCTTGCGGCGACCGGCGTTGCCGGTGTGGTGCTGACCTTCGTGAGATTGACCGCGACATCGGTTGTCTACGCTTGGCTGCTCAACAGCACCCGAGGGAGCCTGCTGATCGTGATGCTCGCGCATGCCGGTCACAACATCGCCGCGCAGGTGGTTCCGCTACCTGGAGGAACCCAGCAGGTAGATCCGGTGACCGCGCTCCTCTATCTCGCCGCCGCGGTCATCGTCGTGTTGTTCTACGGAGCGAAGTGGCTGAGCAAGACCCACGCATATCCGTTGGTTGCAGGCTCGGCCTGAGCCCGATTGCTTCTACGGGCCGTACAGCTTTCCCGGATTCAGCAACCCCTTCGGATCCATGACGCTCTTGATCCTCTTCATCACGTCGAGCGCGTCGCCGTGCTCGGCGCGCATGTAGCGAGCGCGCACCGCGCCTGTGCCGTGTTCTCCGGTGACGGTGCCGCCGACCTCGATCGCGAGCTTGTGCAGCCGGTCGGCGAGCTCGTCCGCGCGACGGACTTCGTCGGGATCCTCGGGGTCGACGAGGATGGCCGAGTGGACGTTGCCGTCGCCGAAGTGACCGTAGAACACGACGGCGATCCCGAGCTCGGCTCCCATCTCGCGCGCCCGGCGCACCGTCTGCGGGATTTCCGACAGGGGTACGGCGAGATCCTCGCCCGCGAAGATGCGGTGCTTTCCTGGATGCGCGAGGGCCGTGGCCGCGGCGAGCCCGCTGCGCCCGGCCCACAGTCGCGTGATCTCCTTCTCATCCTCCGCGAAGCGCGTCACGGTCGCGCGCTTGCGAACGATGCCATCCGTGTAGCGCACGTTGGCGGCAACCTGCTCGGGCGTGCCCTCTACCTCGATGAAGAGGACGGCCTCGCCCGCGGGTAGCTCGAGCTCGGGACGCCAGAGCTGGAGCGCGTCGACCGCGCTCTTATCGAGAAGCTCCGCGGTGGACGGAAGGATCCCCGCCTCGAAGAGATCGTCGAGCGACGCGACGGTGTCCTCGAGAGCGCGGTAACCCGCGAGGATCACGGCGCGGGCGGGCGGCCGTGGCTGAACGCGCAACCGCAGGCGGGTGAAGATGCCGAGCGTGCCCTCCGATCCAACGAACAGCTTCGTGAGGTCGATCCCACTCGAGGACTTGAGCGCCTTCGAACGGACGCCGCCGGTGGTGATGACCGACCCATCCGCCAGTACGACCTCCGCGCCGAGCACGTACGCCGAGGTCGTGCCCCAGCGGACCGCGTGCGGTCCGCTCGCGTTGTTCGCGGCCATCCCGCCGAGCGTGCAGGCCCGGCCGCTTCCCGGATCGGGCGGGAAGAAGAGGCCCTGATCGGCGAGGGCGCTCTGAAAATCGAAGTACACGAGACCCGGCTCGACGATCGCCTGCAGATTGCGGCGGTCGATCTCGACGATCGCGCGCATACGCGCGAACGAGATAACGATGCCGCCTTCGGGCGCGATTGCGCCGCCGGTCTGTCCGGTCCCGGCTCCGCGCGGCACGAGCGGCGTTTCGGTCTCATTCGCGATGCGGACAACCGCGACGACCTCGGCAGTCGACTCGGGCACGACGACGGCGCTCGGAGTGCGTCGCTGTCGCAGTGACCAAAACGAGGCGTCGTATGAGTAGGGAAGCAGCGTCGCGGGATCGTCGATGACGCGGTCGTTTGAGACGACCTCACGCAATCGCGCTGCGACGCTCGCGGTGCCGATCGCCATCGTCCGTATGCTAGGGACATCGCTCTCCCTTCCACCCATGTCAGCTCCGAGGATCTCGCGACGTGCATCTCGTGCGGCCTCTGCCTGAACGATTGCCCCACGTACCGGGTGCTGGGCGACGAGGCGGACTCGCCGCGCGGACGCATTCAGCTGATCCGCACGGTCGTCGCGAGCCCCGCCGCGCCGAGCGACACCACCGTCGAGCATCTCGAGGCGTGTCTGGTCTGCCGCGCGTGTGAGACCGCGTGCCCGTCGGGCGTGCCGTTCGGTCGGATCATGGAGGGAGCGCGCGAGGTCCTGCGGGAGCGGGACGGCGGCGGGGCGTTCGCGCGTACCGCGCTCGAGACGGTCGCGCGCCCACGGCGTCTCGCTCTCGCGGCGCGTCTCGCCGACATCGGCGCGCGGCTGGGCCTCGCGCGCCTTGCGGCTCGGTTGCCCGGGCGGGTCGGTTGGGCGTCGTCCCTCGCGGCTCCTGCCGAGGGCACGCCCTTCCGCGGCGTCGACCGTGAAGGCGCCGATGTCAGCGTTTTCGCGGGGTGCATCATGCGCGAGTCCTTCGGTGATACCGAGCGCGCCACGGTGCGTCTCCTCGAGCGCGACGGACATGTCGTCAGCGTCCCCGAGGAGCAGACCTGCTGTGGGGCCCTGCACGCGCACGCCGGCGATGGGAAACGCGCGCGCGAGCTCGCGCGCCTCAACATCGATGCCTTTTCGGGTAGCGAAGGGAAGGTTGTCGTCAACGCCGCCGGCTGCGGCGCGCATCTCAAGGACTACGGACACGTCCTCGCCGGTGATCCGTTCTGGGCGGACCGCGCCAAGGCGTTTGCGGCCCGCGTGCGCGACATCAGCGAGGTCGCGAAACCGGTTCCGGCCCGCACTCGCCGGGCGATCCGCGTCGTCTACCAGGACGCCTGCCATCTCGCACACGGGCAGCGGATCCGCGCGCAGCCTCGGGCCCTTCTGCGGGCGATCGAAGGCGTGATCCTTGTCGACATCGACGACGCCGAGCGGTGTTGCGGAAGCGCCGGCATCTACAACCTGACCCATCCCGAGATCTCGCGGCAGCTGCAGCAGGATAAGGTGCAGAAGATCCTCGAGGTGTCGCCGGATGTGATCGTCAGCGCGAACCCGGGGTGCATGCTGCAGATCGGGGCCGGTCTGCGCGCCGCCGGCTCGAACGCGCGGGTCGTGCACCTCGCCCGTTTTCTGGACGACCCCGACGGCGCTGTGGCGGGCGACCCCTAGCACGCGCGTCAAGCGGACAGGCCCGTTTCGGTGCGAGCAGACGGGCGCGTTTCATGCGAAAATATGTGCAGAGATGAGTGTTTCCCGATCGACCTATCGACACCGGCTTAGCGGCGAGGACGTTCGAAAGACCCGCATCCTGATCACCAAGGACGCTTGGAAGCTTTTCCCAGGGCCCGGCGAGCGCGTGGCGCTGCGCATCGGCGCGCGCCGCTTCGACGCGGAGATCAAGAGCGAGCGCTGCGAATGCGTGCCGCCCGAGCACGAGCACTACCACCTGATCTGTCAGGCGCTGAAGGGACAGACAGGCTTCAAGAACGGCGCTCTCGTCGTGATCGCCAAAGACTCCGACGGCGGCTACCGCTTCGTCGAGGAGCGCGGCTAAACTCCCGCACGTGGCGTCGTCGCCGACGTACATCCTCATCCACGTGTTCGGAACGGTCCGCGACGAGCTCGATCGAGCCGATCGCGGAAAGCGCACGTATTCCGGATGGCTCCGGCAGTACGTCGCCGAGACGCCGAAGCGCCTCACAGAGATCGCTTACCTGCTCGACCAGCTCACCGAGAACGGGTGGAAGGTCGTCGGGTCACCCTATGACTGCGACGTCATGCTCGAGCGTGATGTGAGCCGGGAGCAGGCCGAACAGGACATCCGACGCGCCGAATTCTGGGACCGCCTTGTCCAGATCGCCTCCGCCGACGACGACGGACACATCGTCTGGCGCGATCACCCCGAGGGCGCACCCTCGCGGCCGCGCCGCCGCCGCCGGGTCCGAAGGCCGCCCACGAGGGAGCAAGGCAGCTAGAGCTGACTGGCTGAGCGGTTGCGCCAGGGAACCGGAAGGTCCACAGCGCTGTAATCCCTGGCAATGCGATTCGGAATACTCGTTGCTGCCGCTTTCGCGGCATGTGGGCCGATTAGCTCGCCGACGCCGTCACCGTCCATGTTTGCCGATCGCGGTCGACTGCCGGCCGACGATCGCGCGGATGGTTCCGCCCCAAAGGGTGATGGACGCGATATGTGTTGGGATGTCACCGCGGCCAGCCGCGACGCCGTCGCGCGAGGCGTGGGCCGCAGGCGCGAACTGGATAGGAAACGATGCGCTCTGGGTCAGCCTGCCGAATGACGGCGTCTTTGAGCGCAAGTACTCCAAGCTTTGGGCGATGGCCCTCCGGAGCGGGCCGATCACGATTACGGGGCGGCGCCTTGAGGATGGTGCCGCGCCCTCTCGCGTCGGCGCTATGAACAGCGATAACTTCGGGAGCTCCATCGAGTTCGCCCGAGCCGGCTGCTGGGAGGTCACGTATGACTTCGCCGGAGAGCCGCTTAGATTCACGTTGCGGGTCGTCGACACCTAGAGAGCGCGTGCCAGACGGCGCGAGCGCGAGGTCGGCTAGCCTTCGCGAGCATGCCACACCCTCTTGGGGATGAATTGACGGAGCTGCACGTCCATCTCGGCGGCGCCGTCGATCCGGCGGCGATGTGGGGAATTGCGCATGACCAGGGGATTCGCTTGCCGACCAAGGACTACTGGGAATTCGTCGATCTGATCACGGTCCGCAAGCAGTCGAAGAAATCCTTTGAAGACTTCTTGGCGCTCTACCACTGGACCGAGCTCATTCAATCGAGCCCGCTGGCGGTCGAGCAGTCCGTCTACGAGGTTGTCGGCGGCGCTTACCGCAAGGCGAACATTACGACTCTCGAGCTCCGCTATAACCCCATGAAACGGAATCGCGGCGGGGAGCGCGACCTCGACCACATCATCAATGCGTCGATCCGCGGCCTCGATCGTGCCCTTCTCGACTATCCGGTGAAAGCCGGGCTCATTTTCTGTCTGGATCGCACGTTCGATCAAACCCTGAACGCGATCCTCGTCGAGAAGGCGATCGCGTACCGGCGCCGTGGCGTCGTCGGCATCGACATCGCCGGTGGAAAGAATCCAGATTTCCACTATCGCGACTACGCAACCCTCTTTAAGAAAGCCCGCAAGGCGGGACTCGGGGTCACCGTTCACGCAGGCGAGGACGAGGACTGGGAGAGCGTCGACGAGGTGCTCCAATACCTCGAACCGGACCGGATCGGCCACGGGATCCACGCGGCGCGCAACGCTGCGCTGTGCAAACGGCTCGCCGAGCGCGGCGTCCTCCTCGAGATCTGCCCCTCGTCCAACCTTGACTCGAAAGTCGTCAAAGACGCCGACGAGCTCGGCGAGTACATCGCTGTGTTCAAGAGACACAAGGTTCGGTTCTCGTTCAATACCGACGGTCCCGAGATGCTCGAGACCACCCTTCGCGATGAGCTGCGTCTGGCTGTTCGAAGCGGCTGGGTTACCAAGGACGAGCTGGCGGAGTGCGGCGAATGGGCGAAACAGGCGTCGTTTTTGCCGCGGAACGGCCCATCATGACCCAGGCCCTCTGGCGACTCCTGTTCATCTGCCTCGTCGCCGCCGCGGGCGAGACGGTCGCCTACCAGCTCGAGTTGTTCAACGACATCACCTTGGTCGGCTTTGTGTTCGGAGCGGTCGCGTACTTTCTCACGCAAGGCCAGGGTCGCCCGCGGCCCGGAGGCGGACGGCGCGGCGAGATCAAGTACTGGCGTGGGCGCAAGATCGATGACGACGAAGGACCGCGAAGGCTGAACTAGATAGAAGGCTTGCGTGCCCGTACGAGAGAGGCTGCGACCCACGGTCCGCCAAACCACATGCGCGGCCCCAGCGAGCGGCGCTCGACGTCAACCATCCCTCGTTCCCGCAGCCGCGTTTCGTACTCGCGCGTCGCGTTGATGTCCGCTATGAGGAAACGGCCGCCGTGCCTGAGCACGCGGACCCCTTCGTCGATCGCCTTGGCGCGACCGGCAGCATCCGCGATGTTGTGGATCGCCAGGCTGCTGAGGACCACATCGAAGGACTCGTCCTTGAAGGGCAGCGCGCGCATATCGCCGGTCCGCAGATCCACTCGATCCGCGACGCCCTCCAGCTCCGCGTTGCGTTTGGTGACCTCGAGCGCGTTCCCCGATTGATCCGAGGTCTTCCAAAGGTCGATGCCCTCGGCCCGGCCACGCGGCAAGAGCCTGGCCGCCATGAGAAGGACGGCCCCGCGCCCGCAGCCCATGTCCAGGACGCGCTCGTCGCCCCGAAGGCCGAGGGACAGCAGGAGGTCCCTCCACGCCGCGAACTTTCCGTACCGCGACGCGTAGAGATAGTCGGCCACGCTCGCGGCCAACGCGAGCCCGAGGTTCGGGGCAGTTGCGGCGAGGAGGGGGATGGAAAGCGCAGAACCAATGAAGAAGACGGCGAAGGCGAAGACCGCCCCGACTCCCATCCACAGCGGAACGTAGGGAGCGTCGATGCCATACTCGCCGCGCCGGCGACCCAGATCCGCCGCGGCGGTGCTGGTCACGCCGCCGACTCTAGCCCCCATCATCTTGGTGTGGTGTACGCGTTCACGCCGCTGCGTGAACAGGATTTGAGTCTTGTTCGCCGCTGGCTCCTCGAGCCCCATGTGGAACGCTGGTGGAACGACGGCGTCAAGATGCCTTATCCCGATGCGGAGATCCAGGAGTACCGCGACGCGATCCAGGGACATGACCCGACGTACCGTTATCTCGCGCTGATCGACGAACGACCTGTCGGCATGTTCCAGCACTATCGGATCGCGGATGATCCGGAGTACGCCGCGGCTCTCTCGCTCGGCGAGGATGCGGTGGGGGTCGATCTCTTCATCGGCGAGGCGAACCTGATCGGACGAGGTCACGGCTCGCCGATGCTCCGCAAGTTCCTACGCGAAGTGGCGTTCCCATTTCACCGCCTCGACGTCTGCGTGATCGGGCCATCGATGAACAACACACCGGCGATCCGCGCGTACGAGAAAGCCGGATTCCGACCGCTGAAGCAGGTCACGGTTCCGGGTGAACCGGATTCCGAATTTCTCATGCGCCTGACCGCCGCCGATCTTCATTCGCTGCAGACGTGATGCAGCAAATCACGCGACGCCGAGGCTCGACATCTGGGATGATTCACGGCGATGGGTCTGCTCGAGGGCAAGAAAGCGCTCGTCATGGGCGTGGGCAACAAGCGCAGCATCGCGTGGGGGATCGCGACCGCGTTCCAGCGCGAGGGCGCAGAGCTGGCGTTCAACTGGCCGAACGACCGCCTGAAGGACAACGTGCTCGAGCTGGTCGCGACCCTGCCGAACCACGAGTCCATACCGGTGGGCGCGTGCGACGTCTCGAAGCAGGAGGAGATCGACAAGTTCTTTGCCGAGATCGATCGCCGGTGGGGCAAGCTCGACATCCTGGTGCATTCGATCGCGTTCGCCGCGATCGAGGACCTGAAGGGCCGGTTCCACGAGATCAGCCGCGAGGGCCTGAAGACGGCCATCGACGTCAGTGCGTATTCACTCGTTGCGCTCAGCCGGGCGGCGCTTCCCCTGTTCGACAAGGCCGGAGGCGGATCCGTCATGAGCCTCACCTACAACGCGGTCGAACGCGTCGTGCCGAGCTACAACTCGATGGCCATGGCGAAGGCCGTTCTCGAGGCGGAGACGCGATATCTCGCGGCGGATCTTGGCCCACACAACGTCCGAGTGAATGCGATTTCCGCCGGGCCGCTCAAGACCCTTGCCGGCAGCGCCGTGCGCGGCGTCTCGCAGGCGCGCGATCTCATGGTCGAGAAGGCACCGCTTCGCCGCAACATCACCCAGGAAGAGGTCGGCAACGTCGCCGTCTTTCTCGCATCGGATTGGTCCCGTGCCGTGACGGGCGACACGATCTTCGCGGATAACGGGTTCAACATCCTCGGCGTCACCGAATAGCGAGCTCGTGACCGCCCCAGCTGGCCACGAACGCGTATCCCAGAGCGGTGTTTAGCCTGACGACCCCTGGTTCGCGGTACTCGTGTGGATCTCGCGATAGCCATTTTCATCGCGCGCTGCTGTGATCGAGATGTCGCGCTGCTCAGCGAGTCCTTTGATGCGCGCGAAGGCCTGATAGTCGCGGTCGGCGAACAACCGGACGCGCGTCACACGCGAAGGCCGGGCAAGACGCCCATCTCGCGCATTTGCCTGAGATTTGGCAGCTCCGCCCCGATCGTCGTGGAGGGGCCGTGGCCCGGAAAGACCTTCGTGTTGCCAGGAAGCGTGCTTACGCGCTCGAGGCTCCGCTCCATTTGCTCCCTGTCTCCGCCGGGAAGATCCCATCGGCCGGTGTTTCCTTTGAAGAGAACGTCGCCTGAGAACAGCACGCCCTCCCGTTCGAAGTAGAAGCACGTCGAGCCTTCGGTGTGCCCTGGGGTGTGGAGCGCGGTGAGCGAGAGATCGGCGACGTAGGTCAGGGTTCCTTCATCGAAGAGGTCGTCGGCATCGCATGACGGGATCGTTATCGATACCGAGGACGGTGGCCGTTTGGGTCCGAGCCGATATTCATCGAGCCGGTGGATCGCGAGGCGCGCCTGCGTTGCCTCCTTGACCGCGGCGTTGCCGTAGATGTGATCGGGATGGCCGTGCGTATTGAGGATCTCGACGAGACGGAGGCCGTGCTCTATAGCGGCGTCGATGACCAGCCGCTCGCCCATCGCCGGATCGATCACGAGCGCGTCGCGACGGTCGTCGATCACGACGTACGTGCCGTTGTCGTACGGCGGAACGCGCCATTCGAGGATCCGCATCGATCGAGCGTACCCAGTAAAGTCTGTTCGTGCGCGAGATCCCGATCGAGAACACCAATCCGCCGATCGCCATCACGCAGGGCCGGCCCGCGCTCCTCGCGTCGCGCCACATGGTGAGCTCCTGCCATTACCTTGCGACGTTCGCCGGGACGCGCATGTTCGAGCGCAGAGGCAACGCGATCGATGCCGGCGTGGCGGCCGGCATCGCGCTGAACGTTCTCGAGCGCCATCTCACGGATTTCGGCGGGGTCGCCCCGACCATCGTCTTCCGGCCGGGGATGGACGGCCCCGAGACGATCGACGGGCTCGGGCACTGGCCCGCCTCGCTGGACCTCGATAGCTATCGCGCCACGCACGGTGACGACATGCCCATCGGCGTCGCTCGCTCGGTGACGCCCGCGGCCGCCGACGCGTGGCTCACGGCGCTCGCGCGCCACGGCCGCCTTTCCCTTGCCGAGATCCTCGCCCCTTCGATCGAGCTCTGCGACGGTTTTCCGGTCTATCCGCGCTTGGCAGCGGCGATCGAGCGGCTCGCGGACCGTCTGCGGGAGTGGCCGACGAGCGCGGCGGTGTTCCTGCCGAACGGGAGGCCGCCGCGGGTGGGAGAGATCCTCGTCCAGCGCGAACTCGGCGCGCTCTTCCGTCGACTCTCGGCGATCGAGCGGTCTCATGAGAGCGAGGGGCGCGCGAACGCGATCATGGCCGCGCGCGACGCGATCTACCAGGGGGACATCGCCGAACAGATCGCGGGCTTCATGCGCGAGGCCGGTGGCGCGATCACCAGGGAAGATCTTCGCGCTCAACGCGTGCGCATCGACGCGCCGGTGCATTCGTCATACCGCGGCATCGACGTGTATGCCTGCGGTCCGTGGTCGCAGGGCCCGCTGGTGCCGATGACGCTGAACCTGCTCGAAGGCTATGACGTCGCGGGGATGGGGGCGGGGACTCTCGACTTCTTCCATCGCTACGTCGAGGCCTTCAAGCTCGCGGCCGCTGACCGCGAGGGCTTCTTCGGCGACCCCGAGCAGGTCGACGTCCCGATCGAGGGCCTCCTCGAGAAGAGCTACGCGGCGATCCGCCGCGGGCTGATCGACGATGCTCGCGCTCATCCCGGGCTCCCCGAGCCTGGGGACCCGTGGCGCTTCGAAGGGCGCGCTGGGCCTCGCGGCTATCGCCCGCGCGTCGCCGAGGGCGTGGGGGCGCCGGACACGTCGTTCGCGTGTGCGATGGATGCCGAAGGCAACGCCTTTGCCGCGACACCATCCGACCCGGGACTCGGAGCTCCGCTCGTGCGCGGGCTCGGCATGATCGTATCCACGCGCGGCGCGCAGCTCTGGACGACACCTGGGCATCCGTCCGCGATCGCGCCGGGGAAACGACCGCGCCTCACACCGAATCCCGCGCTCCTGATGAAGGAGGGGCGGGCTCTCATGCCGTTCGGCTGTCCGGGCGAGGACGCCCAGTGTCAGGCGATGGTCCAGGTCGTCTGCAACATCGTCGACTTCGGGATGAACACGCAGGCCGCGATCGAGGCGCCGCGGGTGATCTCGCGCTCGTTCCCGTGGACATTCCACCCGCATGCGTACGAGCCTGGGGTCCTGACAGTGGAGGGTCGGATCTCACCTGAGGTGTGCGAGGGTCTCGCGCGCCGTGGGCACGTCATCCGCATGCTCCCGGACTTCTCGCCGGCCGCCGCAGGAGTGTGCGCGGTCCGTCGCCTCGACACGGGAACCCTCGAAGGCGGCGCGGACCCGCGGCGCGAGAGCTACGTGGCGGGCTGGTGATGGAAGAGAACGAGAAGGCCTGGCGCGCGGAGTTCCCGATCACCGAGCGCTTCAACTATCTGAACAACTGCTCGCTGACGCCCCTCCACCGCCGCGGACGGGCGCGGGTCGAGCGATTCCTTACCGAGTGGACCGAGCAGGGCGGGCGCGCCTGGTACGACCACTGGATCGGTGAGTACGAAGCCCTTCGCGCGGACCTCGCGGGCGTGCTCGGTGCGTCGATCGACGAGATCGCCATCGAACCAAACGTGTCGGCGGGTCTCGTCGGCATCGCGAGCACGTTCGACTACGCCAAGCGGCGGAAGGTGATCGTGTCCGACCTCGATTTTCCGACGGACGGTCACGCCTTCCTCGCGGTGGCGGACCGCGGCGCGCGCGTCGAGTTCGTTCGGAGTCCCGACCGGGTGCGCGTCCCGCTCGAGCTCTTCGAACGTGCTGTCGACGAGCGCACCGCCGCCGTGTGCACCGGGCACGTCTACTTCACGACTGGCTGGATCCAGGACGTACGCTCCCTCGCCGAGATCTGCCACCGCAAGGGCTCTGTCCTTGTCGTCGACGCATACCAGTCAATCGGCGCCATCCCCTTCGATGTGAACGCGAGCGGCATCGACTATCTCGTCGGCGGCACGCTCAAGTGGCTCATGGGCGGCCCGGGGATTGCGTTCCTCTACGCCCGGGGGAGCGTCGCCGAACGCGCGCGTCCGAGCGCGGTCGGCTGGTGGGGCGTGAAGGAGCCCTTCGCGTTCGATGTGGAGCATTTGGACTACGGCGCGGGTGCGCGGCGATTCGAGTACGGAACACCGGCGGTCGCCGCGATCTACGCGGCGCGCGCCGGGCTCGAGCTCCTTGCGGAGATCGGGATCGAGAAGGTGCGCGAGCGGCACAAGCTCCTTTCGCAGCGGCTGGTCGACGGCGCCCTGGATCAGGGCTGGACGATCCGCTGCCCGCGTGACGCGACCGAGCGCACGCCGATCGTCACGTTGGAGCACCCCGATCCGGCGTCCGCGGTAACGGCGCTGCGCGCCGCCGGAGTCATCTGCGACAACCGTCCCGGTCTGATACGTCTATCGCCGCACTACTTCAATACGCTCGAGGAGATGGACCGCGCGCTCGCGCTGCTCGAACCGCTCCGCGTCGCGCACGCGCTGGCCTGAAAAGACCACTCCGCCCCGTCCGCATCCTCGCCTGGGCGGTCCTCATCGTGCTCCTCGCCGTCCCGACCTATGCCTTGCGGCTGAGCGGAACGGTCGTCAGTCTGAAGCCAGACGATTTCTTCAAGTACTCGACCGCGATCGCCGCCATCTCGGTCGATGCCGTCCTGCTCGTCGTCGTCCTGCTGATCGCGCGGGGGCTTCCGTTTCGCGAGACCTTCGCCCTTCGCGCTCCATCCTCGTGGCGGCGGGCTTTGGTCATCGGCGTCGTGACGCTCTTCGCCGCGTACACCATCTCGTTCCTCGAGATAGGCATCGTCTCCGGCGCCGGTCGTGAGCAGGGCGTCCCCGAGTTCTGGGATCCGACCCGGCTCGGTGCGTGGGCCGCCAATCTGTTCGCGATCGCCGTCTTCGTGCCGATCTTCGAAGAATCGCTCTGCCGCGGGCTGGGCTTCTACCTCTTCGAGCCGCTCGGCACGACCGTCGCGCTCGTCATCACCGCGGTCGCGTTCACGGTCGCGCACGGAGTCATCGTCGACGTCCCCGTCATCCTCGCGACCGGCATCGGTCTTGGCTACATGCGCGCATCGACCGGGAGCATCTATCCATGCATCGCGCTGCACGGCTTCTTCAACGGGTTCGGTCTGGTCGTCGCGGCGCTCGTCGCTCGAGGCTAGCTCCGCCGCAGCGCGGCAACGACCGCGATGAGATCCCCGCCCGGATCGGCGAAGTCGTTGCGCCGCGCGGCCGCGCGCTCGCCGGCGATCACGTGCGCGCGCAGTCGGTCTTCCGGCAGGAGGGGGTCGGCGAGATTCGCAGGGTCGTGATCGATGCCGTACGCCTCTTTGATCCGCCTGCGCGTCTCCGCCCACCTGACGATCGCATCGCGGTCGGACTCGGCGAGGGCCGCGTAAGCGACGACGTCGTTCAGCGCGTCACGGTAGGGAAGGAGTCTCCGGCGTTCCGTTCCGCGCGGGTGCTCGCGGGCGAGCGCCACCTCTTTTGTACTAATCAACGATCCCATCGTACGGACCGGGATCAGGTCGGGGCCGTAGTCCTCTTGGGTGACATGGTGCGCCGCAATCGGCTGTTACCGTGGGTCCATGGCAGTCGCGGCGGCCGGCATCTACCTCGCGTTCGACGGAGGACCCGACGGATCAAAGGCCGACGATGCCGGGATCGGTCCGTACGACGAGATCGTCCTCCGCGGCGCCCGCGCCGTCGGAGAACGAGAGGGTCTCGGCAAGGTCATCGCTCTTCGGAGCTCGGCGGGAAGCTGGCGCGACGCTGAATCCTCTTCGAGTGAGTCGGATCATAAAAGTGGCGGTGGACCGGGCGACCTCCGCGTCAGCGCAGGCCGCGCCCAAGTCCTGGTGCGCTTCTCCGACGATGAGGTCGCCGGACAGACGGCCGTCCCGGACCTCGGGCCATTCGCTCGGGTCCTTGTCGGCACGCATGAGGTACGCGGGGACGAGCAAACTCTGGCCGTTCGCGTCTCGCGAATCTCGCCGTGGCAGCTCACCGACCGGGCGGGCCCCTCATTCCAGGGCGCGATCCGAGAGGCACTCGTTTTCGTGGCGACGGGCCATTTGGCCGTGAACCATCCGCGACCGGGCGTGAAGACCAGCGAGCCTGCCCGTTCGCAGCCTGAACCCCCGACGGTGGATGCCCCGAAAGTGCCAACCTCTTTTGCGCCCGAGGAAGACGCTCCGCCCTCCGTCTGGGTCGAGCGCGAGCGGCGCGCGCCGAATATCTACATCTCGCGTCCCGATCCCAAACGCTAGGCGCGCCTACTGGCCGACGGTGAAGATCGCCGTCAGTTTCGGCACTGCCGGGCCGAGAATGACCACGAAGAGCGCGGGGAAGATGAGCAGGACCATCGGGAACATCATCTTGACCGGCGCGATGCGCGCCTGCTCTTCGGCACGTTGCCGCCGCTTGGTGCGAAGCTCGAGCGCCTGATCCGCCAGGACTTTCGCGAGGCCGACCCCGAGCGTGTCGGCTTGGATGACAGCGTTGACGAATTTCAAGAGGTCCGGAAGACCGGTACGCCGTGCGAGCCCACGGAGCGCCTGCTTCCGCTCGCGGCCCATCTGAAACTCGAGCAGGAGACGGCGTAGCTCGTCGGACAACGGGTTCCTCCAGCGCAGCACGACCTGAGCGATCGCACCGTCGAAGGCGAGCCCGGCCTCGGCCGATAGCGCGAGCATGTCGAGCGACGGGATAAGCGCGCGCTGCATCGCCTTCCTCCGACCCCGAGTGATCATCGTGATCGCGATGCCCGGCGTGACGAATCCCGCCGCCCCACCGATGATCAGCGCGACGGCGATGGATCCGGGACCGCGGTTCAGCAGAACGACGATCGTGGTGATCACCGCGCTCGAAAGGATCGTCAGTGAGAACCGAAGGCCGAGGAATTCGGTCACGCCGATCGGATCGCCCGCACGCTCGAGCCGATCGCGGGTCTGTTCCACGTACTTCGTGCCAAGCACTCGAACGACCACGCGGCCGATCGAGCGGAGCGGCCCCGCGAGACGGCCGATGAGCCGTCGTCCCGCGCGACCCTCCGCCGCCGGATCGTTCCCGCTGATAAGGGCGCGCAGCCGTCTGCGGGAATGCGACCCCATGTGGAGAGTCAGCTCGTTCAGCCACAGGACCAGCACGAGGGATGTCATCGCTCCGAGAAGCCCGACGATCCAGCTGTTCTGGGGGCGCACCGGGAGCGGTGCGGCCGCGTCGGCGGGGAGGGCTGGGGCCGTTGTCGGCACCGGTGACCGCGCCTGCCCGCCACCGGCGGGCACCGTGAAGGTGCCGGTCGCACGAGCGAGGATCGCGCCGGCTCGGCCGACCGTGATCTCGAAAGGTACGATGCTGCCTGCCGGGAGGTCGGTCGCGGCCGACCGGTATTCGACCGAGTACTCCGTCAGCAGCTGCTCGCTCAACCGTCCGTAGATGGCCGCAAGATCCGACGAGCTCGGCGCGAGGTACGTCGCTCCGCCACGGACTGCGCCTGAGAGCGCGTCCAGCGTCCCGCGATCGATGCCGTTCCCGAGACCGATCGCGTACAGCGGAAAGCCGCTCGACTGGAGCCGTTTGACCGCGGACTGACGTGAGCCGTGGCTTGCCGTGTCGAGTCCGTCGGTGAGCAGGACGATCGCGCGCCGCGCCTTCGGATCGGCGGCCTCGAGCAGATCCGCTGCGCTCTCGGCGGCGTCATAGATCGCGGTGTCGCCCCCGGCGACGATCGAGCCGACTCCCGCGAGCGCTCGGGATTTCTCCGAGGTGAGTGGCTGGACCACACGAACGGCCGAGTTGAACGACAGGATCGCGACTTGGTCGATCGCGCCGAGCGATCCCACCATCGAGCCGACGGCCGCTTTGGCGTCGGCGAGGGGCTGTCCGGCCATGCTGCCGCTCGTGTCGATCACCAGCGCGAGCGCGACCGGCGAGACCATCGACGCGAGGGTCACGTTCGCCTGCGGCGCGATAGTCCCCTCGCGGACCTGAAGATCCTGTGGCCGTAGACCCGGGACGGCTTTGCCGCTCGCGTCGACGACCGAGGCGACGAGGCGCACGGTTGGGAAGTCGCTCGGGTCGACGCGGCTCAGGACGACGCGATACGGATCGTCGGCGCGCGCGACGCCAGCGCCCAGCAGCAGCGTGGCGACCACAGCGAGGACGAACGACATGCGTCTAAACATCGATCTTGGTCATCGCGCGCATCACCAGGAACCCAAGGATGACAAGCGAGATGGCGGAGAACAGCGCGTACCGGAGAGGACCGGGCTGGAAGAGGGGACCGATGTAATCGGGTCCGATGAGAAGCAGCCCCAGCGTCACGAAAACCGGAAGACCGCACAGCACGTAGGCGCTTACGCGCTGCGGGGCCGTGAGTGCCTTGATATCCCCCTCGATGCGGATCCGCTCGCGGATCGTCTCGGAAATGCTGTCTAGGATCTTGGCGAGGCTGCCGCCGATCTGGTGCTGCACATTGATGGCCGCCACGATCAGCTTCAGATCGTCCGAGGGATACCGGGCGGCGAGACGCTCGAGCGCATCCTCCTGCGACGCGCCGAGGGCGATCTCCCTGCCGACGAGAAGGAACGCAGCCTTCGTTGGTTCGGGCGCGTCGCCCGCGACATGCTCGAGCGCCTGAGGGAGGCTGTGGCCGGACCGCACGGAGCTCGCGAGGAGCCCCACGGTGTCAGGAAGCTGCGATTTGAAGCGCGATAGCGTGCGTTTGTGGCCGCGGCGGATCCACCACATCGGAAGGAACGCGCCGATCAGTCCGAGCGGCACCGCGAGGATCGCCTCACGCAGAACGAAGATGCCCGCCGCCAAGGCGATGAGACCGACGACGCTCATGGTCACGAGCAGCTGGCCGGGTGACAGGGTGCTCTCCGCTTCCGCCAGAATCCGCTCGAGGAATCGCAGAGGCGAGGATCCGCGCGGAACCGGACGAGCCTCGTGGCCGCGGGGTCGCCCCAGGACGAGATGCGCGTCGCCGCCCGCGATCGGCGCCTGGACGAAGCCCTGAAGGCGACGTGCGATGCGTCGCTCGGCGTCGACGAGCGGAAGCCAGAGGCCGAGAACGAAACACACGACCGCCGCCGCACCGAGAACACTGACGATGATGCCTTGCGGGAGCATCAGCCGCGCTCTCCCTCGAACGCCCCGTCGCCGTCGTACCCGAACCAGTTGAGCGGGAGCTCGAGCCCGCGTGAGGTCAGCTGTTCGCTGAAGGCGGGACGGATGCCCGTCGGCCGCAGCGAGCCGAGAACGCGTTGCCCGTCGAAGCCATCGCGCTGGAAAACGAAGAGGTCCTGCATCGTGATGAGGTCTCCCTCGTAGCCACGGACCTCGCTGATCTGTGTGATCTTTCGCGTTCCGTCTTGCATCCGCTCGACGTAGACGACGAGGTCGATTGCGGCCGCAACCTGCTCGCGAATCGCCCGCAGCGGCAGGTCTGCGCCGGACATAAGAACCATCGTTTCGATCCGGGCGAGCGCGTCACGCGGTCCGTTGGAGTGGATCGTGGTGAGCGAGCCGTCGTGGCCCGTGTTCATCGCCTGCAGCATGTCGAGCGCTTCTGGGCCGCGGCACTCGCCGACGACGATCCGGTCGGGCCGCATTCGGAGCGCGTTTCGGAGCAGGTCGCGGATGCTGACCTCGCCGTGGCCCTCGACGTTCGCCGGCCGCGCCTCGAGCGTGATGACGTGGATCTGCTGCAGCCGGAGCTCCGCGGCGTCCTCGATGGTGACGATCCGCTCGCGCGTCGAGATGTACGACGACAGCGCGTTCATAAGCGTGGTCTTTCCGGCGCCGCTGCCCCCTGACACGATGACGTTGAGGCGGCCGCGCACGCACGCGCGAAGGAATTGGAGCGCCTCGGGCGTGATGGACGAATGGCGGAGGAGCTCCTCAGGTGAGAGCGGCTCGCGGCGGAACTTGCGCACTGTGAGGACGGGACCGACCAGCGAGAGTGGCGGGATGACCGCATTTACGCGGGACCCGTCGGGGAGACGCGCGTCGACCATGGGTGATGCTTCGTCACAGCGCCGGCCGAGTGGCGCGATGATCCGCTGGATGACCCGGATGACGTGGTCGGTGTCGGCGAAGGTTACGTCGGTGAGATAGAGCTTGCCCTCGCGCTCGATCCAGACCTGGTGGGCGCCGTTCACCATGATCTCGGAGATCCCGTCGTCGTGAAGGAGGTCCTGGATCGGTCCATAGCCGACGATCTCCGAGAAGACGGCATCCTGTAGGCGCAGCCGGTCGGTGCGGTTGACTGCCACGTGCTCGTCCTCCAACGCGGTCGAGAAGTGCTCCGCGACCATCGCACGCATCTGCTCGGGGCTCGCCGCCTCGACGTTTCGACCGAGGAGGGCGGCCACGCGCGCGTGAATGCGGTTCACGAGCTGCACTTCGGCGTCGTCCCGGAACCGGCTCAGCTTCAAAATGTCGGGGCGCCAGTCGGCCTCCGGGACGATCGAGGGTGCGGCGTGTTTGACCATCCTGAGGTCGGGAGGCTGGATGCCGGTGATCGCCGGCCGAAGGATGGTCATCCGATCAGCTCGTGGCCGGGACGGACCGGCGTGCGCGGCTGACCGCCGCAGGCTCGAGACCGATCGCGACCAGGTCGGCCAGCTTCCGGTAGCTGCCGCCGGCCTTAGCCCGAGCGCGCTCGTCGAGGATCGACATGCCGCGATTGATCGCCTCAGTTATGCCAACGCCTTCGCTCGGGATCGTCGCGGCGATCGATCGGCCAAGACCCTTCTCGATCTCGTTCAGACTGATTCCGGCCTTGCCCGGCACGCGATTCGCGACGAGGATCGTGCGATCGTCCTGGAGGAGAAGACCTGTCGCGCTCATCACGCGCCGCAGGTTGCGAAGGGCCGGGAGCTCGGGCGTCGTCACGAGGATCACCCGATCGGCCATGCGAAGAGTCGCGAGGGTGAGGTCCTCGAGGCTCGACCAGAGGTCGCACACGATGTATTGGAAATGCGGCCGCAGCTGGTCGACGACGCGCGCGACGCGGTCCGGGTCGATCCCCGGGACGCTCGCGAGATTGTCGGGAGCGAGGAGCGCGCGGACGCCCGAGGCGTGCTTCACGAATACTTCGTCCACGAGCTGCTGGTCGATCGAATCAACGTGATTCAGAAGGTCGGCGATGCTGTTTGCACTCTTGAGATCGAGCGCAATACCGATATCCCCGAACTGCAGGTCGAGGTCGACGAGCGCGACCGTGGCCTTCCCGCTGCGTCGTGCGAGCGCGACGGCGAGGTTCGTCGCGATCGTCGTGCAGCCGACGCCACCCTTCGGGCTGTACACGGCGATGACCGCGCCCGGCCGTGACGTCGTTCCGGGAACGCGTTCGATCCGCTGCAGCCGGCGGAGCTCCTGGAAGTTGACGTACGCGTCGCGGATCGTGCTAACGAAATCCTCGGGCTGATAGGGCTTCAGGAGGAAGCCGCGGGCACCGGCGGTTACCGCGCGCGAGACGACGCCGGGTGCGACGTTCGAGCCGGTCACGATGACGCAGCATTCGGGCGCGTGCGCGAGGATCTCGTGGACCGCCGGCCCCACGTCGCCGTGTAGTCCGGCGATGTCGATGACGGCGACGTGGGCATATGTGCTGCCGAGCTTGTCGAGGAGCGAGGCCTGGTCGTTCACTGCCCCGACGAGGACCAACCGGTTGTCGCCTTCGAGCGCGGCTCGCGCGTTCGCGATGATCTGCGGCTCGGTCTCCAACACAAGGACGCGGATTGGGCCGATCGAATCCATCATCGGGCGATCCCGAACGATTGCACCAGGTACGTGATGTCGACGCTGCGGGTGGTCACGTCTTGCGTCTCGGCGCGGGAGCGGACGGCGAGATCGATCGTCGCCTGACTGTCACGGAGGTACTTCAGTACCAACGCGGTCTGATGGTCGACGACGAAGGTCAGGGAGGTGCCCCGCTGCGGCTGCTGTTGCGTCGGTCCGATCACTTGAACCACCTCGAGGTTCTGGATCGTGGTCTGTGTTCGCTTGGGGTTCTCGCCCGCACCGGTTGTGACGGTCGCCAGGACGTCGACGTGGTCTCCGACCTCCACGAAGCCGCCGGCGGTCAACGGATCGTTGGTCGGAAACGAGATGAGCACCTTGCCGGGGTCGATCGTCAGCGACGAGCCGGTCTTGCCGTTCGCGGCGAGGATCTGTCCGCGAAGGACCGCCGCTCCGCTCGAGATCGGCGCGAGCGTGGTTTGTCCGACGGCGTCCGCCTCGTCGGCGAGAGCGCCGTTCGGGACCAGCTCCTTCGGATAGTCGCGATGCGCGAGCATCGCTGCGGTCAGGACGGCTCGAGCCGGAATGTCCGATTTCGCAACGATGATGCTGACCGTCTGCGGAGGCGCTGCCGCGACGCGGTCGGCGTTCTGCTGCGCGACCCCGTTCAAGGCCACCCCCGTGATGACGGCCAGGACGATGCCGAGCGAGAGGAAGAACCACGAACGTAATCGCATATGTATCGCCTCCTAGTTGTCCGGAACCATGACCGCGGTGTTGGCGAGGCCGTTTAGAGCACATGACTGGCACGAATCGGGATCACCGAAAAGGCCGCCCCAGTACCCACTGACGGTGTTGTTCCCGCCGCTGAAGCCGATGGTCCCCTCGTAGACCGTGAAGGGGGCCACCGTGAAGAGATGGACTCGCCCCGGGGCCCTGTTCAGCTGGGAGCAGTCGGGATTCTGCCCACCGGGGACAATGAGCGACCACTGCGCTCCAACCGCCGCGTTCTTGTTGAATTCCTCGCCGCAGTCCCACAAGAACACCAGGATCACGAGACCCTTTCCGAACCTGGTCGTCGTCCCCGGCACGAATCGATCGGAATATGGCATTGACGAGCTTCCGCGATCGGCCAGCGCACGCCGGAGCACCGGAGACATGTCCGCAACCTGACCGCCGGCTGTCTCGACCCAATCACCCCAGGTTGGATGGGCACACGACGGGGCGGGATTCGGCGGCGGAGTGCAGATCGATCGGGTCGTGAGGATAGAGGGCGACTCCTGTTGTGACCCGGCCGGAAGTGAGGCCCACTGGCTATCCAACGAGAGCGTCCCTCGGAATCCGTAGTAAACCCAGTTCGGGATGCTGCACTGCTTGTCCTGCTGCGTGTCCGCCTGCCCCCATGAGTCCCAGAGTCCGGCCCCGAACGTGTTTCCACAGCTCGCGCTTTGATCGGCCACCAACGCGTTCGGCGCATGGGCCCACGAGTCGGGCTGCGTGACCAGCTGGGGCGTCACGATCCCCGCCGTGCCGAAGCTCGGAGAGTTTCGTGAGAAGTCGATCAGTCCGTGAAAGCTCCCGTAGGCGACGTCGGGAGCATTCGGATCCCAGAACGTCTTCGGTTGTACCTGCGTGGGGTCGGTCGGGTCGCAGGGCGTGACCGTGCACGTGTTATTGAAATCGGACGCCTTGTAGTGCCGCACCATCGCCCACATCGGACCGCCGCCGATCGGAACCGGCGTTCCGGAGAGCCGGACGCGGGCCGAGGCGCCCGCGGTGCTGTTCGCATGGGTTGCGATCGAGGCGAACAGCGACCCGAACGTTATCGCCGTGGCGACCCGTACGAAGATCGTGTCCCTCGGAACGTCGGTATTTGTGGTGATCTGGGCGCAGTTCTCGTTGGCGGGTTTCGCGCTCGTCGTCCAGATCGGATCGTACGTGACCGGGTCCCGTGTCGTTCCGTTCCAATAGAAGACGTCGAGTACGGCCGAGCTATTCGGCGTGGGGAACGAGTGGTTGCCCGGGGCGCCGGCGTCCCCCGAGTCGTATTTCTTTGCCGCGCACCAGGTCTTCTCCTGCGTCACCGTGAAGGCGGGGCTGCCGTTCACCGTGATCACGGCCGAAGCGAGAAACTTTCCCGCTCCGAGCGCCGCCGCGTCGGCTATGGTCTGCATCACACGTCGCTGTGCGATGGCGTAGCCCCAATCCACCGCGAACGCGAGCCCGGCCACTAGAACAGCGACGCATAATGCGATCACGATCAACGCTTGACCCTGCTGCGACCGCATCACCGTCGCGTCTCCATGACAGCGTTTGCGGTGACCGTGCGCGAGCCGGTTCCCGAGAGGAAGCTGTCAAGGAGCGTCGAGATCGCAGACCACGGGTAGCTCGCGGTCACCCTGACGACGATCCCCGTCGGAGTCGGGCTGCTTGCCGGGATCCCAGCGCTCGGCCATGGGACGAATGTGGCGGTGGCGTTGTTGTAGTACTCCGCTGTGACCGTGACCGAGCCCGGTGACAACGGTTGAACCCGGGCTCGTGCGGCGCTCGCGATCGCCGAGGGCGCCGCGGCCGGATTGAGCACGGCGTAATGCGCTCCTTCTTGACTCGCGCCGCCCACCACGATCGCGGCGTTGAGCGCACGAGCGAGATCGAGGAAGCAAACAGTGAGCAAAATGAGCACCGGCACGATCAGGGCGAGCTCGATGGTGCCGACGCCGCACTCGTCCCGCTTCAGCTGGCGCATGGTGTACCAGCGGTGAAGATCGGAAAGCGGGCGTTAGCGCGTATCACGATCGGGTTCACCTTGAACGCCGCATCCACGACCGACCCGGTGAGAAGCGCAAAGTTGTATCGAGCTTCGATGGTCGCGTCGCCGCCAGCCAAAGCGCATGTCACCGTGAGTCCGGGGCAAGGTGATCCAAATGTCACAAGCCCCGTCGCGTCGCAGACCCTTTGCGTCACCTGCGCGCGAGTCGCCGATCCGTTGTGGGCGGCGTAGTTCGCGCCTTCGCGTGCGCCGTTCGCGATTACCCCGGCGTAGTAGTACGCCCGGGCGCCATCGGCCAGGCCGAGCAACAGGACCAGAAGAATCGGCAAGGCGAGTCCGACCTCAACGAGGCTCTGGCCGGCTTGATCACCCCAAGCGGTCTTGCGTCCTTTTGCCACACCCAACCCCACGCGCCCGCGCGACCGGTACGCCGGTCATCCGCATGGTCAATTGAGGCAGTAGTCAGAACGTGCGGCAATACCGAAAACTGACCCGCCCGGGCTCCGGTCTCAGTCGAAGCTTCCCCTGAACGCCGGTTGGCGCGCCGAGGCGACGAGTTGGCTCCGCGTCTTGGCGTTGAGCCGACGCAAGGCGTTCTGGACATGCTTGTGCGCCGTCGACTGACTGATCTGTAGGACGGCTGCGATCTCGCGGTCGGTCGCGCCCTGCGCGATGAGCTCCACGATCTGTTCCTGCCGCGGCGTCAGGGCGACGTCGCTGTACGGGCCGAATCGCGTCGACCCCAGGCGGGAGACCATCTGCACGAGCCCGTTCAGGACGGTCCGCGGGAACGCGCTCTCACCGAGCGCGGTCGCGGCGATGGTGCGCTCGAGCGCCCTCGGCGTCACGTCACGAGAAACAAGACCAACGAAGCCGAGGCTCGCGGCCTGAGCCCCAGCCTCAGCTGTCGGCGAGGCCATGAGCGCGATGAGACGAGCCGTTCGGCTGAGCTGATGGGCTCGCGTCCGGAACGCCGGGCTCAACAAAAGGCGCTCGGTGCAGCCGACGAGGACGGCGTCATACGCGCTCGCCACACGGGCGGTGAGCTGGGTCAGGCTCGGCAGAGAGCCCATCACGTCGAGACGGCACTCGTCGAGGCGCGCGTAGGCGAGACCGACCTCTTTTGAGTCGATGACGCAGATCCGCGGGCGTGCCAAACCGGCGCGCCTCTTGCGTGACTCCTGGTCGCTCACATCTCCCCAGTCGGGTCACCGTCCGAGCGGGACGGGCCTTCCCTTGCGTGTGACGACCCGAAGAATCCGAGCCCGAGGGCCCGCTGTCAATGGACCTACGCAGTATTGGTGGTGCGCGACCCTAGAGCGGGTATGCCGTGGACATGACCGCAACGGCTGCCGCGCGGTTCGGCACGTTCAACCTCCGCAAGAGGTTGGTCACGTGCTTTTGTGCCGTCGCGGTCGTAATGCCGAGCGATCGCGCGATCTCTTTGTCCGCGGCGCCGCGCGCGATGAGGATGATGACCTCGCGCTGGCGCGGCGTGAGCGGCAACGCGTTCGACGCGCGAAGCCAGCGGCCGTTCTTGATGAGGGTCGAGAGCACGCGACGCGAATAGGCGTGCTCGCCGCGCATCGCGCCAAGGATCGAGCGGCGGAGCGCTTCGCTCGGAAGGTGCGTATCGACGTAGCCGAAGGCGCCCATCGCTACGGCATGCGCCGCATCGGCTGGGTTCGGATTCGTTGTCAGGATGACCGTCGTCATGCTCTCGGCGAGCTCGCCGATGAGCGGCCAGTCCGTTTGGTCATACGCGGCCACGACTGTGAGGCTGATGTCCGCATGATCGATCTCCGCGGCCGTTGTGATGCGCCAGAGCGGCACGCCGAGGTTGAGCGCTCGCAGGAGACTAAAGACGGCACCCGTGCGATCGAGGACGAGCACACCCGAGGTCGTGACCGACGCGAGGTCCATACCCTTTACTCCCCACCCAACTAATGGGCCAAATGGCCCAGTCCCACCGTTTCGCAATCTAGCAGGCGCACGACTGCTCGAGATACCTGGAAGCCGGTATGGAATGACCGAATTCGTTTCCAATTCGGTATCGCGAGGGGTTTAGGAGTCCATCACATTGAGTACTCCAATCGATCGATGGCACTCGCGCACTGAACACTTGGACTTCCGACGCGGCTGACAACTTTTGTCATCGCAGGAATCCGCCAAAGCCGCATGCCTCGTCGTGAGGCATACAGGGTTCTCGTAATTCCTTGATCCGAAACCGCGCCGTACGGTTCTCCCGCCAGAAATGGGCGCACCTCGGCTGCCGCGTTGCGGAGTCGTCGGCGAACCAGGGCAGGGGGTTTCGGGGTGGTTGGGATGAAGAAGCTCGGTGTTTTCATAACTACGTTGCTCTTGGCGCTCGCGATGCTGCCCGCAGCGTCCGCGAACGCCGGCGGGGGCCCGCCTGCGACATTCACGACGGTCAACACATCCGTCGACGGAGTCGGCCACTGCAAGAACGGCCAGCCCGATGCGACAACCGTCGTGAATTGCAACATCTATGACGGAAAGCAGTACGTCTGGCTCAACGGTGGCCCAGCCAACGCCAATCTCGCAGAGGGGATGTACTTCTTCGCAGTGCTGGTCCCTGGCGGCCAGCCTGACCCCAACGATGGCGGAGCAAAGAATCTCTCGGACACGACCCTTGCGCCTCTTGCAGCCGGTTCTGCGAGCGGCGACGTGCGAGCGAACCGTACATTCACAGTGGCCGCGGGCGGAGCGATCGCGTACACCGGATCCGCCGGCTCGACCCCGCACGAGTTTGACGTGAGCACGAACCAAATCCGGCTCATGCCGTACGACGACACGACGAATAATGGCGGCGTCTACATCCTTGCGATCTGCGAGATCGCATCGGTCGACGCGACGGTTACTCCAAGGACCTGCAAGTACGACGCGTTCAAGGTCCAGGTACCTGAAGCGCCGGTGACGGTTGCAGCCGTGCTGAGCGGCACCAAGTACCTCGACGCCAACACGAACGGTCAGATGGATCCAGGGGAGGCCGGTCTTCCCAACTGGACCATCTCGATCAACGACGGTGCGACGACCACGACCGTTGACACCGATAGCGAGGGCAACTGGTCGTTCACGACGCCTGCCGTGAACGAGGGAACGGCCGAGACCTTCACGGTCTCGGAAGTTCAGCAGCCCGGCTACGAGCAGACGGGCAACACGATCGATCAGTCCAGCGCGACCGGTGGCGTCACCGTTGCGCTCAGCGACAAGATCTACACGCTCACACTGCCGAACACGGGCCCCGGCTCGGCCTCTGGCCTGAACTTCGGCAACATTCATCTTGCGAGTGCGTTGACCGCCTCGAAGACCGCGGCGCCCGCTTTCACGCGGACGTTCACATGGCAAATCGCGAAGGCCGTCGATAAGACCGAGATCGACACCGCCGACGGCGCGACGTTCACCTACACGGTCACCGTGACCCGCAGCGCCGGCACGGACAGCGCCTGGGCCGTGGGTGGGGAGATCACCGTCTCCAACGCGAACACGGCTGCCGCAGAGATCAGCGGAATCAGCGACGCGATCGATGACGCGAACGCGACTTGCCTCGTGGCGGGAACCTTCCCAGCCACGATCCCGGCGAGCGCGTCCACCAGCTTCACCTACGCATGCACCTACTCAGCTGTGCACGCGAGCGCGAACCAGACGAACACGGCGACCATTTCGTGGGCCGAACAGACTCTCTCCAACGCGACTCTCCTCAAGGCTGGCACAGCTCCGGCGACCGCGTCTATTACATGGGGAGATCCCACGACACAGGTCGACAACAGCGTGAGCGTGAGCGATCCGCTTGACTCGCAAGCCCCGCGCACGTTCTCGGCCTCTGGGTTCTTCACGTACTCGCACAACTTCAGCGGCGACGCTGCTGGAACGTGCACGACGCACAACAACACTGCAACCTTCACGACGAACACAAACGGCACCACAGGCTCGGCGAGCCAGACTGTGAAAGTCTGCGTCGGCGCCGACCTGACCGTCACGAAGTCCGCGACTCCGACTTTCACGCGCACGTACGGCTGGACGATTTCCAAGGCGGTCGATAAGACCCTCGTGAAGCAGGTCGGCGGTAGCGCGACATTCAATTACACGGTCGTCGCCGCGCAGACCGGATTCGTCGACAGCGCTTGGGCCGTGTCCGGAACGATCACGGTAAGCAACCCGAACGACTGGGAAGCAATCACCACGACCGTAAGCGACGCGATTGACAACGGCGGAACCTGCACGGTGACGAACGGGACGAACGTCAGCATCGCCCACAGCGGTTCCGCAAACTTCGCCTACACGTGTGCTTACACCTCGGCTCCAAACCCGCTGCTCGGTGGGACGAACACCGGGACGGCTTCGTGGGACAAGGCCGGAGCAGCTACGCCGAATGCCTCGGCGAACGGCACCGCAGCTGTCTCATTCGCCACACCGACGACCCTCGTGAACGCGACGGTCACGGTCACGGACACCTTCAACGGGGGGACGCCGACCACACTCGGCACGGTCACGGCGGCTGACGGCGCGCCGTTCGCGACTCGGACCTTCACGTATTCGCACTCGCTAAGCGTGCCGGCGTTCGACTGCAAGAGCTACACGAATACAGCAACGATCGTCGAGACCGGCCAGACCGCAAGCCAGACGGTGACCGTCTGCGGACCCGAGAAGACCGGCGGACTCACGATGGGCTTCTGGCAGAACAAGAACGGCCAGGGGATCATCACCGGTGGCGCAACGACGGCCAATGTCTGCAACTCGGGCACCTGGCTACGTCAGTTCGCACCGTTCCAGGACCTGAGCGCCACAGCGAACTGCGCAGGGGTGGCGAGCTACGTCTACAACGTCGTCAAGCTCGCGAGCTCGGCGGGTGACTCCATGAACCCGATGCTCAAGGCACAGATGCTCGCGACCGCACTCGATGTGTACTTCAGCGACCCGGCGCTCGGTACCAACAAGATCGGTGCTCCCGGTCCGATCGGTAGCGCATCGATCGATCTGACGAAGATCTGCACGAACATCGGGATCTGCACCACATTCATCAACTCCAGCTCCGCGTTCGGTGGAGCGGCGAGCATGACGGTCAGCCAGATTCTCGCGTACACGGCAGGCCAATCGAACTCGAGTGGCTCGACCTGGTATGCCAACGTGAAGTCGACGCAGGAGCTCGCCAAGGATGTCTTCGACGCGATCAATAACCAGGTGGCGTTCGCTCCGTAAGACTCACGCTCGGCCATGGGCAAACGGGGCCCGGCTCTTTGAGCCGGGCCTCGTTCTCTAATGCGAGAGTTGTCTAGGGCGCCGGGTAGCTGATCGTCAGCGAGAAGGAGCTCTGCGCCGTACCGCTCACCACGATCTGCGCCGTGCCGGCCGGCAGGACGAAGCTCAGACTCAACGGGCTTCCGCCCGTCTGAGTCAGCAGGACACTTCCGCTCGCCGAGTAGACGGTTACGGTCAACGGGGCCGTCTTCGAGAAGGTGAGAGTCCCTGACGCCGTCCCAGCGCCGGACATCAGAGTGAACGACCGTGAAGGGTTCTTATTCGTCACCGCTCCGCTCAGGGTCGTCGATACCTCGGTCGTAGCCGGAGCGGGTGTCGGCGTTGGCGCTGGGGTGGGCGAGGGCGCAACCGTCGGTGTTGGCGCGGGCGTCGGGCTAACCGTCGGCGCGGGCGTCGCGGTCGGCGCAGGGGCTGACGCGCCGAGCGCGAGCAAAGCCGCGTACGCGTCAACCCGGCCATATGCGACAGGCGCGCCGATTTTCAGCGCGGTCGTCTCGAGCGCGGCTTCAACGGCGGTGTTCGTGGCGGTGCCCACGTAAGACAGCGCGAGTCCCGCGATGCCCGCTACGGCCGGCGCAGCCGCGGACGTCCCGCAGAAGGAACCGAACCAGCCGGATCGCCCGGTCGTGTAGCTGCAACCGGGGGCCGCGACCTTGACCCACGAGCCGTAGCTGGACCACGCGTACAAGGCGTCGTTCGGGTCGGTCCCGGCGACCCCAAGTACCTCGGGATACGCCGCCGGATACGTCTGGGTCGCGGTGCCGCTGTTGCCGGCGGCCGCGACGAGGACGACCCCTTTGGAGTGGGCGTATTGAACCGCGCTCAGGAGCGTGCTCGTGCCGGTGGTGCCGCTGAGGCTCATGCTGATGACCCGCGCGCCGTGGTCGGTCGCCCAGATGATCCCCGAGGCGACGTTGGCAGTCGTGCCCGTCCCGTCCGCGCCCAGGACCTTCACCGGCATCAGCGAACAGTGCCAGCAGTACGACGCGATGCCGATGGAGTTGTTACTCGTAGCGCCAGCGACCCCCGCGGCCCACGTACCGTGGCCGTTGTCATCGGTCGCATCCGAGCTCCCGTTCAGTACGTTGTATCCAGCCACGAGGTTTGCCTGAAGATCTGGCTGCATGAGGTCGACGCCCGTGTCGAGGGATGCGATCACGACGCCGGAGGATCCCTGGGTCATGTCCCACGCGAGATTGGTGCGTGTCTTGATCTCCGACCATTCGTTTGGCCACCAGTAGTCGTTCGGAGTTGTGCCGGTCGCACTGACCGAAAAGTCACGCTCGACGAGTTCGACCCGAGCGTCGCTCGCGAGCTCCCGCCCGATCGCATCTTCCGATCCGGGCGGAACCGAAACGACATGGAGGCGCAGCGCCCCGATCTCAGCCTTCTTTGCCGCACCATGGGATTTCTCGAGGGCGTCCGACGCCGCGGCCTGCACGCCGGCGTAATAGCGGACGAGCAGCTGGCCGGGAACCGCCTTCGACGAGGGCGAGGACGTGACCGCGGCGACCACCGCGGCGGGCGGCGGCGTGACCGGTGCGTGCACCGGGGCGGCTCCGGGAACGGCAGCTCCGATCATCGAGCCGATCCCTATCGCGAATTGGACAACCGCTTTTGCGAGCCCGGCAAGCCATTCCATTGGATCCGCAGTCCCTTCGCGCCGAGCTCGTAGTCCCGATGCGCTCGGCTGTGCGCTGCGTAGGTAACCCGAACGAGCGACCGGCATGAACCGTCACTTTCGTCGTGGCGACTCAACCAAATGGGGGAGGACCAGTACTGCCATTCGCAAAAATGGGCCGAAAACGGTGCGCCGCGCTCGCGTCAAGGCAGGACTTTTTGCCGACGCCCGCTGTCAGAAACCGGCTCGGCGTCACTTTGCCGCCATCGGGAGACCGGACAAGTACTGGTTTCCTGGAATTGCCCGGTTCCTTGAGCCGGGAAAGAATCGTCGGGTAGACCAGCGAAAGGGGGGTGGGGTGGACCTTCGCAGTTTCATGTATGACGAGACGGGCCAGGGGCTCGTCGAGTACGCACTGATCATCGCCGTGATCGCGGTGGCGGTCATCGTCGCCATGCTCTTCTTGCAGGATCAGCTGACGAACGTCTTCACGAACATCGGGAACAACCTGACGTAGGAGGGCCGGGCCTGCGTTGCACCTGCAGCGCGGGCCCGTTCGCTCCGGCGGTCCCCGGTCCACGTGTACCGTCTTCTCGGTACTGGCGCGCTCCGCTACCTCATTTCCCTACTACCTGATCCAAATGACCGCTCCTAAGTTGACGGTGGGTCACGCTCGCGACGCAGGGATGGGTGGGGAAAGTGGGTTCCACACGTCAACGTTCAACGCTCGCGCTCCTCATGCTCGGCGCACTTCTCTTCGCAATGGCAATGTCGCTCCTGGCCGGACAGAGCGCCGGCGCGACGCCTACCGATAACAGCAGCTCGCAGCCTCTTGTCCCAGTCCTTATCAAATTCCACTCGAACGCGAGCGCTGCCGACATCGACGATGCGATTCACGGGAACGGCGGCATCGTCACGAATGACCTCAAGCAGATCCGGACCAAGGTCGTCCACGTTCCCGCGAACGCGCGCGATCGCATCCTCGCGGCGTTGGCGAAGCACCCCGCGGTTGAACGCGCGACGGCCCCGATAAAGCTGTCGCGAGCCGGAACGCCGAGCGACCCCGCCTACTCGCAGCAGTGGGCGCTCCCGAAGATCGCATGGGATCAGGCTTACGGGAACGTCGCGATCTCCGGACACGCGACGATCGCGGTCCTCGACACGGGTATCGACGCCACGCACCCCGATCTCACGGGACGCGTCGTCGCCGGCGCGAGCTTCACCGGCGGCGATCCGAACACCGACCCGAATGGTCATGGCACCGCGCTCGCCGGAATCGCAGCAGCGAACGTGAACGATGGGATCGGGATGGCCGGCGTTGCGTACGCCGGTACCGACCTGTCGTCGGTTCAAGTGCTGCAGGCCGATGGCACCGGATACGACAGCGACGTCGTGGCCGGCGTGCTGTGGGCCGCGGACAACGGCGCGAGTGTCATCCTCATGGGCTTTAGCAGCGCGGACTACTCGTTCGCGCTCGCCGATGCGATCGCATACGCGTGGGGCAGGGGCGCGGTGCTCATCGCCGCGACGGGAAATGACGGCTCGAGTGGATACACATATCCCGCGGGGACGCCTTACGTAGTCGGCGTCGCCGCGACAGATCAGGACGACGTGGCCGCGTCGTCGAGCAACACCGGGAGCGCCCTCATCGGCGCTCCCGGCGTTGGGATCTACACGACCCAGCCCGGTGGCGCGTACGCGACGTTCTCAGGAACGTCGGCGGCAGCTGCGCACGCCGCTGGTCTCGCTGCGCTTCTGCGAGCGAGCGGCTCCGACAATTCAGCGATCGCGAGCAAGCTGCGGACGGGCGCGGATGCCACCGGCGTGCTCCCGCGGATGAACGTCGCGAACTCTTTTGCCGCGGATGCTTCGTTGCCTGCGCCAGCCGGCACGCCGGCGGGTGGTGTTCCAAACCCCATCTATACGGCTGCGGCAATGAAGTACACGGCCGCGATTTCGGCGGCCGGTCTTGGCGGGGGCGCGACGACCGTCGCCTACACGCTCACGATCACGAACAACTCTACGAACAATGAAGTGCTGGGGTCGAGCAATGTCACGATCCCGGCCGGCTACTCGAGCCTCGTCCTTGGCTCGGTGACCGTCTCAGCAGGCAAAGTCTGGACCGCGACTCTCGTGGGCGGCACGATCCAGCTGCGGAGTAGCGCCGCCAACACGCTGACGCCCGGCCAGTCAGTAACCCTCGGATTCACTGCCACCAATCCATGCACAGCCGTGACGTACCAATGGAACGGCGACGGGAAGCAGACGGTCGATTACAGCGGTGGCGGTGCCTCCAATTTCGACAGCAGCTCGACCAACACGGTCACGGTCTCGAACAACTGCTACGAGGCGTCGATCACGCCCACAACGGCGACCGCCGGGGCAGCCTCCTTCACCTACACCCTCACAATTACGAATCGATCGTCCACGAGCCTCGGGTCGGCCAGTGCCACGGCACCGGCCGGGTACCTCAGCGTCGTCCTCGGGACGGTTGCGGGGCCAGGAAGTAAGGGTTGGACCGCCTCGCTGGCGTCCGGAGTTATCCAGCTGAGAGCAACCAACAATCAGGCTCGGCTCGACTTGAACGAATCCGTCAGCGCGATCTTCTCCGCCACAAATCCGGCGACCGTTGGCTCGTACGCATGGACGACAACGAGTAAGACCACGACCGATTTTTCAGGGACGACCACGTTCGCCCTACGTCCCGGCACGACTGACCCGACGGTCGCGATAACGGCTGGCGCAGCAGCGCGTCTGCGCCTTGTTCAGCAGCCAACGAGCGCGACATACGGAAACACGATCGGTCCGTCGGTCACGGTTGAGATCGTCGACGCGAACAACAACCGCATCACAAATGACAACAGCACACAGGTGAGCCTGTCCTTGGGCACAAACCCGACCGGCGCGTCCTTGAGCGGCGGCGGAGCGCAAGCGGCCTCGAGTGGGCTCGCCACGTTCGGTGGCCTCTCAATCAACAAGGTCGGGACTGGCTACACCTTGGCCGCATCAAGCAACCCGAGCCTCACGGGCGCAACGAGCCCTGCCTTTGACATCACAGCTCGCGCGATCACCGTCACAGCCACGGCCGACTCGAGGACGTACAACGGCACGAACAACTCCTCGGGTGTGCCAGCCATGACGTCGGGTAGCCTCGCCAGCGGCGATACGGCGAGCCTGACGCAGACTTTTGATTCCAGGAACGTCGGCACGACTCGCGTGATCACGCCCGCAATTAGTTTCACAAGCGGGAGCGTCTCGAACTACGCCCTGACGCTCGTTACCAAGACCAATCAGACAATCACCCCGCGGGCGCTCACCGTGAGCGCCAGCGGGCTGAATCGGGTCTACGACGGCACTACCGCGGCCACGGTGACGCTCTCCGACAACCGGGTCTCGGGTGACGTCTTCACCGGCGGCTTCACCACTGCCGCCTTCAATAACAAGAACGTCGGCATCGGCAAGGCAGTCTCGGTCTCCGGGATCTCCATCAGCGGGACCGACGCCGGCAACTACACCTTCAACACCACCGCATTGACCAGCGCCGACATCACCCCGCGGGCGCTCACCATCACGGCTGCCGGGGTGAACAAGGTCTACGACAGCACCACCGCGGCCACGGTGACCCTCTCCGACAACCGGGTCTCTGGTGACGTCTTCACCGACAGCTACACCGCTGCCGCCTTTGCCGACAAGAACGTCGCCAACGGCAACACCGTCAGCGTGAGCGGCATATCGATCAGCGGTACGGACGCCGCCAACTACGCCCTGGCCAACACCACCGCCACGACCACCGCCAACATCACCGCGCGCGCCCTGACGGTGTCGGCCCACGGCATCAACAAGATCTACGACGGCGGCACGACGGCCACAGTCACGCTGAGCGACGACCGGGTCAGCGGCGACGTCTTCACCGACACGTACACCACGGCCACTTTCGCCGACAAGAACGTCGCCAGCGGCAAGACGGTCACCGTGAGCGGGATCTCGATCAGCGGGACCGACGCCGCCAACTACACCTTCAACACCGCCGCCTCGACGACCGCCGAGATCACCGCCCGGACGCTGCATCTGAGCGCGACCGGGGTGAACAAGATCTACGACGGCACGACCGCGGCCACGGTGACCCTGAGCGACGACCGGGTGGCAGGTGACATCGTCGCCGACAGCCACACCGCTGCCGCATTTGCCGACAAGAACGTCACCAACGGCAAAACGGTCAGCGTGAGCGGCATCGCGATCAGCGGCACCGACGCTCGCAACTACACCTTCAACACCACCGCGACTACTACCGCCGACATCACCGCGCGGGGGCTGACCGTCTCGGCCCATGGCATCAACAAGGTCTACGACGGCGGCACGACGGCCACGGTGACCTTGAGCGACGACAGGGTGTCAGGCGATGTGTTCACCGACAGTTACACCGCGGCCAGCTTCGCCGACAAGAACGTCGGAACCGCGAAGGCGGTCTCAGTAAGCGGCATCTCGATCGCCGGCACCGACGCCTCGAACTACACCTTCAACACCACCGCCACGACGACCGCCGACATCACCGCCCGGACGCTGCACGTCACTGCCACCGGGGTGAACAAGGTCTACGACGGCACGACCACCGCCACGGCCACCTTGAGCGACGACCGGGTCGCAGGTGACGTCTTCGGCGGCAGCTACACCTTGGCGAGCTTCGCCGACAAGAACGTCGGCACGGCCAAGACTGTGAGCGTCAGCGGCATCTCCATCAGCGGGACCGACGCCGCCAACTACGCCTTCAACACCAGCGCGTCGACGAGCGCCGACATCACCGCCCGGACGCTTCACGTCAGCGCCACTGGACTGAGCAACGTGTACGACGGCACGACCGCCGCGACGGTCACCTTGAGCGACGACCGGATGTCAGGTGACATCCTCGCCGACAGCTACACCGCTGCCGCATTTGCCGACAAGAACGTTGCCAACGGCAAGACGGTCAGCGTGAGCGGCGTCGCGATCAGCGGCACCGACGCCGGCAACTACACCTTCAACACCACCGCATCGACGAGCGCGGATATCACCGCTCGTACGTTGCATGTCAGCGTCACTGGAGTGAACAAGGTCTACGACGGCACGACCACCGCCACGGTCACTCTGAGCGACGACCGGGTCGCAGGTGACGTCTTCAGCACGAGCTACACCTTGGCCGGCTTCGCCGACAAGAATGTCGGCACGGGGAAGGCGGTCGCGGTCTCCGGCATCTCGATCAGCGGGACCGATGCCGGCAACTACACCTTCAACAACACCGCATCGGCCAGCGCCGACATCGCCGCCCGGACGCTGCACGTCAGCGCCACCGGGGTCAACAGGGTCTACGACGGCAGCACCGCGGCCGCAGCCACGCTGAGCGACGACCGGGTCAGCGGTGACGTCTTCAGCACGAGCTACGCCGCGGCGAGCTTCGCCGACAAGAACGTCGGCACGGCGAAGACAGTCTCGGTCTCCGGCATCTCGATCAGCGGCACCGACGCCCCGAACTACACCTTCAACGCCACTGCCACGACGACCGCCGACATCACCCCACGCGGGCTGACCGTCTCGGCCCACGGCATCAACAAGGTCTACGACGGCACGACCACCGCCACGGTCACCCTGAGCGACGACCGGGTCGCGGGTGACGTCTTCAGCACGAGCTACACCTTGGCCGGCTTCGCCGACAAGAATGTCGGCACGGGGAAGGCGGTCGCGGTCTCCGGCATCTCGATCAGCGGGACCGACGCCGCCAACTACACCTTCAACACCACCGCCTCGACGACCGCCGACATCACCGCCCGGGCGCTCGACATCAGTGCGACCAGCGATTCCAAGACATATGACGGCACCACCAGCTCGAGCGCCGCGCCGACGACGTCCGGGCTCCAGACCGGCGACACCGTCTCCGGCCTGACCCAGGCCTTCCAGTCCAAGAACGTCCTCGGCACCAATGGCAGCACCCTCCAGGTCACCGGGTACACCGTCAAAGACGGCAACGCCGGCCACAACTACACCGTGACGACGCTCACCGCGACGGGAACGATCGGCCCCAAGGACGTGAGCGGCAGCTTCACCGCGCAGAGCCGGATCTATGACGGCGCCACCGCGGCGACCGTGCTCACGCGCTCGCTCAACGGCACCATCGGCTCTGACGACGTCGCGCTCAGCGGCGGGACAGCCAGCTTCGCCGACAAGAACGTCGGGACCGCCAAGACTGTGACCCTCACCGGGGCCGCGCTCTCGGGCAGCGACGCCGCCAACTACCACCTCACCGGCGTGGCCACGACCACGGCGGACATCAACGCCCGGGCGCTGCACATCAGCGCCACCGCGGTGAACAAGATCTACGACGGCACGACCACCGCAACGGTCACCTTGAGCGACGACCGGGTCTCAGGTGATGTGTTCGCCGCCGGCTTCACCAGTGCCACCTTCAACAACAAGAACGTCGGCACCGGCAAGACCGTGTCGGTGAGCGGGATCTCGATCAGCGGCACCGACGCGGGCAACTACACCTTCAATACCACCGCGACGGCCAGCGCCGACATCACCGCTAGGACCCTCCACGTGACCGCCACCGGGGTGAACAAGGTCTACGACGGCGGCACGACGGCCACGGTCACGCCGAGCGACGACCGGGTGTCAGGAGATGTGTTCGCCGACATGTACACCGGTGCCACCTTCAACAACAAGAATGTCGGCACCGGCAAGGCGGTCGCGGTCTCCGGCATCTCCATCAGCGGGACCGATGCCGGCAACTACACCTTCAACACCACCGCATCGACCAGCGCCGACATC
>Ga0209057_1000430_pt1 | contig 38214 bp, 40 predicted proteins | sample GraSoiAngelo_146_FD_185903 | JGI IMG/M metagenome (GOLD analysis project Ga0209057, IMG submission 185903) | Grasslands soil microbial communities from the Angelo Coastal Reserve, California, USA - 14_1009_05_30cm (SPAdes) (version 2) | ecosystem: Environmental > Terrestrial > Soil > Grasslands ...
GAGAAGCGGTCTCGGGGCTCATGGGGCTCCATGGCTCGAAGAATGGGTGCTGTAAACAGGATCTGCGCTTGACCTAGGAATTAGAAAGGGCAGCTTGAGCGGGAAGGAGATTATTTTTGGTTCGTCCTTCTTCTCCGGGCCTCAGCGAGAACACGACGTTCCGCTGGATAGCCGCCCTTCCCTGATACAACCAGTGCGTTGAGGACGGATAGGTGGAATGTCTACTTTGTAGTGCGCACGAACGGCCTATTGGGCAAATCGGATCCAGCGCGAACCTCTACGGTTTCCGGTCTGTTACCGGAATTCTAGTCGCTCAGTTATGCAAGGAATAAGGACAATTGAATCGTGTGTCGAATCGCGATTAATGCGAAACCTTCTTGCTGCCGTCGACCAGTCACATTGGGCGTATGCAGTTATCAGGAGAGCGGTAGAGCTTACGAGACTATTGAATTCAGAGCTGACAATCCTAAGCGTTGTCAACTCAAACCCGATGATGAAAAGCAGCATAACAGACGAGGCGGAGAAATTGACAGATTTTCATCGGGAATTAGTTTTCAAGCATTTTCCTGCGAACGCGGTCAAGATGGAATCTAATCCCGGCCAAGGAACCATGTACAGGTGCGGACCTGGAGGAGAACTGAGGATTCAGTCGAGAATTGAAAATGGCGATCCCGTCGATAGGATTTGTAGATGCGCTGAGGAAATCGGTGCTGATCTTGTTATTGTTGGCAGTAGAGGTCTTGGAAACGTTGGGACGCTAGTGCTTGGAAGTGTCTCGGAGAAAGTGGTCCGCAAGAGTACACGTAGTGTTATGGTCGTGAAGGATGCCGCGTTAGACAATTCTGACTGGGAGAAAATAGGAACCTCTCAAAGGGCTGGTCAACGCTATCGCTAGATAGAAAGGAACGAAAACGGCCAATCCCCAAGCATGCTCCACATTAGCCGGAGAATTCAGGAGTCAGAAGGCTCCCGAAGAAGGTTCTTATCCCTCTCGTAGCGGGACGGGCTTCATGAGTAATCTGAAAACAGAACTGGAACACATCAAGCACCACATCAAGTACCCGGCGAACAAGACACAAGTCATGGCAGCCTGCAACAACATGTCGGACGTCCCATCGATCGACAAGGACTTTGTCGCCAAGTCTCTTCCTGACAGCAACTACAAGGGCCCGGAAGACGTCGTAAAGGCCCTTCTCAACAAAGTCTAAGCTTACTCAACCTTCTCCCTTTTTTCTAGTATCCCAGTAGATTCTATGCCCGGCTCTCCCGCGAATGAACTGTACTTAGAAATTGAATATGACTGCTCGGTCTGAAATCTTGGTTTTCGGTTGGACGCCCGCTGCGACAAATGCTTCACTGATGTAGTTGGCCAGAAACGCGGACCACTTCGGACCAAGCTCATGCATCAAAGTAATAGTCCAACGTTCATTCTCGTTCTTCTCATAGTACTCGAACAAGTTGGCGTATGCTGAGAGATCATGAATATACTCGATCACCGTGTTTACGGTAACCTTTCCCCACTTTGACGCAATCAGAGCCACGGGAGCACTCTTACCAGCGGCCGCACCAGCCTTGGCGAGACTGTCTTCCGAGACCATGCCCAAAATCTCGCCAAAGGTCTTCCGGCTGAGGCGTAGGGCGTTGACCCTCTGAAGGAATCTTCCGAACTCAGAGTAGTCTAGCAACAGCTGGTTCACAAGCGTGTTTACGCTCACGCTCTGACGGGCAGCCTCCTCCTGAAGAGCCCCTAGGGCCTTCTCGTTTACTCTGAAGGACTTGGCTACTGTCTTCCCTTCACGAGGCAAGAGATTACTTCGCCCACGCGTTCAATTTCTCGGATATTATGCTTCCCCATGAGATAGTCGCAATACAATTCGCTAGTTCTGTACTCAATGTGCACGGTCTCTATATCAACCATGCACGCAGATGATGGCGTTATGTCAAGGAAAAAAACTGGACAAGACCTTTAGCAAACGAGAATTCGAGCCAACAGCCATGACTCAATCAACCACAAGACAATGGTCGACGGAAAAACTACTGCTCGTGATAGGCATGATCGCGATTGTCGCAGGCATTGCCATCGGAGCAAGTGTCGGATACGCTGTTCGCTATGAAGCACCAACCACCCGAACGTTCTACCTCTTCAACAGCTCCCTGAATTTTGACGAAGAACTATGGGGGGTCTCGCATGATACGTTTGCCCCTGACCGAATCACTGTAAACAAGGCTGACAAAGTCGTCATCATCTACCGCAACATAGAGGATCAAAACGAGGACCACACCTTCACCATGGATGCGCCCTACAAGTTTGACGCGGTCGTTCACGTCGGCCGAAATGAAACAACGCCAGTGGTAAGTTCTGCGCCCGACTTGACGAGTGTAAACCTGCACCAAAACCAGACCGCTGTCATCTCTTTCACGGCTAGCTGGGGGGGAGTGTTCCAATACCGCTGCATCTACCACTACCCCACGATGACCGGATACCTCGTGGTGCTGGGCTAAGGAGTCGAACAAAAATGCAAGTGCCGAAAGATCCAGCAATACTGCGGTGGAGCGCAGTGGCCCTAATCTTCGCCACTGGCCTCCTCGACATATACTACGGCAACTCCTACGCGGGCTTCTTCGAAAACCTATGGTACGCGATGGGCGCAATCTACGTCTTCACCGCGGCGGTCATAGCGGCAAACTTTGAGCCCAGATTCGCCCAGCCAACAGTGTTCGGATACGCCATCTTCCTTTTCGTCCTCTGGGCAACCACTGCGCTCGGAACAGGCGCAGGCCTGGACACGGTGGCCTACGTGGACAAAGCGATCGAAGCCCTACTAGTGGTAAACATGGCTCTCCTCATCCGCAATTCTCGCCGCCCAAGCACTCTCACCTAAGTCCACAGATTCCCCTAGGGACCCATCAGGGTCCCACTTTTTGTCTTGGCAAGACTCTTGACAAAACGATGAGTGTTGTTTTGTACTCGCCGTGCCAAAGGAATACTTCCGTGCGCTTCCCTTGCTCAGGCTCCTCCTGTGTTACAACCTGGTAGGGAATTGAGTCAACAGGTCTAGAAGGAACTGGAGGACAACGAGAACGCAAGCAAGTCTTATAGGTCGTCTGAGGATGTTCGCGTGCAACGCGGACAATGCTGGTCATCATCAGCCCTAGATGAGGCGGTAGACTGGGGACGACTCCAAGAGCAAGCTCTATCGGTAATTCGAACAGAGCGACAACTCAGCGAAGGGTGATGCCGCGAAAGGCCGAGGAAGCCACGGAGGACTATCTGGAAATGATCAATCTGCTCGTTGCAGAGAAGGGCTTTGCATCCACATCGGACATAGCGGAGCGAATGGGTGTCTCACAACCTACGGTGACAAACATTCTGAAGAAACTCGACAAGCAAGGATACCTCACGTACGAACGATATCGCGGAATGGCCCTGACGGAGGCGGGAAAGAACGTAGCACGCAAGATGAAGGACCGCCATCAGACGCTGGTAAGCCTACTTGTGCTGATCGGTGTTCCTGAGCGAATCGCCGTTGAGGATGCAGAGAAGATCGAACATGGGCTTCACGAGCAGACAGTTCGCAAATTACAAGAATTGATTGAACAACTCAAAAAAGGATAGCTTATGATCGGGACGAGGACGATAAACCTCTAAGCTGGCTATAAACCGTCTCGCAGAGCGACCGCGAATATTATGACAATAACTATGGGACAAATATGGTGTAGAGTAAGAAGCTATTGAACGCCATGATCAACGCGACTGTAACTATGGCTAGGACAAGGGTGATTCTTCTATTGACAAAATCTGCCATGAACTTCCTCTTTGACGTGTAGTAGACGAGGGGAATCATCGGCAGGGGAATCATGAGACTCAGAATTACCTGACTGTAAACGAGCAGACTGAGCGGATCGAGTCCAAGCAGTATTGCGAACGTAGTCGGAAACACATTGATCACTCTCGTAACTATTCGCCTCGCCCATACGTTCCAGTGCTTCCCAATCAGTCCCTCCATTATGACTTGTCCCGCTATTGTTCCAAGCGCGGATGAGGAGAGCCCTGATGCGAGCAGAGTCAGAATGAAGATGACTGCGATTGCCGATCCGAATATCAGGCCGATCCCATGGACAAAGTCGCTGACCGTAACATTTGGATTCGGATAAAGCGGAATTGCAACCAGGAGTATTCCAGCATTAACCACAGACGCAATGGTCAGAGCCAGTACAGTTTCCTTGAGATGGAACTTCCTCGTTCTCTCTATCTCCCTGGTTGAGTGTGCGTGATGATTGGCCGTTGGCTTCATCGAATCGGTCACTGAACTGCCTAAGTTTCCCCCATTGATCTTTCGTCCAAGGAGGTCCATCTTGTTCTTCGATAGCCAAGAGTGAACAAAGAGCGCGTGTGGCATCACGGTTGCGCCGATTATTCCGACCACTATCAGGAGTGCGGCGTTGCTTGACGCGATGGGCACCACGGAATGATACGCGACCTGTGTCAAGTCGGGTTTGACGACCACCAAGTTGTAAAGGATACCAAAGACGAGAACGCTGATCAGCATCGCGAAATATTGCTCAATAAGGCGGAATCTTTTCCCCATCATGGCGAGCAAGAGGATTACATCCAGCGCGCCGAATATTGACGCGTAGAGAAGTGGGACCCCAAAGAGCAGATTGAGACCCAATACTGTTCCCAAGTATTCTGCCAGGTCTGTAGCTGCGACTGCTGCCTCGGCCGCGAGCCAGTAGGGAACAACATATCTGTGCTTTACAAGCGACATCCTGACCAGCTCAGGCAGCGAATACCCGGAAGCAATTCCGAGTTTGCCGGAGAGGTACTGCAGCAGCATCGCCATGCCTCCAGCAAACCAGGCGGCCCAGAGGAGATCGTACTTGAAGCCTGCACCAGCAGCAATGTCTGTCCCATAGTTGCCTGGGTCCATGTATGCGATGGATACCATGAGTGCTGGTCCAAGCCAGAGAACGAAACTACGCAGGGAAACTCGCTTCGCAGTTTGCTGAACTGGCGCATCCGCCAGAATCTGCTGTTGGCTCTTTGTGCTACTTTTCCACGGGAACCGCAAGGTACAATTTACCGATCGAGTGGTATACTCGTTTTCAGGGACTAAGTTGATGCTAATAAAGCTAGTCTAACCTAAGATTTCCCACACCCGGAGCATAGAAGGAGCGCCACCGTTCCAACATGTGGGTGTTCCAGTCTCTGGATTCGATCCTCTTCACATATTAGGGGTTCCATCAAGGGAAACTAACATGCGATATATTTTCGAGAAGGCAATCGATCTGACGCATGAGCTTCACAACGGCATGCCGATCTATCCGGGTGATCCATCTCCTAGTTTCCTTAACTTCGCCACGTTGGAGAAAAATGGAGTGAATCTCACCAAGCTAACACTTGGCTCACACACAGGCACCCACATCGACGCTCCCCGACACTTCATTCCAGACGGAATCGGTGTAGACAAGATTCCCCCGAGCAAACTGGTTGGAGAAGCATACGTTTGTGATATGTCGAGCAAACCAATCGGTAGCGGCATCACTGGTTCTGACCTTCGGAAGAATCTCGAAGGAAAAGTGGGTGAAGACGACATCGTGATCTGTTATACGGGGTGCAGCGAGCGTTGGGGCGATCAATCAGTAAGCTCGAACTACACCTATCTTACTGGGAACGCGGCCGAATATCTGGTCTCGAAAAAGGTCCGGGCCGTGGGCATCGATTTTCTTAGCGTGGAGAAATTCCGTGCACGGGTCCCTGTGGCCCACAAGACCCTTCTAGGAAACGGGATATTCATCATAGAATCTCTCAGCAGAGCGACCAAACAGTTTGTCGGGAAGAGAATTCTGATGATATGTATGCCCATCAAGCTTCAGAATGGGGACGGAGCACCCTCAAGGATAATCGGTGTGCCAATTCGCGAAGACTAGCACAGGGAACTGATGAGGGTTCCTGTATGCTCGCAGGACTTTTGGCGATAGGATTCTGTTGCACAGGTGCAACATTCTAGGCTCCTCCCAAGGTTACTATCAAATCAGTAAGAAAGCCGGCGGTCAGCCCAACGAACATTCCTATCATTAGGATCTGGTTTGTTGCTTGTTTTCTTCCCGAGTTGTACATCAGCATTGAAACATACAGAATCGCACCGCCGGCGAGGCTTAGGAAGAGCACGTACGTGAAGACGGAGGTCCAAAGACTCCCGACAACGGTGCCGATGAATGTCGGGCCACCGCCCACTAGGCCGGCTACGGCGAGAAAGCGTGCTGTAGGCTTCTTGATGAGTCCGGCGAGTGGACCGGCTATCCCGAAACCCTCTGTCGCGTTGTGAGCGCCAAAACCGACTATGAGGAGTAACGCTAGCCCAATGGATCCGGCTGCATAGGACTGGCCCACTGCTAGGCCTTCGCTGAAGTTGTGAGCTCCTATGCCGATCGCTATCATCATCGCAAGCCTATAGGGATGATGCTCCTGGAGAATCTGGATCTGTTGAGCCTGCTCAGCCGCACTTAGACGAGAAGTCTCAGGTCCATTCTGCAGACGTGCCTTTACGATCGGAGGTGCCTTTGCCATGTATTTCGCCTCGTACGCCACCAGCCCTAACAGTCCTAGTGCAAGTCCTCCGAAGACAGCGATAAGATCGGTTGCAGCGTCAGCAATGGACCAATTTACTGCGACCATGCTTGACCCTGCGCATGTTGCAGTGTTTCCTGTAAAAGCGCTCGATGCAACGCATGTCGCGGTGTTCCACGCGTGGCTGAACACGTCGATTACGAGGAACAGTAGGATGCCGATCGACAGGGCGTTGAGGAAGCCTTTCTTGCGCGAGCTCACATTTTGGAGAATTGCCAGAGGGAGGCCAAGAAATATCGTGAAACCAGCTATTGCACCCAATAGCAGAAGCTGAGCGAAGTCAATCAATCCGCGGCACGGAATACCGGACGATTGGCCCCCATGTTATAACTTATGTCATAATTAATCATGAGATGTCTGATCACACACTCCACAACAGGGGAGTCCCTAACTAATCGTCTCCACCAAACTTGTTCTTTCTGCCCACTATTCATTTCCCGTAAACTATTTCGTAAGCATTCTTTTCATAGTGACCCCGGGGAGTGGTCGTTTTCCGCGCGCCCCGCCCTTCGTGGCTACCGTTCCTCCCGTAGGGCTAACTAAATACCAGAGCCAACTTGGGGTAGGGTGAACCTGCCCTTGCAAGAGACCCTTAGCCCTGACCTGGTGAGGCTGGCTGCCAAGTCTGCAAGGGACGAGTATACAGACGGCGCTGTCTACCAGATGCTCAGCCGTCACGAAAAGAATCAGTCGTTCAAGAAGGCACTGCAGGATCTCGCCCGCGGCGAGCAATCGCACTACGAATTCTGGAAAGCATACACGCCTGATTCCCCCCTCAAGGTGAACAGGCTCAAGGTCTACTTCACGCTTCTCCTCCGGCTCACCCTCGGCCTAACCTTCACAATGAAATTCCTAGAGAGACACGAGGACGCGCTCCACGAACGCTACCGCCAGATGGTGAAAAACATCCCACTCGCTGACAAAGCACGGTTCGAAGCCATGATGGAAGAAGAGGAACATCAAGAGAGCTACTTGATGGGCGAGATCCATGAGGGACGAGTCAAGTACATGAGCTTCATCGTCCTCGGGCTCGCAGACGCGGTCGTCGAGATATCAGGAATCCACGCTGGCTCCCTCGGAATATATGCGAAGACAGAGCTTGCCGGCCTAGCGGGTGTTGTCGCGGGAATGGCCGCCTCTATAGCGATGGCGTCCGCCGCTTACGCCCAGGCGAAACAGGGCTTCGAAGGATCAGCGAAATGGAGCGCAATCTACACCGGCGTATCGTACATGTTCACCGCGATATTCCTCGCCCTACCCTACTTCCTCACCGGTTCAATGGTCACCGCCCTAGGAGTCTCCTTAGTCGTTGGAGTTGCCCTAGTCGCCGCCATGACCTACTACGATACGGTCATATCAGCGAGAAAATTCAAGAGACAATTTGCAGAGATAGCAGGGATCATAATGGCCGCCTCATTTGCCCTCTACATAGCAGGAACCCTGATCAGACAACTACTCGGAATAGTAATCGGATAGCCGAATCTTACGCGGCAAACTGCTTCAGACGCTCTAGAAGCACCATGCCTCGCCTCAAAGTCCCTAGCGATCCCTTCACCGCATTCTTCTCGGTGAATCTGGAGGACCCATCTGGCTTGGACTTCCCGCCCAACACAAGAACGGGAACAGGATCATCGCTATGTCCCTTATCCTCCACAGGCGTAGAGTGATCACACGTCACGGCTACAACAAGATCTTTCAACCGGGGCGATTTTGCCAACACCGCGAAGAACCCCTTGTCTATCTCATGAATCCTCTCCTTCTTCAGATCGAACAATCCATCATGCCCCGGCTCGTCAGGACCCTTCAAATGAACATACACGAACCCATACTTTCCGAGAGAGTCTAAGACAAGCTCAGCGCGCTTTCGATAATCGCTGGGTCGTGTCCCAGGCTCCAACTCCCTAACATCCATCCCAAGCAATCGTCCAATACCCAGCTCGGCCGGAAGGTCCGCCACCATCAAAGGGTCTAGACCCCACTTCGCATGGAATTCGTCGACCTGCGGCTTGGACGCTCCCGCGTCCCGCATCAAAACAAAATTCGCCGGAACCATACCCTTTCTCCTCCTTGCTTGGTTCACAGGATGATTATCTAGAATCGTTCTAGCTTTGAAGCCGAACTCGTTGACCAAAGCCGCGGTCACAACGGCCTCGTCAGATCCGTCCAGTGCCTCGCACCTTGGAATGTCGTACTCCTTCGCGCCGGGCTGAGCCAGACTGATGTTGCCCTTCCTAACGTATGCGGGATCAAAGTTGGAAATGTTCGATGAAAACCGACGCCCAACTGCAGGGAAGACAACCACGGCCCTGTGACCAACGGTTGGCTTGAAGACAAACCGGACACCAGACTTGAGACGCAGTTCTTTGTTCAGAGCAGCGCCGAGCTCTTGAGCCTCGGGAGTCGAGAGGTTCCTGCCAGCTCTCCGGTCCACAAGCTTGTCACCCTTAACGGTCGCAAAGCCGGCCCTGAGTGCGAGATCACCATCATGAAATTCGACACCAGCACCAAGAGCCTCAACCACGCCCCGCGACAGATGAATCTCAAGCGGATCATATCCTAGTAGAGAGAAAACGCCAGCGTCACTCTCAGGCGCAATACCTTCTCCGACAGTATACACCCGTCCCATACTACCTCGCCCCGCTAAACCGTCTAGGTTCGGTGTGGAAGCCTCCTCTAGAGGAGACTTCGTGGGAACAACCCTACCACTTGCGCCGTCTAGCACGACCATGACGATTGGGAGCATTATCGGTAACGCCTTCGGTTTTGATGTTAGGAATTGGTAGAAAAAGAAGCCCTAAAAGAACAAGTACAATGTTCGTTCCAGCTGAACCAGCCCTGTCTAACAGCCCAACCAGCCACATCTCCCATCTCAAACGGACAGCCCTTACCTCCCAGCTCAAGGAACACATGGACAAGGATGTCGTCCTAGCCGGCTGGGTCCACGACGTCAGAGTCCTAGGAGGAATATCCTTCATCCTCCTCCGCGACATGAGCGGAATCGTTCAGGTGACCGCCCCCAAAGCCAAAGTCAGCCTTGACATCGTCAAGGAGATCGGCACACTCCACCAAGAAGACGTGATCCTCGTCAAAGGCAAAGTCGTCTCCAGCAAGATCGCCAAGAAAGGAATCGAAGTCATCCCCGAACAACTCGAAGTAGTGAACAGAGCGGAGACACCACTACCTCTCGACCCAAGAGGCGTCCAGAACACTCTCCTAGAAACCAGGCTCAACTGGAGATTCCTAGACTTTCGCAGCGAAGAATCCAACGCCATTTTCAAAATCCAATCAAAAATTCTCCAAACGTTCCGAGAATTCTTCGCCACCCGACACTATGTGGAGATACAACCCCCTGTAATCATAGCCTCGGCAAGCGAAGGTGGAGCTGAACTCTTTTCTCTCAAGTATTTCGAGAAAGACGCCTACCTCGCCCAGTCACCACAACTCTACAAACAAATGTGCGCCATATCCTTCGAGAAGGTCTACACCGTTCTACCAGTGTTCAGAGCGGAAAAGTTCGAACAGCCCACTCATCTCAATGAGGTCCGACAGATGGACATCGAACAAGCATTCTCAACAGACGAAGACGTCATGAAGGTCCTCGAGGAATTTCTCGCCGAATGCATCAAGAAGATTGAGGAGTCATGTCATGAAGAGCTTGAGAAAATCGGCCAGAAACTCGAAACTCTGCACTTGCCCCTGAAGCGAATGCAATACAGGGATGCAATCGAACTTTTGCGGAAGAATGGTGAAGACATACAGGTTGGAAATGATTTCTCCAAGACCCAGGAGAAGAAACTCTCACAGCTACTGAAGGAGGAAGCATTTTTCATCGTTGGCTGGCCATCAGAACAGAAGGCGTTCTATGCAATGCCTGACCAAGACGGCAAGACTTCTAGGGCCTTTGACATGATCTATCGAGGATTGGAGATCGCGTCTGGAACCCAACGCATACACATTCCAGCTCTGCTGATCGAACAGCTGAAGTCGAAAGGACTGAACCCTGAGAACTTCAAGTTCTACGTCGACTCTTTCAGGTACGGTGCCCCGCCCCACGCAGGCTGGTCCATTGGATTAGAGAGATTGACAATGAAAATGACAGGCCGGGAAAACATCCGGGAAACAACGATGTTTCCAAGAGATAGGAATCGGCTAAGCCCTTAACGCGTATTCCACGAGCCTATGCAAAAGTTTCCACTCCCCGGATAACGCGCGAAATCGCGAAGCCATTGGGTCCTTCGAAGCTTTGAGGGTGAGAGTCGACCTGCTCAGCGAGCATATGACTTCTTTCGAGAAAGACTCATCGATCATGAGAGCTCGTTCAGGCTCTTCTTGACTATGGTTCTCTCCCTCAGAAGATAGTAAGTGGCCTGCCTTGACCTGAGGCTTATCCTGGCTATTCCTTCGGTAACAAGTCGGATGAGTTTAGTTGGATGAGTATCGACATCATGCCACTGCCATCCTTGACCGTCAGACGATCCCTCGGCCTCCTCATGAGCAACAGCTAGCCGAAGGGTCTTCTCGTATTCCGGATATCGTCCGAGGAACAACTTGACCTTCTCGTGAGACGCCGTTCTATCTCCTTCCATCTTGGTTTCCAACTAAGCCGTTACCTCACATCTGAAGGAGAACATGAGCGGAGATAAATCTAACTCGATACATTGTTAAGATTCCGCTCGCCAAATCCCATTGAGAATAACATAAGTTAAAGGCTTATCCCATGCTTGGCCGAGGTGATTCTTGTTGCCCGATGGGGGCGATCCAGGTCTGCCAACTCCAAAGACGATCCCAATGTAGACAAAACCTTGAAAAGTTTCGACTCCCCCCTATCTTCTTCGAACCATATTTGAGCCATATTGCCCCGGAAGAATACTTGGAGAAGATCAATCGCTTCGTCTCCTTCTTGGACCACCAAAACGTCAAGATCATCATGGCGATGAGAAAATATGGCCTAAGAAACCTCCAGCTCATAGCTAGCAAGACAAACATTCCTCGACCGACAGTCCACGCGAGAGTCTCCAAGCTCGAAAAAGAAGGACTTCTTCGAACTTGGATCCACCCCAACTACGCGAAACTAGGCCTGGTGAGAGCCATGGTCTTCCTCACAACAAAGCCGGGCAAGGAACTTCTTGCTCCCGAAGCACTCCGGGTCCCAGGCTACTGGTTGAGACTCATCAGGTGCATGGGAGAATGCAACGGCTACTACTCGACCCACGCGATCCCCCTCGAGAAACGCTGGGATTTTGAACAATACCTCGAAAGGATAGTCGCGTCAGGAATCGCAACGGAATACCGACTTCTATGGCTAGAAGAAGCAGGCTCGCCACTCCCAGACTTTAGCTACTATGACACAAAGAAGAAAACGTGGACATTCGACTGGCCGAAATGGCTCGACGCTTTAGCCGCAAAACCAGCACAAGCTCAACGGAAGGAAACCTCTCCACCGAGTCCATTTGACAAGAAAGACCTGATCATTCTCAAGGAGTTGATCAAGGACGGCCGAACAAAACTGACTGAACTGGCGCAGTTGTTAGGTATGACAGTTCCAGCTGTCAAATATCGTTTCGACAATCTGGCGCAATCTGGGTTCATACGCGAATACGTCATCGACATGCTGCCTTTCGCTCCTGAAATCTCCGACCTCTATGAGATGGTCCTGGATTTCCAGACGCGGGAGGGCTTGGCCCTTGGGGAGAAGGTATTGAGCAGTCTTCCAATGGTCTTGACTCTTTCCCGGGTGGAGGGTGCCAATTCCATTTCAGTCAGAATCTATCTTCCCCGGACCCAGATGAACAATCTACTCTTGATGTTCTCCGCACTGACCAGGAGGGGAGTCCTAGCAGGATTCACCTATGTCTTGCTTGACCCTATGACTATCAGAACACAGACTTTCGCCTACAAGTTCTACGAGGATAGCACCGGATGGCGATACGACAACTTGGAATATTTTGAAGAGCTAAGGAAGGTGTCATCTGCCTTCGATAAGGAGGATGGTATGCGGGTAATTTTCCAAACTGCGCCGGTCCCGAGCTTTCAGTAGATGTGCTAGCGCTGAACTAGCCTCAACAGCAAACCGGTCCGGGTTAGAATTCGGCTACATCATACTGACAGGTAGGCCCTTCGACGGCTGGAAGGTGACTGCGGGATGTTCCGCTTTGTCGAGGGATGATGCAAGTTTGCGGAGAGCGGCTAGGTATTCGTGGTTGTCATAACGCCATCCCGACTTGTCGTCGAAGGCCTTGTAGTGGAAGGTCTGAGATTGGATCGTCATTGGATCGAGCAACATGTAGGAGAACCGATCTATCGCGCCTCCCCTGACGAGAGCCGATAGCATGGTCAAGAGATTGTTGACCTCCGTTCTAGGGAGGTAGACTCTGAGGGTTATCGAGTTGGTCCCTTTTATTCGTGAGTAGTTCAAGACGAACGGTAGGCGTTTGAAGAAGTTCTCCTTTGCGATCATCGCCTTGTGTTCACCGAAGTCCAATCTAACCTCGTAGAGATCCGATATCTCCGGCGGGTAGGGCAGGACTTGGACAACGTAGTCTTGTAAGAAGCCTCGTCGGGCGAGGTTGTCGAACCTGTACTTAGCTGCGGGAAGGGTCATTCCTATCAGTTGGGACAGCTCGGAGAGCTTCTTTCTTGCATCCTTCATCAGTTCTTTGAGGATCAATAGGTCGTTCTTGTCAAAGTCATCCTTCGATGACTCCTTCTCCTCAGGAACATTTTGCACACTCTTACCTCTCATGAACAGACTGAGCCAGCCTGGCCAATCAAACCTCCAGGCCCTCTTCTTGAAATCATAGTATTCGAAGTTGGGAATGTGAGAATGGTAGTCGCCGAGCCAGAATATCCTGTAGCTCGTGGCGAGGCCCGATGAGACTATCTGGTCCAGATATTGAACAAAGTCTTGTCTGTTTTCAACAGGGACAGCATGTTGCGAGTAGTATCCGTTGCATTCGCCCGTGCATCTTGCGATCCAGAGCCAGTAGCCGGGAATCTTCAGGGCTTCGCTAGCTATGACCTCTCGACCTGGTGACGGAGTCAGTAGAACCATCGACCGGGCCAATCCGATCTTGGCAAGGTTGGGGTAGGTCCAAGTGTCGAGCAGTCCCTGAGTACCGAGCTTGTTTACGCGGGTGTAGACTGTGGGATATGGGACGCCGGATTTTCGGGCAATCGACTGAAGGTTTCGAGGCCCGAACTTCTTCATCGCGCCAATGATCTCAACGTTCTCATCGTCTAGTAGTGACATTATCTGGTGGATCCGCTGGAAATACTCGTCTGCCAACTGGTAACTCAAGGTGAGGCCGGATTACGGGAGAAATGGGGGTTATAGAAACTTTGGAAAGGTCCCAGAATTGACCTTGGGTATATTGAACTTTAGCTCGACCTAGTGAAATTAGGGCAACAATTGTAAGAATGCCAAGAAACCGCCCCCAAAAAGCGATATGGTCCAATTCCTCAACACTCAACAAACACCTTCTAAATTTGCGACCTGAGGTTGAAACTAATAGATCGTCTCCGAATAGAGGGTCTAGGAGCTAGCCAACTGTCTGAGGAGTAGATCCATTATCATAACTCTCTTCGCCTTCGAGAGCCCGATCAATGATGCCTATCATGTTCTCAGCGAGTTCTGTGAATTTTCTCGTGAGCGGATCTTTTTGGTGTTCAAGAACAAATACTCCTCTGCTGAGGTTTTCGAAGACATCCGAGTTGAAAGGTAGAGCTGTTAGGACTTGAAGATTGAAGAGGCTTGCTATTTTCTCTCCGACCTTCTTGGATTCCTTCTCTCCCACACTGCTAGGTATCATGTTGAGTATCAAAACCACTGGCTTCCTCAACTGGGTCGCTACTTCGTTCATGACGCCGCTTCCGAACATGTCCTGGTGATCAACCCGGGACAAGAGAACTACGACGTCGCAGACCGCCATGGAGACGATTGTGTCTTTTTCTATTCCAGGATGGCTGTCGATTAGGAGATAGTCAAGCTGGTATTCCGTAGCCAGGCTGTAGAGAACTGCTTTGAAACGGCTCAGATTGAAGCCGGTGTCGACCATTTTGAGAATCTCTTCGAGCCTGTGGCCTGCTGGACAGAAGAGGAGACATCCCGAATCGATTCCAAGCCTAGAGGTTAGATCAAGAACAGCATCCCTAATGGGAATGGCAGACTGGAGAACATCGTTTATCGTCACCTTGATCTCAGCGTCAGATATTCCGAAGATCACGTGCAGTCCGGGGCCTTCCAGGTCAAGGTCGATCACGGCAACCCTCTTACCCAATCGCGCGAGTGTAACTGCAAGATTGGCGCTGACTGTGCTTTTCCCAGTCCCGCCTTTGAAGGATTGAACAGCTAGTATCGTTGCTAAGCCTAGTCACCAGTCCGACTGACACATCTCGGAATCGTTAGACCGAGCGACGAGAGCGTACCACTCAACTAAAGCTAGACGTTACTAGTCTAGCGAGGCAAGAGTAGCTTGCAGCCAAAACACGCTCGTTCCCGTGATTCCACTACAGACACGAACACACACACACACACTTTACTCCCCAGGCCCCACGTACGGGTGAAGTAGAGTTCCGAAATTCCGAACTCGACCTTCCAACGATTACTCCTTTGGAAGATGTGACATGACCCAGAGCGTAAAACCGTTTTTCATCAAACAATCAGCATACCTCCGAGTACCCAACGACGTCGCAGAACTAATAGACATCATGGGCGCACCCACCGGGGCTGTCGAGCTCCGAATCGACGAAAAAGGCTGCGCCCTTGTCTACACTTTCGCGAAGCAGTCCCGAGCTATCACGGAAGAACCTGAACCAATCGAAGTCCTGGTCGCCGCCCAATAAGCAATCTCAAAGAAAAAACGGACTGCCGACCTCCCCGCAAACAAAACGATTTTTTTCCTTCACAGAATGACCTATTGTGAAATGTTAGCAGACGATTCTTGGAAACGTCGCGCCCGAAACTGGCGCCGAGACAAGATCCTAGCGACGATTTTTCTACGCAGGCAAAGATATCGGCTCGAGAGAAGCTTCAATCGCGCCTCTTCGCGATTCCAACCAGTCAGGAAGTGTTAGAGACTGGCCAAGCGCCTCAATTGGCTCATCAACTCCGAATCCCGGAGGGACAGTGGCTAGTTCGAGCAGAATCCCATTCGGATCGCGGAAATAGATCGACTTGAAATATTTTCTATCCAACACGGGTGTCACATGGACACCGCGGGCTAGCAAACGCTCCCGCCACTCTAACTGCACGTCTTCATCTTCAACTGCGAAAGCGATATGATGAACCGTTCCAACTCCCACATTTCCACCAGGAGCCACGGGCGATTCGATGAAAGAGATCATCGAGCCAGGGCGGCCCCCTTCAAGGCCGAAGACTTGCTGGGCGGTCCCTGAAGACCCTCTCTGATTACCCTTGATCAACTCCATGTTCAAGATTCCTGCAAAAAATTCGCGGGTCTGAGAAGATCCATGTACGAGAGCTGTTACGTGATGTAGTCCCTGAAGCTTCATCTCAACGCTAAGCTCCTGAACCTGCGGAACGTGCGGTTTGACACTCGCTGTATGACTACCAAATGGGAGAATCAATTCTGAATGGGGCGTGTCCGAGTAACCTATGCCGCTTCCTGGGGTCGCAATCTCGAGAATCAGACCGTCAGGGTCCCGAAAATAGAGAGATCTGAAAGAACCTCGATCAAAGGGCCCGAGCACGCTGACCCCGTTTTGTTCCAGCCATGTTTTCCAGTTAACAAGAGAATTCTGACCTCTCGTCGTGAACGCAAAGTGGTGAGTTACGCCAGCGCCCACTTGCCCAAAGCCAACCGCCTTTCCCCAGTCGAAAAAGGTGATCAGGGTCCCTGGGCTTCCCTTCTCGTCGCCAAAATAGAGATGGTAAGCGGAGGGGTCATCGAAGTTCACCGTCTTCTTGACGAGCCTTAATCCGAGAATTCTGGTGTAAAAGTTGACAGCTGACGAAGCGTCAGAAGTGATAGCAGTGATGTGGTGCAGGCCTTGAGTCTTCGGCTCCATTGGTATTCACTGAAGACCATTGGCTCCGTTAAATCTTTCCCAGGAACAAGAAGGCCCGTCGGGAACTGCTGAGAGAATGTGTTATGAACAAATTGACTCCCCATGAGCTGCAGGTCGCGAACAAATGACAACGAAAGCCAACACTATTGCAACCAAGATCGTGTGCACTATCGGCCCAGCGTCAGACTCATCTCGAATGCTGACCCAGCTTATCCAAGCCGGAATGGATGTTGCACGCATCAACTTCTCGCATGGAACCTATGATCAGCACGTTCGCACCATCAAGACGATTCGACAAGTAAGCGAACGTCTCCACCGCCCCATAGCCATACTTCAAGACCTGCCCGGACCAAAGCTACGGGTAGGCAAACTGGCTACTGAGCCTCTTCACCTTCAGAGGCTCGATAAGATCAGCCTGACAACCAAACCGACCAACGCCAAATCCAAGATCCCAATCGCCTATCCTCAGCTCCCCAAAGCCGTCAAGAAAGGCGACACGATATTCCTCGCTGACGGGACCATCAGGATCGAAGTCCTACGAACTAAGAAAGATGAAGTTGAAGGACGCGTAATCAACGGAGGCGATCTGACCTCAGGAAAAGGGGTCAATCTTCCCCGGCTTCGAATCCGGGTTCCCGCAATAACAGGAGAAGATAGGGAACACATCAAGTTCGGATTGGAGAACAGAGTCGACATCATTGCCGTGTCCTTTGTCCAGAAAGTCGATGACATAAGAGCAGCAAGAAAGGTCGCGGAGACCGACGGCCGCCAGATATTCGTTGTCGCGAAGATAGAGAAGAGAGAGGCAGTGGACGATCTCGGTGAGATCGTCCAGGAGGCAGACGGGATCATGGTTGCGAGGGGCGACCTTGGGGTCGAGCTCAAACTCGAGCTTGTCCCGATAATACAGAAGAGAATCATTCACGAGAGCAACCGGCTCGGAAAACCGGTGATAACGGCGACCCAGATGTTAGAGTCAATGGTCTCCTTACCGACACCGACCCGAGCTGAGGTGACGGATGTCGCGAACGCGATCATTGATGGCACGGACGCGGTAATGCTCTCTGAAGAGACAGCGATCGGCAAGTATCCCGTTGAAGCGGTTCGGATCCTAGGAAGGGTCGCGGAGGAGACGGAGCGATTCCTTCCGAAGGAGATCTCAGCTCAACGTAGAGGATGGTACGAGCACGGCCAAGCCGACGCGCTAGCATTGGGAGCTTGCGAGACGGCCCTGCAAGTCTCCGCCTCCGCAATTGTCGCACCGACCCGCACCGGTCGAACCGCCCGTCTTGTCTCTAAGTACCGTCCCCCGCTCCCGATCATCGCCCTGACATCTCATCCAGAGGTCCAACGGCAACTATTGCTCTCCTGGGGAGTTCAAGCTCTTCTAACTAAGGAATTCAGCACGAGCGAGGAGATCTTCGGTGAAGCGGAGAAGACGGTTGTTAGAACGAGACTTGCTAGGAAGGGCGATAGAATCGTCATCATTGCTGGCGACCCCAAAGGCCCGTCTGGCAAGACAGAGATTCTCAAGGTCCAGACGATAAGCTAGACTCTATCGACACTGATTGTTTTCAAAAATGCGAGTCTAATCTCCAAAGGCTTTATTGGTACCGATTCAGGATGAGACGCTTCCCTGCCAAGAGGACCCTTACCAATGCGAGACCATCGACCTACAAACCCTGAAATGCTCAATACGATAAGTTATCTCAAACGCGCTGGCAGGCAACACCAAACCCCCCTTTGGCTAACAGTTGCAAGTTTTCTGGGTAAATCTCGAAGAACCAGAATCGTCCTCAACCTCGGGCAGGTGTCGAGACTCGCCAAGCCGGGAGACGTGATCGTGGTACCCGGAAAAGTTCTCGGATCAGGAATCCCGAAAGAGAAACTCACAATTGCAGCGTTCAAGTTCTCCCCGAGAGCGCTTGTGAAAATAGAGAAAGCAGGGGGAAGGTGCATTCCTCTGTTTCGACTCATCGAAGAGAATCCTCAGGGCACGAATGTTCGGCTTCTCCGCTAGAAACAACAATTCGAATGTCTTCCTCGAAAGATGAAATATAGTAGCCTCCCAATGCCGACTCGTTGGGCCGGTAGTCCAGCCTGGTAAGCAAGATGACGGCACAGAACGGACGTCGCCCTCACACGGCGAAGGTCGTGGGTTCAAATCCCTCCCGGCCCACCACAAGAAGCTCCGAACCAGCGGGGAAAAGATGACACAATGGCCTCGATAGACACGTTTCTTCTGGACCTACTGAAAGCAACAGTTGCCTTGTTTGTAATAGTGGACCCGCTGGGTCCTGTTCCCATTTTTGCAGGGCTAACCAAGACGATGAATCTTGATGAAAAGCGGAAAGTTTTCAGAACCGCTGCGGTTGTCGGGGCCATACTCTTAGCTGCTTTTGCCCTGATCGGTCAGGAAGTCCTGCTACTATTCGGAATATCTCTAGAGAGCTTCCAGATCGCAGGAGGACTGGTTTTGCTTTTGCTATCAATAGAGATCATTTTCCGCGGTGAACGTATGGACAAGCTAACTCTGGTTTCCGCTGAGGAGACAGCAGTGTTCCCCATAGCGTTCCCGCTGCTTGTTGGTCCTGGAGCGATAACCTTGACCTTGATCTCGATTCAGTCGTCCGGAATCATGGTTGCCCTCAGTGCCATCGTCATCGTCATGTTTGTGAGCTGGGTCGTTCTAAGACAAACCGATAGAATCTATCGGTTGCTAGGCAAAACTGGGGCTGCAGTCATAGCGAGAATAATGTCTCTATTTATCGCTGCTATTGCTGTGCAGTACGTTCTCGCAGGAATACAGTTCTACTATCCTCCGCGATGACGTGTTCGGGAAAGTTTCGGGGCTAGAGTTTGGCGAGACCCATACGCTTTAGCTGCTTGTACATGACGAAAACTACCAGAGCGATAATAATGAAGTAGATAACCTGTGAAATGAAGTCTCCATAAAGGAATACCGACGGTTTCCCCGAAACCGGAGATGTAACAGTCGCGTTCAGCGACGCCAGGTTTCCCGTAGGCAAGACAAGTCCTACTATCGGATTGATCAGATCCTTGACAAGAGAGTTCACTACTGCGGACGATGCGACACCTATTACGAAACCAATTGCAAGACCAATGACACCAAAGGTCTGGAGGAAGTCGGTGAATTCTCTTACGAATCCTTTCTTCTTCTCCGTGGTCTTCTCCATCTTATCCATGGAAGGGGACGTTCTGTGATTCAGTGTTTATAATAGCTACGAAGATCCTTGACTTCGAGCACCATATAGGGAGCTGGAGATTTCGTTCCTAGCCTTCAGGCTTGGTTTCCCAGCCTTCATCCTTCCCGGAAGCCTTTGTCGACGGTTCCTTGCTGTCGAAGGATTTCGTTTCCCATCCTTCCTCATCCATTATTACTTGCTCATCATCTTGATGATCTTCTTCAGGCCTACTTGATTGCCGTCGTTGTTTAGCAGCGTAAACACCGAAAGCTACGAAACCGAGAGCGATCACCAGGAAGGCGAAGTCCCCTGTATTACTGTTGCAATTGAAACAACCATAGCGGCCCATTAGAACTTCCCTACTGCCAAAGTTTATCCCCAGAGCCACAGGCACAAACTTTGCTCCCCGCGCATAAACTGCTTTCATGCTCCATGAACCACTCAGAGATCTGAAGAACGAAGAACTCTCTCCACCATTCGAACCCGAAGATAACGATCCGGAGAGAGATCTCACAAGTGACAAGTGTTCGGAGAAGCCCGATGCTGAACCTATTGAACCGCCCAGGTAAATGGCGCGACCTCTGAAGTAGGAAGCGCTTAGACCTATCGAGTCAGACAACGACCTGAACAGCGAAGTGTGCTCAGAAAAGCTGGAAGCGCCACTCAGCGAGGCGTTGAGAGGCTCACTGAAACCCTTGCTCTGAGAAATAGCGAAACCAATGGAATTGCCGAAGGACCTGAAGATAGATGACTTCTCAGAGAGACTCGAGGTCACTCCCAAGGAAGCACTCAGCATTAAGCTCCGACCTCTTTGCTGAGAGATTGAAAGACCAAGTGAATCTGAGAGAGATCTGAAAAGCGAGATATGTTCCACGAAGCTCGATGCTGAACCTAGTGAGGCGCTCAGAGCCTCGGAGAGCCCCCTGCTCACGGAGCTCGAAATGCCAACAATGCTCGACAAAGCCCGGATGATGGAAACATGCTCAACGGAGCTGGACGCCGACCCTAGCGAGGCGCTCAAGTATATTGCACGGCCCCTGAAAAAGGAAGACGAGAGACCTATCGCGCTTGACAGGGACCTGAACAATGATACATGCCCGACGTAACTCGAGGCTGAACTCAACGATGCGCTAAGGTTTACAGCGCGGCCTCTGAAGAAAGATGATGTAAGACCCAGCGAGCTAGACAGAGACCTGAAGAGCGATGTGTGCTCTACAAAACTTGAGGCAGAGCCCAGAGCAGCAGTCAAGATCACAGCGCGACCTCTAACTACAGAGCTCGAATATCCTAGCGAACTGGAAAAAGATCTGAACAGGGAACCATGCTCAACGAAACTAGAGGATTGACCCAGCGCAGCGCTCAGAGCTTTGGCCAGACCCTTAGCCTCAGAACTAGAAAGACCAAGGGACCCGAAAAGAGACCTGAAAAGCGAAGTATGATCAACGAGACTTGGGGCTGAAGCAAGAGAACCTGACTGAGACCTGAAGAACGATGACCTCTCCGCAAGGTTCGAGGCCGCAGAAATCGAGGCACTCAGAGACCTAAGCAAGGAAACATGCCCGACGAAACTCGAAACTGAACTGAACGAACCGAACAAGGACTTGAAAAGCGACGCATGCTCAGCGAAACCAGAAGATTGACCAAGCGACACGCTCAAGTTTACAGTACGACCCCTAAAGAGAGACGCCACAAAATTTAGCGAGCCAGATAGCGATCTAAACAGCGAAACATGCTCAACAAAGCTTGAGACTGAACCTATCGATGCACTCAGATTCACAGTGCGACCTCTGAAGAACGAGGCTGCAAGATTCAACGAGCCGGAAAGAGTCCTAAATAGAGAGTTGTGCTCAGCGAAACCTGAAGCTGAGCCTAGAGAAGCACTCAATGTCACAGCGCGACCCCGCAGGAAAGAAGCAGTAAGACCCAACGATCCAGAGAGAGACCTGAAGAACGAGGATTTTTCGGCAAGGCTCGAAGTCGAACCTAAAGACGCGCTAAAGGACTTGGCAAGACCCTTAGCCTCGGAACCAGTAAGTCCAAGCGAACCAGACAAAGATCTGAGGAACGACGACCTCTCTACAAGGCTCGGGCTTGCGCTGACTGATGCGATCATAGACCTGAAGAACGAACCATGCTCTATGAAGCTCGAAGCTGAGCCCAGTGAGCTAGAGAGAGACCTGAACAACGAAGAGTGCTCTGCAAAGCTTGAGGCTGAACTCACCGAACCAGATAGAAATCTGAATAGGGACACATGCTGGACAAAACCTGAGACCGAACCAAGCACCCCGGAGAAAGACCTCAACAGTGAAGACCTCTCGGCAAAAATCGAGGTCGGAGACAACGAACCCGACAAAGACTTGAGCAATGAAAGACGATCCGTAAAGCTTGAGACTGAACCTAATGCGCCGCTCAATATTACAACACGAGTTCTCAACATAGAACTCGAAACACTAAATGCACCTGAAAAGGACCTACCCCACGAAACCTGCTTCGCGAAACTTGACACCGAACCCAAGGAGGCGCTCAAAAACTTGGCAAGACTTTTGGCCTCAGAACCAGCAAGACCTAGAACACAAGAAAGGGACTTGGCAAGACCCTTAGTCTCAGAACCGACTAAGGTCAGCGAGCCCGATAGAGACCTAAACAGTGAAAACTGCTCAGCAAAACCGGAACCCAGAGAGAGCGAACCGGACAGAGACCTGAGCAACGAAAGCTGATCGGTAAGGCTCGAGACTGCACCGAGCGAGCCAGACAAGGATCTGAGAAGCGAAGCATGTTCGACAAAACCAGAGGCTAGAGACAATGAACCAGACAGGGATCTGAAGAGCGAAGTCTGCTCCGCGAGACTCGAAGCTGGACCCAGCGAACCAGCCATAGCTTTGGCGAGTCCCTTCGTCTCAGAACCGGCTAGACTCAACGAGCTCGACAAAGATCTCGAAAGAGAAGACTTCTCAGCGAAGCTTGAGGCCGAAACAAGAGAGGTTGTAAGGCTCCTAAACAACGAAATCCGTTCAGTGAAAACTGACCCGAAACTTAGTGTTCCGGTAAGAGTTCTGAACACCGAATTTTTCCCTGCGAGATTCGCGCCCAAAGTCAATGACCCGATAAGAGTTCTGAAAACGGAGTTCTTCTCAGCCAAGCCAGAAACCCTAGTAATTGTGGCGGTTGGACTCAGAGTACACGTCGTCGCGACTCCAGCTTGAAGAGTACAAGAAATAGGAGTCGTGGTAGAGACTTGAGTTGAAGTGAACATCATTCTCATCGTGAGCATGATTGAACCCGTCAGCGTTCTAAAGACAGAATTTTTCTCTCCGAGACCTGAGGCTAGAGTCAGAGCGCTGCTGAGGGACCTGAATATCGAATTCCTCTCCGCAAGGCTGGAGGTTGAAACCAGTGAACCGCTCAGAGCTTTGACGAGACCTTTGGTTTCAGACCCAACTAGACCTAGAGAGCCACTGAGACCCTGACTATAGCTTAGCCCAAACGGGGCGAAGACAGATGATGCGGAGGAGACAGTGGTTTCTGTGACGGTTAGTCCGTTCGAATTGCCAGTTGTGGCATAAGAGATCCAATACTCAACTGCTATGAATTTGACATTTGAAAATGGTCCAATAGTCCCAGTGGTGAATGTGTATTTTTGAGCGGATGCAGTTGCTAGGATATTCGTCGCGTTGTCCCAGTTCTTGAAAAGGGAAGAACATCCCGCTCCCACGGTTGTAGTATTGCAGTTCCAGACGGTTATCCAAAGATTCCCAGCCTGACCCCCCCCTCCGATGTTGGTCAGGCTGATTGTAATGTTGAAAGTCCATATTCCGGACGGAATGGTTGACCCTCCGAGGGTTGTGTTGTAAACCCAAGCATATCCGGATGGGCTTGATGTGGAAGGAGTGCCCGTGGTAGTCGTGGCCGACAGGTCTGGTTCAACTTGGTATTTTCCGGCGGTTTTGCCAATTTTTTGACTTGTGGTGGTATCCGGTGAACCTGCGGTTAGGTTAAGATTTTCACATTTACCACTACAGGTGCCCATAGTTGAGCTACCAAGGTAGAACGTATGCCCACCGGTTGCGTGACCCTCGGGAAAAGTTGCTCCTGCGACGATTGCAAGAAACGTTAAGACGATGAAAGAGATTTTTCGCGCTTCATTTCCCTCCTAACGAAAAGGACGCAACGGTCACTAGGCCTCGCAACAAAGTGTTGATGAGGGACTTAGGGAATAGTTCGATTCCGCTTGAATAAGGAAACGAGAGGGCCCTATACCCGACCAAGGTCTCGAGGAGACCAACCTTCTTCGAGGTTGAAGTGCGCTGGCGCGCGAATACACATGTTGTAACACTTGGTGTTCGGCTATTGGAACCAGGAGACAATGCAATAGCTTAGCCTGTGAGGTGGATCGTAATTGACAACCCAGGAAAGGTTGCCCTTGTTCTCGATGGATCAAGAAAAAAGTTCAGAATTAGGAGATTGCTCGGAGATTGAAACATCCGAGTCTCGGGGTTTAGTTCTGTTCAGTGAAGGACATGGCACGTTTTAGCTCCAGGTCCAGGAGATAGACCACGTTATCTGAATCGTATCAGCCGGCTGGAGGGTGATGGCTGTGAAGGTCGACGCCGCAAGATTTACTCTGGTAGCACTGTTGTTTGCCGCCTGGTTGACAAGGCAACTCTGAGCGACCGTCGTAGCCACTCCACTGTCTGTGAAAGTTATCTGCACTGTCGAGGTCTGAGGTGAATTGCCAGAGATGTCTCCTACAGTGGTCGCAGCCGCTGCCACGAATCCGTTAGCCGTAAGCTCCGCACCACCATTCTGACCTCCTGAACCACCTGCATTACCGCAGTCTCCGCTCGATGCTGCTCCATTCACGCCTGTAGAGCTTTGGGTGGCGAGGGGAGAAGCGGTGTTACTTGACATGGCGATGAAGTTGAAGCTGCAAGTCGCCGATACTGCACAAAAGCCCTCGTTGTTGCGAATAACCAACTTCTCGACGTACTGCGCACCGGTGTTGAAGATTACGTTGTGTGTCGTTTGACACTGTGAGGTGCCGCCAGCGGGAGTATAACACTCTTGGAAGTTCGCGTTCAACACCTGGTAGTAGTGTCTATTGCCCCAGGGATTCCAGTTGCCGGTAGCTACGTAGCCTCCAAGGATGAAACTTGAGACGGCAAGGCTTGTTGCCAAGAGAGCTATGGCGCCTCTTTTCTTTGTCAATTCTGCTTTGAGAAACTTCATTCTACTCTCTCACCTCCCCGATCCTTCTTCTCTAGTAACGACGGACCACGCGAGAAGCCCGACTTCTAGTCTGTGTTACCCTATGAAACCTGAACCGGTACTATGTCAACCACTTGGGAGAGTCAGAGACAATTCTCACAATAGATATTCTTCCATGATTCATTCTTGATTCATCAAAAACTCAAAGACGGGCCAGCACCCTAGTGCTTGCCCTCTTCTTTCTTGAGAGATTCCTCCCAGTCTCTCTTCATAGAAGGCACTTGTAATGAGGGACCAATTTCCAGAGGCAACGACACCATGGCTGTTGGCGATGACTCTTTGGCCGCAGTCTTGCGGTTGCGCTTACCACGGAACACTTCACGTAGAAACCCGAACACACTGAGACTGATGAGGACCGCAGAGACTGCAAGTATGAGAATTGTCCCAGGTGTTGGGTTCAGTCCCGTTTGGGTTGTCGAGCTCGAGCCTGTGATTACCCCGCCCACACTGAGAGCTCTTTCGTAGACCAACCTGTCATAGAAGAATACACTTCCGCCCGTGATCAATAGTGTTGAGAACACTAGCAGCCCCAGCCTGAGAATATTCTTGCCGCCAAGATCGAAGAGCCCCTTCATACCTTTCATTCTATGCCACCCGATCCTTCTTCTGGGACTCCTCCCGCTCTCCGAGAATATCCTTCAGATCCAACGGCTCGTATATCTTCGGCGTCTCCACAGGAGCGGATACTGAAGCTGGCGATAACTCCGGTCCAGTAGATTTGCCGATCCGCTTGAATGTCTTGTGCAAGAACCCATATGCGCATAGTCCAACGAGGAGGGCCGGGACGATAAGTATCACAATTGTGAGAGGAGTGAAGCTAACATCAACACCGCTGAGATAAGAAGAAACGAAGAGAACGGAGACAATCATCGTTGGTGTCGTAATTGTCCCGGAAAAGGCCGAGGCTATCGCCGTTTTTCTGCGAACTGCGGCGAGGTAAACGTTCAGGCCCGCAACACTGCAAACTGACAGTGTCAGATAGAAGACGCTGATCCAAAAGCGCGACGCATCTATTACGCTACTCGTCCCAAATCCTTCAGTCACAACGAGTTGTCCCAGCCCCAGCCCAGCCGCACCCTGAAAGAGCCATTGTGCGGACGATGGAATATCTCGGTCGAGAAGTACGCTCACGAGACTCATTGCTGCGAAAATCTCTATTCCCAGCAACGTGAAGAACTCGGGTAGCAGCCCCATTTGTTCAATAGCTCTTTCTTCAGTTTTAGTTATCCGCGAGGTGGTGGGATCGTTCGCGAATTGAGTAGACGAGTCTCTGGCCCGTTTCTGATTCTTCGATGGTCAGATTGAGTATGCTCTTGTCCTCGATTTCTAGCAACCGTGCAAGGTCCTTTGGAATCAGAAGGTATTTGCTTCCCTTGATTCTTGTGGGTGTTAGCTGAATCGCCATGTTCTACAACCAGGGTTGATTACAACTTAGCTGTCGCCTAGCGATAATCTGGGCGTAACTCTGAGGCTGTCTTCCCAGTCACAAGTTTCCCGATCACGAAACAATGGGAAAAATGATATCGGGATGTGAAGCCAACTCTTGTTCGATTTCCGACGCCGTTCGAGAAATTACTGGAAGATGTCAAGTGTGGACTGTAGTCCCGGGACTCGGCCGAGAACATACCCGCGGATTCCCTTTCGCAGTTTTGGCGCCCTTAAATATGACATACGTCATGCCGCTCTTGTAGAGAACAGAAAAAGGACGAACAAGGCACGTATACAACACAAGAGGGAAAGTGAGAAGGAACAGGGATTGAGCCAGCTAGAAATCAAAGACCTGCATGCTTCCATTGAAGGGAAAGAGATACTGAAAGGCGTCGATTTTCAAGTCAAACAGGGCGAGATACACGCGATAATGGGACCAAACGGTTCCGGAAAGAGCACGCTTGCCTCTACGATAATGGGGCACCCGAAGTACAAAGTGACGAAAGGCGACATCAGCTTCGACGGACAAACACTCCTGAACCTAGCGCCGGACGCTCGAGCTAGAAAAGGAGTCTTTCTCGCATTCCAATACCCCTACGAAGTCCCAGGAGTATCACTCTCCACATTCCTCCGAACAGCCTACAACTCAGTCCGACAAGGAGGAAAACGAGGAGACCTGGGACAAGAAATGGTCTCAGTTCTCGAGTTTAGAAAACTCCTGAAGGAAAAACTCAAACTTCTCGACATGGACGACTCCTTCGCAACACGGTACTTGAACGAAGGGTTCTCCGGAGGAGAGAAAAAGCGCTGCGAAATACTCCAGCTAGCCGTTTTACAGCCGAAAATAGCCGTTCTGGACGAAACGGACTCCGGACTGGACATAGATTCGGTCAAAATCGTCGCCGAAGGCGTGAACAAGCTGGTAGGCCCCGAAATGGGCGTCATGATCATCACACACTACCAGAGAATCCTCCGATACATCAAACCCAACCACGTACACATCCTCCTCGACGGCAGAATGGTAAAGTCAGGCGGACCTGAGCTCGCCGACGTTCTGGAGGCAAGGGGTTACGATTGGGTTAAAAAGGAAGCTCTGAACTAGGATTGGGTAGAGAATAATGGCAATTAGCATAACCGAAAAGGCAGCGGTCAAGGTCCAAGACTATTTGAAACAGGTCAGCGACCCGTCCCTCGCCCTACGCATCTTCGTCAAAGCAGGAGGATGCGCAGGATACCAATTCGGTCTCAAGCTGGACAAAACCAGCGACAGCGACATCATTGAACACAAGAACGGGGTCAACATCGTAGCCGACCCGAAGAGCGCAGACCTTCTCGGAGACGCCGAGATCGACTATGTCGAGACAGAGATGGGCGGCGGCTTCAAATTCAACTTCCCAGAAAGCTACCTCACCTGCGGCTGCGGCCACAGCTTCGTACCGAAAGGCAAGGAACAAGCAACCGGGGCCCGCAGTCCCGAAGAACACCACGCCCACTACTAAGCCTCCCCTAACTTTTCCCGGACAGTTTGCCCAGAGCACTGTCAGGGGATACGCTACGCAAAAACAGGCGACAACATACATTCACGAAAAGAAACCGTACGACGTCGAAAAGATCAGAAATGATTTCCCGATCCTCAAACGCATTATCAATGGAAAACCGCTAGCATATCTAGACAGCGCGGCCACGACCCAGAAACCTCAAGACGTAATCGACGAGCTGACCCGTTTCTACAACGAGTACAATGCGAACGTTCATCGTGGAGTCTACAAGATCAGCGAAGAGGCGACCGCTGCCTATGAAGAGGCACGGGCTAAGATTGCTCGGCTGATAAACGCGAACAGTCCGAACGAGATCATCTTTGTACGCGGGACGACCGAGGCCATCAACCTAGTCGCCCAGTCTTGGGGCCGGACAAATATTGGTCTTGGAGATGGAATCATTCTAACCGAGATGGAGCACCACAGCAACATCGTCCCATGGCAACTGCTCGCCAAGGAGAGGGGTGCGCATCTGAAGTACGTAGGGTTAACCGATGATGGCCATCTGGTCCACGAGGATTTTCGCCAACACCTGGAATCAGGCGGAATCAAACTCGTTACTATGACTCACGTGTCGAACGTTCTGGGTACGATCAACCCAGTTCGTGAGTATATCCGAGAAGCACACAAGCAGGGCTGTCCAGTCCTTGTCGATGCTGCCCAATCTGTCCCCCACATGCCAGTAGATGTCCAAGATCTAGATTGTGACTTCCTCGCTTTCTCAGGCCATAAAGTGTGCGGGCCAACGGGCATCGGCATACTATACGCCAAGAAATCGATACTCCAAGCAATGCCTCCATTTCATGGAGGCGGGGAAATGATCCGAGAAGTCCACCTTTACGAATCAACATGGAAGGACCCCCCGTACAAGTTTGAAGCGGGAACCACCAACATAGCGGGAGCGATAGGGTTAGGGAAAGCCGTGGATTATGTGTCAGGGCTAGGACTACGCAATATACAAGAGCACGAACAAGAATTGACAGAATATGCTCATGACAGACTCGGTAAGGTCAAGGGCATCAGAATCTATGGTCCCGAGAATCCGAGGACGAAGTCGGGAGTGATAAGTTTCAACATGGGAGACGTTCACGCTCACGACATGGCGACTCTCCTTGACGAAGATGGGATCGCGGTGCGGTCCGGTCATCACTGCGCGCAGCCCCTGATGGAACGGCTGGGGGTCTCGTCTACGACCCGGGCGAGCGTCTACGTCTACAACACCGAAGACGAAATCGACCGGCTTGCAGAATCCTTGGAACGAGCGGGAAGAATATTCAAGTTATGAGCTCCATATACTCCGAAATAATACTCGACTACTACCGCTATCCTCGAAACAAGGGAAGCCTCTCACACCCTCAGATCCAAGCCAGTGACTCGAACCCGCTCTGCGGCGACATCGTGGAGATGCAGCTTGAGCTAGATGAGAAGAACACGGTAAAGGATGTGAAATTTAATGGGCAAGGCTGCGCGATAAGCCAAGCATCAGCCTCCATGCTAACAGAACTCGTAAAGGGAAAGACCGTCGATGACGTCCGCAAGATCTCCAAGGAAGACGTTCTCTCACTGATAGGTGGACAGCTTACAGCAGTGAGGCTAAAATGCGCACTCTTGTCTCTAAAGGTACTGAAGACAGGGGTCTACAACTACATCGGTTCCACCGATGCTACGAACGAAGAATTGTCCGGCCTCTAGTCCTGTGAGAGAGAAGTCAGCAACATATCTTACCCAATGTGGGTGCCGTCGTTCTCCTTTCTCTGCTGCCTCAATTGCTCCTGAATCTTCCTGAAGAAATCCTGGTTCTCAACCTTCTTCGCCTCCGCGTGGATCGCTTCAAGATCCACCTTCAACACTCTTCTCAGGACTCTTCGCCGCCCAAAGATGATCCAAGAACCCACAACCGCGAGCCCGCCTAGTAACGCTATCACTACGACTAGAAGATAGTTGAATGTTGAACTTTGCTGTGGTGGAGGAGGGATGCTAACCAGAGTCGACGTGGAGCCTTGCCCCATGTTTCCGTAGCTATCACTGGCATTGACTTGTATTTGCCAGATTCCATATGGGTTGGTTGAGTTTACTGTGTAGCTACCGACCCACTTTGCCCGGCTCTGGTCATAGAACAAGAGTAATGGGCTACCAATCTGACTCGACGAATGGTATGTTGTAGCGGTGACTGTCCCGCTGGTGAAGTTGTACCCTCCAGGGGTCACCACTGAGGCGTAGATTACTACGATACCCCCGATGGTGTAGTTGTTGTAGTTGGTAGTGGCGGAGACGGTGAGTATCGCTGGCGATACGGTAAAGGGCTTTAATACGCTTGAGATCGGTCCCTTGTTCCCATAACCATCGTCGAAGCTGCTAACCTCGACTGTGGCGACCCAAGGACCGACCTCGCTGCTAAGAGGGATCTGGAATGTTCCGCGGAACACTCCCAGAGTTGATTTGTAAGCCATCGCAACATAATGCGATGTTAAGCCATCAGCTTCCACTAGGCGCAGATTGGCTGAACCTGTATTGACCTGCGCCCCGTTTGGATACGAGGCGGAGAAACGAAAATCTTCAGTCTGGGACCTCTGCAGGTAGCTCAGGCTGATCGTAAGTGGAGAAATCGTTACGTTTGTTGCTGTGACGATAAATGACTGGATGTCAGGCGGAGTCTTCGTCGGGCTCCCTGTGAGGGTTACCGTGTAGCTGCCAAGGGAAGTTGAAGCGGGTATCGACGGCCAGACGTAGGAGAGGTCTCCATTACTATCGGCTAACTGGTTTAACGGGAAACCTGGTGTCGGTCCGCCAGAGCCGGATATCGCGATGGTCACGTTCAGGTTGGGCGCGTAGCCAGAAGCTCTGACTCCGACGGGAAAAGTACGCGGGTAACTTAGACTGTCGGTGAGATCTACTTCAAACTGGCCGTTGGCAACTCCAGTCGAACCTAGTAACAGAGGTTGGGTCTGATTGACCCACACCGCATAGACACCTGTGTAGGCTAAGCTAGGCCCGGAACCGAATTTGTCGGGGTAGGCGACGCTCTCAACGAACGATGCTGGGTGAGGCACATTAGTTGCGTTGTTGGCCTTGTGGACGCTCCCGCTAGGATCCTTCACACTCCAAGTGAAAGCATAGTTTGCGACCGTGTTGGCGTTGGACACGTTTAGGATTAGCAGAACACTTGCAGTACTACTTTCCTGCAATCGCGAGGCTGACTCCGTTAGAGTATAAGTCTCGCCCACCGCGTGAACCGGGGCGTTGAATGTGGTTACAATCAAGAGCAATGATAGGAGGAAGAGAAGGACGTATCCTCTGTGTCGGAACGAATCCCATCCCTATCCTTTTCTCACGTCGCGCATAGCAACCCACTCCGAACGCCTATGGTAAGGCGAAGTGAAAAGGGAGCGAACCGACTAAAGGGCCATGTAACTTGAAATTGTGTGTGAGGGTAAGAATGGAAAACGTGAAGGAAATCTTGGTGAGGAAGATCGACCTAGGCTTGCTGCAGCCTCATCCCAATTCCACGAAGATGTCTCCGTCAGCTACCTTTACCTGATGCTTGCCCAGCGGTTTCTCCGCAGGTGGATTGACGGCTTCCCCCGTGAGCAGGTTGAACCGCGAAAGGTGCAGTGCACATGTGACACTATCCCCGGTCAGAAATCCCATCGACAAGTCGTACTCTTCGTGAGTACAGGTTCCGTCCCACGCGTATATGGTCCCTTCAAGATTGACAACGAGTATCCGTTTGCCATCGTGTTCTATTCCCTTCATCGATCCAGGCGGAAGCTCAGAGAGGGAACACACTTTGACCAAAGTTCCCAGGAGACTCACTACCGGTACTTGTAGTGCCGCTCAAACAGATCGGACGAGACACTCTCCTTCTCAGGCTCTTCCTCGAATTCCGGTAATTGTTCAGGGCTTGGAGGGATTTGTCCTCCCCTCCCCAGCCACTTCTCCTCGATCAAGTACTGTATCGCGGCTCTTACTGTTCGAAGAGGTATGCGTTGCACGGCAGGATGCAGGAACCCGATAATGATCATTCTCTGGGCTTCGCTTTGGGATAAGCCCCGAGACATGAGGTAGAAAATCTGTTCCTCGTCCACCTGGCTAACTGATCCCGAATGAGTGGCCTTCACCTCATTCGTCATGATCTCGAGCCCTGGTATTGCGTCGGCTCTAGCCTTCTTGCTGAAAATCATTGCGTGTTCTGCAAGGTATGAGTTCGAATTCTTCGCCCCTTCTTCGATTCGTATCATGCCCTTGAAGATGGTACGTGCCGAGTCTCTCAACACCCCACGTGCTAGCACGTGTCCGGTTGTGTTGGTGGACCTGTGCGTAAGATCGGTGACTGCATCGACTCGCTGAGACTCTGAGCCAAAGACGATTTCGACATCCTCCGCAGCGGCACCCGGTCCGTTTAGGACGCTCTCCACTCGGGAGCGGGTGGTTCCTCCACCTATGTGGCCTATGGTCCAGTTCATGCGAGCGTCTTTTTGGGCGACGCATCGCCTGTTGAGTGTTGAATGAACGTCGCCTTCGAAGTTCTGTAGGCTGGCGAAGTTGACCTCCGCATCCTCGCCGACGTAGACTTCCGTTACCTCGCTGTAGAGGGCGGGACCCTGTTGGCCGGGGTCAAGCTTTGAGTAGGCTTCCTGAAGAAAGTTCAGTTTACTGTTTTCTTCGGCGATGATGATGTTGTGGGTGAATGCTGCTTGGTGGCGACTCTTGAGTAGGACGATGTTTCGGAAGGGGATTTTGATGTTGAGCCCTTTCGGGACGTATAGGAATGTGCCTGCGGTGAAGAAGGCGTTGTTTAGGGCTGCAAACTTGTCGTCGTCAGGAGGAATCGCCTTGGTAAAGTGGCTCCGGGCCAGTTCTGGATTGTTGGCGAGCGCTGACTGTATGTTTGAGAATATGATTCCCTCTTTCTCCAGGGTCCCGTGTATTTCTGTGCGGACCATCTGAGAGTCGACTTGGAGGGATAGAGTCGGCTCGTCTCTCTCCTTGACAAGATGGGCGATCTCGTGGGGTATCGATTTGAGGTGGGAGGGTAGACCGGGTTCGAACGAATCTAGCGTAAGCCCGGATATGATGTCCACGTACTTCGTGTAGAGCACGGATTTCTCGAGGGGTAGTTTGTTGAAGTAGTCGAGTGCGACGAATCTTTCTCTGCTGAGCTCTTGCGGTTCGAAAAAGGATGCTGAGACCTCTTTTATCATACTTTCTGTGGGGCTGGCTAGGGATTTGCCCATGGCTGGCTTACCGTGTAGATTGCTGGGCCTGTTAGAAGGTTTGGTTTTCTTCGGTGTCTAGCCGACGGCGCCTTCCATTTCCATCTCGATTAGTCGGTTGAACTCGACCGCGTATTCCATGGGAAGTACCCTGGTAAATGGTTCCATGAATCCGGTGACGATCATGCTGAGCGCTTGGGTTTCGGTCAAGCCTCTGGACATGAGATAGAACAGCTGGTCTTCGTTGATTCGTCCAACTGTTGCTTCGTGGGTTATTGTCGCATCGTCCTCGTTGACTTCCATATAGGGGTAAGTTGATGTTTTTGATTGCGCGTCCATCAACAGGGCGTCGCAGCGAACGCTAGATTTTACTCCGACAGCGCCCTTTGCCACATGCACTAGTCCTCGGTAGGTGGTTAGTCCTCCATCTTTGCTGACGGATTTTGCTGTGATTCTGGAACTTGTGTACGGAGCGAGGTGAACCGCTTTCGCGCCTGTATCTTGGTGGCGGTCTTTGCCTGCGAATGCTACTGAGACTATCTCGGCTTTCGCTCTTGGTCCGACGAGGTAGACGGAAGGATATTTCATTGTGAGTTTACTGCCGACGTTTGCGTCGATCCATTCGACGCTGGCGTCTTCATAGGCGTAAGCCCTCTTCGTGACGAGGTTGTAGACGTCGGACGACCAGTTCTGGAGGGTTGTATATCGGACCCTAGCTCCCTTCTTCGCAATTATCTCGACCACTGCCGAGTGGAGGGAGTCTGTGGAATAGACGGGGGCTGTACAGCCTTCGATGTACTGCACGTCTGCGTAGTCGTCTGCAATGATTAGGGTTCTCTCGAACTGTCCCATGTTTGCCGCGTTAATTCTGAAATATGCCTGTAACGGGAGGTCGACTTTGACGCCTTGGGGAATGTAGATGAAACTGCCGCCGCTCCAGACGGCACTGTTGAGCGCGGCCATCTTGTTATCCTCTGGCGGAATGATTGTCCCGAAATATTTCTTGACAATCTCCGGGTGTAGTTTGAGGGCGGTATCAGTGTCGCAGAAGATTACACCCTTGTCCTCCAAATGTTTCAGGAGGCTGTGATAGACAACCTCTGATTCGTATTGAGCGCCTACTCCTGCAAGGAACTTTTTCTCGGCCTCAGGTATGCCTAGCCTGTCGAACGTCTTCTTGATCTTCTCGGGGACATCGTCCCAGCTCTTCTCTACCTTGTCGGTGGGTTTTAGGTAGTAGTAGATGTCGTTGAAGTCAATATGGGAGAGGTTGCCACCCCAGGTGGGCATGGGCCTCTGGATGAAATGCTCGTAGGCTCGTAGCCTGAATTTCTTCATCCATTCAGGCTCTTTCTTCATATCAGAAATTTGCTCGACGGTCTGGCGAGAGAGTCCCTTCTCGGACTTGAAGATGGGCTTCTCAGTATCCTTGAAGTCGTACTTTGCATAATCTAGGTCTAGGTAACTCTTGTTAGCCATGGTCTTGCTCTCTTTATGACGTATGTTATACTGGACCGCTCGCTATTTACAGGTTCCGTCTCACCCATCAGGACCCGTCTAGAGCGGTCATAAGACCCCGGAAGGGCCGATTGCTCTAAATTCTTGCGTTCCAGCAGCTCGACCAGCGTGGCTCCGATATTCAAGAAGGCTGAACAAGCCTGTAAATTCCCTTGAACAAGTGGTCAAAACCATTGGATTATGCTGACGCTATGAACCATGGAAGTGACTGCAATGAAAACGTATGATTCAAGCAACCGCGTGAAGTGTCCCTTCTGCGCACGACTTGACAGGTGTTACGACCCAGTTGGTCACGACCACACCTGTAGCCTCTGTCACATGGCATTCGATGTAGAGAGGCCAAAATCGACAACTGGCTCTCCCACCGTGAGAATCGCCCTCCAAGCAATCGCGTAACGGACATCGGATTGCCACTCGGCGGAACGAGTGATAGAAAATGCAGTTCCTCTAGTTTTGTCGTTGCTCTTTCTTGATGCGAGGAAGATAGTCAGTCTTGTAATACTTGCACCTATCGTTTAGCGGACAATCCGCGCAATGTGGCCCAATCGGCTTGCAGACAAGTTGCCCAAATTTTACGAAGACCTCGTTGAGGGGAAGCCAATCTTTCCGGTTCGCTAACCGTGTAAGCTCCTTCTCAGTATCCTCTGGCGTCTTCGTCGCAACTACTCCAATACGGTTGAAGATCCGATGAACATGAGTATCGACCGGAATCGCAGGTGTCTTGAACCCGTAGACAAAGACACAGTTAGCAGTCTTGCGCCCGACAGAAGGGAGCTCGAGCAACTCATTCATGGACTCAGGGACTTTGCCACCATACTTGTCAAGCAGGATCCCAGAGATTTTCTTGACAGTCCGTGCTTTCGTATTGTAGAAACCCACTGGCTTGATGAGTCGCGCGACAGTCCTGGTATTTGCAGCGGCCAGGCTCTTGACATTGGGGAACCGGGCGAAGAGCCTGGAGGAAGCGAGAGCTGTAACAGGATCCTTGGTTCGATGAGACAGCACGGTCGCAATCAGGACTCTGAACGGATCACCATCAGTCGAATCGCTAATCTCCTGCAAAGCCGTGGGATCATCCTTTCGGGCCTTGTCAACTGCTCCCGCAGCATCCTGGATGATTCGATGAATCGCGCCTGCTGATTGTAGATCAACTCGCGTTTTCATTTTGCTAGCTTGCGAACCATTTCCAAGTTACCCTTATCATCACGCCTCTCATCCTCGGGCGTTTCCAAAATCCAGGGCAGTTCCCGGATGGCGTCGTGATGCAGAATCGCCTTGAACCCCTTGGCTCCAATGTAGCCCATACCAATATGCTCGTGCCGGTCAAGTCCGGACCCTTGCCCTCCGCGGGAATCGTTCAGATGGACCACTTTCAACTTGTCAAACCCGATATCTTTGTCGAAGCTCGTCAGAGTCTCAGCAACGCCTTTCTCGGTGTGAAGATCCATGCCTGCAGCGTAGGAGTGGCACGTGTCCAGACAGACACCCAATCGATCTTTCTTTTTCACTCCGTTTATGATCTCTCTAATGTCGGGAAAGTTGGAGCCCATGCTGTTCCTCTGTCCTGCCATGTTCTCCAGCAGTATCCAGGGATCCTTCTTGACGCGCTTTACAGCCATGTTCAGCGCGTCAGTGATTCTTTGCAAGCCAACATCCCTCCCCATTCCTAGGTGGCTACCAAGGTGGCATACTAGGTATGGTATTCCTAGGATCCCGCAGCGATCAACCTCGGCCAGCAATGTTGCTGTGGATTTTTCGTAGAGCTCGTCTTCAGGACAGGACAAGTTGGGAAGATAGGGCATGTGGTCAACTACTGGTCCAAGGTTGGACTTGGCAAGTTTTTCTTTGAAACTCTTGACCTCGTCAAGGTCTAGGTCGGCGAATTTCCAGCCGCGAGGGTTTCGCGTGAAAACTTGGAACGCGTCGCAACCTTCCTCTTTGGCCCGGTCGACGGCCTGGTCGATGGAACCTGAAATGGAGACGTGTACTCCGACCTTCAATCGCGTGTTATACCAGCTGGAATGCTGGCGGGTGTCGGGGGTAGATAGCTTTGGCTCCCGAAAACTATTCCCGAAGACTCTAGAGACTGGAATAAGGGGGTGGAGGAAGCGTTGCCTTGTTTCTGCTGCTGGTTAGAACGCGGGTCTTGTGTGTCGGTTCTCGTATAGGATCTTGCGCTCGTACACGCCCATGAACCAGTAGAGTCCCACGACGAGCACTAGTCCGATGATGAACACGATGTTGTTGGCGTTTGCGCCAAGTCCGTTGTAGATCCATTGTCTCGTGGAGTCACCGAATTCGAGTGTCCAAAGGAGAGTAGCTAATAGAGCCGCAGGAAGGGCGAGCCTGAAGGTCCTGAGCAGGAGAAGCTCATTTTTCGCAGTTGCCATTTTTTCTACATCTAGAGTGGCTGTTACGTGGTCAGGGATTTCATAGCGGTTTTGCAGAACTCTAAGGCTCATCTCTCCAGGGGACCGGTTCAACCTCCGACCTTTTTCACGATGGGGAATGCTACGTTCATAGAAATAATCCAAGACATGCCCAGGAAAAATGGACGAATTCGTGTAACATTTGAGACACAATTTCCAGTGTAACCAGAAAACATTGCTTAGACCAATACAAGATCCTGATCATGGGTGTCTGCAAACTTACATATTCCTCGCCACGACTCGATCTCCCGCGTGGCCGCCGTAGCGTAGCTTGGTAGCGTAAAGGCCTGAAGGGTCCAATCGGGAAAAACCCTGGCAAATGGAGCCTTCGGGGCGGGTTCAAAGCACCTCTAGGTAGGTGGGAAAATCCCGCCGGCGGCCCCACAATATCGAAGGAAATGGTTTCCACGAAGGGCGTGGCGCGGGAAAAGAGACCACCCCGGGGGGTCGAGAAAAGCATGCTTATTTTGAATCCTGTTCTCTGATGTTTTGATCGGGTAGGCTGCTTCGTCAAAGGCTTTAACCCGGTAGAATATCGGGTTCGGCCTGAGTGGGCCGGTAGTTCAGCCTGGTATGCTGACGAGTCAAATGTCAGGCCAAAGAACGTCCGGTTTGCAAACCAGTTGATGGTCTATATTCCGGAAGGCCGCGGGTTCAAATCCCGCCCGGTCCACCAACTTTCAGTGGGAACCCGAAAGCTCACGGATCAACTTGATTCCCACTCCTATGACTATTATTCCGGCCGTGACAGCCAATAGGTCCAGTGAATAGACACGGATGCAAGTTAGGGCTCCCGGACCGCAGCTAACGAACGTGAATTCGCCCCAAAGCCTCAAGAGAACCGACACAGCACCCACGATGAGGAAGATCACTGCGACGAACTTCTTAGAACTGACGCCATAGATCAACATTGAAGCCGACCCTTCTCGCCACACAACAATCTACGCTACACGCCTTCCT
>Ga0209057_1000435_pt1 | contig 37760 bp, 35 predicted proteins | sample GraSoiAngelo_146_FD_185903 | JGI IMG/M metagenome (GOLD analysis project Ga0209057, IMG submission 185903) | Grasslands soil microbial communities from the Angelo Coastal Reserve, California, USA - 14_1009_05_30cm (SPAdes) (version 2) | ecosystem: Environmental > Terrestrial > Soil > Grasslands ...
CGTTAGTTAGGTCCGGGCGACCTTTCGCTTAGGAGAGTTTGGCTTCGGCGGCGGCGCGCCGAGTGTTTTGGAGATTTCGTCGACCGAGGCCGACTCGATGTGATAACCGAAGGAGGTTCGACGAACTCCGGGGAGGTCCTTGCCACGCATCGCGTCGCGCAGGGCGTGCTCCCGCCAGCCGATCTTCGCCGCGAGCTCGGCGGTCGTCAGCCAGTCGCGGTCCTTGCTCTTGGTCTTCTCTGAGGCGTCAGCCTTTGGCTGGGACTTTGATGCTTTTTGCGGTGGCATAAGTCGAACTCTAGCCTGTTTGCGCCTGTCGACAGCCTGACCTAAAATGGCGTCGAAGCGCTGCGGCCCCCTCCGTCGGGGCGGGCGCCTTTTTCTTGGCCTTTTCGCTTTGGGGGTCTCGTGGACGCATCGCCTCTCCTATGGGTCGTGCCCCTGTCTGGCGTTCTGGCAATCGCAGTCGCTGCCTATTTCGCATATGACGTGCTGCGGTCGCCGACCGGCACACCCGAGATGCAGAAGGTCGCGGGGGCGATCTATGTGGCGGCCGTGGCCTTTATCCAGCGCCAGTACCGGACCATCGCGCTTCTCGCCCTCGGCGGCATGGTCGTCATCGGCCTCGTCATCTACTTCTTCGAGTCGGCACCCGGCGTTTCCGCGTCGGAGCTCGCGATAAAGACCTCGATCGCGTTCATCGTCGGCGCCGCGTGTTCGATGGCTTCGGGCATCGTCGGCATGTTCGTCGCGGTGAAATCAAATTTGAGAACAGCCGCAGCGGCGCAGCACTCGGTCGCCGACGCGCTGCGTATCTCGCTTCGCGGCGGCGCGGTGTCGGGGATCCTCGTCGTGGGCCTTTCGCTGATCGGCGTGTTCGCGATGTTCATCGCATACGGAGGGTTCACTCATCCGGACCAGGCCCCATTCACGATCGTGGGCTTCGGGTTCGGCGCGTCGTTCGTCGCGCTCTTCGCCCAGCTGGGCGGTGGCATCTACACGAAGGCGGCCGATCTCGGCGCAGACCTGGTCGGCAAGGTCGAGGCGGGTATACCCGAGGACGATCCGCGCAACGCAGCAGTTATTGCGGACCTCGTGGGCGACAACGTCGGCGACTGTGCCGGCCGTGGCGCCGATCTGTTCGAATCGACAGCCGCCGAGAACATCGGCGCGATGATCCTTGGAGTCGCGATCTACGCGGTCACGCAGAACCCCGCCTGGATCCTTTTCCCCCTGGTGGTGCGCGGTTTCGGCTTGATCGCCAGCATGATCGGGATCTTCACCGTGCGCGGAAGCGACACGAAGAGTCCGATGTCCTCGCTGAACCTCGGCTACTACATCACGATCGCGCTCTCGATCGCCGGCATGTTCCTCGTCACCCAAGTGATGCTGAACGAGAAGGGCGCCGGCTACTGGTTCTTCTTTGCCGGCGTCGTCGGGATCGTCACCAGCCTCGCGTTCGTATACATCACGCAGTACTACACGGCCGGAGACTGGCGACCGGTGAAGGAGATCGCCGAAGCCGCGAAGACCGGCCCGGCGACGACGATCATCTCCGGCATCGCGGTCGGCTTTGAGACCACCGCCGCCTCGGCCATCACCATCGCCCTCGCCCTGTTCTTCTCGCACTTTTTCGGCGTGAAGTGGGGTGAGGCGACCGGTCTGCCGCACGGCGGCATCTACGGCACTGCGGTCGCGACGATGGGCATGCTCATGAGCGCCGCGTTCATCCTCGCCGAGGACACGTTCGGCCCGATCACGGACAACGCGGGCGGCGTTGCGTCGATGGCGCGCGCGTCCGAGGAAACTCGTGAGCGCACCGACCGTCTCGACGCGGTCGGCAACACCACGAAGGCGCTGACGAAGGGATACGCAGTCGGTTCTGCGGCTCTCGCGGCGTTCCTGCTCTTCTCGGCCTACCTCGACAAGGTGGCACAGCTCACCGGCAAGCCGTTCAACTCGGTGGACCTCGCGAAGGTCGAAGTCTTTCTCGGCGGCTTCCTCGGCGCGATGCTCGTCTACCTCTTCTCATCGCTCGCGATCCGGGCGGTCGGTCGTGCGGGCGCCGCGATCATCCAAGAAGTGCGGATGCAGTTCCGCGAGCATCCCGGGATCATGGCTGGTACCGAAGAGCCGAACTACGCGCGCGTCGTCGACATCACGACCGCGTCCGCGCTGCGCAACATGATCGCGCCCGGACTCCTCGCGGTCGGCGCGCCGATCGTCGTCGGCGTTCTGCTGAAGGCCGAGGCCGAGGCTGCTCTGCTGATGGTCGGCACGATGGCCGGCGTCATCCTCGCCACCGTTCTCAATAACGGTGGTGGCGCGTGGGACAACGCGAAGAAGTACATCGAGTCCGGGATGCTGAAAGACGAGCAGGGCCGCGTGCTCGGCAAGGGCACGCCGGCGCATGCCGCGGCCGTTGTCGGCGACACCGTTGGAGACCCTTTCAAAGACACCGCCGGCCCGAGCCTGCACGTCCTCATCAAGCTCCTCGCGACGATCACGCTCGTTCTCGCTCCGCTGTTCGTCTAACTCTTGATTCGCGGCTGCGGGTCCTGTCCCCGGTTCGCGCGCTGAGCAGCGCCGGAGTCTTCTTCGCTCGGCCCCGGTGGGATCGCGATGGACCGTCCGCCAGGGGCCGCTCGCTCAGAAGACCCCGACGCTGCTCATCCCCCGCACCCGCAGCCGACCGTCGCGTTCGAGCGATGTCGGGCAATCCGAGCATGTCGTCCGCTCGTTAATGTGCTCGGCGTGGCAGGCTCGATCGACTTCAATAGTGATCTCGGCGAGGGCGCCGGCACCGATGCCGCGATCATGCCGCTGATAACGAGCGCGAACATCGCGTGCGGCGGGCACGCCGGCAACGAGAACACGATGCGCACGACTGTCGAGCTCGCCATGCGCAACGAGGTCGCGATCGGTGCGCATCCCGGGTATCCGGATCGCGAGCGGTTTGGGCGCGTGCCGATGGATATTCCCGCGCGCGAGCTGATCGACTCGATCCAGCGTCAGGTCGACTCTCTCGTCGCGATCGCCTCACGGATGGGCGCGCGCGTCACGCACGTCAAAGCCCACGGCGCCCTCTACAACCAGGGCGAGCGCGACGCGACGACAGCGCGCAGCATCATCTTCGGGATACAGGCCGCGACCGGCGGGCACGATCTCGTCATCGTGGCGCCGCCCGGTTCGGCGATGGTGGAAGAGGCGACCGCGATCGGGATGAAGGTCGCACGCGAGGGCTTCGTCGACCGCGCGTACGAAGGTGACGGGACACTTCGATCGCGCTTGATCGCCGGGTCGGTGCTCACCGATCCCGCCGACGCCGTTCGGCAGGCCCTGTCTTTCATCAAGAACGGCGGAGTCACCGCGGTCGATGGGACCTTCTTAAAGATCGCAGTCGATACCCTCTGCGTGCATGGCGACACGCCCGGCGCGCCGGAGATCGCGCGCGCCGTGCGCGATGCGTTCGCCAAGGCCAAGGTAAAGGTCACGCGGTTCCGGTCCTGAGCGGCGCGCGCATCAGCGCCTTCGGCGACGGCGCGCTCCTCGTCGAGCTCGGCGACGGAATCGATGACGCGCTGGCATCCCGCGCCCGCGCGCTCGCCGACGCATGGGACGCGCGGGGCGAGGGGCGTGCGGTTCCGGCCTACGCGTCGGTCGTCGTGCGCTTCGACCCGCTGCTGCTGGCGCCGGCGGCGGCCGAGGCGACGGTCCTGCGGCTGGCGAAGACCCTCGACGATGTGACGGGCGAACCGCGTGGCGAGATCGAGATCCCAACGCATTACGACGGACCCGATCTCCTCGAGACCGCAGAGCGCTCGAAACTCTCGGTCGAGGAGCTCATCGCGCTGCACTCCGGCCGCGAGTACCGCGCGTTCTTCCTCGGGTTCCTCCCAGGATTCGCGTATTGCGGTGTTCTCGATCCACGGATCGTCGCGCCGCGCCTGCTTCGTCCGCGCGAACGGGTCCCCGCGGGATCGGTCGCGATCGCGGACGGGCAGACGTCGATATATCCCTTCGACTCGCCGGGCGGCTGGCGGTTGATCGGGCGCACCGATGTCCGCGTCTTTGACAGCGCGAGGGATCCGCCGCCGCTTATCCGTCCAGGCGATCGCGTCCGGTTTGTCGCGCGATGATGCACATCGACGCGACCGGACTGCGCGCGACCGTCCAGGATCGCGGCCGCTTCGATCACCTTCGCGAGGGCGTGCCGCCGTCCGGCCCCGCCGATCCGTTCGCGTTCGCCGCCGCGCAGGCCCTTGTCGGCAATGAGGCCGGTGCCGCCGCGATCGAGATCGTCGGTGGACCCTTCGCGTTCCGCTGCGACGGCCCACGCATCGTCGCCGTTACCGGACGCGATGTGGCGCTGCGGGGCCGGAGTGTCGTGCCGGGGTGGACCGCGGCTTTCGCCCGTCCCGGCGAGACGTTCACCGTGGTCTGCGGCGAGCGCTCCCGATTCGCCTACCTCGCGGTGTCCGGTGGGATAGCGACCGAAACGATCCTCGGAAGCCGGTCGGCGTATCTGCCTGCCGGAATCGGCCGCCCATGGCGCTCCGGCGAGGCTCTTCCGCTCGGGGCAGCCCGCGTAGACGCGGACCGGGCGGGCCTTTCCACCGTCGGTCCCGATTACGACACCGGACAGATACGCGCCATCACGGGTCCGCACGCGCAACGTTTCACGGATGAGGCCGAATCCCTGTTCTTCAGCTCTGAATTCGGGGTCGAACCCGCGAGCGACCGCATGGGCAGTCGCCTGAGCGGCCCTCGGATCGTCGCGCGCGAGGGCGAGATCCTGACGTGCGGAGTCGTCGCCGGTGCGGTGCAGATCCCGTCGGGCGGCGCGCCGATCGTCCTCCTCGCAGAGCATCAAGCGACGGGCGGCTATCCCGTCATCGCCACCGTGATCACCGCCGACCTCGGGCTCGTCGCTCAACGACTCCCGGGCGAACGTCTCCGCTTCGTGCGGGTCGATCGCGGTCTGGCCGTCGCCGCGCTCCGCGACGCGCGCTCCGTGCTCGAGGCCATCGCGTGACGCAGCGCAACGAGCTCGAGCGCGGCCGCCATCGCCTCGGCGCCGACGTTGTGATCGGGGCTCGATCGCGCACGCGCCTGTTCGATGGTCTCGCAGGTGAGGACGCCGAACGGGATCGCGATGGGAAACGATGCCGCGAGCTCCGCGAGGGATCGGGCGACGGCGTGGGCGAGGACGTCGAAATGTGCGGTCTCGCCTCTGATCAGACAGCCGAGGGGCACGACCGCGTCGAAACGTCCGGTGCGCGCCAGCATCGCGACGGCCGGGGGCAGCTCGAAGGAGCCGGCGACCTCGAACTCCTCGACCTTTGCATCTGCTGCCAGCGCCGCCTGGACCGCGCCTTGGGCGAGCGCGCGCGTGATCTCGTCGTTCCACCGCGCGCGCAAGATGGCCACGCGCGCACCGCGATGCGCATTTTGAACCCGGGCCGCAGTCTTCCCAGACGTCGACACTTGCCGCAATCTAGCCCACAGATGGAACGCCGCTTGGTGAGCGCGTGACCGACGAAGTCGATCCGCGCCTCGTCGCGCTCGGACTCGTGCCGGCACCATCGGCGCCCGCGACGCCCGATTGGGAAACCGCAGCACCGCCGAAGCCCGCCGACTGGCAAACGCCGGCACCACCCAAGCCCACGGACTGGGTGATCCCGACCGCGCCGACGGTCGCTCCGGCGCCCCCGCCTCCTCCGCCAACGCGGACGCCGTCGGTGGGCATGCCGGTGAAAAAGTCGCTGACGGTCGGTGATCTCTTCCCCGGAATGGGCAAGTTCAGCGGCACGCCCTCGCCTGAGGCACCGCCGGCCCCGCCGCCGCCCACGCCCGCAACGTTCGCGCCGCCGACTTTCACGCCACCCCCGCAGTCATTCGCACCGCCGGCAGCGGCCGCCCCCCCGGTGCCGCCGCCGGCGCAGACCTATGCCGCGCCCGTCGCGCCGGCCGCGCCCGAGGCGCCGATCCGCGAGGCTCCGCCGCCGCTCCCGCCACTCGCAGCGGCGATGCCGACGCCGGTGAAGGCCGTCGCGGCGCCCGCGATCCCGACAAAGAAAGAGAAGGCCGCCAAGCCGAAGAAGGAAAAGGAGGCGAAGGCAGCCAAAGCCGCCAAGCCGGTCATCGCAAAACCGGAGAAGGCGAAGCCGGTGCCAAAGCCGCGCTTCATCCTCCCACCGAGCGGCGTGCTCCTTCGCGGACCCATCGTCATGGGTTATCCCGAGCAGAAGCTGCAGATCACGCTCGAGCAGCTCGGCTTCCGCATCAATGCGAAGGAGCCCATCGACGTGGCCTGGACCGACGTGCGCGACATCAAGACGCGGCGCGGTCGTGTCGTCGTGCGCACAAAGGGCCGGCCGGTCGCGTTCGGGATCCCCGTCGAAGGCGTCGCCGAGCCAACGCTCGCCGGTCCTTTGGCGCGCGTCGTCAAAGAGGCGAGCGGCGGCAGTCTCGACCTTGCGGGTAGCTCCTTCCTCGAGCTCCAGAACGCGACCGATTCGCTGCGCGATCATTTCCATGACGAGGATGACCCGCTCGTACCCACGGTCGTCGGGCTTGTGTTCGGGCTCGCGGGACTCACTTTCACCGCGATCCTCCCCGACGCGCTCGCGATCGCAACGCGCGGCGCGATCACGCCGGGTACGTATCTTCTCGATTACCCGCTCGCGGGCTTTGACCCGCGGGTTCTCGCCGCGGCTTTCGCGGCGGGCGCCATGCTGGCAGCTGGGATCGTTCGCGTCGCCATGGGCAAGGCGGCGACCGGGTGGGCCCGCGGGACGCTACGCGGCTGGCACGAGGCGGGACGCAGGCCGGTCGTTCTCGCGCGTCGCGGCCTCGCGGCGATCGTGCTGAATCCGGCCATCGCCGCCGCGGTGCTTCTCGCCGGGGTCGTCCTCACCCTGCCGAGCCTGCGGGTGCAAACGGTCATCGACGAGAGCGGCTTCCACATCATGACGCCGTTCCCGCTCTTCGATGACAACCGCGCGTGGTCGTCGGTCACCGGGGTGGAGGTCATCGACGCTCCGACGACCCAGCACTTCGAGGGGGTCGCGGTCGTGTTCACCTTTAAGGACAAGGGGCCGTTGTCGACCCTGGACGGCCGCCTTCGCGGCGGCAGCGACAGACAGCTCGTCACGAGCGCCGAGAAGTGGCGCGCGGAGCACGCGGCTCCCTAGCTTTCGCGATCGATGACCGTGAGCATGTGGCCGAGCTTGTTCCGTTTCGTGGCGAGGTATCCGCGATTCGTCGCGCGCGGGGGGACCTCGATCGGGATGCGCTCCACGACTTCGAGTCCGTAGAGCGGAACGAGCTTCTGCGGATTGTTGGTGAGGATCCTGGCCCGGCGCACGCCGAGGTCGAGGAGGATTTGCACGCCCACGCCGCGCTCGCGCTCGTCAGCCTTGAACCCCAGGCGCTCGTTGGCTTCGACGGTATCCAGACCCTGATCTTGCAGGGCGTACGCCCGGAGCTTGTTCATGAGCCCGATGCCACGCCCCTCCTGCCGCAGATAAAGAAGGACGCCGCGGCCTTCTTCGGCGATGCGGCGGAGCGCCATATCAAGCTGCTCGCCGCAATCGCAGCGGACGGAGTGAAACGTGTCGCCGGTTAGGCACTCGTCGTGCACGCGCACCAGCACGGGCTCCCCGGTCGCGACGTCGCCCATCGTGAGCGCGACGTGCTCGGCCTCGGTGTTGCCGACCTTCGCCCGGTAGCCGTGGACCGCGAACTCGCCGTACTCCGTCGGCAGCTTTGCCGTGGCCACGCGTTCGACGAGGCGCTCCTGGGCCATGCGATGGGCGATGAGGTCCTTCACCGTGATCAGCCGGAGGCCGTGACGTCTGGCGAAGCGCTTCAGCTGTGGCATCCGCGACATCGATCCGTCGGGGTTCGTGATCTCGCAGATCACTCCCACCGGGGAGAGCCCGGCGAGCCGGCAGAGATCGACGGCGGCCTCGGTCTGCCCGGCGCGTACGAGGACGCCTCCGTCGCGCGCCTGGAGCGGGAAGATGTGCCCGGGCTTTACGACGTCGTGCGCCTTCGTTTTTGGATCGGCCAATACCTTGATGGTCTGCGCGCGGTCGGCGGCGCTGATCCCCGTCGTGACACCCTCGCGCGCGTCGACGCTCACGGTGAAAGCGGTGCCGAGCCGTGCTTCGTTGCGCGAGACCATCTGCGGGAGCTCGAGCTCTTGCAGTCGCTCGACGGTCATGGGCACGCAGATCACGCCGCTCGCGTACTTGCGGATGAACGCGACTGCCTCAGGAGTTACGAGCTCCGCGGCCATCGTGAGATCGCCTTCGTTCTCGCGGTCCTCGTCGTCGACGACGATGACCATCTTTCCGCGGCGGATGTCCTCAATAGCCTCGGCGACCGACGCGAACGGACCGGTTGGCGCGACCACTCTCGGTCCTTTTGGAACCACGCGCGTCACTTTGCCCATGCCTCAAGTCTAGGAGCCGGTCATGCCCTTTTGACGAGGCGCTCGACGTACTTCGCCAGCACGTCGGTCTCGAGGTTCACGAGATCGCCCGGAACGAGCGCGCCGAGCGTCGTCCGCTCGGCGGTGTGGGGGATGAGCGCGATTTCGAAGAAGGTCTTACCGAGGCCCGCGATCGTCAGGGACACGCCGTCCACGGTGATGAATCCCTTCATCACCACGTAGCGGGCGAGCCCCGACGGCAGCGCGAAGCGCAGTCGTGCCGCGCCGCCGCCCTCGTCGCGCCGAGCGACAAGCTTGGCCGTTGCGTCGATGTGTCCTTGCACGAAGTGGCCCCCGAGCGCTGTCGTCGGCGTCGCCGCCGACCCGAGGTTCACTCGGGTGCCGCGGATAGCGCGCCCCAGTGTCGTCCGCGCGAGGGTCTCGGTGACCAGGTCGACGGCGAAGCCGTGTGTGTCCCGCTCCACCACGGTGAGGCAAGCGCCGGCAACGTTGACGCTCGCGTCGATCCCGAGATCCTCTGCCACGGCCGACGACGCGATCTCGAGTCGCAACCCCGACGCGTTCGGCCCCGCGTGACGGACCGTCCCGATCTCCCCGACGATGCCGGTGAACATCTACCCGAGCGCTCCTTCCAGCGCGAGATCGTTGCCCAACCTGCGCACGCGGACGTCGTGCAGGTCGCTCGCCTTGGGGACGCTCTCGAGCGCGGGCGGTCCGTCGCCGCCGGCGACCGGCGAGAGGAGAAGCAGCACGCGATCGGCGAGGCCCCCACGCACGAGCGCGCCGGCCACGTGCGGTCCCGCCTCGCTCATCACGGTGTTCACGCCGTGCTCTCCAAGCCAGCGCAGCACCGCCCCGAGATCCAGTCCGCCGTCCGCGCGCGGAGCGGTGACCAGCAGCACACCCGCTTCGCGGAGCCTGTTCGTGCGACGAACGTCCGCATCGCGCGCGACGAAGATCACCGTCCGCTGCGGGTCTTTCGCGCGCACGACCTTTGCGGCGGGCGGCGTCCGCGCATCCGCGTCGACGATGACCCGAAGCGGATCGCGTCCTTTGACCTCGCGAACGGTGAGCGCGGGGTCGTCGGCCAGGACGGTGCCGATCCCGACGAGGACCGCGTCGTTGCGGTCGCGAAGGCGATGGACCTCGCGCAGCGCGGGCTTCCCCGAGAGATAGCGCCGGCCCGGAACCGCCACGCGGCCATCGACCGTCACGGCGAGCTTCAGCAGCACCGAAGGCCGACCGCGCTTGATGCGCGACACGAATCCCGCGTTCAGGCGCTCGGCCTCGTCGCGGAGCACGCCCTCCTCCACCTCGACGCCCGCGGCCCGCAATCCGCGGATCCCTTTGCCGTCGGTGCGTGGATCGGGATCGCGCATCGCGACGACGACGCGTTCGATCCCGGCCTCGCGGATCGCGTCGATGCAGGGCGGCGTGCGGCCGTGATGAGCGCACGGCTCGAGATTGGTGTAGAGCGTCGCGCCGCGCGCGGCGTCGCCGGCCTTGCGAATCGCGTTGACCTCTGCGTGCGCTTCGCCTGCCGCGTGGTGGTAGCCCTCGCCGACGATCGTGCCCTCGCGCACCACGACCGACCCGACGAGCGGATTCGGGCTCGTTCTCCCTGCCGCTCGCGAGGCGAGGCGCAACGCCCGGCGCATGTAGGTGCGGTCAGAATCGGTCACGGCTGCTAGTCTGCGGCCCTCGTGACCGTGCTGAAGATGCCGAGCGCCGCGAACCCCGGCCACGAGCTCCTCCAGTCCGCCCTCTCGCAGCTCGACCGTGCCGCGAAGGCCCTGAGTCTCGATCCCGGGATGCACCGCTTTCTCCAGCAGCCCGAGCGCACGCTCATCGTCGCGCTGCCGGTCACCATGGACGACGGCCGCCTGGAGGTCTTTACCGGCTACCGCGTCCAGCACTCGACCGGTCGCGGTCCGGGCAAAGGTGGGATCCGTTTCCATCCCTCGGTCACGCTCGAAGAGGTCCAGGGCCTCGCCATGCTCATGACCTTCAAGTGCGCCGTGACCGATCTTCCGCTGGGCGGCGCCAAAGGCGGCGTGGCCGTCGATCCGCGGAAATTGTCGAAGAACGAAGTCCAACGCCTCACGAAGCGCTACACCGCCGCGATCCTTCCGATCATCGGGCCCGAGCAGGACATCCCCGCGCCGGATGTGAACACGGACGAGCAGACCATGGCATGGATCGTCGACACCGTGACGATGATGACCGGAAAGCATTCGCCCGAGGTAGTCACCGGCAAGCCGGTCGAGCTCGGCGGGTCGCGCGGCCGGACTGAGGCTACGGGCCGCGGTGTCGCGTTCGTCGCGCTCGAGGTCCTCCGTCGTGAGGGAAAGGATCCGGCCGAGACTCGCGTCGCCATCCAGGGCTTCGGCAACGTCGGCAGCGTCACCGCGAAGTCCCTCGCCGCGGCAGGGTGCCGGATCGTCGCGATCTCCGACGTGAGCGGAGGCTACGCCGCACCCGATGGGATCGACGTCGCGCGCGCGATCGAGCACGTGCGCCGCAACCCGGCGCGAACGCTCGATGGCCTTGCCGGCGTGACGCGGATCTCCAACGCGGAGCTGCTCGCGATGGACGTCGACGTGCTGGTGCCCGCGGCGCTCGAGGGGCAGATCAACCGCGAGAACGCGCACGAGATACGCGCCCGAATCATCGTCGAAGGTGCCAACGGACCGGTCACCGCGGACGCGGACCGAATCCTCGCCGAGCGCGGCGTGCTGATCGTGCCGGACATCCTCGCGAACGCGGGCGGCGTTGTAGTGAGCTACTTCGAGTGGGTCCAGAGCCGCGCACAGTTTTACTGGGAGCTCGACGAGGTCGAGAAACGGCTCGAGATCTACATGCGGCGGGCGATGGAGCTCGTGCTCGCGAAGGCCAAGGCGTACGACTCGCCGCTGCGTGAGGCCGCGTTCATCGTCGCGGTCGAGCGGGTGGCGAGCGCGATCACGAAGCGAGGTATTTTTCCCTAGCAGAAAACATGAGCCTTCGAGATCGGATTCGCCGACTTCTTGCACCACGCGAGCTCCACATAGTCGACGGTCGAAATCCCGAGAGCATTCTGTTCACGGTAAATGGATGTCCCTGCGCTGTCCTCGCCCGCCGGAAACTGGTTCTTGGATGGGATGTCTTCGCCGAGGGCCTCGAGGCCTACGGCTACGAAACTCTTCGGGAAAGAACCCCCTGGGTTGAACTCGTTCGCTGCCGCCACTGCGGACGTTATTGGCACGTCGCCACGGACACTGTCGACGACGACGTCTACGTCGAGCCCTTAACAGCAGAGGCCGCGCACCTCGTACTCACGGAGAACCGGTGGCCGAGAACCTTCGATCATCTGGCGCACGTCGGGCTCGACCGGGCCAAGTAGAGCGGCGTTTGTTGCATAATTATCCAGTCTCTCGCATAATTTGGCTGTGCCTACGAAGGCAGCGATAGTTGGAGTTACTGGCTACGCAGGTGGCGAGCTCGCGCGTCTGGTGCTGCGGCACCCGGAGGCGCGGCTTGTCGCCGTGGTCGCCAGGTCGCATCAGGGCGAGCCGCTCCGCGCCGTTCAGCCGCACCTTCACAGCGCGCCCGATTCCCTCGTTATCGGGTTGGAGGTTGGCGACGCGGAGGTCGTCTTCACAGCGCTTCCAGCCGGCGAGGCCGCGAAGCAGGCAGCCGGCTGGCTCAGGGACGGCCGCACGGTCATTGACATCGGGAGCGACTTCCGCCTCCGCGATCCGATGCTGTACGAGCGCTGGTACGGATATGCGCATCCCGCGCCGGACCTTCTGAGGGAAGCGGTCTACGGCCTGACCGAGCTGACGAGGGATCGCGTGCGAACCGCGCGCCTCATCGCCAACCCCGGCTGCTATCCCACCGCGGCGCTCCTCGCGCTAGCGCCCGCGCTGAAGGCGGGACTCGTCACGGAGGACATCGTCGTCGATGCGAAGTCGGGCGTGACCGGCGCCGGCCACTCGGTCGAGGACGCGTACCTCTTCGGGACGATCGACGAAAGCGTTCGCCCTTATGGAGTGCCGAAGCATCGGCACACGCCGGAGATCGCGCAGGAGGCGGCGGCGCTTCTCGGAAAGACGCCGCGCCTGACGTTCACTCCGCATCTCATCCCGATGAACCGCGGTCTCATCGCATCCTGCTACGCGCCGCTTCGGCCCGGCAAAAGCGCCAGGGACGTTGCGGGCGCGTACGCGCGCGAATACGCCGAGGAGCCCTTCGTCCGCGTACTCGATACGTATCCGGCGACGAAGGCCACGCTCGGCAGCAACTGGTGCCTCGTGCATGCCCTCGTCGACGAGGAAAACGCACGCCTCGTCGCGTTCGCAGCACTCGACAACCTGGTGAAGGGCGCCGCCGGATCCGCGCTACAGAACTTCAACGCGCGCTTTGGCTATCCCGAGACGATGGGACTGGAGGCCCTCCCGCTGTGGCCATGACGACCGACGTGGCGGGGTTCAGCGTCGGCGCGGGGATGGCCGGAGTGAAGGACGGCACGCCCCGGCGCCTCGACGTCGCGTTGATCGTTTCGGATCGGCCGTGCGCCGCCGCAGGTGTCTTCACCACTAACCAGGTGATCGCGGCACCGTGCGTTGTCACTCGTCGGCATGTCGAGCGGGGAAGGCTCCGCGGGATCGTCGTCAACTCGGGGAACGCGAATGCCTGCACCGGACCGCAGGGCGAGCAGGACGCGATCGCGATGGCCGAGGCCGCCGCGGCGAAGATCGGCTGCGATCCGCATGAGGTCGCCGTCGCCAGCACGGGCGTCATCGGCGTGCCCCTTCCGGTCGGTCGCATCGCCGCCGCCGTAAAAGAGATCGTCCTCGGCCCGGCGCGCTGGGGCGACGTCGCGAGCGCGATCATGACGACGGACACGAAGCCAAAGGCGATCGCCACTGAGCTGACTCTCTCGACCGGCACCGTTCATCTGCGGGGCGTGGCAAAAGGCGCGGGGATGATCCACCCCAACATGGCGACGCTGCTCGCGTTCGTGCTGACGGATGCCGACGTCGACGAGGGCGCGCTGCGCGAGATCCTCCCGTACGCGGCGGAGTCAAGCTTCAACGCGATCAGCGTCGATGGCGACACGAGCACGAACGACACCCTGCTCGTGCTCGCGAACGGCGCATCGGGGGTCAAAGCCCGCGGCAAAGACCTCGGTGCGTTCAAGGGGACGGTGCGTGCGCTCTGCGAAGCGCTCGCCCGAGAGATCGTCGCCGATGGCGAAGGGGTGACGCGCGTCTTCGAAGTGATGGTGAGAGGGGCCGTCTCCGACGACGATGCGAAGCGGGCCGCGCGGACGATCACGACATCGAATCTCGTGAAGACCGCGATCCATGGCGCCGATCCGAACTGGGGCCGCATCCTCGCGGCGGCGGGACGCTCGGGCGCGAGGGTCGATGCCTCGCGAGCCACCGTGCGGATCGGCGAGGTCGTGGTGTTCGATTCGGGCGCGCCTCGAGCGTTCGATGCCGCGCGGGTCCGCGCGATCATCAGCCAGCCGCAGATCTGGATCGAGGTCGAGCTCGGGCTCGGGAGCGGAAAGGCGCACGCGTGGGGGACCGATCTCTCCGCCGAGTACGTGCGGATAAATGCCGACTACACCACGTAAGGATCTTCTCGTGTTGAAGATCGGCGGATCGGTGGGCGCCGAGGACGACGCCGCGCTCGACGCGGTCGTCGCGCTGAACGACGCCGGCCATCCGCTCGTCGTGGTGCACGGCGGTGGGCCGCTGGTCGGCGAGTGGGCGGAACGCCTGGGAATGGAGACCCGCTTCGTTCGTGGTCTCCGCGTCAGCGACGCGAGCACACGCGACGTCGCGCTCGCGGTTCTGGGTGGTCTCGCCAACGGACGCGTCGTCGCTGCGCTCCTCGGTCGCGGCGTACCGGCGGTGGGCCTCACCGGGATCGACGGCGGGATGCTCCGAGCCGAACGCGAGGACTCGGAGCTCGGTTTCGTTGGCCGCGTGACCCTCGTGGACAGCGCGCTCATCGAGGAGCTGGTCGACGCGGGCCGCGTGCCGATCATCGCGCCGGCCGCGCTTGACCGCGCCTCCGGCGAGGTCCTGAACGTGAACGGCGACGCGGCCGCGGGCGCGATCGCCGCGAGCCTCAGCGCACGGCTGCTCGTGTTCGTGACCGATGTTCCCGGCGTGCGAGGCAAGGACGGCCGTGTCATCGCGAAGCTCGACGCCGACAAAGCGCGCGCCCTCGTCGACGACGGCACGATCGAAGGGGGCATGCTCCCGAAGGTCGAGGCGTGCCTGATCGCGGCCGCGGCCGGATGCCGTGCCGCGATCGTTGCGACGCGCGGCCTCGACGCCGTAGAGCGGCTGCTCGCTGGCGAGCAAGTCGGCACGGTCTTCGAGGCCGCGGCATGAGGGACGCGCTCGCTCGCAAGCACCACCGGCAGCAGGCGCTCCTCCGTGTCGTTTCGCAGCAGCGGCTCTCGACGCAGGCGGACGTCGTCCGCGCGCTCCGTCGCGCGGGCTTCGCCGCCACACAGGCGACGGTCTCGCGCGACGTCGTCGAGCTCGGGCTCGTGAAGGTCGCCCGCGATGGCACGCACGCGTACGCGCCGCCCTCCGCGGCCGCGCCGGGCGGAGGAATGGAACGGCTGCGCCGATTCTGCGAGGACTATCCGGTCGAGGGCGCGCTCGCCACGAACCTCGTTGTGTTGCGTTCGCTCCCGGGCACCGCGAACGCGCTCGCCGCGGCGCTCGACGCATCGCGGCTCGACGAGGCCGTGGGGACGCTCGCGGGAGATGACACCGTCTTCATCGCCGCGACCAACGAGCGCCACGCGCGCGCGCTTCTCGGCCGGCTGACCACGTTCGGCATCGCGCGAAAGGGGACGAAGTGACCACGCAGTACGCCGGCGAGACCTGCGTGCTGGCGTACTCCGGCGGTCTCGACACGAGCGTCGCTGTTGCGTGGCTGCGCGAAACGCTCGGCTTCGAGGTGGTCACGTGCACCGGAGACCTCGGCGCGACCGGCGATCTCGAGGCCGTGCAGCGCAAGGCGATCGCGAGCGGTGCGCGCAAGGCGATCGTCCAGGACGCCCGCGACATCTTCCTTCGCTACTTCGTGTGGCCGGCGCTGCAGGCCGGCGCTCTGTACGAGGACCGCTATCCGCTCGCGACCGCGCTCGGGCGCCCGCTCCTCGCGAAGCTCCTGGTCGACGCGGCCCGTGCCGAGAACGCTCGCTTCGTGGCTCACGGCTGCACCGGCAAGGGCAACGACCAAGTCCGCTTCGACCTTGCCGTTGGAGCGCTCGCGCCGGACCTCACGGTGATTGCGCCGATGCGGGGCGGGATGAACATGACCCGCGACGAGGAGATCGACTACGCGAAGAAGCACGGAATCCCCGTCGATGCCACGAAGAAGAGCCCGTACAGCGTCGACATGAACCTCTGGGGCCGCTCGATCGAGGCTGGAGTGCTCGAGGACCCCTGGGGCGCGCCGCCGCGAGACGTCTTCCAGTGGACGGTCGAACCCGAAGAGGCGCCGGCGAAGCCCCGCGAGGTCGAGATCGGCTTCGACGAAGGCGTTCCCGTCACGATCGACGGCGCGAAGGTCGAGAGCGTCGACCTCGTCCAGCGGCTCAACGACCTCGCGGGGAAACACGGCGTCGGACGGATCGACATGGTCGAGGACCGCCTGGTCGGGATCAAATCACGCGAGATCTACGAAGCGCCGGCCGCCGTCCTCCTGCACCAGGCACATCGCGCGCTCGAGTCGCTCGTCCTCACGAAGGAGTCGCTCCGTTTCAAGACGCAACTCGGGCGCGAGTATGCAGAGCTCGTATACAACGGCCTCTGGTTCTCGGCGCACCATCAGGATCTCGCGGCATACGTACGGAGTACGCAGCGCTTCGTGACCGGCGAGGTGCGCGTACGGCTGGATCGCGGGGCCTCGACCGTTGTCGGGCGACGGTCGGCGCACTCGCTCTACTCGACATCGCTCGCGACATACGGCAAGGGCGATGCGTTCGACCAACGCGCGTCGGAGGGGTTCATCAAGGTCTTCGGCCTACCGCTGCGCACGCAGGCCAGGACGCAGGCCCTATGGGGCGAGGGAAGCGAAGCGTCGCTCGACATCCCGAAGAAGGCGCTCACCGCGCCGAGGAAGGCCAGGCCGACCAAACGAAAGAAGTGAGCGAAGAAAAGAAGCCACTCTGGTCCGGTCGGTTCAGCACCGGGCTCGAGCGAAGAGTCGCCGGATTCACGAGCTCGCTTGAGCTCGACCACCGTATCGCGCTCCACGATGTTCGTGGCAGCCTGGCCCACGCGCGGATGCTCGGTCGACAGCGGATCCTCAGCGAAAAAGAGGCCAGGACGATCGAAGACGGTCTTACGCGGATCGTCCACGAGATAGAGCAGCGTTCATTTCCGTGGCCGACCGACTTCGAGGACGTTCACACGGTCATCGAGCGTCGACTCCGAGACCTGGTCGGCGAGGTCGGCGGGAAGCTGCACACGGGTCGAAGCCGCAACGACCAGATCGCTCTGGACCTCCGGCTCTTCACGATCGACTCGCTCGCGCGGCTCGACGCCGGCATCCTCGACCTCGCGCGAGCGCTCACCGAGCGCGCGGCCGAAGAGATCGACACGATCATGCCCGGGTATACGCACCTCCAGCGGGCCCAACCGGTCTCCCTCGCGCATCACCTCCTCGCCCACGTCGAGGCATTTCGGCGCGATCGGGCCCGAGTCGCGGAAGCGCGAGGACGCACGGCAACGTCGCCCCTCGGTGCAGGCGCCCTCGCGGGCGCGCCGTATCCGCTGGACCCGGCGTCGGTCGCGAAGGAGCTCGGGCTCGATCGGGTCTTCCGCAACAGCATCGACGCCGTCGCCGATCGCGACTTCGTGATCGACTTCATCTACGTGGCCGCGCTCACAGCCGTCCACGCATCGCGTCTCGCCGAGGAGCTTGTCTTGTGGACGTCCTCCGAGTTCGGCTTCGCCGAATTCGCGGACACCCACGCGACGGGGTCGAGCATCATGCCGCAGAAAAAGAATCCCGATGTCGCCGAGATCGTTCGCGGCCGGTCGGGTCGTCTTCTCGGGGACCTCGTCGCGGTGCTCACGACCCTCAAGGGTTTGCCTATGGCGTACAACTCGGATCTTCAGGAGCAGCGGGTTCCGCTCTATGACGCGACCTATTTGGCCGATGCGCTGTCGGTTCTCGCGCTCGTGGTACGCGGCGCTCGCTTCGACCGTGAGGCGATGCTGCGGGCGACCGAGCGCGGGATGCTCGCGGCCACGGATCTCGCCGATCATCTGGCGAAGCGCGGAGTGCCGTTCCGCGAGGCGCACGAGATCGTAGGCAAGATCGTCCGCGAGCGACTCGCAGCGGGCCAGGATCTTGGTGGCATGACCCTCAGCGAACTGCGCGGATACGACGAGCGTTTCGAGGCCAGCGCGCTCGATGAGATCCGCCCCGAGCGATCGCTCGCGTCGCGCTCCTCGCCCGGCGGGACCGCGCCCGAGCGCGTGCGCGAGGCGCTTGTAGAAGCGACCGAGGCGCTACGGGAATGAGCGTCGCCATCCGTCCCGCGCGCGTCGAAGACATCGACGAGATGCAGGCCCTCATCAATCGGTACGCGGCCGAGGATCGGATGCTCGAGCGGTCGCGCGATTTCCTGCTTGAGCATCTCCGCGATTTCGTCGTCGCCGAGGACGCGTCGGGGTTCCTTGGGTGCTGCTCGCTCGCGGTGCTCACGCCGGATCTGGCGGAAGTGCGGTCGCTCGCGGTGCTGCCCGAGCAATCGGGTCGGGGGATCGGTCGCCATCTCGTTCTCGCCTGCGTCTCCGAGGCGCGCCGGCTCGGCCTGCGCCGAGTGTTCGCCCTCACGCTCGTCCCCGAGTTCTTCGAGCGGTGCGGGTTCGTTCTCACGAGCCTCGGGCGGCTCCCGGAAAAGAGCGCGTCGGAGTGCCCGGTCTGTCCCAAGCGCTTCGCGTGCGACGAGCACGCGATGCTCCTGCACCTCGACGGGACCATCCCCGAACCGCTCGGTTCGAGCGAGCCGGTCGGGTACACGAGACTTTTCCTGGGAGTTGAGCCGGGCGGGCAGTCGCCGCGATGAGCCGCATGGGACGGGCGGCGCGCTTCTTCGCCGCCGGGTTCGACACGGCGGCGATCGGTGTCCTCGCCTGGAGCGAGACCGGCGGCCGGTTTGCGGCGACGTTCTCCGAGTACATCCTGTGGGGCTCGGTACTCGCCGCGGCGATCTGCGCGCTCGTGATCCTGGTCGAGAATCTGGCGCCCGTTGCGTGGATCGGGATCGGCTACATCCTTTTCGGCGGTCTCCTCACGCAGGGCAGCCCTCACTACGGTTTCGTCCTGCTCGCCCTGGCGCTCGCGCCGATGGTCCCGCGGCCGCGCGGTTCGTTGAGTCTGGGGATCGCTATCGCCGCGGTCTCAGCTCTGGTCTCGCGTGTCGCGATCGCATTCGCCCCTTGAGTACCATCGAGCGCAGGTGACCACTCGCCCAACGGTCCGAGCTGCCAATGGTCTGGTCGCGAGCGGACATCACCTCGCAACGTCCGCCGGCCTGGCGGCCCTGCGCGAGGGCGGCAGCGCGGCCGATGCCGCCGCGGCCGCGGCCGCCGTGTGCGCCGTAGTCATGCCCCACCGCACGTCGGTGGGCGGCGACATGTTCGCGCTCACGTACAACGCGGAATCCCGCGAGATCGCCGTGTACAACGGCTCGGGAGCCGCGCCGCATCGGCTTGACCCCGACGCCTTCGCTACGGGTTTCCCGGCGCAGGGCGCGGCCGTCGCCACCGTGCCCGGGCTGCTTGCGGGGATCGCCGACCTCGTTGCCGACCAGGGCCGCCTCGGCCTCGATCGCGCTCTCGCTCCCGCGATCGGATACGCCGAAAGCGGTTTCCCGGTGAGCGACGTGCTCGCCGATGCGATCGTCCAGGAGGGAGGGCGTCTCACCCTTGACGACGAGGCGTCGCAGCTCTTCGGACCCCGAGGACGCTGGGCCCGCGCGGGCGAGATGCTCCAACAGCCCGATCTCGCCGTGACGCTCCGGGCCGTCGCCCGCGACGGCGCCGACGCGTTCTATCGAGGCGATCTCGGAGAGCGCTTCGCGACCGCCATCGCCTCGACCGGCGGCGTGATCGACCGGGCCGACCTCTCCGCCCATCGCACCGATCGACCCGAGCCTCTCGCGATCGAGTACCGCGGCCTGCGGGTCTTTGGGCAACCGCCGGTCTCACAGGGGCACATCCTTCTCGAGGAGCTCGCCATCGTCGGAGAAGTCGACATCCGAGCGCTCGAGTGGGGAAGCGCGGATCTGATTCACCTCATGGTTGAGACAAAGAAGCTCGCGTTCGCGGATCGTGACGCACACGCTGGAGACCCGGCGCGCGTCGAATTCGATGCCCGCCGACTTCTCGACGCCGGTTTCGTGGCGAGCCGGCGCCTGGCCCTGGGCGCGAAGGCGAGCGACCGCAGCGAGGCGGGGTCGCTCATGACGCCCGCACACACGACGTACCTCGCGGTCGTCGATCGCGACGGCAACGCGGTCTCGCTCATCGAAAGCGTGTTCAGCGCGTTCGGTGCCGCGACCGTGGTGCCAGGCACCGGGATCCTGCTCAACAACCGCCTCACCGGTTTCTCGCTGGATCCGGGTTCGCCCAACGCTGTCGCCCCAGGCAAACGGCCCGTGCATACCCTGAACACCGTCATCGCACTCGAGGGCTCGATGCCGCGCTTCGTGTTCGGCACGCCCGGACGTCACGCGCAGGTCCAAACGAACTTCCAGCTCGCGGTGGGCCTCATCGACTTCGGCATGGACGTGCAACAGGCGATCGAGGAGCCTCGTTGGTACCACGAGGCGGGGCGCACACTGAAGATGGAGCGCCGTTATCCCGAGGCCGTCCGCCGCGCCGTCGCGGCGAAGGGACATGAGGTCGCGGTGCTGGGAGATTGGGCTGAGGTCACCGGAGGCGCGCAGGCGATCGCGATCGAGCCGAATGGATCCTTCGCCGGCGGCGCGGATCCGCGCCGCGAGGGTCAGGCCGCTGGGTATTAACCGCGGCCTCGTCGCCGCGGTCGCGATCCTGTGCGCAGCGGTCCTGAACGCGTGCGAGCCCGGTCCGCCTCCGGCAGAGCCCATCGCCCGTCAGTACGCCGCCGCGTGGCAGAAATCCGACTACCAGGCGATGTGGGATCTGCTGGCCGACGACGCGAAGGCGCAGGTCACGCCGGCCGGCTTCACCGAGCGGCTGCCACGCATCGCCGACGAGATGACGCTCACCTCGCTTGACGCGAAGCCAGGTGTCGCGACGCACCCGGCGCTGCCTAACGGATCGCCTGACCCGCGCAAGGCAAGCGTTCCTCTTGATGTGACCTTCCACACGCAGCGCGTCGGCGACATCGCGCGCACGACCGCGCTCCAGCTCGTGATGATCGGCGACAAAGACAAGGCCGTGTGGCGGATCGCGTGGACGCCCGAGGCCATCCTTCCGCACCTCACCGCGGGACGTCTCGTACGCATGACGCGTCTGCCGACGTCGCGGGGCCGGATCATCGCCCGCGACGGCACCGAGCTCGCCACGTTCGTCGAGGCCGGCGTCGTCGGTGTGATCACGGGGCAGATCCGCTCCGAGACCGGACTTCTCTCGTCGCTGTCAGACGCCCTCGGGATGACGCCGGACCAGATCAAGGCGAAGTACACGCAGTCCTGGGTGAAGCCCGATCTGTTCGTTCCGATCAAAACCGTGCCTGCCTCGCAGCTCGACGCGCTGCGGACCCGGCTCTCTTTGATCGAAGGCGTGCAGGTGCAGGCGACGCGAGTGCGGAGTTACCCGTCGGGTCTCGCGTCGCAGACCCTCGGCTATCTGGCCGAGGCCAGCGACGCCGAGGCCAAGGCGAAGACTGCGCGTGGCATCGAGGCCGGAGACCTCATCGGTAAGAAGGACACCGGGCTCGAGGCCACGCTCGACGACGAGCTCGGCGGGAGCTACGGGTTCCGTCTCGGGATCGTCGAGTCGGACGAGCGCCCGGTCGAGACGCTCGCGGAGACCGCGCCCGTGCCGGGACGCGACGTCGTGCTCTCGCTTGATCCAAAGCTGCAGCGCGCGGCCGAGAACGCGCTGGGCAACAACAAGGGCGCGATCGTCGCCGAGGATCCGTGGTCAGGAGAGATCCTCGCCCTCGCGAGCCGCCCGACCTTCGATCTGAACGCGCTCGTTTCCGGCGACGCCGCTGCGATCGCGCGCTACTCGTCCGACCCCAACCGGCCGTTCTTCAATCGCGCGACGTTCGGTCAGTATCCGACCGGCTCATCGTTCAAGCCGATCACTGCGGCCGCGGCGCTCCGGAACGGCGTCTACAAGTGGGGCGATCGTATCGACTGCCCGCAGCGCTGGACCGGCTACGGCGAGCAGTGGGCGCAGGTCAACCACGAGCCGGTGGCCCTGGGCCTCATGGATCTGCGCACCGCGCTGGCCCGGAGCTGCAACACGTTCTTCTACGAGCTCGGAAAGCGCCTCAACGACCGCGATCCGAACATCCTGCCGACCACCGCGAAAAGCTTCGGTCTCGGGAAGGCCACCGACATCGACTTCGTATACGAGGCCGAGGGGATCGTCCCCAGCCCGGACTGGAAGAAGCAGTACTTCACAAATCCGGCGGACCAGGTGTGGAACCCAGGCGACGCTACGAACCTGTCCATCGGGCAGGGCTTTCTACTCGCGACGCCACTCCAGATGGCGAACTACACGTCGACCATCGCGAACGACGGCATCCTCTGGAAGCCGCGTTTAGTGATCGAGCTTCGAGAGCGCGACGGCAAGAGCGTCAAGACCTATCCGAAAACCCAGGTCGGTTCGGCGCTCTCGATCCCGACAGACCTCTCGCTTATCCGCGACGGCATGCACGCGGTCACGAACGACCCGGATGGCACGGTGTCGTTCGTCTTCCAGAACTATTCGCCGACGACCGCCGGAAAGAGCGGAACGGCCGAGTCCCCGGCTCGGGGCAAGGTCGACGCGTGGTTCATCGGATGGGCCTCGTTCGAGCAGCCGTCGATCGCGATCGCCGCGGTGCTCGACGAGTACACCGAAAGGCCAGGCGTATTCGGATCGGTCGATTCGGCCATCGCCGTGAAGGCGGTGCTCACGGCGAAGTTCGCGACGCCCTAGCCACCGGCGACGTGCAGGAGTTCAAAAGTCGCGCGGAGCCTCGTCACGATCGGTGAAGTCGACGGCGTCAGCGTCCCAAATCAGGCGTGCGCGAACGACGCCGCGGTGGGAGTCATCGGATGCGAGCTCAACGTCGCGACGACGGCGACCGTCCCCGCCTTCTCGAAGCTCCACCTCGTCGTTATCGTGCGGAGCAAAGCGTCATCCCGCGAGGTCCTCGGCGTTCTGCAATGGCGCCCGGAGATCGCGGCCAACACAAAACCGTGGCTCAGCCTCACGTACCAATACTCGAGCCAATAACTTAAGCCGCCGGCCAGCCTCGTACACTTTTCGCATCCCCGCCGTTACCGACGCCCCCGCTTCGCGCCGCCTCGACAACGGGCTCGTAATGCACGCGCTCGAGGCGCGGCACGCGCCGGTCGTCTCGCTCTGGGTCTGGTACCAGGTCGGCGGGCGCAACGAGGTGCCCGGTACCACGGGGATGTCGCATTTCCTCGAGCACATGCTGTTCAAGGGAACGCCGCGACACCCAAAGGGTGATCTCGACAAGCTGCTCGCGCGGTACGGCGCGCTCTGGAACGCCTTCACGAGCGAGGACGTGACGTGCTACTTCGAGACGGTCCCCGCCGAGCGCTATCCCGTGGCGCTCGAGCTCGAGGCGGACCGGATGCGGAACGCGCTCATCACCGAGGAAGAGACCCAAGCGGAGCGCAACGTCATCGTGAGCGAGCGCGAGGGACTCGAGAACGATCCGTCCTTTCTTCTCGGAGAGCAGCTGCAGGCGGTGGCCTTCTCGCGCCATCCCTACGCGCAGGGCGTCATCGGCAGCAAAGAAGAGATCAAGCTCATGACGCGCGACGGTCTCTACGCGCACTACCGCCGCCACTACGCGCCAAACAACGCTTACTTCATCGTCGCTGGCGACGCGCCCGCGACGGAGCTGCTCGACCGCGCGGCGGCGGCGTTCGGGCCGCTCGACGCCGAGGCCCCGATCGAACCGCCAAAGGCACCGGAGCCGCCGCAGTACGGCGAGCGGCGAGTCATCGTGCGCCGCGCGGGCGGGGCCCTCCCGATCATCCAGGTCGGCCACAAGGCGCCGCGCGCGGCCGACCCTCGTGCGCCCGCGCTATCGGCGCTTGCCGTGACGCTCGCGGGCGCGACTGCCGGAGGCGGGGAAGCCGCGTCGGGTCGCTCGTCGCGCCTCTACCGCGCGCTCGTCGACACCGGACTCGCGACGACCGTCGAGGCGTCGTTCCAGCTCATGAAGGATCCCTACCTCTTCGTCGTGGAGGCGCACCTCCGACCGGGCGTGACGCACGATCGCGTCGAGCGCGTGATTCTCGACGAGCTCGAAAAGGTCGCGCGGTCGGCGCTCACCGATTCCGAGTTCGGCCGAGTTCGCCGGCAGATGCTGTCGGCGAGCGCGTTCATGACCGACACGATCACGTGGCGCGCGTGGCGTTTCGGGCAGCTTCTCGCGACGGGTGCTGCCGCATCGCTCGGTGAGTGGTACGACCGGCTCGCCGCGGTCACCGCCGAGGACGTCCGCGCAGCCGCCGAATCGGTCTTTCAAGAGAAGGGCCGGACAGTCGGCTGGTTCGTCCCGGAGCAGTCCTAGTGGACATCCGCCGGCATCGCCTCGAGAACGGCCTGCGCGTCGCGGCGATCCCGATCGCCGGCCTTCAATCCGCCGCGGTCCTACTGGCGATCGAGGCGGGACAGTGGTTCGAGCCGATCGGCCGGCCCGGCATCGCACGCCTCTGCGCGCTCGCGATGCTGCGCGGCACCATCACGCGCGACGCCAAAGCCTGGGCCGACGCGCTCGACGGCATCGGCGCCGCTGCGCGACTCGACGTCGGTTCGCACGCGGCGACCTTCAGCGCGCAGTCACTCGGGAGCGACCTCGATGTCCTGCTCGAGCTCATGGCCGACGCCGTGGTGCGCCCGGCGTTCGCAGCGACCGAGGTCGAGCTGGTCCGCGAGCAGACCGTGGCCCAGATCGACGACGATGCGAAGAACACGCGCGCAGTCGCTGAGCGCGCCTGGCGCGAGCTCGTGTACCCGAAGGGTCATCCGTTCCGCGCACGGCCGATCGGCGATCTCGACGTCGTGCGCGCAGCGTCGGCCGACGATCTTCGCGACCATCACCGGCGCGCGATCCGTCCCGACGGCGCTGTCCTTGTCGTGGCCGGTGGGGTCGAGGCGCAGCAAGTCTTCGATGCGGCCGCGAAGTCGTTCTCGTCGTGGCGCGGAGGCGGCTCCCGCGAGGAGCGAAAGGTGCCCGACCTGCGACTGACGACGGCCGTCCGAAAGGTCGACGTCGTGCCCGACAAAACGCAAAGCGACGTCGTGCTGGGTTGGCCCGGGCTGCCGCGGACCGATCCACGCTTTGTCGCGGCCCGGGTCACGAACATGGTCTTCGCGGCGGACACGTTCGCGAGCCGGGTCGGGCACGTGGTCCGCGACGAGCTCGGCCTGGCGTACTACGTGTTCAGCACACTCGGCGGATCCCGCGGCCAGTCCCCCTGGGTGGTGCGCATGGGTGTCAACCCGATCAACGTCGAGCGCGCGGTCAGCACGACCCTTGAGGAGCTTCGCAAGATCGTCGACGGTAAGGTCGCGGAGGACGATCTCGAGCTCGCCCAGGACAAGCTCGTTGGCGAGCTCGACGTCGCGCGTGAAAGCCCGGCTGGGGTCGCCTCGCTCATGCTCGAGGGCGAGGTCTTCGAGCTCGGCCCTGACTACGCGGAGCGTTATCCGCGCGAGCTCCGCGCGGTCACGCTCGAGCAGGTCGTCGAGATCGCGCGCACCTTTCTTCAACCGGACCGCTACGCCCTCGCGATCGCCGGGCCACCGCTTCCGGAGCGGGATTGAGCTTCCCAAAGGACACGCTCGCGGCGCTCGACCGCGCGAACGAGGTCGACATCGAAACGCGCTCGCCGAAAGGCGCGACGCATGCCGTCCCCATCTGGGTCGTGGTCGACGGCAACGACGTGTTTATTCGCACGTATCGCGGGCCCACGTCGCGGTGGTATCGCGAGCTGCTGGCAGGACCTGGCGCTCTGGTCGTGAACCGTACGCGCATCCCCGTGCGTGCCGTCCCTGCGACCGACAGCGCTTCGGTGAAGCGCGTCTCGGACGGTTACCGTAAGAAGTACCGCAAGGGCAGCTCGCTCGATTCGATGCTGGTAAGTGCGGTCCTGCCAACGACGCTGAGGCTCGAGCCCGCCTGACGATCCCCCGCGCTACTGAGTGGTGGTCCCCTCCTGGGTGTCAAAGCGATCCGACAGCTTTGTGGCCTCGTCGACGAATGTCTGCCAGCGGGCGTCGAGTGCACTGAACGCGCTCGCCGGGGATGTAGCGGTCAGGAGCGAGAACTCGTGGGTGATCGAGGCGGCGTCCCGGAAGTTCTTCGCCATGCCGGTCCGGTACCACTCGAGCCTGCTGGGTGCGGTCGAGGCCTCGACACTGTCGGCGATGCGCCCATACAGCGCGGAGGCTTTGGCCATGTCGGCACTGTCGGTCGCGTCCCACGGCCCGGGACGGTTCGCCACGCCGATCACAAGATCGTTCGCCTGAGCGACGTCGAGGCCGGTCGCCTCGATCATCGCGTTCCATTTCGTGCCCAGCGCGGCGTCCTGCGCTCCCATCCCCTCGCTGACGCCGACGAACGCGGCCGAGAGAATGCCCACCGCGATGAGGCCACCGAGCACTCCCAGCTGACTCGACTTGCGCGCGCCGCTCGGCACGGTGAGGTATCTGAGGAGACCGCGCACGAGCTGGAAACCACCGAAGAGGAGCGGCCCCCATGCGATCAGGTACGTGCCCTGCGAGAACGCGTATGTCACCGCCGTGACCAGTCCGCCGCCCGCGAACCAGAGTCCGCCCCGCAGCGCGTACTTGAACGCCGCGTCCGACTCGTCGGAACTCGCTGCCGCTCCGCTCTGCACGGCGACCGCGAGCGCTTCGTCGTAGGCCGACCGCTTCACGGGATCGACGAGGGTCGCGAAGGCCGCATCCAGCACCGCGCGAAACTGCGCGACCTTGTCCGAGGTCTCGTTCTGGAGATGAAGCACGTCCCGTCCGTATGCGGAGCGAATCTCGATCTCGCTCGCGCTCTGCGGGACCCCCAGGAGCTCGTAGTAGCTGCTCATTGCGACGCGATCGTGCCACTCGACTCAGCGGGTCGGAAGACGAACGCTCCCTGATGAGACCTCCACGAGACCTTCCTGCGCGAGTACGCCGACAAGACGAGCCACACGCGGGTCGTTGATACCTCTTCGAAGCGTCGCCATCGTTACACCGCGAGACGAGCTGACGAGCTGACGCATGATCGCGCCGCGCACACGGCGATCGCTCGCGACAAATGGCGACTGCTTCCGACGCGACGATCGGTCGACGCCGTCGTATTCGCAGACACCGCGGACCGGACAGACGTCGCATCGCGGGCGCCTGGTAAGACAGATCGTTGCCCCGATATCCATGAGCGCGTGATGCCACCGCGCTCCCTCGCGCTTCGAGCCGATCACGCGATCAAGCTCGATGGCCTCCTGATCGGTGGCGGTGTGGCCGAGCACTGCACGGCCGAGCACGCGTCGGATGTTCGTGTCGGCGAAAGCCGTCGGCTCGCCGAATGCGAAGCACGCGACCGCCGACGCCGTGTACGCGCCGACCCCGGGAAGAGCGTCGAGTCCGGCGACGGTTCGCGGCAAGCCCGAGGCGTGCGTCCGCGCGACACGATGCAGGTCCCTCGCGCGGCGGTTGTAGCCAAGGCCCGACCACTCGCGGAGAACCTTGCCGAGTGGAGCGCGGGAGAGCGCTCGCAGCGTCGGGAACCGCCGGAGAAACCGCCGGTACGCGGGCAGAACGCGGGAGACCTGCGTCTGTTGCAGCATCACCTCGCTGACGAGAACGCGGTACGGATCGCGCGTGCGGCGCCAGGGAAGGTCGCGGCCGGACCGCCCGTACCAGGAGAGGACGCGCCGACGAAGCGTCGCCGAAACGGTCAGGCTGACGTACAATTTCCGGAACAGAAGAGTACGCCCGGTTGAGTGCTGAGGGCCTTCGGCCTTCAGCGCTTTTCATTACAACGGCACGCACGGGAGGAAACCGTGCGGATAGAGAGCGGAGGCTCCAGTGAACAACCTTGAGAAGCCTGTCTACGTCTCCGCGGATGGTCTGAAGAAGATCCAGGCCGAGCTCGACGACCTGAAGGCCGCCGGCCGTCAGCGCGTGGCCGAGCGCATTCACGCCGCCATGGAGTTCGGCGACTTCACGGAGAACTCAGAGCTCGAGCAAGCAAAGAACGATCAGGCGTTCCTCGAAGGCCGGATCCTCACGCTCGAGCAGATGGTCAAGAACGCTCAGATCATCGACGAGAAGGCCAAGCACGAGACCGTCGAGATCGGTAGCCACGTGATGGTCGAGGCGAGTGGTTCGAAGGAGCAGTACGTGATCGTCGGGTCGGCGGAGGCCGCGCCCGCCGAGGGCCGGATCTCCAACGAATCGCCGGTCGGCAAGGCCCTCATGGGACACCGCGCAGGGGAAACGGTCCGGCTGAACGTTCCGGCCGGCGCGGTGGAGATGAAGATCCTCACCGTACGTTGAGCTCAGGGCACGAGGCGGCCTTCTGGGCCGACGAGGAGGTCAAGCTTCTCCAGCCTGGGCGGCCGCACGTCGTGCGCGATTCGAAAACGCCGTCGGGACCGGTGCCGATCTCCGGCCTGCGCGGTCCGATCATCAGCGACGCCCTTTTCCGCACGTTCAAAGCGAACGCCCTCGACGTTCGGTTCGTCTACACGATCGACGACTACGACCCGATGGACTCGCAGTCGATGAAGGAACGGGCCGGGATGGCCGCGCACATGGGCAAGCCCCTCTGCATGATCCCGAGCCCCGATCCGTCCGTCGGGACGGACTTCGCCGATTACCACGCGACTCGTTTCATCGCGCTCTTCGCCGGTCTAGGAATCACTCCCGAGTTCCACCGGATGCGGGACCTCTACCGGTCGGGCGCGCTCGACAAGCAAATTGATCTCGTGCTCCGGAACGCCGAGACGATCCGTGCGATCCACAAGCGCGTCGCGAATGTCGACCATCCGGAAGGCTGGCTCCCGGTGGCCGTGATCTGCGAGAACTGCGGACGGATCGGAACAACGCTTGCGACCGACTACGACGGCACGACGGTCGCGTACGAGTGCAAACCGGATTATGTGGAATGGGCAAAGGGCTGCGGTCACAAAGGTCGGCTCGCGCCTTTCAAGGGGAACGCGAAGCTTTTGTGGAACGAGCAGTGGTGCGCGCAGTGGGACCACTTCGGCGTGACCTACGAGGAGGGCGGCAAGGACCTCCTCACCGCGGGAGGATCGCGCGAGCGATCGAATGAGATCTATCGCGAGGTGTGGAAACGCGATCCGCCTCCAGGCCTGCAGCACGAGTTCTTCACGTTCGGCGGCAAGAAAATGGCGAGCTCCAAGGGAATCGGAGCCGAAGCGGTCGAGATCGTCGCGATCTACCCGCCCGAGGTGGTTCGTTTCCTGATGCTGCGGACGCATCCGAAGCGCCACCTCGAGTTCGATCCGGCCGGCATGACGCTGCCCCGGCTGATGGACGAGTACGACCGCGCAGCGGATGCGTATCGCGGGGACGAGGAAAGCGACCTCGGGAAGACCTGGCGGCTCTCCCAGGTATCGCCCACGCCAGACGCGCCGGGCTTCCGCATCCGCTTCACGACGGTCGCGAGCTGGCTCCAGATCCCCAGCATCAAGCCCGAGGCTGAGGCGGAGAAGGAAAAGGGCGCACGCCTGACCGACGCGGAGCTGCGGGACCTGCACCGGCGTGTCGAGCTCGCGCGAGCCTGGCTCGAGCGCTGGGCCCCTGACGAAGCCAAGTTCGAAGTTCTCGAGAGGACTCCAGATGTCGAGCTGACGCCGGAGCAACGTCGATACCTGTCCGCGATCAGGGCGCTCATCGGCACGGTCCACGATGCGGGCGAAATGCAGAACCAGCTCTACGAGGCCGCGAAACAGGTCGGCCTTCTGGATGCCAAGGGCAACCCGTCGCAGGACGCGTTCGCCGCGATCTACCTCGCGTTCCTCGGCAAGCCGAACGGTCCGCGAGCCGGCTGGCTCCTCCTCTCGATCGATCCTGAGCTCGTGCGCCGGCGTCTCGACGAGCTCGGACGTGCCCCGTGAACGGAAAGCTGCCCGTCGCGATCCTCTGGCACATGCACCAGCCCTACTACAAGCATCCGCAGACAAGTGAGTTCGTGCTGCCGTGGGTGCGCCTGCACGCGTCGAAGGACTACTTGCACATGGCGCGGCTCTTACAGGAGTTCCCACGCGTCAGGGTGAACTTCACGATGGTGCCGAGTCTTCGTGATCAGCTCGAGGACTACGCCCGCGGCGCCGACGACGAGGACACGCGACTCACGATGCGCACGGTCGATGGGGTCCTCGCCGATGAGGAGCGCGTGCACATCCTGCGGCGCTTCTTCTCGATCCATCACGGCAACGTCATCCATCGCTATCAGGAGTACCGGCGGCTGCTGCAGCTCGCGATGGCCACCGGCGACCGGCACGAGCTCCTCTCGGACGACTACTTCGTCGATCTCGCGCTCTGGTTCAATCTCGCGTGGATCGATCCGGACGACATCCGCTCGGACCAGCGCCTCGTCGAGCTCGCCGACAAGGGGGCGCGCTTCACGCGCGACGACGTGCGCTACGTCATCGGCCGCCAGCGCTTCATGGCGTCGGGCGTGCCGCACCTGTACCACCGGCTCGAGCGCGACGGCCAGGTCGAGATCCTGACCACGCCCTACTACCACCCGATCCTCCCGCTCATCATCGACGACCGCTCGGCGCTGCGGGCGGATCCGTCGGCGCAGCTCCCTGAGGTCCCGTTCGCCTATCCGGACGACGCGGCGTTCCAGCTGGAGGAGGCCATCGCATCGCACGAGCGCGCCTTCGGCGTGAAACCCCGAGGCGTCTGGCCGTCGGAAGGTGCGGTCTCGCCCGAGGCAGCGGATGCGATCCGCAAGGCAGGCCTCGCGTGGTTCGCCTCCGACGAGGGTGTGCTCGCGCGCTCGGTGAACGTCGAGCTCCGGCGCGATGACGTCGGCGCGCTGCTCGAGCCGGGACTCCTGTACCGGCCCTATCGCCTCGCGAACGGCGCCACCGTGATCTTCCGCGATCGAGAGCTCTCGGACCGGATCGGCTTCGTCTACGGCGACATGAAACCAGAAGACGCGGTCGGCGACATGATCGTGAAGCTCGAGCGCGCGCGCGATCGGCTGCCGAACGAGGGCGGACCGTACCTCGCATCGATCATCCTCGACGGCGAGAACGCCTGGGAGCAATACCCCAACAACGGCAACGACTTCCTGCGCGCCTTGTACGGCAAGCTCGAAGCCGACGATCGCTTCGAAACCGTGCGCATCTCCGACTTCCTCGAGAAGTCGCCGGCCACGGTCGAGCTTCCCCGGCTTCACACCGGGTCGTGGATCGAGGCGAGCCTGCGGGTCTGGAGCGGTGAGCCAGCCCACGCCCGTGCGTGGAGCGCCCTCGAGCGCACGCGCCGATTCGCGCAGGAGCAGTGGGGCTCCCTCCGGTACATGCCAAAGAGCGTCCGCCAACCGCTGATGGTCGCCGAAGGCAGCGACTGGTTCTGGTGGTACTCGAGCCGGAACTCGTCGCCTGAAGACGCAGTCTTCGATGCGCTGTTCCGGGCGAACCTCGAAGTCGTGTGGTGGTTCGCGGGCGCGGAGCCCCCCGACGACATCCGCAACCCGCTCATGGATCCGCAGCGCGTCGACGCGTCGGGCAACCGCATCGGTGCGATGCTTCCAGGCGCAGGTGAACGCTACGGCTAGCTCCGGGCGGACCTTTCCGGGCGGTCTCGGGTTTCTCCGGCCACCGGCGGAGATCGAGCTCGGCGCATATGGCCTAGACCTGCGCGGGCTACGCGTGGCGGACATCGGCGCCGGCGAAGGCCGTCTCGCACTGGGCGCGGCTCGCGACGCGGCATCGGTTCTCGCCGTCGATCCCGACCGCGGCGCGCTGGCGCGCGGCCGCGCTGCGGCGCGGCGGCAGGGCGTTTCCAACGTCAAGTTCAGCGAGGGAGCCGCGCAGTCACTTCGACTGCCGGACGCGTCGTTCGACGTGGTGATCTTCTCGTGGACGCTCTGATGAGTTGCGCACAAGGGCATGGTCGATGCCCTCCAGGAGGCCCACCGGATCCTCGTTGACCGAGGTGTCTTCGTCGACGCGCGCCCTGATTCGCGCGTCTCGGCACGCGTGCGCGCCACGAGTGCCCGCGGCAGGGTGATCGGGACGATCGGTACACAGCGGCTGACCAAAATGGACGACACGATGTCCGACCGTGCGGTCCGCGATGTCCTGCGGCGCAAGCTCTTTCACTCGCGACGGCGGGGCCGCCTGTGGCACGCGATCCCGTTCGAGGATATCGGGGAGCTCAACGATTACCTCACGGACCATCTGCGCTTCTCCAGGCGTGTGCAATGGCTCGTGCCCGCGGCGCGACGAAGGACTCCGCTCTTCGTCGAACGGGCTGTGCGCTTCGAGATACTGGAGAAGAAGAGCAACGACGGTCTGACCTCCGCCTAGGGCTAGGCTTCAACGGCTAATGGACGCGACGAGGGCCTCTCGCTGGTACCCAATAGGCAGAGCGCTCGCGTTGATCTATGCGGCTGGGTGGTTTGTTGGCACATGGATTTTCACGCTCGTGAGTTTCGCGATCATTTCACCACAGCCCCCGGATGCTACCGATCGTGTCGCGCACTACGCCTATGAGCGAGCGGTGTACCCGCAGTTCTATGCCGCGGTGGTTTCCCTAACTCTGGCAATGCTTTGCCTCATTGGAATTGGGTTGGTGCTAAGACATGCGCTGGCACCCGACGGCCCTTACCAGCAGTTGATGACGGCCGCGTTCGCCGCGGCGGGACTCTTTGGATCGCTGTGGTTGTTCCTGACGCTTGGGCTGCTGCAGGCAGTGGTCAACGTGAGTCAGGATGCCTCGAGTCAGACGCTCCAGGTCCTGACCGACGCGAGCGCGTTGATCGAGTCCCCAGCGAATTGGCTACAGCGCGCGTTCTTGCTCCTGGCCGGCTTGGGTACCTACTGGGCAAGTGGTCTCGCCCTCGAACAACGATCGTTCCCGAAGGCCTGGGCCTTGCTCGGCTTCGTTCTCGCGGCTCTCTACTGGCTGGGCCTCCTGAGCCTTCTCGCGCGTGACGCCGCACTACCTGTTCCGGACGCGGTCGGGGGGCTACTAATTCTCCTCAGCGGAGGGATCGTGGCTCCGATCTGGGGTGCGTGGCTCGGGCTCAGGCTCCCGCGAACCGTCTAACGGCTGTTTCGAGGGTCCGGTTTAGCCCGAGGTCAGCGCGAACGCGGTCTCCCAAGCGGCCTCGTAGCCATCGAGTACACGCGGCCACGCGAACCGTTTCGCCGTGGCCTTCCCGTCGGCGCGGATGGCGCGAATGACCTCCGGCCGAGTGCCAAGCGTGGCGTGCGTCGCGAGCAGCTCGCGCGGATCGTCGCTCTGCATGACGACGGCATTGCCGAACGGGACCGCGTAGTCCTCGCCCGTCCGCCCGACGTAGGCAAGCCCTCCCGAAGCCATGACCTCTAGACCCACGAGACCGAAAGGCTCCTTCTCGGAATTCGCCAGAACGCCGTCAGCGGCCTGGTACAACGCGCGGAGGGTCCGTTCGGGGATGAAGTAATCGAGGAAGACGATGTCGGCGGTGCTCGCCGCAACGGCGGCGGCGAGGTCGCGGGTCGCGGCTTCGGTCGAAAGGGCCACGCGCTCGATCGAAAGGCCGCGCGCTCGGATGCGCGCGCCGACGATGTCGCCGTACGGACTGCGGCTTCCGCGCATGAGGAGACGCGGCCGCGCGCCGGTGTCGCGCATGAAGGCGATCGCGTCGATCGCCCAGAGCCAGCGCTTGTCCTGATCGAATCGCGCGACCTTCACGAAGGTCGGCCGGTCGCCGAACGCCTCGCGCAGCGGCCGCGCCTCAGTCGGCGGGAGCGGCTTCAGGAAACGCTCGGCGATCCCATTCGGCAGGACGGCCGCGTCGACGCCGACGGCCGACATCTCGGCGCGCATGAAACGCGAGACCGTTGTGATCGACGCGGCGAGCCGCAGCAGCGGAAAGTCGACGCTCCCGAAGCCGTAGGTGTTGTTGGCGTTCCAGAGGATCGCCGCTGCGCCTGGCATGCGGACGTTCAGGATGGCGGCGGTCGCGATCGCGGCATCGGCCGTCTGCCAGTCCTCAAAGAGAAGCACCGACTTCCGGCCTTCCGCCGCCGACGCGATGACGACATCGGCGAGATGCGCCGGTACGGTGCGCGAGAAGTCGCGCCATTTACCGTCCTCGCCGTCGTAGACGTCGCGCGGGTGATAGGCGCTGATCCACTGCGACCATCGCTCCAGGACGAGGCGCCCCTCGGCGCGCTCCTCGCGTGCCGGCAGCTTCGGGTCGCCGACGAACACGTGGTGAACGAAGTAGCCCCGATCGACCAGTGCGTCGGCCAAATCGATCATGCGCGTGGCGAGACCGCCGACGAACGAATAGCGGTCGGGACCCTCGAACGCGACGAGCACCACGTCGTACACGGGAGAGCACGGATAATGGCACGCGCTCGAATGACGCCTCTCCAGCGCATGCGCGAGGACCCCGAGAAAGTGCGCGATATGCTCGCCGCGCGCGGCTTCGACGCGCCGCCCCTCGAGCGCATCCTGGCGCTCGACCGGAAGGCGCGCGACCTCCGGGGCCAGGTCGAGGCGCTCAACGCCGAGCGCAATAAAGCGAGTCGCGGCGGGCCGCCGAGCGAGGACGTGAAGGCGCACATGCGCGAGGTGGGGGAGCGGATCAAGGCGCTGCAGGGCGAGCTCACCGCCCTCGAGGCCGAGCGCGACGAGCTCGTGCTGCACATCCCGAACATGCTCGACGCTCAGGCTCCCCGCGGGGCCGGTGAGCACGACAACAAGGTCATCCGCCAGGACGTGCCACCCAAGCGCGCCCTCGCCGCCAAGCCGCACTGGGAGATCGGTGAGCAGCTCGGGATCCTCGACATCCCTCGCGGAACCAAGATGTCGGGCTCGCGCTTCTACGTTCTGCGTGGCGCCGGCGCCGCACTCCAGCGCGCGCTCATCGCGTGGATGATCGATCTCAAGCTCCCGCATGGATTCACCGAGATCTATCCGCCGTTCCTCACGACGCGCGAGACGCTGATCGCGAGCTCACATCTTCCGCACTTCGCCGCGAACCAGTACCACGACGAGACGGACGATCTCTGGCTCATCCCGACGGCTGAGCCGCAGCTCGTCTCACTGCACCGCGACGAGGTGCTCGACGGTCGGCGGTTTCCGCTGCGGTACGTTTCGTACACCGCGTGTTTCCGGCGCGAGCAGATGAGCGCGGGCCGCGACGTGCGAGGGATCAAGCGTGGGCATCAGTTCGACAAGGTCGAGATGGTCGTCTACTGCCACCCCGAGGACTCGCCGAAGGAGCTGGAGGCGCTTGTCGCTCGTGCGGTCGACGTGCTCGAGCGCCTAGAAATCCCGGTTCGCGTCCTCGAGCTGTGCACCGGCGATCTGGCGTTCCAGGCGATGCGCGGATTCGACGTCGAGGCATGGGCGCCTGGAGTGGGTGAGTGGCTCGAGGTCTCCTCCTGCAGCAACTGCGGATCGTTCCAGGCGGAGCGAGGGAACATCCGCTACCGCCGCGAAGCCGGCGGAGCGCTCGAACACCCTCATCTGTTGAATGGTTCCGGCCTCGCTCTGCCACGTCTCATGATCGCGGTCATGGAGAACTACCAGCGCGAGGATGGCTCGATCGAGATCCCGAAGGCGCTCCGCTCGTACATGGGAGGCCGCGAGAAGATCGCGCCGGGAGAGTTCAGCCTCTAGATCGCCTGCACACCGCTTATGTCGGTCCATAGACTCGCGCCGCGTTCGTCGTACCGCACGTCGCCGGTCTCTCCCTCGCGCCGCTTCAGAATGTCAACGGCCAGTCCGAATGCCCGACCGGAGCGCGGGGTCCCGGTGGCGTCGGCATAGCGGTACGTGAACGCCCAGTACGGCGAGCTCCACTCACCGATCCAGTCAATCGTCCCGCGCGTGACGCGGCCCATAGCACGCAGCTCGCGTTCGGTACGCATCTGTCGCCTCCACGTGTAGCCACTGATGACACTTAGCAGGAGCAGTGGGCCGCCGACGGCTACGAAGACCAGACGCTCTGCCAACGGCGCATCGATGAGGACGCCTGCACCGAGGAATGCGCCAACGAGCGCGATACAGACGGGTGCCAAGACCCACTCCCACCAGGCGATAGGTGAAATTCGCTGCCAGCCCGACATGGACAAGAACGCGCGAATGCCAAACGGACGGCCTCGATCGCCCCCATGGACCCGGTCGACGCTCGCACTTGCCCGACCAGCGCCGCTGTAGCGGCGGAGGACGTCCGCTAGGATCGCGCGCTCCCGCGCTGCGAAGGAAAGCAGGCTCACCCGCAAGCGCTCACCACCGTGGAGCGCCAGGACCAATACTTGCCTGTCCCCGCTTCCAACGAAATCCACCGAAGACAGCTCCGCAAACCGGACCGCTCGCTTGAACGGCCACGAGCGAACAGTGAGATGGTCGACATCAAGGACGATCGTTGTGCGAAAGAGACTTGCCCACCCGAGCGCGATCATGCCGCCCCACGTGCCCACACCGAGGAGGTGCGCTGATGTGACCCGGAACGGAACGAAGGGGACGCGGAAGGGATCAAAGACGATCGCGAGCGCCATGAGGCCAAGGACTCCAACGGTGTAGAGCAGCAATCGCCGCGGTCGGATGACGCGAGGAAGGTCATATGTAGAGGCGGACGACCCCCGTTCCCTTATCTCCACGCCGATGGGCGCGACGAGTCCGGCGAAGAACACCGGCAAGAGCAGCATGTAGAAACTGTCATCGAGCCGTGATTCGGGCGAGTCTTTGGTGAGCAAGAACCGATCGCCACGAAAGAGACGCGTCACATCACCGTGCCATTCTTCGACCCCGATGGGGAGTCCCACGGTAAGGGAATCGAAGAGCCCGTAGTCGACGAAGACCGTCGCGTCGTATACCGCGTCTCGTCGGTCAGGTAGACGAACCGAGACGTAGCGTGTCGAACCGCGACCCGCCGTCTCGCGCGACCCGACAACAACACCGCCGTGAAGTGCACGGCACCCGTCTCCGCCGCCGGCCAGACATACCGATGATGCTTCGAAACGTTGGGTCTCAGCCCAAAGGATGGCCATCCTTCCGGCAAGGCCCGCCGCCAAGAGGAGAAGCGCGGCGGTCACCGCGATGACGACGCGCACGATCAGGCGCTCTGGGCTTTTCCGTTGACGTCGATCTCCGCGATCCGGCGCCGCGTTCGCTCGGCGAGATATGTCGGACCACGCTGCTCGAAGACCGCGAGCGCCTCGATGCATTCGTTGCGGGCGCCGACGATGTCGCCGTGCGCGGCGAGAAGGTTCGCCGAAGCGGCACGGATCTCCGCGCTGGCCACCGGGAGCCCAAGGCGGAACGCGTGCTCCAGACCCTCGGTTCGGCGCGCGTCGGCGAGGGCTAGGTCGCCGCTCGCGCACGCCACCTCGACCAACGTCGCCGCGATCCCCGCACCGCAGCGCCTGCACTCATGTTCGATCGCGCCCGCGTGCGCGGCCGCCGCGTGCTGGCTCGCGTCTTCGAGCGAGCCCTGATAGAGCGCGAGCCGCGCCAGCTCGGAGGCGATCCGGGGCGCGAGGTGCTCGCGTGACGGCGACCGCTCGGCGACGGCCCGCGCTTCGGCAAGCGTCGTCGCGGCGGATGCGAAGTCGCCACGCTCGATCGCGAGCGAACCGAGGACGAGCAGCGTTGATGCGGGATCCGCCGGCTGCGGGCCTTGCGCCAGCGGATCGGCGAGCGCGAGCGCCCGTTCCAGCGTCGCCTCGGCCTCGGCGAAGCGCCCGAGCCCGAAGAACGCCCGCCCCAGAGCTCGCAATGCGCCGGCTTCGCCGGAGACATTTCCGAGTCGCGATTCCGCGCCGAGAAGCTCATGGGCAAGATCCTCGGCCTTTGCGAGCTCGCCA
>Ga0209057_1000444_pt1 | contig 37420 bp, 35 predicted proteins | sample GraSoiAngelo_146_FD_185903 | JGI IMG/M metagenome (GOLD analysis project Ga0209057, IMG submission 185903) | Grasslands soil microbial communities from the Angelo Coastal Reserve, California, USA - 14_1009_05_30cm (SPAdes) (version 2) | ecosystem: Environmental > Terrestrial > Soil > Grasslands ...
ACGTAGGCGATCTCGAGCTGTTCGCCGGCCGCGATTTCAGCGTGGCTTTCGGCTGCGTACGGCCGCAGCTGCTCGACCGCTCTGGCACGCGCGCCGGCTATCTCCGAGCCGTAGGCGACGAGCTCGGCGTTCCATGCTTCCAGCACGCCAGCAGCCTCCTCGCCTGCGGCGATCCTCTTGAGGAGGCTGTTGCGCTGCTCGAGCACCCGCCGGAGGGCGGCCAGGTTGCGCGCGTAGCCCGGCTCGATTTGCACGAGCATCTGGTTGAGGAAGCGCCGGCGCTGCTCCGGCCCCGCCTTGACCAGGCCGAGGTCGTCGGGCCAGAAGAGCGTCACCCGGAAGTGGCCCGGCAGGTCGAAGCCCCGCCGGCGGACGCCGTCGACCTCGATGACGCGCCGCACTCGTTCCCCTTCCCCGTGGAGTGTGATGGTCACCTCCAACCCGCGCCCCGCAGACTCCACCTCGGCGTGGATGCGGGCGGCCGGGGTGACCGGCCCGAGCAGCTCCAGATCGCGCCTCGCGCGGGGCGACGAGGACAGCGCCAGCATCGCCACCGCCTCGAGGAGGTTCGTCTTGCCCTGCCCGTTCGCACCCACGAAAACGTTCACGCCGGGTCCTGGCGCCAGGTCGAGGTGTGCGTAGTTGCGGTGGTTGTTCAGTTGTAGGCGCTTGAGCTCCACGCGCGAAGCTCGCCTAGGACATAGCCACCCGCACAGGCATGATCACGTAGAGGTAGTGCTCCTTGCCCGGCGGGCGGATCAGCCCTGGGCTGAGCGGACCGTCGAAGAGCAGCTCGACCTGATCCTCGCCGATCACCCCCAGGGCGTCTAGGACGTAGCGGGCATTGAACGCAATCTGGATCTCCGATCCCTCGACGTCGGCAGGCATCTCGGCCTTGCTGTCCCCCACCTCGTTCGTCGTCGCCGACAAAACGAGGGCGCCGGCGTGGGCTTTGACGCGGATGACGTTGGCGCTGTCGCGAGCGAAAAGCGACACCGCTCGCACGGTTTGCGTCAATTCAGACGTGGCCAGCCGGACCTTGGTCGAGCTCTTGCTGGGGATAACTTGTGAGTAATTTGGATACTTTCCGTCGATAAGCCGAGACGTCAACTCCGAGTTGCCGGCTTTGAAGAAAATCTGGTTGCGGGCCTTCGAGATGATGATCTCGACCTGGCCAGGCTCGCCCTTCAGCACGCGGCTCAGCTCGGCCAGCGCTCGCGCCGGCACGATGAGACTTGCGTCGAGCTCAGCGCCGCCGCTCGCCGGAAGCTTGCGCACCGCGAGCCGGTGCCCGTCGGTGGCGGCCAGCGTCAGGTTTCCCTGCTGAACCTGGACCAGCACGCCGGTGAGGACTGGTCGCGCCTCGTCCGTGGAGGCCGCCATCTGGGTCTGCTCGACGGCCTTGATCAGCTCATCGAGCGGCACCTGCAGCCGGTCGCCCTCGTCAGGTCGAGGACCTGGCGGAAACTCCTCGGCCTCGATGCACTTGATGTGGGTGTCGAAGCGTGCGCAGCGCAGTGAGAGCGACTGCGTCGCGGCGTCGAGCGTCATTTCGAGCTCCTCGTCCGGAAGTGTGCCCACGAAATCGGTGAGCAGACGCGCCGGAGCGGTGGTGCTGCCCTCCATCGCGACCTCTGCCGGCACCAGCTTGCGGATGCCGATCTCGAGGTTGGTCGCGCTGAGCGCGAGTCCTTCGGGCGTGGTCTCGATGAGGATGTTGTTCAGGATGGGCAGCGTCGTGCGGCTCGAGATTGCGCGCGACACGACCTGAAGGGCCTGTCCTAGCACTGAGGGTCTGCAGGTCACCTTCATCTGCGTTGCGATGGCTTTGGCACTCACGAAACTTGTCCCCCGTTATTTCCTGTCTTGCTGATTGATTCAATCCGTAACGGATAACAGTAAGCGCTGTGCGTACTGGGGATATAGAGATCCTTTACAGATCGCGGCTCAACGTGGATAACCGTCTGGGAGCCGGTGGGCATCCCCCTGCGGGCTGTGGCACTGCTGGGGAATAAACGGCGCCGGGCTGACAATCCAATCGCTTTCCCCACCACTTCGGAAGAAGATGTGGAAACGCGCATCACTCTGCGTAGAGACGCTCGCGGATGGCCTGGACCTCGAAGCGCAACCTCTCATCCTCCTTGAGCTCATTGGCGATCTTCTCGATCGAGTGAAGCGCCGTTGTGTGATCCCTGCCTCCGAACGCCTTGCCGATTGCAGGAAGTGAAGACGGCGTCTCCTCGCGAACCAGGAACATCGCGACCTGGCGGGGGAAGACGATGTGCTTGTCTCGCCGCTTGCTCTTCATGTCCTCGAGGGTGATGTTGTAGAAGTCGGCGACGAGCAGCTGGATGCGGTCGACGTTGATTGGCTTGCGCGTGCCGGCCGGGATGATGTCGGCCAGCAGCCGCGCCGCCTCGTCCTCGTCGACGGAACGCTGATGAACCGCTGCAAATGCTTGCACCCGCGTCAGCGCGCCCTCGAGCTCGCGAATGTTGCGCTGGACCTTGTGCGCGATGAAGTTCAGGACTTCCTCAGGCACGAGGCTCGTGCGGCCGCCCAGCTTGGAGTGGAGGATCGCGAGGCGAGTTTCGAAGTCTGGCGGTTGGATGTCGGCGATGAGGCCCCACTCGAATCGCGATCGCAGCCTGTCCTCCAGTGTCGGAATCTCTTTCGGGGGACGGTCGGACGAGATGACGATTTGCTTGTTGATCTCGTGCAGCGCATTGAAGGTGTGGAAGAACTCTTCCTTCGTCCTGTCTTTCCCCGCGAGGAACTGAACGTCGTCGATGAGCAGCACGTCGACCGTGCGGTACTTGTGCCTGAACTCGCCCATGCGAGCAGTGGCGATGGAGCTGATCACCTCGTTGGTGAATTGCTCCGACGTCAGGTAGACGACGCGCTTGCGCGGGAAGCGGTCGTGCACCTCATGGCCGATGGCGTGCATCAGGTGCGTCTTGCCCAGGCCCACGCCGCCGTAGAGGAACAGCGGGTTGTAGCTGTCGCCAGGTGCTTCGGCCACGGCCTTGGCGGCCGCGTGGGCGAACTGGGAGTTGTGACCGACGACGAACGACGAGAAGCGAAAACGCGCATTGAGCTCTGATGGGGCCGGCGCAACATCCGCCTCCACTCCGTTCTCGTGCCCGTTCTGATGACCGTTCGTGCTCGGGCTGTCGCCGTCCTCCACGTCGGTCGCCACCAGCGGCGGCCGATGGTTGCTCGGCGCGATGACGAAGTCGATGCCGACCTCGGCGCCGGTCACAGCCTGCAGCGTTTCCTGGATGAGGCCCGAGAAACGATCTTCGAGCCAGTCCTTCGCGAGCTTGCTCGGGACACCTATGCGGAATGTGCTGCCGTCCGCCGACACGACCGACGTGTTCTTGAGCCACATGTCGTACGTGCGCTTGGCGAGCTGGAAGCGGAGCTCCTCCTGGACCTGCGACCAGATCTGATCCTGGTTCACGTCACGCCCTCCCCGATGTAGTTGCCCGCCGGCTGTGCGTCAGAAAGCGCGCCAATGCGCTCGTCGCCGCCTGGGAACAACGGGCCGCCGACTTATGCATATGCTGTGGATAACCTGGGTCAAACTGGCGGTCCGACCTGGCCGCCGGCCGGACCGCCGCGCGGCGTTTTCGCCCTGGACTCGGGTGCCCACGTTCAACCGATGACCTTCGAATTTCCAGGACCGCCTCCCATGTACCTGTGGATAAGATCGGAGCAGATTTCCACAGGCTCGGGCTGCCTGCTTGTCTGAAATCTCCCTACCGACCGACGTCTTTTATGGAAGCGCCGTTGTATGCTTTAGCCCTAGTACCAATCGATGATAAGGACTAGGTGCTGGTGGGAGACCTGTACTGGGATGTGGTGAGCAGCGCGCTTGCCTGGCTTCCGGGCGGGGATTGTAGCACCGCCCCGGTGGTGTCGCAAGGCATTTTGGAAATGCGATGAAGTGATACCGATGGTGTAGCGCTGGAACCACCTTTTCGATCGCAGATTCCATCGTTCGGTACACTACCGCGGTCCACATCATGAAGAGAACCTTCCAGCCCAAGAAGCGATACCGCCGCCGCGTGCATGGATTCCTTCGCCGGATGAGCAGCAAGGGCGGCGGGCACGTCATCCAGAACCGTCGCCGCAAGGGTCGTCACAGGCTCACCAAGTAGCCGGCCGCCGTCGTGAAGAGGCGGTTCCGGCTTCGCCGGAAATCGGATTTCGACGATGCCATGCGGGGCAAGCGCGTTTACAGCGGCCGAGGCCTGCTCGCGCTTGCGGTCCCCAACAGCGGCCCTGAGACGAGAGTCGGGGTCACAGTCAGCCGGCAGCTCAAGGGAGCGGTCGATCGCAATCGCGCCAGGCGCCGGGTGCGGGAAGCGGCGCGGGCCTCCCTGCTCGTCGGAGATTCAGGCGCCGAGCAGCGGGGAATACGATATGACGTGGTCCTGATCGCCCGGCCCGCCGCGCTGACCCTGCGGTTCGCCGACCTTAAAGAGGAGACCGAACAGGCGGCTCTCCGGCTCACCGAGCGCATCTGATGACACGTGTGATGCTGGCTGCCATTCGTGGTTACCAGATGTCGTTCTCGAAGATCCTCCCACCATCGTGCCGCTATTACCCGTCTTGCTCCCACTACACGTATGAGGCGGTCGAGAGATATGGCTGGTTGAAGGGTGGATGGATGGGGGCCGCGCGAATTGCGCGCTGTCATCCGTTCGCCAAAGGCGGCTACGATCCGGTCCCCTGATCACCTTCTAGGAGAATTCAAGCCATCTATCTGAGCTCGATCCTCGACATCTTCCAGCCGATCATCAAGCTCTGGGAGCTGGTGATCGAACACCCGCTGGGCTCGCTGCTCAGCTTCATGTACGACCATCTGGTCGGCTTGCCGTTCATCGACACCATCGGCGCCTACGGCGTCGCGATCATCGTCGTGACCATCCTCATCCGGCTGGCTCTAGCGCCGCTGCAGCAGTTCCAGCTCGTGACCCAGCGCCGCACCGTAGCCGAGCAGCGAAAGGTCGCGCCAGAGGTGGCGCAGCTGAAGAAGAAGTACGGCAAGGACTCGCAGAAGCTCAACGCCGAGATGATGAAGCTCTACCAGGAGCACGGCGTCAACCCGCTCGGCGGCCTGGTGGGCTGCCTTCCGCTGATCGTCCAGATCCCAGTGCTGACGGCGCTTTACTGGGTGTTCCGGAACGCGCACGTCGCGTCGCCGCACTTCCTCTTCGTGCCCGACCTGATGGCCTTTCCGACCCAGGTGCCCATCCTGCACGGGCTGCCGATCCCGGCGATCGCCTACCTGATCTTTCCGCTGCTCGCCGCTGCTACCACCTTCGTGCAATCGAAGATGCTGCAGGCGCCGGCGCCGCCGAACCCGACCGAGCAGGAGCAGCAGACCCAGCAGGTGCAGCGAATGATGGTCGTGATGTCGCCGCTGATGATCGGGTACTTCGCCCTACAGGTTCCGGCGGGCCTCGGGCTCTACTGGTTCGTCGGCAACTGCGTCAGTATCATTCAGCAGTACTTCGTGGTCGGGTGGGGAAGCCTGCGGCCGAAGAGAGGCGGCTCACAGCCACCGATAACCCAGCCGAAGGGAGCGGGTCCGCCCAAGAACGGCGGCGGCCCCGGCAACGCGAAGCAGCTGCCGAGGCGCGTTCAGGGTGGTCGCGCCAAGGCGAAGGACGCCAAGAGACGCGCGTCCTAGCGGGCGAGGGGGTCAGGACTAATCGAGATGAGGTCAACAAGACGATGAGATCTGCAGAAGGTCGAGGACGCACTCTCGACGAAGCGGTTGACTCCGCCCTGATCGAGCTGGGGGAGACGCGACGCAACGTCGATGTCAGGGTCGTGAGGGAAAGCCCCGACGAGACAGTGGTCGAGGTCACCGTGATGGAGGCTCCTGCCGCCGCCGGCGAGTCGCCGGTCAACGGCAAGGCGGAGACGGTCCGGACGCTGCTGGAAGGATTGCTCAAGCACATGGGCGTGCGGGCTTCCGTCCAGGTGCGCGTCGGCAGCGACCCGATCACGCTCGACGTCACGGGCCGCGATCTCGGCGCTTTGATCGGCTGGCGCGGCGAAACGCTGCGTGCTCTGCAGTCGGTGACGAACGTGATGGTGGGCAAGCACCTCAACGAGGGCGAGCGCGTCATTGTCGACGTCGAGCGGTACCGGCAGCGCCGCGAGCACACAGTGCGCGAGATCGCGCTGCGCGCCGCGCGCCAGGTCAAGATGACCGGCGACGCGATCACGCTCGACGCGATGCAAGCCTTCGAGCGGCGCGCGATCCACCTGGCGCTCGAGGGCGATCCTGACGTGACCAGCTCCAGCATCGGCGAGGACCCCGACCGCCGCGTCGTCGTCGGGCCGCGCAAGCCGGCCGACGCGTAGCCGCCGCTGACATGTCCGCCCGGTCCGCGGCGCAGCGGATCCGGAAGGCGATCGCCGTCGTCAACGCCGTCGTGGACGGCGCCGGAGACGAGGAGATCACGCCGACCGAGATCGCCGAGGCGATTCGCGACTGCCTGGAGATGGCTGAGCTCGCAGGGGTGCCCAACGTCCGCAAGTACCTGGGCGAGGCGCTCGACGCGACCTCGGACGGCATGCCCGCGGACTTCGTCGCCATGACTCTTTACGCCGCGCTCGGCGCGCTGCAGGAAGGACTTCCGTCCTGACAGCCGCCCACCGCCTCCAGATGCTTCCAGGCGGCGCGCGCCTCGTCACCGCTTCGATGCCGCAGCGGCTCTCGGCGAGTCTCGTCTTGATGTTCGGCGGCGGTTCGCGCCTGGAGGACGATCGACTCGCCGGCGTTTCGCATTTCATCGAGCACCTCTTTTTCAAGGGCACACGTCGCCGGCCGACATCGAAGGAGATCGCCGACGCGATCGAGGGAATCGGCGGGTTCATCAACGCATCCACCGACAAGGAGCTGACCGCGTACTGGGCGCGCGTACCGGCCGAGCACATGGAGCTCGGGCTCGATGTGCTGTTCGACATCGTGTCGAACTCGAAGCTCGAGCCGGCGGACATCGAGCGCGAACGCTCGGTGATCCTCGAGGAGCTGAAGATGTACCAGGACCAGCCGCAGGAGCACGTGCAGAACCTGCTCGAGGAGCTGATCTGGCCTGGCCACCCGCTGGGCCGCGACATCGCCGGCACGCTGGCGTCTGTGGCGAAGCTGACGCGCGACGACATCCTCGAGTACGCAGACTCTCACTACCGCATGCCGAACCTCGTCATCGGCGCGGCCGGCATGATCGACGACTCGGTTGTCGCCGGCGCCGTGACCTCGAAGCTCTTGTTGCCGCGCGAGCTCGACGGCGCGGAGCTGGCGGAACCACCGGGTCCGCTGAGCGGCCCAAACCTCGCCATGCGCCGGCAGCGCACCGAGCAGGCGCACATCTGCCTGGGGATGCGGGCGCTGAGCTACATGCACCCCGATCGCTACGTGCTGGACTTGCTGAACACGGTTCTCGGCGAAGGGATGAGCGCGCGTCTGTTCCTCAACATCCGCGAAAGGCTCGGGCTCGCGTATGACGTGCACAGCTTCACGCAGAAGCACCGCGACACGGGATATCTCGGCGTGTACCTCGGAGTCGATCCGAAGAACGCGATCCGGGCAGTGGAGGCGGCGATCTCGCAGCTGCGAAGGCTGCGCGAGGAGGACGTCGAGCCGGAAGAGCTCGCGCGCGCCAAGGAGTTCACCAAGGGCCGGCTGCGTCTGGACCTAGAGACCACGAACGGAGTTGCCTTCTGGCTGACCTACCAGCAGCTGGTGCTGGGCGAGGTGCGAACGATCGAGGATGAGGTGGCTCTCGTCGATGCGGTCACCGCAGTCGACATCCGGCGCGTGGCGAACGAGGTTCTCTCAGCCCCGATCCAGATGGCCGTCATCGGACCGTTCGCGAAGAGCGCGGGTTTCCAGGCGGCTATTTCCTAGAGGCGCGGCGGAAACCCGCGGCGAGAGATTCGGCGATCCAGGTGGCTGAGATGCGGGTGAAGCGACGAGCAGCGCAGCGAGCGCATTGGAAATTCGTGAGCGAGCAGCACAGGAGCTGAACCCGCAGATCGGCCGCATGGGCGCCGAAGATCCGCCGAGGGCTTTCCGGCCGCGCCTCTTAGCCGACGAAGACGGTGCTCGTCTCGACCGAGGGCTCCTCGTCGTAGATGTTGCCGAAATGGTTCAGCGGCCAGATGCGGAACCACGCGCGCCCGTCGATTCGATCGCGGCCGATGGGCCCGAAGGTGCGCGAATCCTGTGAGCGGTTGCGGTTGTCCCCCATCACGAAGTAGTCGTTCGGAGGCATCACCTGGCCGCTCGGGCCGCCCCACTCGGTGTTGACGGTCCAGGCTTCAGGCAGGTACGGCTCGTCCAGCTTGTGTCCATCTATGTAGACGATGCCGTCGTGAATGAGCAGGCGCTCACCGGGCAGCGCGATCACGCGCTTGATGTAGTCGGTCGTGCTGAGCGTCGGCGGCCGCAGGATCACGATATCGCCGCGCGACGGAGGGTGCAGCTTGTAGTCGACCTTGTTCGCGATCAAATAATCATTGTTGTCGAGCGTCGCGAACATCGACAGGCCTTCGACGTGCACGGTCTGCACGGCGAAGCTGATGCCGAAATAGAGGATGACCGCCAGCACGACCACCTCGAACAACTCTCGGAGGATCGAAGCGCCGGTCGAGGGTGCGTCGTCGCGCGTTGCAGGCACGGCCACAGTGAGATTAGGTGGTGAGGAGCTTAGCGCAGACCCGTCCCAGCTCTTCGCGGCTGGAGTAACGAATCTCGAGCCGGCCGCGGTTGGCAGTGCCCTTCATCCGCACCGGCAGCCCGAGGGTCTTCTCCATATCGGATGCGAGAGCTCGAAGCTCCGCGCTCTCGCCCCGCGCCGCGCGCCGGGGCCGGTAGGCGCGGACCCAGTTCTCGGTCTGCCGGACTGACAGCCTGCGCGCGAGCACAACCTTCAGGCCGTGCTCCTGGCCGGTCACAGTGTCGAGCGCCACCAGCGCACGCGCATGGCCTGCTGTGATCGCGCCTGCGCTCACCGCGGACTGGACCGCGGGGCACGCACTGAGGAGCCGTATCGACTGCGTCACCGAAACACGATGCTTGCCGATGCGCCGGGCGACCTCGTCGTGTGTGATCCCGAACTCTTCGGTGAGCCGCTGCAGACCGCGCGCCTCCTCGATGGGATCGAGGTCGGAGCGCTGCAGGTTCTCGATGAGGCCGAGCACGAGCTGCTCATCGCTGCCTGTGTCGGTGCGCACCACGGCAGGCACGCTGGTGAGACCAGCCATGCGCGCGGCCCGCCACCGGCGCTCGCCGGCGATTAGCTCGTACCCGTCGAGATGCCTGCGGACTAGCAATGGCTGCAGCACGCCGTGCAAACGGATTGACTCCGCCAGCTCACCGAGCGGCTCCGCGTCGAAGCGCGCGCGAACCTGCATGTGCGACGGGCGGATCTGGTCGATCGCGATCATCTGCGGCACCATCGCGCCGCCGTCGCGCGACATCGGGATGAGCGCTTCAAGCCCGCGACCGAGGCCTCGAAATCGTGACTGCGTCATGGCCTGCTCCTTGACATGAGCTCGCGCGCGAGCTCGCGATACGCGGCCGCGCCGCGGCATGTTGGGTCGTATTGCGTCACCGGCTTGCCGTGGCTCGGTGCCTCGCTGAGTCGGACGTTCCGGGGAATGAGAGTCTTGAGCAGCTCGTTCGGGTGCGACCTTCGCACCTCCGCGAGCACGTCCCAGGCGAGCGTCGTGCGTGCGTCAAATTGCGTCATCAAGATGCCTCCCACCTCGAGCTGCGGATTCAGCTGCGAGCGCACGAGCTGCTGCGTGTAGAAAAGGTGGCGAAGCCCTTCGAGGGCGAAGTACTCGCACTGGGTGGGGATCAGCATCTGAGTGGCCGCCGCGAGCGCGTTGAGGGTGAGCAGCCCCAGGGATGGGGGACAGTCGATGATCACCAGCTCGATGCCGTCTGGAGTGTTGCTGAGCGCTTTGCGCAGCCGCGTTTCGCGCTCGGTCATGCCCGCCAGCTCGACCTCGGCGCCGGCCAGGTCGACATGCGAGGGGACGAGCTGCAGGCCGGGCGCGCCTGACGGCACCGCGGCCTCGCTGAGCGTGCACTCGCCCGCGAGCACGTGGTAGATGGTCAGGCGCGCACGCGCCGGATTCAAGCCCAGGCCCGAGGTGGAGTTCGCTTGGGGGTCTAGATCGATCAGCAGCACCGGATGACCGAGCTCGGCCACTGCGGCGCTGAGGTTGATGGCGGTGGTGGTCTTGCCGACGCCGCCCTTCTGGTTGACGACGGCCAGGACAGGAAGAGGCGATGAGCCCAAGATGTTGGGCAGCGGAGTGGTGGAAGTAGCTATATCTTGGGCCATTGCAGAGACGCGTGGTGTAACCGGTGGTTAGATTCTAACGCACCGCCTCCTCTGCGGCGGTTTCTTCGTCCGACCCAGGCGCGGGCTGTAGCCGGCGGCGCTGCCACATCGCGTACGCGGAGACCCCGAGCAGTGCGGCAGTCACCACGTATCCACCTATCTGGAACGGGCCTGCGATGGTGAAGCTCGCGAGCAGGTTGTAGGCCACGTGGCACGTGATGGTGGCCGTCGTGTTCGCGTGGCGGCGGATTAGCCCGAGCCCGATCGCGATCAGGAAGATCGTGGCCACGTCGAACGACAGGCCGTACTCGGTGTGGATCGCCGCGAAGAGGAGGGAGGTGGCCAGCAGGCCGAGGCGCGGCTGCAGGGCGCCGCGGAAGAGGAGCTCTTCGCAGAATCCGGGGAGGAGCGCGATGGCGGCAATGCCCGCTGCCCCGCCAAGGCCGCCAAACAGGTGGTCCGACGTGGTTTGAACTTTGGCCGTTAGATCCGGCGTGTAGATCTGACTGAGCCACAGCGATACCTCGCCGAGGATCCAGAACGCGCCGGCAGCCCCCAAGGCGAGGGTGATGTGCCACCACGCCGGGGCCACCAGCCCGAGCCGGTCGGAGGACGCCGCGAACGAGCGCCGGATGTAAAGCCCGACCCCGGCGAATGCCATGACCGCGAACGGGGCCTCCTGGGCGAGGAGATCGCCGATGTTGAGCGGAGGGATCTTGAGGTCGGCCGCGAGCACATCGGTGAAGGCGATCGCAGAAACCTGCGTCCCCAGGAGGATGACCGCCAGCACGAGCGCTAGCGAGTGCACGGGATTGTCGGGGTCGATCGGGATGTAGCGCGACAGCCACTCCCGGACCGGCTTCGACACGAGAGTCGCCGCGACGAGGCCCGTGACCATGTACCCGATGTCGACGGCTGTCGGATTGCGCGGGCCGCCCGCCGGCCCGGTCAGCTCGAACGCGCCCAGCAGGAAGGTGGCTCCGGCCGTGAACCCGGCCAGGAGGGCGGTCACGTGGGGAGCCCATCGCCTGCCGATCACGGCGTTGGCTGTGATCACCAGCGGCAGCGGCGTGAGCAGCGTGACCGCCTGTTCGGCGGCGTCGAGGAACGGGTTGTGGGTCAGGCCGGAGTCCCCGCCGTCAGCGATTCGCCGGGGGCGGCGGCGCCTTGGTCCCCGTGCGGGCGCCCTCGGCATCGAGGATGGGGCGGATGAGCTCCAGCGGGATGGGGAGGATGATCGTCGTGTTCTTCTCCACGCCGATTTCGACGAGCGTCTGGAGGAATCGAAGCTGGAGAGCGCCCTGCTGCGATGAGATCACCTGGGCGGCGTTGGCCAGCGTCTGCGACGCCTGGAACTCGCCGTCGGCGTTGATGATCTTGGCCCGCTTCTCGCGCTCGGCCTCGGCCTGCTTGGCCATGGCGCGCTGCATCGTGGAGGGCAGCTCCACATCCTTGATCTCGACGCGGGTGACCTTGATGCCCCACGGCTCCGTCTCGTCGTCGATGATCTTCTGCAGCTTCTGGTTGATCACGTCCCGCTCCGCCAGCAGCTCGTCGAGCGTGGACTGGCCCAGCACCGCTCGAAGCGTGGTCTGCGAGATCTGTGACGTGGCGTTGATGTAGTTAAGCACCTGGACCACGGCTCGCCGGGCGTCGATGACCTGGAAGTACAGGACCGCGTTGACCTTGGTGGTCACGTTGTCCTTGGTGATGATCTCTTGCGGCGGCACCTCGAGGGTGATCACGCGCAGGTCGATCCTGACGACCCTGTCGACGCCGAACGGGATGATGAAATACAGGCCGGGCCCCTTCAGCCCGATGAGGCGACCGAGACGGAAAACCACTCCGCGGTCGTATTCGTTCGCGATGCGAAGGCTGGAAAAGACGACGACCAGGGCCAGCAGCACGATGACGCCGAAGACGAGGAGGGGGCCGGTGTCCACTTTATTTCTCCTTCTGCGCTTTGCCGTTCGGCTCCACGGTAGCGGTTTCGCGAGGCACGACCTCGAGTCGCAGCCCGGTGCGGCCGACGACCTTGACCTGCGTTCCCGCCTTGATCGGCTCTCCCGAGGTCGTGGCCGTCCACAGCGCGCCGCCCACGAACACGAGGCCCTCCGGCGCAATGTCCTGCCTGGCCTCGCCGGAGGCGCCAACCAGCGTTTCGGATCCGGCGGCCACCGGCGCGCGTCGAGCCATCCAGATGCGCTGCACGAAGAAGACGAAGAAGCCGAAGCTGATCAGGCCGGACAGGGCGATCAGCACGGGGTTCACGCCGAGCCCGATTGGGCCGGTGTTGATCAGGAAGGCGAGCCCGAGCACAAGCGCCAGGACGCCACCCGCGCTGAGGATGCCGTGCGTGTTGGCTTTCACATCGGCGATGAAGAGCCCAAGGGCGACGATGAGCATGAGCGCGCCGGCGATGTTCACCGGCAGGTTGGCGAGCGAGACCACCGCCAGCACCGCGGCGATGCCGCCGACCACGCCGGGCAGGATCGCGCCAGGCGACGTCAGCTCAGTGATGATTCCGTAGGAGGCGAGCAGGAGCAGAAGCGCGGCGATCGTGGGGTCGATGAGCGCGCCGAGGAAGACCTGCCAGAAGGGCATTGGCTCGTCGGTGACGATCGCGTTGCCTGTGTGGATGGTCAGCGTGCCGGTCGGCCTGGTGACGGTGCGGTTGTCGAGCGTCGCGAGCAGCGAGGGAATGTCGTTGGATTCCAGGTCGGCGACGTGCAGCCGAACCGCCTCCTCGGCGCTGATGTTCACGCTGTGCCGCACGGCGTCCTCGGCCCAGTCGGCGTTGCGGCCGTGCATCGAGGCGAGGCTGCGAACGCGCGTGACCGCGTCGTTCAGGACCTTGGCCCCGAGATCACCCGTCAGATCGGCGCCGGTGGCGTCGATGGGATGCGCGGAGCCGATATTGGTCCCTGGGGCCATGGCCACCACGTCTGCGGCCTGCGCGACGAACAGCCCGGCCGAAGCTGCGCGCGCCCCGCTGGGGTAGACGTAGACGATGACCGGCACTTTCGAATTGAGAAGCGACGTGACGATGTCGTCCATCGAGGTCGAGATGCCGCCGGGGGTGTTCAGCACGAGCAGGAACGCACTCGAACCGTCGGACTGGGCGCGGGACACCTCGCTCGCGACATAGGCGGCGGTGATGTTGTTGATGTCCCCGTTGAGGTCGGCCCTCAGGACCTGCGGCGCGGCCGCCAGCGATGGGCGCGGCAGCAAGGCCAGCACCGCCGCGAACGCCAGCGCGACCCGGACCATACGCACGCCACGATTATTCGACGGATGGATGTAAAACGTGGAACATCCCCAAGAATCCCTCTCCCGCAGGGGTGAGGGGCGTCAAAAAAGCCTCCGCGTAAAATCGAGCGGATGGCCAAACCGTTCGATTCCGCGGAGCAGGACGAGCTGCTGCGCCGCGCCGCCGGCGGCGACCAGGCGAGCCAGGAGCGGCTGGTCGAGGCCTTCATGCCGACCGTCGTGCGCATGGCCTCGGCACGCGCTGAGCCGGGCGTACCCGTGGGCGACCTCGTGCAGGAGGGCGCAATCGGCCTGATCGAGGCAATCAGGACCTTCTCAGGGAGCGGTGAGGCCGATTTCGGGCGCTTCGCCGAGGCGCACATCGCGGCCCAGCTGACGACCGCGCTCGAGGCGGAGGCCGAGTCGGTGCGCGACGAGCTGCTGCTCGTGACCGCTGCCGAGGATTACGACCGCGTGGAGCTGATTCTGGCGCGGGAGCTCCATCGCGCACCGACCGAGGTCGAGATGGCGCAGAAGCTCGAGTGGACCGTGGAGCGTACGCGATACGTCGCGCAGGTCGTGGCCGAGGCCAGGCGCCGGCACGACGAAGAGCTGCTCACGTACATCGACCCGGCGGACATCGACATCGAGGACGACGCCGCAGCCGAAATCGATCCCAGTTTGAACTAGCGTTGCCCAACCGCACACCCCTGTACGACCGGCACGTCGCGCTCGGCGGACGCATGGTCGATTTCGGCGGCTGGGAGATGCCGCAGCAGTACACGTCCATCCGCGACGAGCACCTGGCGGTGCGCAAGGTCGCCGGCCTATTCGACGTGTCGCACATGGGCCGGCTCAACGTCGAGGGCCGCGATGCGGAGGCTTTCCTCAACAGCGTCGTGACCAACGATGTGGCGGGCGTGCAACCAGGACACGCGCAGTACAACTTGATGTGTCGCGAGGACGGCGGAATCATCGACGACCTGGTCATCTACAAGAGCTCACCGACCGATTTCGTGGTTGTGGTCAACGCATCGAATCGCGAAAAGGATGTGGCCTGGTTGCGAGCTCACCTCCCAGCCGGCGCGGCGATGGAGGACCGCACCGATGAGGTCAGCCTCCTCGCCTTTCAGGGCCCGCGCGCCGAAGAGCTGATGCCGAAGCAGACCAGCGACACCCGCGATCTCCCTTACTTCGGATTCGTCAAAGGCACGGTCGCCGGGGTGGACGGATACATCGCACGCACCGGCTACACCGGCGAGGACGGCTTCGAGCTGTTCGTCCCTTCGAAGAATGTCGGTGACGTGTGGGATGCGCTCCTCGAGAACGGACGCGGCCAGGGCGTGCTGCCCGCCGGGCTGGGAGCGCGCGATGCCGCCAGGCTCGAGGCCGCGCTGCGACTGTGGGGCAACGACATGGACGAGAGTGTCAACGCGTACGAGGCCGGCCTCGGTTGGACTGTGAAGCTTGACAAAGGCGACTTCATCGGGCGCGATGCGCTGGCGAAAGTAAAGGAGGCCGGTCCGCGCCGGCGATTGATCGGCCTGAGCATGGCGGCGGGCAACATCCCGCGGCATGGCGCCGCCGTCAACAAGGGCGGAGCGCGAATCGGCACTGTCACGAGCGGCACACACTCGTTCTTCCTCGAGCACCCCATCGCGCTCGCTCTCGTGGAAGTCCCATCATTGCGGGCTGGGGACATGGTCTCTGTCGACGTCAGGGGTCGCGACGCTCCGGCCGACGTGGCGAGGCTGCCCTTCTATCGCGGCTCGGCGCACACGGCGAGCGCGCCGGCCAAGTCCAAAGATTCGAATTGACCGGGCGTCCGTGAAGAAGAGGAGAGTGGTCGATGGCTGAGCGGCGCTACAGCAAAACGCATGAATGGGTCGCAGTCGACGGCAAGTCCGCGACCGTCGGCATCTCGGATTTCGCGCAGGCGCAGCTCGGAGATGTGGTTTTCCTGGATCTGCCCAAGCCTGGCCGCAAGGTCAGCAAGGGTGAGACCTTCGGCGTGATCGAATCGGTGAAGGCAGCGAGCGATCTCTATTCGCCTGTCAACGGAACGGTCGCAGCCGTCAACGAGAACTTGACCGCGCATCCCGAGCTCGTGAACTCGGACCCGTATGGCGAGGGCTGGATCCTGAAGGTGGACCTCGCCGGCGCGCCGCCGTCAGACCTCATGGACGAAGCCGACTACAAGAAAGCGGCGGAGGCCGGCGCTCACTAAGTGCCCTACCTGGTCCATTCGCCGCAAGATCGGGAGGAGATGCTGGCGGCAATCGGAGTCGAATCGATGGACGCGCTCCTCGGCGACATTCCACCGTCGCTGCGAATCCACGACCTGAAACTGGCGCGCGGACTTTCCGAGTTCGAGACGATGGCAGCGGTCCGCGACCTCGCTGCGGCGAACCGCGTCTTCGCCGATCGCTTGACCTTCCGGGGCGGCGGCGTCTACAAGCGGTTCATCCCCACGGCCGTTGCCGCCGTGACCGGCAAGCCGGAGTTCTACACCGCGTACACGCCCTACCAGCCCGAGGCAAGCCAGGGCACGCTGCAGGCGATCTACGAGTTCCAGACGCTCATCGCCGAGCTGACCGCGATGGACGTGGCGAATGCATCGCTGTACGACGGCGCGACCTCTGTCGCGGAGGCTTCGATGATGGCCCGCGTCCACACAGGCCGCGACGAGATCCTCGTCGCGGGCTACCTGCACCCCGAGTACGTCGAAGTGCTGCACACGTTCAGCGAAGGCCGCGGCATGAAGGTGAAGCGCGGCGACCAGCCCACTAGCAAGACGGCCGCGATCGTCTTCCAGCAGCCAGACTTCCTTGGTCTGCTCGTCGATGCCAGGGGCCTCACCGAGCGCGCGCACAGTGTCGGCGCGCTCGCCATCGCGTGCGTCGACCCCATCAGCCTCGCCATCCTCGCTCCGCCCGGCGAGTACGGCGCCGACATCGCCGTCGGCGAGGGACAGCAGCTCGGGCTCAGCGCCAGCTACGGCGGACCGCACGTGGGCTTCATCGCATGCACGAAGGAACTCGTGCGCCGGCTTCCCGGACGCCTCATCGGCAGCTCGCATGACGCTCAGGGCAGGCGCGGTTTCGTGCTCACGCTCACGGCGCGCGAGCAGCACATCCGCCGGGAGAAGGCCACCTCCAACATCTGCACGAATCACTCGCTGTGTGCGCTGGCCGCGGCGGTCTACATGACCTACATGGGTGAGGCCGGCATGCGCCAGGTAGCAGAGACCAGCTTCCAGCGCGCGCACGCGCTGGCCGATCGGCTCACGGCGTTGCCCGGCTGGGAGCTCGCTTTCCCTGAGCGCCAGTTCCTCAACGAGTTTCCGATCATCGTGCCGAAGCCCAAGCCGGTGCTCCGCAAGCTGGCGAAGAAGGGGATCCTCGGGGGGCTCGAGGTCGGGCGCTGGTTCCGCGAGCTGAGAGGCGTGCTCACGTTCACGTGCACCGAGGTCAACGACCCTGCGGCGATCGATCAGCTGGTGGAGGCGTTGACCGCGTGACCGAGCCTCTTTCCTTCGAGCTCAGCCGCCCAGGCGCCGAGGCGCCGCGCCTGCCGGCCGCCGGCGTGCAGGCGCCGGCATCCGCGGATGCGCTCTCGAAGGATGTGCTCCGCGCGCATCCGCCCGAGTTGCCGCGTCTCAGCGAGCCCGAGATCATGCGCCATTACGGCCGCATGGCCTCCCTGAACTACTCGATCAGCGAGCAGTTCTACCCGCTGGGCAGCTGCACCATGAAATACAACCCCGTCGCCAACGAGGCGGCGGCGGCGCTCCCGGGCTTTGCCGGGCTGCACCCATATCAGGACGAGGAGACGGTGCAGGGCGCCCTCGAGCTGATGCACCGGCTCGAGAGCGCGCTGTGCGCGATCGTCGGCGTCGACCGGGTGACGCTGCAGCCGGCGGCCGGCGCCCACGGCGAGTGGACGGCCCTGCGGATGATCCAGGCCTATCACCGCTCGCGCGGCGACAAGCGCAGCGAGGTCCTGGTACCGGACTCTGCTCACGGCACCAACCCGGCGAGCGCGGCGCTCAGCGGCTTCCAGGTGGTCGAGGTTCGCTCGGGCCGCGACGGCCGCATCAGCCTGGCTGACCTGGAGTCGAAGCTGTCGCCGCGGGTCGCCGCCCTGATGCTGACCAACCCCAACACCTTGGGGTTGTTCGAGCGCGAGATACTGGACGTAGCTGAGATGGTGCACGCCACAGGGGCCATGCTCTATTACGACGGCGCCAACCTCAACGCCTTCATGGGAGTGGCTCGGCCGGGCGACATGGGCTTCGACGCGGTGCACATGAACCTCCACAAAACGTTCACCACCCCGCACGGCGGCGGGGGCCCCGGCGCCGGCCCGGTGGGCGTGAAGGCCGAACTGATCCCATTCCTCCCGCACCCGACTGTCGAGAAGTCAAACGGCCACTACACGCTGGATTTCAAGCGGCCGAAGTCGATCGGCCGGGTGCGCAGCTTCTACGGCAACTTCGGCATGCTGGTCCGCGCCTACACCTACATCCTCGCCATGGGCGGGGACGGCCTGACGCAGGCGTCGCTCGACGCCGTGCTGTCCGCTAACTACCTGCGCAAGCAGGTCGAGGGCGTGCTCGACCTGCCCCACGAGGGCCCGTGCATGCACGAGTTCGTGGCCAGCGCTCACAACCTGGCGCCGCAAGGCGTGAAGGCGCTGGACGTGGCCAAGGGGCTCCTCGAGAGGGACTTCTACGCCCCCACCGTCTATTTCCCGCTCGTGGTGCCGGAGGCGATCATGGTCGAGCCGACGGAGACCGAGAGCAAGGCCACGCTGGACGCTTTCGCGAGCGCGTTGAAGGAGATCGTGGAGCAGGCCCGGACCAACCCGGCGGCGCTTCACGCCGAGCCCCATAGCCTGCCCGTCGGGAGGCTCGACGAGGTGGGCACCGCGCGCCGGATCACCGCTTATCTGACCGGCCAGAGCGAGGACCCGGTTTTGCGGTGGAAACGAGTTCGAAAATAGGCCTGTAAAGAGAGTCCCGGCGGCCATTTCCGTATTCGAAATCCGGTAAAATTCAAAGCCTGAGACTCTCCCCCGTTGATCCCCACGACTTCTCCACGCTGGGAGGCCTGATTTCCGGATAGATGGCAGTCCGAAAACCCCTGCCTGAACCTTCCCGCAGGTCCAAATCCCTTGGCGCGGATGTGGCGTACACCGCAGAGCAGATCCAGGTCCTCGAGGGCCGGGAGCACGTTCGGCGGCGTCCGAGCATGTACATCGGCTCGACCAGCACGACCGGCCTCCACCACCTGGTCTACGAGGTGGTCGACAACGCCGTCGACGAGGCCCTGGCGGGATACTGCACGCGCATCGTCGTCACCCTCCACGAGGACGGCAGCTGCTCGGTCGACGACAACGGCCGCGGCATCCCGGTGGACATCCACAAGAAGGAGGGCCTATCCGCCCTCGAGCTGGTGATGACCCGCCTCAACGCCGGCGGCAAGTTCGGCGGAGGCGGCTACAAGGTTTCGTCAGGCCTGCACGGCGTCGGCGTGTCGGCGGTGAACTTCCTCAGCCAGAAGCTCGAGGTGTGGGTTCACCTCGGCGGCAAGGTCTACCACCAGGCTTACGAGCGGGGCGTGCCGAAGGCCGCGGTCAAGGCCATCGGCAAGACCGACCGTAAGGGCACCATCGTGCGGTTCTGGCCCGACCCGCAGATCTTCCCCGACGTCACGCTCGACCGCGAGGTCATCCGCCACCGACTGCGCGAGATGGCCTACCTGAACAAGCGCCTGGAGATCGCACTTTCCGAGGAGGCGCCAGCGATCACGAGCACCTTCTACTTCGAGGGCGGCATCGTGTCGTTCGTCCGCGCGCTCAACCACGGCAAGGCCGTGGTCAACTCGATGCCGTGCTATGTCGACCGCGAGATCGAGGGTACGCAGGTCGAGGTCGCGCTGCAGTACAACGACACGTTCGTCGAAAACGTGATCGCGTTCGCGAACACCATCCACACCATCGAGGGCGGCAGCCATCTCACAGGTTTTCGCTCCGCGCTAACCAACGTCCTGAACCGCTACGCGCGCAAGGCCGGCATCCTCAAGGAGTCCGACCCCAACCTCACGGGCGAGGACGTGCGGGAGGGTTTGACGGCGGTCATCAGCGTCAAGGTGCTCGAGCCGCAGTTCGAAGGTCAGACCAAGGGAAAACTTGGCAACGCCGAGGTGCAGGGCCACGTTTCGCTGGCGCTGTCCGAGGGGCTGACCCAGTATCTCGAGGAGAGCCCGTCAGAAGGCCGGCGCATCATCGAGAAGTCGCTCACCGCGGCGCGCGCGCGTGAGGCGGCACGCAAGGCGCGCGACCTGGTGCAGCGGAAGAGCCTGCTCGAGTCGAGCACGCTCCCCGGCAAGCTGGCCGACTGCTCGGAACGCGATCCGGCGTTGTCGGAGCTCTACATCGTCGAGGGTCTGTCCGCCGGTGGCACCGCGAAGGGCGGGCGCGACCGGAAGTTCCAGGCCATCCTCCCGATGCGCGGCAAGATTCTCAATGTCGAGAAGGCGCGCCTCGACAAGGTGCTGAGCTTCGAGGTCATCCGCGACCTCATCACTGCGATGGGCGCGGGCATCGGCGACAACTTCAACATCGAGAAGATGCGCTACCACCGGATCGTGAGCATGACCGACGCCGACGTCGACGGCAGCCACATCCGCACGCTGCTGCTCACATTCTTCTTCCGGCATTTTCCGGAGGTCATCGACCGCGGCTACCTCTACATGGCGCAGCCGCCGCTGTACAAGGTGTCGAAGGGCAAGCAGGTCGTGTGGTGCCGGTCCGAGGGCGACCGCGAGCGGGCGATGAAGCAGCTCGGCAAGAACGCAGAGGTCCAGCGCATGAAGGGACTCGGCGAGATGAACGCCAATGAGCTGTGGGACACCACCATGAACCCCGAGACGCGCGTGCTTCTACGTGTGCAGGTCGACGACGCCGCCGCGGCCAACGAGATATTCGAGAAGCTCATGGGCCCTGATGTCGAGCCGCGCAAGAAATTCATCCAGGCGCACGCCAAGAGCGTCCGCAACCTAGACATCTGACCTCGATGCGAATCGCTGTCGACGCCATGGGCGGCGACAACGCGCCGGAGCAGGTGCTGCAGGGCGCGACTCAAGCCGCCAACGAGATGGGCATTGACATCGCGATCGTCGGGCTGCCTGGCTCGGTGCAGCCGCTGCTCGACAAGCACCCGAAGCTCGTGCTGGTGCCATGCACGCAGGTCATCGGCATGGACGAGCATCCCGCGCAGGCAGTGCGGTCGAAGCCCGACTCATCGATGAGCGTGTGCGCGCACCTGTGCAAGGCAGGAAGGGCGGACGGCTGGATTTCGGCAGGCAACTCCGGAGCGATCATGGCCACAGCCCTCTTCGTGCAGGGCCGGATCAGAGGAGTCGAGCGCCCGGCCCTAGGGTCGGTGATCCCTACCCGCGACGGTTTCGCCTACTTTCTCGACGTCGGCGCCAACGTGGACTCGAAGCCCGAATACCTTGTGCAGTTCGCGACGATGGGCGCGGTGTATGCGCGCGAGATGATGGGCCGGCCGGAGCCTCGCGTGGGTCTGCTCAGCAACGGCGAGGAGGACGGCAAAGGCGACGAGCTCGTGCGCGAGGCCGGCAGGCGTTTGAAGGGCACCATGCGCGGATTCGTCGGCAACGTGGAGCCGAAAGACCTGTACGCGTCGAAGGCCGACGTGGTGGTGGCCGACGGCTTCGTCGGCAACGTGGCCATCAAGATGGCCGAGGCGACGGCCGAGTTCCTGTTCCGCAACCTGCGCGACGAGATCCCTCGTACAACGCGCGGCAAGCTTGGCGGACTGCTCATCCGCGACGGGGTAAGGCGGCTTCGCGCGCGCATCGACTGGAGGGAATTCGGAGGCGCCCCGCTGCTGGGAATCGACGGCGTCGCGGTCATCGCCCACGGCCGCTCTGACGCACGCGCCATCAAGAACGCCATCCGCGTCACGCGCGAGGCGGTGGACAACCAGCTCGTCGGTAAGATTCGCGCTGAGGTGGGCAAGTGACCAGGGAAAACGGGCGCACTCGCGTCGTCATCACCGGCATGGGCACGATCAATCCGCTCGGCAAGAACCTCGATGAGTACTGGGATGGGCTGATCGAAGGGCGGAGCACGGCTCGCACCGTCGAGGGCACCTATCCGACCGACAAGCTGCCAACCAAGTTCGCCTGCGAGATCCAGGGGTACGACCCGACGACCTACCTCGACCGGAAGGCAGCGTCGCGCATGTCGAGGTTCGCGCAGATGGCGGTCATCGCGTCAACCATGGCCCTGGAGGATGCTGCGCTCGACGTCTCGAAAGAGGACAGCTTCCGCGTCGGTGTCGACCTGGGCACGGGCATCGGGGGATTCATCGAGATGACGTCGGGCGCGGCGGCGTTCGGGATGAAAGGCCGCTTGCTGAATCCGCTTTACGCGGCGGTGATCCTCCCCAACATGGCTGCCGCGTCGGTGGCCATTCACTTTCGGATCCGCGGTCCCAACACCACGATGACCACCGCTTGCGCGGCGTCGACGCATGCGATCGGCGACGCTGCGCGCATCATCGAGCACGGTGACGCCGACGTGATGCTGGCGGGCGGCACCGAGGCCGGGCTGTGCGAGATAGGCATCTACGCGTTCGACGTCATCAAGGCCTTGTCCACGCGCAATGACGCGCCCGAGAAGGCGAGCCGTCCGTTCGATCGCGACCGGGACGGGTTCGTGGCTGGCGAAGGCGCTGGGGTTCTCGTGCTCGAGTCACTTGAGCACGCTGTGAACCGCGGAGCGCGCATATACGGCGAGGTTCTCGGCTTTGGTCTCACCTGCGACGCATTTCACCAGGTCGCGCCGGATTCGACTGGCGAGGCGGCGGCGCAAGCGGTGACGCTGGCGATGAAGGACGCAGGCGTGGAGCCGGCCGACATCGACTACATCAACGCCCACGGAACCTCCACCCAGCTCAACGACGCCGGTGAGACCGCGGCTCTGAAGCTCGCTCTCGGCGAGCACGCATACAAGATCCCAATCAGCAGCACCAAGTCGATGATCGGACACCTTCTAGGCGCTGCCGGTGCGGTGGAAGCCATCGCGACGATCCTCACGATCAACCGCGGAATGATCCACCCGACCATCAACTACGAGAACCCGGATCCTGAATGTGACCTCGATTACGTGCCCAACACTGCGCGGCGCAAGGACGTGCGCATCGCGATGTCGAATGGTTTTGGTTTCGGCGGCCACAACGCGGTAGTGGTTCTCGGCAGGTTCGAGGAATAGATGGCGGACGACCCAAACATCGGCACCGTCCTGACGCGAAACCTCCAGGAGGAGATGCAGACCTCCTACATGGAGTACGCGATGTCCGTCATCATCAGCCGGGCCCTGCCCGACGTGCGTGACGGGCTCAAGCCGGTGCAGCGCCGGATCCTCTACGCGATGCAGCAGGCCGGCGCGACCTCAGCAAGCCGCTACCGCAAGTGCGCCGCGTTCGTCGGCGACGTGCTAAAGCTCTACCACCCGCACGGCGACACGTCCGTGTATGACGCGCTCGTGCGCATGGCGCAGCCCTTCTCGCTGCGCTATCCGCTGATCGATGGGCAGGGCAACTTCGGCAGCGTCGACGGCGACCCGCCGGCTGCCATGCGGTACACCGAGGCCCGGTTGGCGGCGATCACCGGCGACCTTATGGCGGACATCGAGAAGCAGACGGTCGACATGATCCCGAACTACGACGGCTCGGACGAAGAGCCGACTGTGCTGCCCGCGCGCATCCCGAACCTGCTCATCAACGGGGCCACCGGGATCGCCGTCGGCATGACCACAAACATCCCGCCGCACAACCTGCGCGAGATCGCCGCGGGCGTGAAGCACCTGATCGACAACCCCGAAGCGACCGGCGAGGACCTGCTGAGCTTCGTCAAGGGACCGGACTTTCCGACCGGCGGCCTGATCATGGGCACCGCAGGCATCAAGGCCGCTTACTCGACCGGCCACGGGCGCATCGTCGTGCGCGCGCGGCACACGTTCGAGCAAGCGAAGAACGGCCGCGAGCGGATCATCATCGACGAGCTTCCCTACGCCGTGAACAAGGCCACGCTGGTGGCGAAGATCGCCGAGCTGACAAACGAACGAAAGCTCGAAGGCATCGCCAACCTGGGCGACGAATCCGACCGGCAAGGCATGCGCATCGTCATCGAGCTCAAGCGCGAGGCGCAGGTTTACACCGTCCTCAACAACCTCTACAAGCACACCGCGCTGCAGCAGTCGTTCGGCGTGATCATGCTGGCGATCGTCGAGGGACGGCCGGTGGTGCTGAGCCTGAAGCAGGCGCTGCAGCTCTTCATCGACCACCGCCGCGATGTCGTCGTGCGGCGCACGAAGTTCGACCTGGAGAAAGCGCAGGAAAGGGCGCACATTCTCGAGGGCCTGAAGATCTGCCTCGACCACCTCGACGAGGTGATCAAGACGATCCGCGCGGCGTCCGACACGGAGACCGCGGCCAACCAGCTGCAGACGAAGTTCGGTCTGTCCGAGCGCCAGGCCCGGGCCGTGCTGGCCCTGACCCTGGGACGGCTGACGCGCCTGGAGCGGCACAAGATCGACGAGGAGTACGAGGGGGTCATCAAGACCATCGCGTACCTGGAGAGCATCCTGGCGAGCGACCTCAAGGTGCGCCAGCTCATCAAGGACGAGATGGACGACCTGACCAAGAAGTACGGCGACGACAGGCGCACCGAGATCAGCGAGCAGGAGGCGACCGAGCTGTCTGCCGAGGACCTCGTGCACAAAGAGGACGTGGTGGTCACCCTCACGCATCGGGGTTACGTGAAGCGGCAGCCCCAGCGCGTCTTCCGCGCGCAGAAGCGCGGCGGGGTCGGGTTGAAGGGCGCGCGGCCGACCGCCGGCGGCGAGGCTCCGAGCGGCACGCGCGAAGAGGACTACGCGGAGCACCTGCTCACGACGCACACGCACGCGTCGATCCTCTTCTTCACGCAGAGCGGCCGGGTTTTCCAGCTGCGCGTGCACGAGGTGCCTGAGCGCGAGCGTCAGGCCAAGGGCGTCCCGATCAACAACCTGATCGACGTCGGCGGCAACGAGCGTGTGACCGCGGTCTTCATCCGGCCCGAGTCGGAGACCGAGGCGCACTACATGCTGATGGTCACGAAGAACGGATACATAAAGAAGACGGCGCTGCGCGAGTACGCGAATGTGCGCCGCAACGGGCTCATCGCCATCAACCTCCAGGAAGGCGATGAGCTGGACTGGGTCACGCCGACGTCGGGCAAGGACGAGATCATCATCGCCACCACGCTGGGCAAAGCGATTCGCTTCGGCGAGAGCGAGGTGCGCGCGATGGGCCGGGACACGCAGGGCGTAATCGGCATCAAGCTCGGCAAGGGCGACACCGTGGCCGGCATGGGCACAGTCACCGGCGAAGGCGACGTGCTGGTCGTCACCGAGCGCGGCTACGGGAAGCGCACCCCGGTGGCCGAGTATCCGATGCACCATCGCGCGGGGCAGGGCGTCTTCACATTGAAGGTGACTGACCGCGTGGGCAAGCTGGCCGCGATGAGGGTGGTGCACGACCCCGAGGAAGAGGTGCTGATCATCAGCGCCAGCGGCATGGTGCTGCGCACCCCTGTGGGCGCGATCTCCCAGATCGGCCGGCAGACCCAGGGCGTCATCGTCATGCGCCTGACGACCGAAGACCCTGGAGTGGTGGCGATCGCTCCTGTGGGCGCCATCGAAGAGGGCGACGGCAAGGAGTGAGCTCCTTCGGCCCCTGGCTGCTGGTGCTGGGCGCGGGTGTGATCCTGGTGGAGGGTGCGGTCGCCGGGGTGTGGAGCGTCAGGCTGGTCAGGCAGGGCCGGGCACTCTCGGCGAGGCTCGAACGCGAGCGCGGCTTCGTCCGTGCCGACGTCGCGCGCTTGCGCGAGACACTCGAAGAGACGCGCCGCCTGTGGGAGCCATGGCGGCGGGCGTTGCGCCGGCTGCGACATCCCCTCGTGGCCGCTCTGCTTGCCTCGTTCTGGAGGCGCGCGGCGGGCTAGCTCACCCCGGGTCCCTTAGGCCAAACTACTGGGCGGCATGCGTGAGGTTGAGAGCCAGGATCCTGCCACGTCCTTGAAGGCGGCCGAGGAGTCGGCGGTGGCGAGGGAGCGAGCCCGGATGGCCCGCGAGCTGCACGACGGGCTGGCGACCGACCTGGCGGGGGCGATCTCGCTTTTCAAGGTCTACCTCGAGGGACACCGCGGCGATGCGAGCGATACGACCCTCATCAACATCTTCGAGATCCTCGAGCGGATGCTCAAGCAGGTGCGTGAGACGCTGGCCGAGCTGCGGCCGCGACCTATAGGGCCGGAAGGCCTCGTGGGCGATCTACGCCACCAGGCTGAGGAGTTCGCGCGCCTGTACGCGATCAGGGTCGAGATCGCGAGCAGTGGAACCGAGGACATGCTTCCGCCGCCGCAGCGCGAGGTCGTCAACCAGGTCGTCCGTGAGGCTTTGACCAACGTCCGAAAGCATTCCGGTTCGTCGATCTGCCGGGTGCGCATGCATTTCGCCGCGCGACCGTTCCTGGTCGAGGTCTCGGACGAGGGCAGGGGATTCGCGTCGTCCCAGGCCCACGGCTACGGGCTCGTGGGAATGCGTGAGCGCGCGGCGGGAATCGGCGGCAGGCTGGAGGTGGTGAGCACCGAGGGTCGGGGCACGACGGTATTTCTCTTCGGACCGCGCTGAACAGACCAGCGTGGCCGAGCGCCACGACCCTCTTCATCGTGGTGCTCGGTCTGTTTGCCGGGGATCTGGTGGTCCCCGCCCGTGTGGCCGCTCGAACCCCACTAGAGGATCCATCCCCTCACCACACGCATACCGGTATCCGGTGCGGCGTTCGCTGGTTCAGCTTTCGCTTCACCGAGCTCATCAGCGCATCCGTCTCGACCTGACCTGCTTTGATCGCCCGGGCGATCTCCTCGCGTGACATGCCACAGCTCATTAGCTGCACGACCTCTGCCTCGGCCCCGCTCATCCGGCCGAGCGGACCGCGCAGAGACGAGATGATCGGGGCAAGTGCCGCGCTGAGGCCGATCGCGTACTGCACGTCCTCTTCCGAGTACCAGTAGTCGCGCCTGCAGCCGAGCACGAGCAGGCCGATCGGCCGCTCCTCGGGCTGACCGATCGGCGCGTACATGATCGCCGGCCAATCGAGCTCCCAGTCGAAGCCGGCGGCCGGAGTTGTGTAAGGAAAGACGGAGTTCACCACGACCGGCCGCTGCTCGAAAAGCGCGCGGCGCGACAGCGGCTGCAGGGGACGAGCCTGCAGCAGCCGCCGCGATATCTCTGATGCTGCAACCGGCTGCAGCGCCCCTCCGCGTAGTAAGCCGACGACCCAACGGTCGTGCGACAGGACTTCGAGGGCCAGCCCCAGTCGGCGCCTGGCTTCCTGTAAATCAAGGAGCTGGCCCATGCGCTCAGGCTATGCACGTCAGGATTCGCTGACCTCAGCCCAGCTTCATCGTTTCCTCAGGATTCGCTGAACCTTTTCGTGTTAGCGTCCTGCCGGGGATGGGCTCGCCCGCCAGGTTGCTCGTCGTCGACGACGAACCGCGCACCGCAGAGGTCACTGCGGAGCTGCTCAGGCGCGCGGGTTACGCGGTGGACGTCGCGCTCAGCGGCATGGAAGCGTTGTCGCGCGTGAGGTCGGAAATCCCTGATCTGATGCTGCTCGACTACGAGATGCCCGACATGGACGCACCCGAGGTGCTCGACCAGCTGCGGTCGGGATCCGACCGACTTTCGTTTCCCGTGATCATCTTCACCGGCGCGCGGCCGTCGCCGGGCGACCAGGTGCTGAGCATCGAGCGAGGGGCGGCCGACTACATCGCCAAAGGGACTGACCGCCAGGTGCTGCTGGCGCGTGTGCGTGGTGCGCTGCGCGACCGGACACCTTCAGGTCGGGCGCTGGTGCGAGGACGCCTCCGCGTCGATCTCGCGCGCATGTCCGCCACGCTGGAAGGCCGCGAGCTGCACCTCGAGGGACGGCCGCTCGCAACGCTCCAGATCCTGGCCGAGAAGCCCGGCGAGGTCGTGTCGCGCAACGAGCTGCTCGAGCGCGCGTGGGGCACGCACTACGCGGGATTCGAGCACAGCGTGGAGCAGGCGGTGCATGAGGTGCGCCGTGCGCTGGGCGAGCCGGGCTGGATCGAGACGGTACGTGGGATCGGATACCGGTTCGTCACGCAGGCCTGAAAGGCCGGCGGCCCTCCACCGCCTGCGCTCGACGCTCGCACGACTGAAGGCCGAGCTGGAGATGGCCGAAGCCGACGGCACGGAGCCGCCGATCGACAGGCTGCTCGAGGACATCGATGAGGCCTTCGCGCACCTGAGCGAGGCGGAGGAGGCCGAGCGTCCGACCGTTCGGGTCCTCGTGGTCGATGACGACGAGCGCCTCGCGGAGATCACAGCCCGCGGTTTGCGACGTCTTGGCTTCGAGGCCGACTCCACGTCCAGGCTGCCGAGCTCATTTGGCGGTGCCGTCCCAGTGGTCGACCTCGGCATCCTGGAGGGCGCGGGCAGCGATGTGCTGGCGGCAGTGCGTGCGGCCCGGCCGATAGTGGTCACGGGAGCAACCGACCGGCCTTCGCGCGCCATGGCGGATAACCTCGCCGCGACCGACTACTTGCTCAAGCCGGTCGAGCTCGACGAGCTTGCCGCGGCGATCAAGCGCCGGATGAAGTAAGGCCGCAGGCCGCTGCTTTACGGGTTGAAAGGAGGCAGCGACACTGTGAAGACGGCGCCTCGGCGGCCGCCCTCGTACGTCAGCTGGCCCTGGTGTTCCCGGACGATGCCGTAGGACATGAAGAGGCCGAGGCCGGTGCCGCCCTCCTTGGTGGTGAAGTGCGGCTCGAAGAGGTGGTGCCGGTGGTCATCCGATATGCCGGGGCCGTTGTCCGCGACGCTCACATAAGGCCAGCCGTTGTTGCGGCGGCCAGTCGAAATATCGACGCGCCCGCCGTGGCTGACCGCGTCGATGGCGTTGTTCAAGAGGTTGGTCATGACTTCACGCATGAGGAGCGGATCGGCCTTGACCCCGACGTCGGTCGGCGCTTCATGCATGGCGAGCTGGACCTCTTTGCCACGAGCACGGGATCGGGCCATTCCGACCGCGCGCGTGACAAGCTCGTTGAGGTCGACGGGATTGGGTGCATAGCTGACCTTTGGCGTCGCGCCCTGAGCAAGATCGCGCAGGACGGCGACAGCGTCGTTGGCGGCGTCAGTCGCTGTTTCGATGCTCTCGCGGTCGGGGCTCTCGAGCTTCCGCGGGTCGATCTCCTTTAGGTACGCAAGGGCCGTTGCCATGTGGTTGCGAAGGTTGTGAACCACCCCTTCGACGGCACGGCTGTGGAAGAGGTGGCGATCGGCGTCGGAGAGCTCCGACTCGAGCACTCGACGAACGCGCCGGCCGGCGATGGTGTCCGTGAGTGCCAGGGCCAGGACGCAAACGATCGTCGCAAGGAAGTAGCCAAGTAGGGAGCCATCCAGTACATAGCTGATCAGAAGGCCCGCAAGTGCAAAGTATCCGAAGGCTATGAAGAAGGAAGCAGTGACATTGTGTCGAAAGACTGCGGCCGGGGATTCCCGGCGTAACAGCCCAAGTGCGACTGACGCAAGCACTAGGTTCGCCAGCGTCACTGTGAGCAGCACCAAAACTCGCCCGGCGAACGCGGGAGGATGAGCGCCACCCATCGCAACTGAAACGAGCGCTCCCGCCGACGTTGCCAAAGCGAAGGTCAGAGAGTTACCAAGGAGCGGCCAAGGCGCCCGCGCATTTTCTATCCCGACCAGCAATGAGACTAGGGTCGCGTCCAAGGGATTAAGCAATATCGCAGCGGCAACCGCAATGATTCCGGTCAGGGTGAGTCGCCCTCGCTCGAGCTTGACGACCGGGAGGCTCATCAGGGCGGCAGCGACCGCCAGGTAGACGACATTCGTCACAAGATCGGTCCGGACGGCGTCATCAGTGCGGAACGCGACGTTCACGGCGACCAGCACTGCGATAAGTCCGAGCAGAAATGCCCAAGCAGCTGTAAGGCGTTTCATACCTAGTTGCTAAGCTGCTCCCATCGATAAGTCGACTCCGACCGCTCGGACCTTACGGGTGTTGGTCGTAGACGATAGCGTGGTGCCCCGCGCAGCGGCGAAGAGCTTGCTTGCAGCGGCAGATGGTCTTCGATTGGTTGGAGAAGCCGCGTCTGCGCAGGAAGCCTTTCGGCAGGTCGCCGCCCTCAAACCCGACCTCGTCCTGATGGACGTCCACATGCCAGACATCGATGGCCCTCAGGCGGCTAGGGAGCTCCTTGCTCGGCACCCTTCCCTGAAAGTGATCGCGTGGACCGTGTCCGAGTCAAGCGATGATCTTCTGCGAATGATGCAGGCAGGGTGCTCTGGCTACGTCCTGAAAGAGGCGGGTCCTGCCGAGCTCCAGAACGCCCTACTGTCGGTCGCGCGAAGCCAAAATCCAGTTCCAAGACGAATGATTCCAGAGGTCCTACGACGAATAGGCGAGCGCACCCCTTTATCGCAGAGCACGACGGTCTCACTCACTTCTCGCGAGATGCAGATCTTGAGAGGTATCGCCAAAGGGTATACGAGCAAGAAACTCGCACAGGAATCACGGCTCGCCGTCCCCTCGGTTGAAAGCCACCTCCGAAACATCTACCGGAAGCTGAATGCGAGTAACCGTGGTGAGGCCGTAAGCACGGCACTCAAATTAGGGCTGATCACGCTGGCCGACCTCTGACCCAGGGCCGCGCCCTAATCAATTTCAATGACCGCGCTTCATTGAATTTGACGATTCTCAGGTCTGGGTCGCTGGCAGAAACTCTCCACACGACAGTGACCTGGAAAACGAACGATTCTGAATCAGTCCGGTAGGGGAGGAGAGGATCAATGGCACGTATGTGGAAGCGGCTGATGCGTAGCGCGAGTCGGCCACGAGTCGTCGGAAGCTGGCTGCTGTAACCCCCTAGAGTGCGCCCGCCTCAGGCGGGCATCTTGCATGGCCTTGGCAGGGGGAGCATCCGGAACCGAAGGCTAGAATTCGACAGTTGCCGCGATTTCGGAGTCTGCCCTGGAAGGCGAGACTTTACGTAGCGACGGCTCTTGTTGTAAGCGCCCTTGGCATCAGCCTGGGGTGGCGCTTCCGACCGCTCACCCTGGCGGACGCCCCGATGTTGCTGTATCTGGCTGTTGGCACGCAGCTGGCCGCGCTGCTGCCAATACGGTGGCGTAACGGTGTTCAATCGGTTGTCGATCCCCTCCTCTTAGCAGCGGGCCTTTTTGCTCCGGGCGCCGGAGTCGGACTCCTAGCTTGGCTGGCGACCTTTGATGGACGTGTTCCCGGCCGAGGTACAACGTGGTGGATCCTGGCGTTCAACCGAGCGATGCTCTGCATTGCCCATGCCTTTCCATCCCTAGCGGTCGCCTACCTACTTCCCAGTGATCCCTGGAGCCTTCCGATCAAGACGGGCGCATACGTCCTCATGTCGATCGCCGTGAATTACCTAATGGCAGCGCGCGCTCTGTCTTTCGTGAGTCGCACGAGTTTTTGGGCCACTCTCGAACAAAACGTCGGCGGCCTTTCGACACTGACATCGACGGTGATCCTGAATTTTTCGGGTGGGATTCTCTACTTAGTCCTTGCTGAGACTCCCGACAACGTCGGCTATCTCATGGCGCCAGCCCTTTTTGGGTTCATCCTCGCTGTCAGGGGAAACGTTGCCGACGCGCAACGCCAGACCGAGCTGAAGGATCAGACCCTCGAGCTGGCCGCCCAGGCGCTCGATGCTCGAGACCGTTACACCGAGTCCCATTCGATTCGAGTGGCGGAGCTTTCCGGCCGGCTGGGCGAACACCTGGAGCTCGGTGATCGCGAGTGCGATCTTCTGCGAACCGCCGGATCGCTGCACGACCTCGGAAAGATCGGAGTTAGGGACGACATTCTGAACAAGCCGGGGCCGCTCACCGACGAGGAGTGGGAGGTCATGCGCAAGCACCCCGACATTGGGGCGGACATGATCGCTCAGCACTCAGCACTGACCGCAGTCGCTCCGCTTGTGCGTCACCACCACGAGCGCTGGGACGGTAGCGGTTATCCCGCGGGCCTCAAAGGCGATGTAATCCCGTTCGGGGCCCGCATCCTGTCGGTGGCTGACTCGTTCGACACGATCACCGGCACCCGTCTTTACCGGCGCTCGCTCATGACACCACTCGAAGGTGTTGAGGACATCAGCCGCAGAGCCAGCCATTGGTATGACCCAAACGTCGTGGATGCGCTGCGTGCGCTGCACGGAATGGAACCACTCCCCCTCTCGGACAGGCCGCAAGTGCCGCGGCGCATCACGGCATGGAATGTGCTCAGGAGCAATCCGGGCTTTGCGCGGCTGCTGGCCGCGATCGGCATCTCAGGACTGGGTGATCCGCTTACCCAGGTAGCAGCCTTGGTGTCGATCTATGTGGCGACCGGCGGTAAAACGCTGGCGGTCGCGGCCGCGTTCATCGCGCAGGCTGCGGCGACAATCCTGATGGGTGGCGCGCTCGGGGGAATCGCCGATCGGTTCGCGCGCAAGCGCCTCGTCGTGTACCTCGAACTGGCGCGTGCCGCGCTGCTGGTCGCGACTCCATTCGTGGTTGCGTCCTCCATCTGGATGCTGGTCCCGGTGTTGTTCGTGCTCGCGGCCATCAACTCTGTGGTCGCTCCAGCCAAGCAAGCAGCGGTGCCGACGTTGGTGGCGCCCGGTCAGGTGGGTAAGGCGAACTCGATGGTCACCGCGACGATGACCGCGTGCGGCGCTTTGGGCTTCGGACTCGCCGGCGCAACCCTGGCGCTCGCACAACAGTTCACCATCCCGCATCCGACAACGGTGCTTTTCATCACTGACGCGGTGACCTTCGCTGTTGCCGCCCTCCTCGTGGCGAGAATCCCATACCTCGGAGGCGGGACGACGACCACGCGAGTGACTGGCGCCTGGCGGCGGACGTGGGCGCTCGACGCGGTCCGTTCGCACCTGACCGTGGGGGCAACCGCCGCTTTCTTGCTTGCAATGAGCTTTCCGGCTCTTCTCGCGCTCGCCTATCGCATCGAGCCGCAGGCAGGAGGTCCCACCTACTCAGTTCTCGAGCTGGTTCTGTCGGCCGGCCTGTTTATCGGATCCCTGGTGGTGGGTCGCTCCCAGGCCATCGGATCGATGCGAACCGCCGGTGTCGGTTTGCTTGTGACCGGCCTGTTTTCGCTCGCGATGACTCTCACCAATGAGGTCTATTTCGTCGCCGCTGCTCTTTTCATCGCCTCCTTGGGCAACGCGATCTACTGGGTAGCCAATCAAACAGCCCTGGTCGAGGCTGCCGATGCGTCGAACCGGGGCAGCGTGATGGCGACCCGTTTCGGCCTCGTGCAGACAGCGAGCATCGCCGGCGCGGCAGTCGGCGGTTTCGTCACCCAGGCGTATGGGCCGCAGAACGGGCCTCTTGTCGCTTATGGCGTGCTCGCGATAGGCCTGATCCTCCTCGGCATGTTCGCGCTGGCCGCCGGCCGGCAAACCATCAACCCGTTGCATGGCCTGCCGTACGAGGAGGCCATGCTGAGGCCGGCTGAAGCGGGATCGCCGGCCGAGTAAACCGGCCGAATTGGGCCCTGGGGCTAACCGGGACGCCCCCTGAGATGCCTCATTCATACTGCTGCGTACCTTGCGCAACCCTCGCCCGGCGGGCTCCCCGCACGAGCCGGAATCCACCGAGCCGGCGCCTCTGCCGACGGCCGTCGCTGTCGCCTGGTCGCTCGATCCCCGCCGCCGCCGCCTGTACCTCCAGCTCGCGTTCGGGCTCGGTTCGGCCCTGGTCGCTGTCCTCGTCCTCTACCTCATCCGCGACGTGCTTGGCGCCTTCGTGCTGGGCGCGGCGATCGCCTTCCTGATCCAGCCCGCCATCCACCGGCTTACCGAGCTCGGCCTGCCCCGAATCCTGGCCATCGGGCTGATCTTCGTGGTGATCCTGCTGGCGCTTGCCGGCATCGTGCTTCTGGTCCTGCCGCTCTTCATCGGCGAGGTCGGCCAGCTCCAGTCGCAGGCGCCGAGCCTGGCCAACGAGGCCCAGCGCCGAATCACCGAGCTGCAGGGCTCGCCCGTCAGCATCTTCGGCTTCAACGTCAACCTCTCCAGCTCGGTCGAGACGGTGAGCTCGCACCTGCGCGACTACCTGCTCGGCCAGTTCGGCAACGCCGTTAGCATCGGCCTCACCGCGCTGACGACGTTGCTCCAGATCCTCTTGATGTTCGTGGTCGCGTTCCTGCTCGCTTTGGACGCGCATTCGGTGCGGCGCGTGCTTCGCCGCCTGGTGCCCAACGACTACCGCAGCGACTTCGATCAGATCTGGCGCCGCGTGCGGCGAATGCTTTACGGGTACGTGAGGGGCCAGATCATCGTCGCCGGCATGATCGGCATCCTCAGCGGCATCGGCTGCGCCGCGCTCGGCCTGCCCGACGCTGTCGCGCTCGGCCTGATCGCCGGCATCACCGCGATCATTCCCTACCTCGGACCATTTATCGGCGCGCTGCCCGCAGTGCTGGTGGGCCTTGCTTCAGGCGGCCCTTTCAAGGCGCTGCTCGTGGTCGGCCTCTACTTCCTGATCTCGAACGTGATACTCAACTTCGTATACCCCAAGGTGATGGGCGACGCGGTGCGGCTACCACCCCTTCTCGTCATCGTCGCGTTGATCGCGGGTTTCAGCTGGGCCGGAATCCTCGGCATGTTCGTCGCAGTGCCGCTGGCGGCGACATTGAGGATCGTGTTCGACCACATCTATCCGCGCCTGTATGAGCAGAAGCCGGCGTGAAGATCGCCGTCTTCTCGGACATTCACGCCAACTGGCAGAGCCTCGAAGCCGTCATGGAGGACTGCCCGCCCGTGGACGAGACGCTCTGCCTCGGTGACGTCGTCGGTTACGGCGGTGATCCGAAACGTTGTGTCGACGAGGTCATGGACAACGGGTGGCTCACGCTGGTCGGCAACCACGATCGCGCTTGCACGGACCCGGAGATCCTCGAATGGTTCAACGACGACGCGGCCACCGTGGTGCGCTGGACGGTCGACGTGATCGGACCGGAACGTCTCGAGTGGCTGCGGGATCTACCCGACAGCCACACCAAAGAGAACGTCCTGCTGGTCCACGCCAGCCCGCGCGATCACATCTACGAATACGTCCTCGACAGCGCGGTCGCGCATGCAAACCTCGAGCTGCTGCGCGGCAAGCTGTGCCTTCACGGCCACACGCACGTGCCGGGCATATTCGGCTTCTCGGACGGCCAGGTCACCCACGATTACCGAGTGGACACTTTCCGACTCGCCGGCCCCGCGCTTGTGAATCCCGGCAGCATCGGCCAGCCGCGTGATGGCATACCGATGGCTAGCTACGGCATCTGGGATGTCGACGAGGGAACCTTCGAGTTCAGGCGCGTCCGCTATGACATCGGAGGTGCACAGCAGGCGATACGTGAAGCGCAGCTGCCGGAACGCTTTGCGGCTCGCCTAGAAACAGGTCGATGAAGCGCTGGGCGGCCCGCCGCTGGCGGCGCCTCGCGTTCGCCGGAGCCGCCGGTGCCGGAATCGGTTGTTTTCTCGCATGGGCGGCCAACTGGTTCGTGTTCATCAGCGGCAACCTGCAGGGTCCTGACTTCTTCTCGTTCTACGCAGCCGCCGAGATCTTCGTCAAGCAGGGCCCGTCGAGCGTGTACGACATCCTCACGCAGAAGCAGTACGAGATCGCGATCACGCAACGTCCGGCGGATTCGTTCATCGTGCTGCCTTACTTTCATCCGCCGTTCTACACGCTGCTCATCGCGCCGCTCGCATTCCTGAGCTATCGCGCCGCCTATTACGCGATGACCGTGTTCAACGTCGCGCTGCTCATCGCGCTCGCGGTGATCCTGGTGCGGGGCAGCCTGCGAGTGCATGGGCGCGCGGTGATCGTCGCCGTGTCGCTCATCGCCGGTTTCCTCCCGGTATTCGTGACGATCCTCCAGGGCCAATCCGACCTCGTGGTGCTCGTGCCGCTCGCCGGCGCGTACATGGCGTGGTCGCGCGGACGTGCCGGGTGGGCCGGCGTGCTCAGCGCGCTCGCTTTTTCCAAGCCGCAGCTGCTGCTTCTCATCCCGATTCTGTTCATCACCCGGCGTTCATGGCGTGCCATGGCCGGATTCGCGGGGACTGTGCTGGCGCTGGCACTCGTGTCCATCGCAGGCTTCGGTTTGAACCCGGTGCTCGAATACGTGAGCTCGGTCGGCTCGTGGGCGATCGGCGGGCAGCTGCCGACTCAAGGCCAGGCCGTCTACACGGACACAGCCGTCTACTCGCTGCGCCACATCCTCGAGATCCTGCCCGGAGGCGGAAAGGTGATCGCCTTCGCGATCCTGGTCGGGCTCCTGGCGCTGGTGGCGGTCTCCTTGAGCTGGCGGCCGGACAAGCCGCGCCTGGACTTCGCACTGGCGGTGGCCGCCTCGTTGGTGCTCAGCCCGCACCAGAACGTGCACGACCTGGCGCTGCTCGTGATTCCCGGATTCGCGCTGGCCGACCTGGCGCTGAGCGGCCGCCTGAGGTGGCCAGGCATGGCGGGGCTGGTGCTCGGGCTGGCCTACGCCGCCATCAACCTGAGTCTTGCCACCAGCCTCTGGGCTGCAGCCGGCGGCGCTCTCGCGATCGCCGCGTTCTTGACCCTGGAGCGGATGGCGGTCCGCCCTGACCCCGTGGCGCTGACCGAGCAGCGCTGGCAGGGGCCGCGACCTCATCGCGTGATCGTGCTGCCCGCCTACCGCGCGGCCAAGACGCTGGCCGAGGTGGTCGGCGACATACCGAAGGGCCATGCCGACCGGATCCTCCTGGTCGATGACGCCAGCGCCGATGCGACGGTCAGCGTGGCGACTGCGCTGAACCTGGACGTCATTCGCCACACGCGAAACCTGGGATACGGGGGCAACCAGAAGACCTGCTACAGGCGCGCGCTGCAGATGGGCGCGGACGTGGTCGTGATGCTGCACCCTGACGGCCAGTACGACCCCGCGATCATCCCGAACCTGTGTCGAGTCATCGAGGACGGCGAGGCCGACATCGTCCTCGGCTCGCGCTGGCTGGGCCTCGACCCGGCCAAGGCCGGCATGCCGTGGTGGAAGCGGCTCGGCAACCGGTTCCTGACCGCGACCGAGAACCGCATCCTGGGCCTGAGGCTTTCCGAGTACCACACCGGCTACCGCGCTTACTCGCGGCGGTTCCTGGAGACGATTCCCTTTCTCGAGAACAGCGACGACTTCGTGTTCGACACACAGGTGCTCATCCAGGCGTCAACGTTTGGTTTCAAGATCGGCGAGGTGCCCGCCATCGGCAGGTACCACGAGGACGCGAGCTCGGTCAGCTTCAAGACGTCGACGGTGTACGGGCTAAAGACGCTGGCGGCGCTGCTGACTTATGTCGCGCACCGCTCCGGCTTTCCTAGCCGGTGGCTCACGCCGCGATCAAATGCCGACGAACAGCCGCTTGCGATAAGCCAGGTAGCCCACCACAGCCACGTTCAATAGCAGCGCGCCGACGCGGAACAGCGTCACCTTGTGCACGACCTCGTAGGCCTCGAACGGTATGAGCACTCCCGTCGCGATGACGGTCAGGTATTCGGCCCATCGCCGGCGCATCGCGAGGCCGATGCCCTCGGTGCCTTCGAGC
>Ga0209057_1000445_pt1 | contig 37413 bp, 37 predicted proteins | sample GraSoiAngelo_146_FD_185903 | JGI IMG/M metagenome (GOLD analysis project Ga0209057, IMG submission 185903) | Grasslands soil microbial communities from the Angelo Coastal Reserve, California, USA - 14_1009_05_30cm (SPAdes) (version 2) | ecosystem: Environmental > Terrestrial > Soil > Grasslands ...
AGGCCAGCAAGACCACCGTCACGGCGCACTGGGGCGGGATCATCAAGATCAACGACAACCTGTCGATCGGCGGCCGCTACTTGATGCACGCGAAGTTCGACTACTCCGGTACGGGGACGTTCACGCAAGTGCCGACGGGCCTCGTCGTACCGGCGGACATTATCCTCCCAAGTGCTCCTCCGGACACCATTCACGCGGGGACGCCGGTCGATGCCCTGTTGCAGGGTTTGGGGATCTTCCAGAACACGCTGACCACACAGACCGTCACAACCACGATCACAAACCCCGAGCAGCTGGTGTTCGGAATCGCTTACAAGGCGGGGAGCCAGTGGACGCTGTTCGGTGACTATCAGTTCACGCGCTGGGGCAAGCGGTTCTCCGTGGTGAAGATCAATTTCGCCAACCCACTCCTCAACCGCGTGTTGTACGAGAGCTACCGCAACACCAACGGCTTCCGCGTGGCGGCCGAATGGGTGAAGAACGCGAAGTGGACGTTGCGGGGTGGATATCTGTACCATCAGGGGGCCGCGCCTCCCGAGACGGTGACGCCGCTCCTGCCCGAGGGCAACCGCAACGAGTTCACGGGCGGGTTCACGGTGGCGCTCGCGCCGCACTTCACGGCCGACGTGGCGCTGCAATACATCAAGCAGAACGATCGCCGCGGCCGCACGCGCGAGCCGATCTTCAATCAAGTACCGACCACCGGGCTGAACACCGGCGTGTACAACTTTCACGCGGAGCTGTTCGGGCTCTCGCTCAGCTACGCGTTCTAGAGGAGCCGACGATGATGCACCGCCGTACGTTGCTCGCCGCCGGCCTGAGCCTCGCGCTGGCCGCGGCGTGTCACCAGGACGAGCTGTTCACGCCTCTCGTGCCCGCCTACACTGGGGGCGCGCTCTTCCAACGCTACGTGTCGATGGGGAATAGCATCGCGATGGGGATTCAGTCCGGGGGCATCGACGACTCGTCTCAGCGGGTCGCGTACCCCGTGCTCGTGGCCGCGGTCATGGGCGGCAACCCCTTCTACTACCCGAGCCTCGCCGAGCCGGGATGCCCGCCGCGCTACATCAACGTGTTCACGGGGGCACGGGTCGGCGGGGGAACGAGCACGACGTGTGCGTTCCGCACTAATCCCCTCCCGCCATACGTGAGCAACGTCGCGGTGACCGACGCCCATGTGCTCGACCTGCTCCAGAACGGGCCGGGCGCCGGGACGCACTCGAACGGGTTGACGCAGATCGTGCTGGGCGGGCGCACGCAGCTGCAGGCGATGCGCGCCGCGCACCCGACCTTCGTCACGCTGTGGATCGGCGACAACGACGTGCTGGGCGCGGTGCTTACCGTGAACTCGGGCGATAGCACGCTGATCACCCCGACCGCGTCGTTCCAGAGCGACTACCGCAAGGTGATGGATTCGATCAAGGCCGCGGGCGCCAAGGGGCTACTGATCGGCGTCCAGAACGTGACCGCGATCCCCTACCTATCATCGGGGCAGACGTATTTCGCGATCAAGAACACGCCGCCGCCCGCCTTCCCGACGAACTTCGCGGTGGGGCCGAACTGCGCGCCGCGGGCGCTGGGCGGTCAAGGGGATTCAGTGCTCGTCCCCTTTCCGTTCGGGCTCGCGCTCATCGGGCAGGCCCAGGCGAACCCCAGCACGACCGTCACCCTGGCGTGCACGGAGGTACAGACGGTCCAGCCCGCCGAGTTCGCTAAGCTGGCGGCTACGGTGACGGCGTACAACGCGTACATCCTGGCCCAAGCGAAGGCCGACAGCGCCGACTTCGGCTTCTGGGATGTCAATCCGACGCTCGATTCGGTCCGGGCGGTGCCCGGCCAGGTCGCGCCGTTCCCGAACACGAGCGTCGCCTGCACGGGCTCGCCCTTCGGGTTGGCGTTCTCGTGCGACGGGGTGCACCCCAGCACCGCGGCGCACCGCCTCATCGCGAAGAAGGTCGTGCAGACGATCAACGCGTGGTTCGGAACGGCGATACCAGCCATTACGCCCTGACGCGAACCCGACCCACTCTCGTCGCCTTGTCGTTGTTCACGATCCCCGCGCTCGCGCGCGGGGTCAGTCTCGCTGCCCAGTCCGTGGAGCGGGCGGATGTAGCGGGGCGCGGCAGGCTGCGGGTGACGTTCGACCCCCGGATCGTCGGATGGGACGCGCAGTTCGTGAACGGCGCGCGCCTGCCGTTGGGTCTGCCACTCACCGGCGATACGGTCGGGGCGGCGTCGATTCCCGTCGTCGCCCGGCTCGAGCAGGACGTGCGCGTCGCGTCGGGCGTTCCGGGCTTCGTCGCGAACCTCGGCCAAAGCCTGCTGAGCGTCCGCCAGGAGCGGCGCACCACTCCCATCACGGCCGAGCTGGGACTCAGCGACCGGCTGTCGCTGAGCGTGTCGGTGCCGATCGTGCGCGTGGCGACGCGCGTGCAGCTGCACGTCTCCAGCAAGGGCGCGACCCTCGGACTCAACCCCCTGCTTGCGGGCGTGGCGAACTCGGGGGCCCAGTACGGCGCCTTCTTCACGCAGTTCGACACGACCCTGGCGCGACTCGACGCCAACATTGCCGGCGGCGGGTACGGCTGCCCGCCCTCCCGCCAGTGCGCGGCGCAAGCGTTCCTGGATTCGGCCCGCACCGTGCGCGCCGCGCTGTACGAGGTGGTGCACGGCGTCGGGCAGACGGGCGCGCCGTTCGTGCCGCTCGACAGCTCGGACGGCGGGCGGGGCATCGCCCAGGTAGTCTCGTACCTGCAGACACGGGATTCGGCGGCCTTCAACGTTGTCGGCTTCCGGGATGCGTTCCTGCTGGCGCACGACACGCTGAGCGCGGATCTCGTCGCGGGCGCGATCGTCGACAGTGCGAACGGATTCGGCTACCGGGGCCTCCCGTACCGCCGCAGCTTCCGACTCGGGCTGGGGAACATCGAGGTCGCGGCGAAGTATCGGCTGGCGGCGGGTGCCCACTACGCGGCGGCACTCGTCGCGCTGCTGCGACTGCCGACCGCGCAGCGTGACTCGGACGACGATTGGCTGCGCCAGTCGCTGGGAGACCATCAGACCGACGTCGAGGGGCGCCTCATTCAGGAGCTGTTCGTGGGGAGCCGGTTGTGGATGAACGTCGCCGTGCGCGGCGGCATCCGGCGCCCCGGAACGCGCGTGCGCCGGGTCGCACCGTTCGGGGCGATCCTCGTGCCCTTCGCCGCCACCGCCGCGCTCGCGTGGGACCCCGGAGACTACGCGGGCGTGGATGTCGCGCCGCTCTATCGGCTCACCCCGCGGTTCGCGGCGGGCCTGACCGCGAGCTATTGGATCAAGCAGCAGGACCGGTATACGTTCCGCGCCGCGCAGGACTCGCTCGACCTCGCTGCACGCTTGGGCGCCCCGACGTCCGCCGCCCTGCTCGACGTGGGCACGGCAGAGCGGCGGCTCCGGTTCGGGGTGGCGGTGACCTACGTCGGTCCGACCATGGAGGGCGGGTTTTCGATCGAGCAGACCGTCAGCGGCGGGACCGTCGGGGTGACGCCGGCGGCGCCGGTGTACCGGATCGTGTTGCGGACGTCGCGGAAGCTTTTCTGAGCAGCTCTTCGGCGTGGCGCAGCGCGGTGCCCATGTCGGCATCGCCCAGCATGCGGGCGAGCTCGCGGGTGCGGGCCGCGCCGGTCACGAGCTGCACGTCGCTCGTGGCGAGGCCGCGCGTCGCGCCCTTCGCCACGACCAGGTGGTGATCCGCACAGACCGCGATTTGGGGAAGATGGGTGATCACGAGCACCTGCCGCGAGCCCGCCGAGCCGCGGGCCACGCCCGCCAGAGCTTCGCCCACGCGTCCCCCGACTAGGCCGCCGATCCCCTGATCCACTTCGTCGAACACGAGCGTCGGCACCGCGTCGTGCTCCGCCAGAACGACCTTGAGCGCCAGCATCAGGCGCGACAGTTCGCCGCCCGACGCGACCTTGGCGAGCGGCCGGGCCTCCATCCCGACGTTCAGCTGAATCTCGAAGACTACTCCCTCCGCCCCGCTCCCCTGAGGAGCGGGGAGCGCCACCAGATGGGCCGCGAACCGTCCGCCCGGCATACCGAGCGCCGGTAACAGCTCGTTCACGGCGTGACCGAGGCGCTCGGCTCCCCGCCGCCGCTTCCCGCTCAGCGCCGTGCAGGCGCGCGCGAACTCGGCCGCCGCCGCCGCACGCTGCTCGGCGATCTGCCGGAGGTCCAGGTCGGCGGTATCGAGCAGGTCGAGCTCGCGCGCCGTGCGGTCGCGCGTCGCCAGCACGTCGGGGAGGGTCGGCCCGTACTTTTGCGTCAGACGGAACAGCACATCCCGGCGCTGTTCGACGTCCTCGAGCCGGCGGGGGTCGGCCTCGATCCCGGCCGCATAGTCTCGCGCCGTCTGCGCCAGCTCGCCCACGTTCGCGAACGCGCCATCGAGCAGCTGCCGCCACTGACCGGCGGCGGGATCGAGCCGCTCGAGCCCCGCGACGAGCTTCGCGGCGCGGGCGAGCCCGGCGGTGTCGAGCGCCTCCTCGAGCTCGCGGGCGAGCCGGACCAGCTCTTCCGCGTGGGCGAGCCGCTTCGCCTCCGTTTCGAGGGTCTCCTGCTCGCCGACGCGCGGTTGGGCCCGCTCGATCTCCTGGATCACGTGACGCAGGTAGTCGGCCTTACGCTGGACCTCCTCGCGGCGCGCCTTGAGCTCCGCGTCACGGCGCTCGAGCTCACGCAGCCGCTCGTGCGCATCCCGCACCGCCGTACGCTCCACGGCCGCGTCGCCGTAGGCGTCGAGGATGTCGCGTTGCGCGTCTGGTCTGAGCAGCGATTGCGTCTCGTGCTGGCCGTGGAGATCCACCAGCAGCGCGCCCAGCTGGGCGAGCACGCTCACCGTGGCTGGGCTGCCGTTCACCCAGGCCCGAGAACGGCCTTCCGCGCTGATCTCGCGCTTCAAGACGAGGCGCCCGTCCTCCGGCTCCACGCCAAGGTCGGTCAAGGGCGGTACCCCTTCAAACGCTGCCTCGATCACGGCCTTGTGCGCCCCCGGGCGTACGACGTCAGACGACGCGCGCTCGCCGAGCAGCAGGGCGAGGGCGTCCACCAGCATCGACTTCCCCGCCCCGGTCTCGCCGGTGAGGACGTTGAGACCGGGGGAGAGGGGGAGCGTGACGTCGGCGATGACGGCGAGATCGCGGACGCGCAGCTCCGTCAGCACTACTGGCGCTCGCGGTCGGAGAGGTCGCCCCAGTGCAGCTTCTTGCGCATGCGGGCGAAGAAGCCTTCGGGGCCGAGGCGGACGAGCAGGACCGGGCGGTCGGCGCGCTGCACCACCAGGCGATCTCCCGGCTCCATGGTGGTGCCGACCTGACCGTCGAATGAGACGAGCACGTCTTCGGTCCACGGCGGGATCGGCTCGACGGTGACGTTGACGTGCGCGGGAACGACGAGAGGCCGCACCGCCAGCGTGTGGGGGCAGATGGCGGCGACGACGATGGCGTCCACGCCCGGAACCACGATCGGGCCGCCGGCCGAGAGGGAGTACGCGGTCGAGCCCGTGGGCGTGGAGACCACGATCCCGTCCGCGGAATATTGGCCCACCTCTTCGCCGTCCACCGACACGCGCAGCCGGATGACGCGCGCCACGCCGCCCTTGTGTACCACGACGTCGTTGAGCACCACCGGCTCGGTGCGGCGGGTGCCGCCGCGCGCGACGATCGTCGGCTCGAGCGCGAGACGGTTCTCGGTGGCGAACGCCCCGCGCACCAGGGCGTCGAGCGCCCAGTCGAGGGTCTGCGAGGTCGCGGTGGTGAGAAACCCGACCCGGCCGAGGTTGACGCCGAGGATGGGGGTGTTGCCGCCGTTCAAGGTGCGGGCGCCGCGCAGCAGCGTGCCGTCGCCGCCGAGCGTGACCAGGCAATCGAGCCGGGGCGAGCGCGCCAGCAACGGCGGGGGCGGCTCCGGCCAGAGGGGCGCGATGCTCTCTTCGGTGAACAGCGTGAAACCGAGGCGCGGCGCGACCTGCGCCAGATGCGCCAGCAGGTCTTTGAGGTCGCGGTAGCTCGGGTTGCCGACGACCCCGACGTTCATGAGTGCGTGAGCGACTCCTCGGCGGCGAGGGCGCGGACGCGAGCGGCGATGCCGGGCCCGGTCAGGCCCACCTCCTCGAGCTGCTGCGCGCGGGGGGCATGCTCGAAGGTGCGGTCCGGCACGCCGAGCGCCACGACGCGCACCTCGGGCGCGCTCGCCTGCACGATGCCGGTGAGCGAGGCCCCGAAGCCGTTGACCACGGTGCCGTCTTCGATCGTGACGAGCAACCGATGCTCGCGCGTCAGCGCCTCCAGCGTGGCCCGGTCGATCGGCTTCAGAAACCGGCAGTTCACTACCGTGAGGTCCCAGCCTTCGCCCGCCAGCGCCGCGGCCGCGTCCAGGGCCGGCCGGCACATCACCCCGACTGCGAGCAGGGCGCAGTCCCGGCCGCGGCGCAGGATCTCCCAGCTGCCATACGGAACCGGCGCGACCTCTGCGGCGGGGGGCGCCTCGGCCGGCGCCTTGTCGCGCGGATAGCGCAGCGAGAACGGCCCGTCGCCGCGCTCGAGCGCGCAGCGCAGCAGCCCGATCAGCTCCGCGCCGTCCTTGGGGGCGGTGACGGTCAAGTTCGGCACGGCGAGCAGGTAGGCGATGTCGTACAGACCCATGTGCGTCTGGCCGTCCTCACCCACCATCCCCGCGCGGTCCAGGCAGAAGATCACGGGGAGCTGCTGGATCGCGACGTCGTGAATGATGCTGTCATAGGCGCGCTGCAGGAACGTGGAGTAGATCGCCACCACGGGCCGAATGCCCTGGGTGGCGAGGCCCGCCGCGAAGGTGGTGGCGTGCGCCTCGGCGATGCCGACGTCGAAGAAGCGCTCGGGCCACTTCTTCTGGAAGATGTTGGTGCCGGTCCCGGACGGCATCGCGGCGGTGATCGCCACGAGGCCCGGGTACTCCGCGGCGAGCTGAGTGATCGCCTCGCCGAACACCTTGGTCCACTGGGGCGGGCCCGGGTTCACCGGCTTGAGCTTGCCGGTGACGGGGTCGTACGGCGCGCGCGCGTGGTACTTCTCGAGATCGGGCTCGGGGAGGGGGAACCCCTTGCCCTTCTCGGTGATGACGTGCACGACGCGTGGGCCCCGCAGCGTCTTCACGATCTCGAAGGTCTGCACCATCTGCGCGATGTTGTGCCCGTCGATCGGCCCGAAGTACCGAAAGCCGAGCTCCTCGAACAGCATCCCCGGAGACCAGAGGTTCTTGATGCTCTCCTCCGCCGTCTTGGCGAAGTCCACCAGCTTCTGGCCGCCGACGACGTGCGACGCCCGCTCGATCATCGCTTTCACGACCTCGCGGATCCGGACCGTGATGGGACTCGCGATGATGGAGCCGAGGTAGCGGTTGATGGCGCCCACGTTCGGAGCGATCGACATGCCGTTGTCGTTCAGGACCATGATGATATCGCGGCCCGAATGACCCGCGTTGTTCATGGCCTCGTAGGGGAGCCCGCACGTCAGCGCACCGTCGCCAACCACGCCCACGACCTTGTACTGGTCGCCCTTCAAGTCCCGCGCCGCCGCGATCCCGAACGCCGCCGAAAGCCCGGTGCCGGCGTGGCCGGCGCCGAAGTGATCGTGCTCGCTCTCGGAGCGACGCAGGAATCCCGAGAGGCCGCCCGGCTGGCGCAGCGTGGGGAGGCGCTCGTTGCGCCCGGTGAGGATCTTCCAGGGGTACGCCTGGTGCCCGACGTCCCACACGATCTTGTCCCGCGGGGAATCGAAGCTGTAGCACAGCGCCACCGTGAGCTCGACGACGCCGAGTCCGGCGCCGATGTGGCCGCCGGTCTGCGACACGACGTCGATCAGGCGGCGGCGGACTTCGTCGGCGAGCGGCTGGAGCTGGGCGCGGTCTAGGCGCCTGACGTCTTCGGGACCCCGAATGGACTCGAGGAGCGCCATCGACCCTCGTCCTAACGCGGAAGTCGGAACGCGGAACGCGGAACAGACGTGGGAGGTCGTTCGCCACGTCGGACTCGCCCTGATGTTCCGCGTTCCGACTTCCGCGTTCCGCGTTCGTTTGAGTTCATTCAATTGGGCCTGGTTACAATGTAGTGCGCCAGCTCCACCAAAGTAGGAGAAATTAACCCCGCCTGGCGTAGCCGGTCTACGGCCCGGGCCGCCAGGCGCTCCGCCTCCGCCCGGGCGGCGCCCACGCCCAGCAGGGTCACGAAGGTGGACTTGGCGAGCAGGGCGTCCTTCCCGGCGGTCTTGCCGAGCTGGGCAGAGGTGGCGGTGGCATCGAGCACGTCGTCGTAGATCTGGAACGCGAGGCCCACGTCCGCGCCGTAGCCCCGCAGCGCTTCGCTGCACGCCGGGGTCGCGCCCGCGGCGAGCCCACCGATGACACAGGCGGCGGCGATGAGCGCGCCGGTCTTGCGCCCGTGCACGTCCGCGAGCTCCGGCATCGGGAGGCGCCGTCCCTCGGCCTCGAGATCGAGCGCCTGGCCGCCGATCATGCCCCCGGCTCCGGCGGCGCGGTACAGCTCGAGGGCGATGGCGCGCCGCCGGTCGGGGTCGAGGCCGAGCGTATCGAGCCCCGCCGCGAGCACACGGGCGGCGAGCGCCACCATGTGGTAGCCCGCCCGCGTGGCCGTGGCCACATCGAACGCCCGATGAGTGGTGGGTCGCCCCCGGCGCAGATCGTCGTTGTCCATGCAGGGCAGGTCATCGTGCACCAGGGAGTAGGCGTGCACCACCTCGACCGAGGCCGCGATCGCTTCCACCCCGGCTGCGGTACCGCCCACGGCTTCGTAGGCGGCGAACACCAGCGTCGGGCGAAGCCGCTTCCCGGTGGAGAGCAGGCTGTAGCGCACCGCGGCAGGCACGGGAGGCGGCCACAGCGCGTCGGCGCGGGTGCCCCACCGCTCGAGCACCGCGTCCACACGGGCACGTGCGTCGGACAGATACAGCTCGACCGCGCGGCTAGCCGTCGAAGTCCTCGACCCGAAGCTTGCCGGCGTGCTCGCTCAGCACCTGCTTGACCTTCGCCTCCGCCACGGTGAGGCGCTCCCGCGCCTGGCGCAGCCGCTCCACGCCCTCTTCGAACAGCTTGAGCGCCTGGTCCAAATCCAGGTCTTCCGCCTCGAGTCGCCGCACGATCTCCTCGAGCCGCTCGAGCTGCCGCGCGAAGCTGGCCTGCTCGGAGGTCACGACGCCTCTCCCGTCGCGCGGGCCGCGACCTCGCCGTCGCTGACGCGCAGCCGGAACGCGCTGCCCGGGGGAAACTGGGCGACGCGCTTGAGCACACGCCCCTCGGCATCCCGCGCCAGCGCATAGCCGCGCGCGAGGATCCGGAGCGGCGACAGGGCATCGAGCCGCCCGCTGACGGCTGACAGCCGATGGCGCTGTCGTTCCAACCGCAGGGTGACCGCGCTCCCCAGGCGATCGAGCGTGCGGTCGAGCCGTTGTGTCACGCGCTCCGACCGGCGGCCCAGGCCGCGGGCGAGGCGCGCGCTCAGCTGGCCCAGGTCGGCCGCGACGTCGCGCCGGTCCGGCGTGGCCGCTTCGGCCGCGGCCGACGGCGTGGGCGCCCGGTGGTCGGCCACGAGGTCGCACAGGGTGCTGTCGGTCTCGTGTCCCACGGCGGAGATAACCGGCACCGGGACGGCCGCGACGGCGCGCGCGACGCGCTCGGAATTGAAGCTCCACAGGTCCTCGCGCGAGCCGCCGCCCCGGCCGACGATCGCCACGTCGAGGCGGTCGATCCGACCGAGCAGGGCGAGCGCGCGGCAGATCGCGTCTTCCGCGCCGTCCCCCTGCACCTTGGTGGGGATGACGAACAGCTCGAGCGAGGGCCAGCGGCGGCGCGTCACGGCGATGATGTCGCGCACCGCCGCGCCGTCTTTGCTCGTCACGATCGCCAGGCGCGCCGGGTACAGCGGCAGCGGGCGCTTGCGCGCCGGATCGAGCAGGCCGTCTTTCTGGAGCGCGGCTTTCGCCTTCTCGAAGGCGAGCTGCCACAGCCCGCCCCGCTCGGTCGAGAGCAGCTCGATCACGGTGAGGCGAAACTCGCCCTTTTCTTCCCACACCGTCGGCCGGCCGAACACGAAGACCTGCATTCCGTCGGTGGGCGGCCCGGGAAGGCGGCGGTTGTCCTTCTGGAACATGACACAGCGCAGCTGCGCCGTGCGGTCGCGCAGCGCGAAATACCAGTGACCGCTCTGCCAGGCCTTGAACCCGCTCACCTCGCCGCGCACCCAGAGGGGCCCGAGGCCGGCCTCGAGCACGGCGCGCGCCTGCCGGGTCACCTCGCCCACGGTCCAGGCCCCGTCGGGGGAGGCGGCGCCGAACAAGTCTAGGCTGTGCGACATTGCCGGGCCGCCTGGACGGTGTTGCAGAGCAGCATGGTGATGGTCATCGGGCCGACGCCCCCGGGCACCGGCGTGATCGCGCCGGCGACTTGTTGCGCTTCCGCGAATTTCACGTCGCCCACCAGGCGGTACCCCGTTTTCGTGGTCGGATCCTGCACGCGGTTCGTCCCGACGTCGATCACCGCCGCGCCGGGTTTGATCATATCGCCGGTCACGAACTCGGGCTTCCCCATGGCGACGATCAGGATGTCGGCCTGCCGCGTCACGGACTTGATGTCCCGGGTGCGCGAGTGGCACACGGTCACCGTGGCGTTGCCCCCGGGGCCATCCTGCAGCAACAGGGCCGCCATCGGCCTGCCGACGACGGTGGAGCGACCCACGATCACCGCGTGCCGGCCGGTGGTATCGATGTCGCTGCGCACCAGCAGCTGCTGCACGCCGTACGGCGTCGCGGGGCGGAACCCCGTCGGGTCGCCCACGAACACCTTGCCGACGTTTTCCGGGTGAAATCCGTCCACGTCCTTGCAGGGCGCCACGCGCTGGAGCACCCGCTGCGTATGGATCTGCGTGGGGAGCGGCAACTGCACCAGGATGCCGTGGATCTTGGGGTCGGCGTTGAGGCGGTCGACCAGTGCCAGCAGCTCGGTCTCGGACGTGTCGCGCGGCAGCCGGATGGTCTCGTGATACAGGCCGGCGTCTTCGCACGCCTTGCCCTTCATGCGCACGTAGGTTGCGGAGGCGGGGTTATCGCCCACCAGGACCGCGGCCAGCCCCGGGGTGATGCCGCGCTCGCGGAGGGCGCGGATTTCGGCTTGCAGCTCGGCGCGCAGCCGGTCGCCGATGGCTGTGCCGTCGATCAGTCTAGCGGGCAAAGCCCACCGCGCGCGTTTCGCGAATCACCACGACCTTGATCTGACCGGGATACTGCAGCTCGCGCTCGATCCGGCGGGCGATTTGATCCGACAGCTCACTGGCCTTTCCGTCGTCGACGGCGGTCGGGGTCACGACCACGCGTACCTCCCGACCGGCCTGAATGGCGTACACCTTCTCCACGCCGGGGAACTCGCCCGCGAGCTGCTCCAGCTGGGTGAGGCGCTTCACATAGGTTTCGAACGCCTCGCGGCGCGCGCCGGGCCGCGCCCCCGAGACGGCGTCGGCCGCCTGCACGATCACGCTCACCGGAGACTCGTGCTCGACGTCGTCGTGGTGGGCCGCGATGCAATTGATGACGACGGCGTGCTCACTGTACTTCGTCGCCACCTCGACGCCCAGCTGGACGTGCGTGCCGTCGTGCTCGTGCGTGAGCACCTTGCCGATGTCGTGCAGCAGGGCGCCGCGCTTGGCGAGCTGGACGTCGAGCTTCAGCTCGGCCGCCATGATGCCGGCGAGCCAGGCGACTTCCTTCGAGTGCTCCAGGATGTTCTGCCCGTACGAGGTGCGGTAGCGCATCCGCCCCACCAGCTTCACGAGCTCGGGGTGCATGCCCTTGATGCCCGTCTCATACACCGCCTGCTCGCCCGCCTCGACGATGCCGGCCTCGATCTCGGCCCGGCACTTCGCGATGATCTCTTCGATCCGCCCCGGGTGAATGCGCCCGTCGGCGATGAGACGCTCGAGCGCGAGCCGACCCACCTCGCGCCGCACGGGGTCGAAGCACGAGACCACGACCGTGTCGGGCGTATCGTCGATGATCACGTCCACGCCGGTAGCGGCCTCGAAGGCGCGGATGTTGCGACCTTCGCGGCCGATGATGCGTCCCTTCATCTCGTCGGAAGGGAGGGCGACGGCGGACACGGTGCTCTCGGCGGTGTGCTCGGCCGCGATGCGTTGGATCGCGACGGCGAGGATCTTCTTCGCCTCGCGGTCGGCGCCCTTTTTCGCCTGCTCCTTCAACTCGCGGCCCAGCGCGGCGGCTTCGCTGCGGGCCTCGTCCTCGAGGCCGCGCAGCAACTCCTGCTTCGCCTCCTGCGCGGTGAGGCCGGCGACCTGCTCGAGCCGGGTCCGCGCCTCGGCTTCTTTGAGCCCGAGCCCGCGCTCCCGCTCCTGGCAGGCCTGCTCCCGGCGGCCCAGCTCGCGAGCCTCGGCCTCGAGGCCCGCCACCTTCTGCTCGATCTGGTCCTCGCGCCGCTCGATGTCGCGCCGCCGCCGCGCCACCTCTCCGTCCCACGCCTCGCGCGCGCGCATCAGCTCCTCTTTCGCCGCCAGGACCATCCGCTGGCGCGCGTCGTCCAGGAGGCGTGCGCTATCCGCTGCGGCGGCCCGCGCCGCGGCGTCCGTCATCCGCCGCTCCACGCGCCGCCCCGCCAAATAGAAAGCCGCTCCCGCGGCGCCGCCGCCGCCGAGGAGGGCTGCGACGATTGCCAGCCAGTCCGGCATAGGATCTATCTCCGGCAACGCTTCGCTTGGGAGGCGGAGCGTGTAGAACCGCAAACTGCGCCGTCAGCTTTCAGCCGTCAGCTATTTACCCGATGGCCGATGGCTGCTGGCTGAGTGCTTTTCGCTTCCCCGGCGGCAACAGCTTCGTCATGTCATCCGCGAGCGCCGCCAGCCGGGCGACCACTTCGCGCTCGCCCTTTTTCGTTTGAAACAGCTCGTTCGTGATATCGAGCGCCGCCAGGATCGCCGCCTTGTGTGTCTCGACGATCGGCCCCTGAGACAGGACCTTCTTCAACGCCTGGTCGACGTACGCCGCCACTTCCCGAGTATACTCGGGCGGCAGGTCGGACCGCACGGTGTATTCCTCACCGCCGATCATCACCTTGACCGCGTGCTTCTTGGTGCTCACTCAGGCACCTCCGGCGCTGCCCGCACTCGTGCCACCGCCCGTCCCACCCCCGTTCCCCCCCGTCTGGCGGGCCTGCTCCTCCAGAAAGGTGAGCCGGGACAACAGGTCATGCACGCGCGTGCGCGCCCCCTCCACGCGCTGGCGCAACGTCCTGTTCTCCTGCTCGAGATCCGCCACGCGCCCGCGCGTCTCGGCGTCGGGCTTCGTGGCCCCCCCTCCCCCCGCCCCGCCACCTCCTCCCCGGAGGCCGCTTTCTTTCAGCTCCGCTTCGGCTTTCAGGGCACGCGCGCGCCAGCTGGCGAGCTCATCCGCCACGTGGCGGAGCACCGTCTCCAGCTGATCCAGCACGCGCCCGTCAACTCTCTCTCCGTCGTACGCCAAGCTCGTCCTCCAGCGCCTGCAGCGCTCCTGCCAGCAGCTCGTCCACTTCGCGCTCTCGCAGCGTCCGGGCGGGGTCGCGGAAGGTGCAGTGCCACGCCACGCTGCGGTATCCCGCCGGCACCCCGGCGCCGCGATACTCGTCGAACACTTCGAGTCGCTCGAGCAGCGGTCCCGCCGCGCGAGCCAGCACGGCCGACACGGCCCCGGCACTCACACCCGCCGGCAGGAGCAGCGCGATGTCCCGTTCCACAGGCGGCTGTGTCGGCAGCGGGCGATAGTGCACCGCGCCGGGCAGCGTCGCATCCAATCGCACCTCGAACCCGAACAACGCCGCCGCCCAGACCGGGGCGTCGGCTTCGAGCCGGCCGGCCCAGCCCCACACCTCCCCCCGTTGCACCGCCTCCCAACCGACCACCCCACCCGTTGCCGGTTGCACGTCGCATGAGGGGGCGGCGGCCCGCACCGCTAACTCAAAGTGGTGCTTCAAGTCCCATATGTCCATATCAGGTACTTTCGCACCCTCGGACCAGTGGGGGGGGCGCCGCGCCCCGGTGAGCACGCCCGCCACGGAATCCCATTCTTCGGGTCGATCCTGCGCGGCGCGAAAGACATTGCCGATCTCGAACAGCCGCACGTCCCGATTGCGGCTCGCCCAGTTGTGCTCGACGCGGCGTACCAAGCCGGGGATCAGCCGCCGCCGCAGATAGGCCTCGTCGGCCGATAGAGGATTCCGGACCGCGACCGCGTCCGGCCCATCGCGGGGCCCGAGCGGGATGGTTCGAGCCTCGAAGAAACCGGAGTGCGCCAGCTGTTCGCGCACGCGCGCCTTGATCTGCTCCACCGGCGCGTCGGGCACGGTCCCTGACCGGTAGGGGCGCAGCTCGTCCGGGAACGCGTCGTACCCCTTCAAGCGCGCGGCCTCTTCGATCAGGTCCACCTCACGCGTGACGTCGGGCCGCCAGCCGGGCACCTGGACGGCGAGCCGGTTTCCCCCGTCCTTGGGGGCAACGAAGAACCCGACCGACGTGAGCAGGCGCTCCAGCTCGGCGCGTTCGGTCGGGACGCCGAGCAGGTGCGAGGCGCGCTCGGGGCGCAGGGAGATCGTCTTCTCCTGGACCGGCTGCGGCCACAGGTCGAGCGGCGGCTCGCGCAGCGCGCCCCCCGCCACGGCGACGATCACGTCGATCGCGCGGCGCAGGGCCGCGGGCATGCCGAGCTGGTCGATCCCTCGCTCGAACCGGTAGCTCGACTCGCTCGACAACCCGAGCGCCCGGCGCGTGCGGCGGACGCGGGTCGGCTGGAAGTAGGCGCATTCGAGCACCAGGTCAGTCGTGGACTCCGTGACCTCCGATGCGGCGCTTCCCATCACGCCGGCGATGATCGTCGGTCGCTCCGCGTCGCAGATCGCCGTCATCTCGGGGGTGAGCGTGCGCTGCACACCGTCGAGCGTCACGATCGGCTCGTTCGGCTTCGCTCGCCGGACCACGACGGCGGGCCCACGCAGCTTCGCCAGATCGAACGCGTGCAGCGGCTGGTTGACCTCGAACAGGACGTAATTGGTCGCGTCGACGATGTTGTTGATCGGCCGCTGGCCGATCGACGACAGGCGCCCCGCGAGCCACGGCGGGCTGGGGGCGACTTTCACGCCGCGGATCACGGCGATCATGTAGCGCGGCGCGCCTTCGGGGTCCTCGAGCCGCACCTCGACCCCGTCCACTATGCCCGTGGTAGCGGGTCCGCTCGGGCCGGCGGCCACGCCGGGCTCGGCGGCCCTCGCGGACCCGCCACCCCGGGTGCTGGGAGCGCGGCGACGGCCGCCGAGGGCGGCGTCCCCGCCGGCCGGAGCCGCGCTCCCAGCACCCGGGATCGGCGGCAGCTTGACCGCGCCGCCGAGCAGCGCCGCCAGCTCGCGGGCCACGCCCTTGTGGCAGAGTAAGTCCGGCCGGTTCGCGGGGACGTCGATCACGATCTGGTGGTCGGCAATGGGCACGGCGTCGACGAACCGAGTGCCGGGGGCCGCCGCCGTATCGAGCTCGAGGATGCCGGCGTGATCGTCGCCCAAGCCCAGCTCCTTGGCCGAGCAGAGCATGCCGTTCGACTCGACGCCGCGGATCGGTTTGCGCTCGAGCCGCACACCGCCCGGCAGCACCGCCCCCACCGGGGCGTACGGGTAGCTCTTGCCGGCCTGCACATTGCGGGCGCCGCACACGACCTGGACCGGTCCGCCGGCGCTCCCGGCGTCGACCAGGCAGAGCGTGAGCCGGTCGGCGTTGGGGTGCTTGTTCACCTCCAGCACGCGTGCCACCACGATGTCGCCGAGATCCTGATGCAGCGGCACCACCGCGTCGACCGGCGCGACGTGCATCGTCAGCCGCTCGGCGGTCTCGCGCGCGTCGAGCGGGCGGTCGAGCAGCGCCTCGAGCCAGCGCCGCGACACGATCATGGCGCGCCGCCCTTCCCCCCGGCGGCGAACTGCGCCAGGAAGCGCACGTCGCTGTCGAACAGCAGCCGGATGTCGGGAATGCGGTGGCGGGTCATCGCGATCCGGTCCGGGCCCATGCCCCAGGCGAAGCCGGTGTACCGCTCGCTGTCCACCCCGCAGTTCTCGAGGACGGCCGGGTGCACCATACCGGAGCCGAGGATCTCCATCCAGCCGGTTTGCTTGCACGTAGGGCAGCCCGTGCCCCCGCAGATCTGGCATTGCACGTCCATCTCGGCCGAGGGCTCCGTGAAGGGGAAGAACGACGGCCGGAACCGCACCCGCGTGTCCGCGCTGAAGAAGCGGCGGGCGAAAGTCGCGAGCGTGGCCTTGAAGTCGACGAAGCTGATCCCCTCGTCCACGGCGAGGCCCTCGATTTGCTCGAACACCGGCGAGTGCGACGCGTCGAACGGGTCGCGGCGGTACGCCAGGCCGGGGATCACCACGCGGACGGGCGGCGGGTAGCGCTCCAGCGTGCGGATCTGCACCGGCGAGGTGTGGGTCCGCAGCAGGAGATCGCCGCCGAGGAAGAAGGAGTCCTGGGCGTCGAGGGCCGGATGGTCCTTGGGGAAATTGAGGGCGTAGAAGTTGTAGCGCTCGGTCTCGATATGCGGTCCCACCGCGCGCGTGAAGCCGAGCTCGTGGAAGATCTCGCAGATCTCGTTCACCACCTGGGTGACGATGTGCAGTCCGCCCGTCCAGCGGGCGCGCCCGGGCATGGTGAGATCGACGCCCGCCGCGGCCCCGGGGGGGCGTTTCAGGTCGCGCTCCCGCGCGGCGAAGGCTGCCTCGAACTCCTGCTTCAGGGCGTTGGCGGCGCCGCCGACCTGCTTCTTGGCGGCGGGCTCGAGCCGCGGCAGCGCGGCTAGGATTTGGGTGAGCGCGCCGGCCTTGCGCCCGAGGATCTCGGTCTTGAGATCCTGGAGCCGGCGTTCGTCCGCTTGCGGGATCTCCTGCAGACGCTCCCGCAGCTCGGTGAGGGCTGCCAGGAGGTCGCGCATGGTCAGAGTGCCTGCTTCGCGACCTCCGCCAGCTGCTGGAACGCCGCGGGATCGCGTACCGCGAGGTCGGCCAGCACTTTGCGGTTGATCTCGACTCCGGCGCGGCGCAGCCCGTTCATGAGGCGGCTGTAGGAAAGCTGGTGCAACCGCGCGGCGGCGTTGATGCGGATGATCCAGAGGCGGCGGAAGTCGCCCTTCTTGCGGCGGCGGTCGCGGTAGGCGTACTTCTGCGCCCGCTCGACCGACTCCTTCGCCGCCTTCCAGAGCTTGGAGCGCCCGCCAAAGTACCCCTTGGCGAGCTTCATCACCTTGTTCTTGCGCTTCAGGCGCGCAACGTTGCTTTTGACGCGGGGCATGCTGGGGCTCCTTACACCATCAGCAGCCGCTTGAGGCGTCGCTCGTCGGCGTGCGACACCAGCGCGGCTTTGCGGAGGTGGCGCTTCCGCTTGGGATGCTTCTTGGTCAGGATGTGGCTCTTGTACGCGTGATAACGGCGCAAGCGCCCGCGACCGGTCAGCCGCACGCGTTTCCGGAGCGCCCGTTTCGATTTCTGTTTCGGCATCTCAAACCTCATAGGGGTCGGGGGTCGGAGGTCAGGGTCCCCGACCCCTGATCCCCGGTCCCTTCACTTTGGTGCCAGCACCATCGACATGTTGCGGCCCTCGAGCTTCGGGTCCTGCTCGATCTTGGCCACGTCCTTGAGCTCGGTCGCGACCCGGTCGAGCACGTCACGCCCCAGGTCGATGTGGGCCATCTGCCGGCCGCGGTACATCATCGTCACCTTCACCTTGTTGCCATCCTGCAGGAACTCGCGCGCGTGGCGCGTCTTGAACGCGAAGTCGTGGTCGTCGATCCCGGGGCGGTACTTCACTTCTTTCAGGTGGATGACGTGTTGCTTCTTCTTCGCCGCGCGCGCCGCCTTCGCCTGCTCGAACTTGAACTTCCCGTAGTCCATGATCTTCACGACCGGGGGGCGCGCCAGCGGCGCCACCTCCACCAGGTCGAGGCCCCGCTCCTGCGCCGCCGCGATGGCTTCGTCGACGGTCATCACGCCGAGCTGCGCACCGTCGGGCGCGATCACCCGGAGCGGACTGATCCGGATCTGCCGGTTCACCCGGATGCGCGGAGCCTTGTTGTTGGTGCTTTCGATCGCCAGGTGTCGTTCTCCTCCTCGATGAGAAAACAAAAAGCGGATTCCCGCTTACCGGAATCCGCGTGGCATCATCCGTGCCCGCCGTGCGCACGAAAGACGCTCCCTCGAACCCTCGAGCGCTCTTCCACGAGTGGGAGAGGCGGCGGGTGAGGCGCACGCGGCGCCCGCTTACCGAATTGTGGCGCCTAAATTAGCCCGCGCGTAAGGCTTCCACAAGACCGACGCCCTTCCCCTCCCGCCCGAGCCGGCCCGCCACCACGGCCGCATCGTGCTCGAAGACCAGCAGCCAGCCCTCCGCCTCGGCCCGGCGGTACAGCTGGCGCTTCGACTCGAGCGTCACGAGCGGTTGCAGGTCGTACCCCATGATCCAGGGCAGCGGCAGGTGCGCGCTCGTGGGCACGAGATCGGCGAGGAAGCACACCCGCTCGCCCGCGCTCTCCACCAGGACCGACTGGTGATACGGGACGTGCCCGGGCGTGGGCAGGCAGCGGAGCCCCGGGAGCACCTCCGTCTCGCCCTCGATCGTCTGAAACGGCACCGGCTCGAAGTTGTGCGGCAGGTAGCTCGCGGCGGTGCGCTCGTTGGTATGGCGGGCGAATTCGAGCTCCCCTTTCTGCACCACGTAGGTCGCTCGGGGGAAGGTCGGCGCGATCGCGCCGGCCGGGTCGCGGTATGTGTTGCCCCCGGCGTGGTCGAAGTGCAGATGGGTGTTGATCACCCAACGGACGTCCTCCGGCCCGACCCCGAGCTGGGCGAGCGTGTCCTCGAGCAGCGTGCGACCGTCCTTCCCTTCGTTGCGCACGCCGTAGATGTCTCGGAACTTGGCGTCCTCCTTGTTGCCGATCCCCGTGTCGATCAACACCAGGCCGTCGTCGTGCTCGACCAGGAGGCAGCGGAGCGCGAGGGAAATGCGGTTGCGCTCGTCGGCCGGGATGCGCCGCTCCCACAGCGGCTTGGGCACGACGCCGAACATGGCGCCGCCATCGAGGGCTTGGCGGCCCGCTTCCAGTGCGTGACATCGCAGACGGCCCACCTGGAACGTGGTGTGCAATCGATTCTCCGCAATCCGCGATCGATTCACAAATCGTCCCGCCTCAGCGGCAACGTCATGCACCTCGGCCCCCCACCCCCGCGCACCAGCTCACTGCCCTCGATCGTCACCACGCCGCGCTCGTTATCGCCGAGCGTCTCCTCTCCGGCGAGCAGGCTCGTGGCCGAGACGAGCTTGAAGCCGGCGTGGTCGAGCTCGAGCAGCGTCGCTTCGTTGCGCTCGTAGGTGACGACCGCGCCGGGCCGCACCGCGAAGAAATTGCACGCCGAGGACCACTGCTCGCGCTCCTGGGCGGAGCGGCCGGTGCCGCCGCAGAACACCGGCTCGAGCGGCTGGTCCACCGCCTGCAGCGCCGCGAAGAAGTTGGGCATCTCTCGCACGCCCTTCGACCGCTTGCGCCGATGCAGCACGGCGAGGCGCTCCGGGCCGACGAAATGCGGTGGGTAGATGCAGCACAGCTCCCGGTCGAGCTGCGTGAAGATCATGTCGAGATGGATCGCGGTCCGCTCGGCGGGCAGGACCACGACGATCACGTCCCGCACGCCGCAGTGCTCGAACACCAGATCGCAGAGGTGGTCGAGCGCGGCGGGACTGGAGCGCTCGCTGAACCCCAGGAGGAGCAGGTCGGGGCGGATCGGGTGCACGTCGCCGCCCTCGAGGGTGTAGTTGTTGCGCTTCTCCTCCGAGCCGTCGTACAGGATCCCCGCGTTCTCGAGGCAGGGGTGATAGCGGAACAGCGCCTTGATGAGCAGCTCCTCGGTCCAGCGCACGCCGTAGCGCATCGAGCCGATGATCGAATGCTCTCCGATCACGATGCCGACGTCGCGCGTGAAGAACAGATTGGGGAGCGGCGGGAGCGCGTAGCCGCTCTCGTTGAGCGCGCGGGCAATGGGGCCTGCCTCCTCGCGCGCGCCCTCGACCATCAGGCCGACGAGCGCCTCCGCCGGGAGCTCGGCCAGCTGCCTCGCCAGGGCGTCCGACGGCACCACCTCGAGCGCGCGCGTGACCAGGAACTCGCGCACATCCGGCCGCCCCACCAGCTCGGTCAGGAGCGCGCGCACCTCGTACACCTGGGCGAAGCGCTCGAGCACGGCGACGAAGCGGCGGTGCTCCTGCTGCGCCAGCTCCAGGTCGATGATGTCGTCGTACAGGTAGTCCTCGCGGTTGCCGGGCGTGACCGCGAGCAGCTCGGGACCAGGGGTATGCACCAGCACGGCCCGCAGCGGACCGACTTCGGAAGTGACGCGTACGCGACTCATCGGTTGGCCAGCGCAAAGCTCAGCGTCTCGAGCTCCAGCGCCATGTTGACCGACTTCACGGCCACGTCCGCCGGCACCGCGAGCCGAATCGGCGCGAAGTTGAGGATCGCCTTGACCCCCGACTGGACGAGCTGGTCGGCGACTTCTTGGGCCGCCTCCGCGGGAGTCACGAGGATGGCGATGTCGGTCGGCTCCTTTTTCAGATCGCTCGCGATGTGGCGCACGTCGCGCACCACGAGCCCGTTCCAGCGGGAGCCGATCTTGCGCGGGTCTTTGTCGTAGATCGCGGCGACATGGAAGCCGCGCTGCCGAAACCCGGGATACTGGGCCAGCGCCCCGCCGATCCGCCCGGCGCCGACGAGGACGACGCGATAGGTGCGCTTGAGCCCGAGGATCTCCCGGAGCCGACCCGTGAGCTCGGGCACGGAGTAGCCGAGCCCGCGTTTGCCGAAGGAGCCGAAGAACGAGAGGTCCTTGCGCACCTGCGCCGACGTGGTGGCGCCGCGTCGGGCGAGCTCGGCGGAGGAAACGGTGGTATGGCCCTGCGCGTCGAACTGCTCGAGGAACCGCAGATACAGGGAGAGCCGTCGCACCGTGCTCTCGGAGATCTTCCGCATGTTGTGAACAATTTCACAATCCGCGCCCCCAGCGCAAGAGCCGCACGAACTGCTCGGGCGCGAGCGTCTCGGGTCGCGCCGCCGGGTCGAGCTCGAGCTGCGCGAGTCCCGCGAGCACCGCCGCCGCCGGCCGTCCCGTCGCGGCCATGACGACGTTGCGGAGCTGCTTGCGGCGGCGCGTAAAGCATGCGGTGACGAACGCGCGGAACGCCCGCGTCTCGGCGGGCGTGACCAGGGGGTCGGGCCGGGGCGTGAGCCGCACCAGCGCGCTCGCCACCTGGGGCGCAGGGTGGAACGCCCCCGCCCGCACGCCGAACAGCCGCTCCACGCGACACGTCGCCTGCACCCCGACGCTCAGCGCTCCGTAGGCCCGTGACCCCGGCCGCGCCGCCAGCCGCTCGGCCACCTCCCGCTGCACCAGGAACACGATCCGCTCCGGCAGCGGCGGCGTGAGGGCTTTGTCGATCAGGGGAGAGGTGATGGCGTAGGGGATGTTGCCGACGATCTTGAAACGCGGAACGCGGAAGTCGGAACGCGGAACAGCAGAGCCGGTGTCGATGAGTGCGTGCCAGTCGAGCTGCAGCGCGTCTCCATGCACGATGGTCAATAGCTCTGTTCCGCGTTCCGCGTTCCGCGTTCCGAGTTGCGCTGCCAGCCGCCGATCCTTCTCCATCGCGACGACCCGCAGCCCGCGGGCGAGCAGCTGCTCGGTCAGGCTCCCCCGCCCCGCTCCGATCTCGAGGACGACGTCGCCGGGCGCGGGCTCGAGCGCGTCGACGATCTGCGTGAGCAGCTTCGGGTCGCGTAAGAAGTGCTGCCCGAGCGGCGGCCGCCGGCTCACACCTTGAGGATGACGAGGGTGCGGTCGTCGGCCGCGGGGGCGCCACCCGTGAAGCCGGCGAGGTCGGCGTAGATGGCCTCGAGCATGTCGCGCGCCGGGCGGTCGGTGAGCCGGGCGACATGACCGAGCACGCGCTCTTCCCCGAACCGGCCGCCGCGCTCGCCGTCGGCTTCGGCTTCGGCCACCCCGTCCGTGAAGAGACACACCACGCCCGCGCCCGGCCGCCAGGTGAGCACGCCGTCTCGGCCCGGCGGCGCGGCGATGCCGAGGGGGGGCCGCGTGGCGTCGAGCCGGGTGGGGCGGCCTGTCTCCGTATCGAGGAGGAACGCGTGCGGGTGGCCGGCATTGGCGTAGGTGAGCCGCCCCGCCCGCGGGTCGATCACGCCGTAGAACAGACTCAAGAACATCTCCGTGCGCCCGAGCTCTGCGGTGAGCGACTGCTCGATCCGCTGCAGCACGTCGGTCGGCCGCTCGCCCGCCTGCGCGTGGATGCCCGAAGCGGCCATCACGAGCGCCATGATCAACGCGGCCCCGAACCCGTGGCTCGTCACGTCGCCGATGATGACGCCGACGCGGTCTTCCGGGAGGTTCAGCAGGTTGTAGAAGTCCCCGCCCACGGATTCCGCCTGACGGCAGCGGGCGGCGACGTCCACGCGGGCCGCGATGACGAGGGGCGAGGGGAGCAGCTTGAGCTGCAGGTCGTGCGCCAGCTCCAGCTCCCGTCGCACGCGCTGCTGGCTCAAGTCCTTCGCGACCAGCGTCGCGTTCTCGATCGCGGCGCCGATCTGGTTCGCGATGGCGGCGACGAGCTTGCGGTCCCCCGCGGTGAACGCGTCCGTGCCCATGCGGTCGGTCAGGTTGATGACGCCGATCGGCTTGGCGCGCTCGCCCGGCGTCGCGTACAACACGGGAACGGACAGGAACGCCTTTCCCTTGTAGGTGCGGCCCTCTGGGCAGCCGGGGTTCACCGCCTGGGGATCGGTCGGGTCATAGCTTACGATGCGCATGTCGCGGAACACCCGCGCGGCGACCGAGCAGGGGTCGTCGACCTCGATCGGCTGGATGTCCGGCGCGTCCATCCCCTGGGTGGCCACGATACGCAGCAGGCCGCGCTCGCGATCGTGCACCAGCAGGGTGGCGCGCCGGGCCCGCACCACACCGGCGACTTCCCGCAGGATGCGGTCCGCGGCCTCGTCGAGCCGTATGGTTTGGCCGAGGATCTCGCTGATGGTATAGATCAGGTCGATCTCTTCGTACCGCTCCGACAGCTCCGCCGCCACTTGCGCGGCGTCGCGTTCGGCGGCGAGCACGGAGCCGACGATCGCCGCGAGCGCCGTCGCGTCCCGGGCCCCGGGGCCCGGGTCCCGGACTTCCAGCCACATGTCGTCCACGTCCGGCACGGGCTCGAACCAGGCCGGGCCGCGCGGCGTGTCCGCCGCGTGCCCGGCGGCGCGGCCCTCGAGCGCCGGGGCCCAGTCGTCGCCGTCCGGTGCCCCGGCCCCCGGCGGCACGCGGCGCCCGTCGACGTGCCACACGGCGAGCCGCGCGCCCGACAGCCGCTCGAGCGCCGACAGCATCCGCTCCAAGCGGATCAGCCCGCTCGCAGCGTCAGACAGATGGAGTTCCCGGCGGCGCTGAACGCGACGTGGTCCACGAGGCTCCGCAGCACGAACAGCCCGCGCCCGTCCTCGCGCTCGAGTCGGCCCGGGAGCGTGGGATCGGGCACGGCGTCCGGGTCGAAGCCCTGGCCGGCGTCGGTTACGTGAATGTGCACGGCGTCGCGGCCCGCTTCCACCCGCACGTGCACCAGGCGGCGGGGATCGTGGCGGCTGCCGTACGCGATGGCGTTGGCGAGCGCCTCCGCGAGCGCGGTGCGCAGGTTGAAGCGGACCCGGCGGGGCGACAGGACGCCGCTCTTGAACCGGTCGGCGATGAGCTCGACCGCCGGACCGACGTATCCCAGATCGCTCGGCACGTCGAGCGCCAGCTCGAAGTCGGACTCACCTCCCGTCGCCGAGCGGCGGACGTCGAGGCGCAGCGGCATCGTCACGGCTAGAAGGCGGCGAGCGCCTCCGCGGGGGTCTTCGCGATGGCGAACAGGGTGTCGAGCTTGGTGAGCTCGAACAGCGTCTGCAGGTCCTCATTCAGGCCCGCCAGACGCAGGTCCCCGCCCTGCTCGCGGATCTTCTTCGAGAGTGACACCAGCACGCCCAACCCGGAGGAGTCGATGTATCCGGTCCTGGTGAAGTCGATGACGAACTTGCGCGCGCCACCGTCGAGGGAGTCCAGCACTTTCTGCTTCATGTCCTGGCGGTTCCCGACGATCAGTTGTCCGTCCACGCCGACCACCACGACGCCACGCTTGTCCTTCGTCAGACTGAAGGTCATCTCCGCTCCCCGGCTTGAAGGACGGCGACCACCGCCGTGTCCACAATATCGTCGGCCGTCGCACCGCGCGACAGGTCGGCGACGGGGCGCGCCAGGCCCTGGAGGATGGGCCCGATCGCCTCCCACCCGCCGAGCCGCTGCACCAGTTTGTACGCGATGTTGCCGCTGTCAAGATCGGGAAACACCAGCACGTTCGCGCGACCCGCCGCGGGCGAGTCCGGCGCCTTGCGGAGGGCGACCTCTCGCACCAGCGCCGCGTCGCCCTGCAGCTCGCCATCGAAGGGAAAATCGGGGTGGCGGCCGCGCAGGATCGCTACCGCCTGGCACACCCGCTCGACCCGGGTGCCGGCGGCGCTGCCGCGCGTGCTGTAGGACAGCAACGCGACCACGGGCTCGTCCCCCACGATACGCCGGCGGTCGCGCGCCGCGGCGCACGCGGCGTCGGCGAGCTGCTCGGGGGTCGGCTCCGGGACGACCGCGCAGTCGGTGAAGGTCAACACCGTCTCGGCACGCACCATGTAGAACGCGCCACTGACGGTCGCGATCCCGGGCGCGGTGCCGACGCCCCAGAGCGCCGCCCGGATGGTGTCCCCGCTCGGAAACGTGGCTCCGCCGACCATCACGTCGGCGAGCCCCGCGCCGACCAGACAGGCCCCGTACGTGAGCGGGTGATCGAGCGCGGCGCGCGCGGCGGCGTCGTCCGGAAACCGGTCCGGGCGACGGGAGCGGAGATGCCGGATGAGGCCGGGGATGGGGGAAGCGGGAAGCGGCCGCCCCAGGACTTCCACCACCCCAAGGCCTTCCCGCTCCAGGCGCCGGGCCGCTTCCTGGACCCGCGGATCGTCGCCCTCGGGGAGCACGATGCGCTTCCCGGCGCGCCGCGCCCGCTGGTACGCGGCGTCGCGAAAGCTCACCGGGCGAACTTCTGCTCCAGCGCCTGGCGGACCGCGGGGTGGACCAGCGGCGCGACGTTGCCGCCGAACCGCGCCACTTCGCGCACCAGGCTCGACGAGAGGTACGTGAGATCGAACGCGGGCACCAGGAACACGGTCTCGATCCCGGGGGCCAGGTTGCGGTTCATCAGAGCCATCTGGAACTCGTACTCGAAGTCGCTCACCGCGCGCAGGCCGCGCACGATCACGGCGGCTCCCGCCGCACGGGCGAAGTCGGCGAGCAGTCCCTCGAACGAGCGCACGTCGACCTTCGGGTCGGAGACCGCTTGCTTGATGAGCGCCACCCGCTCGGCGAGCGTGAAGAGCGGCTGTTTCGCCGTGTTGACGGCGACGGCGACCACCACGCGGTCGGTAAAGGTGAGCGCGCGGCGGATCAGGTCTTCGTGGCCGCGCGTGATCGGGTCGAACGATCCGGGATAGACCGCGACGCGGGGAGTGGTCATGGGGCGTAGATGAAGGTCACGGCGGTATCCCCGTAGCAGCGCGTGTCATCGCCCGGGATCGGCCGCTCCGCCGCGTGCTCGATCGAGAAGATGCGCGCGAACGCGTTCAGGCGGAACACGGCGACGAGACGGGCCGCCTGGTCCCCGGCGTACGGCGGGTCGGCGAACGCCACGTCGTACTGCCCGGGGTGCAGCCGCTCGGCGAAGCGCAGCGCGTTATGGCGGTGCACCACGGCGCGGTCATCCACCTCCAGCGTCTTGATGTTCGCTTTGAGGGCGGAGAGCGCGAAACGGTTCCACTCGACGAATTCGGCGGTCGTCGCGCCGCGCGACAGGGACTCGAGGCCGAGGGCGCCCGATCCGGCGAACAGGTCCAGCACGCGGGCGCCTGGGATGGAGCGCTGCAGGATGCTGAACCACGCCTCCCGCACCCGATCGGCGGTGGGGCGCACGCGATCCGTGGCGGGGGTCTTGAGGCGGCGGCCTTTGAACTCGCCGGCGATGATGCGAACGAAACCCAACCCGGCCCCCTTCCCAACGCGGAAGTCGGAACGCGGAACGCGGAACAGACGCTCGCACTGCTGTTCCGCGTTCCACCTTCCGCGTTCCGCGTTTATTGGCTCGGCGCCAACGACGCGACCCGTGCCTGCAATGTCGCTCTCCCCTGCCACTCGTCCCGCTCCAGCCGGAACGCCACGTCGAGCGGTTGCGCCAGCCAGGCATCGGGCACGAGGTCCGCCCAGTGAAACCCGATCGCCGGCAGCGCGCCGGAGCCGTCGTCGAGCGTGAAGCGCAGGTGGTTGGTCCCGACCCGTCGGGCGCCGACCGCGCGGGCCCCGCGCACCCCGAACACCGGCGCGGGATTGCCGGGTCCGCACGGCTCCAGGTAGCGCATCAGCTTCTCCAGCTCCGGACTCACCAGGCCCAGCGGCAGCTCCAGATCGACGCGCTGCGCCGGCGCCAGGTCGTCGGGGCCCAGAAGCTCGCCCGCCACGTCGAGAAACGCAACACGGAACGCCTCGTAGCGGGCCCGCCGGATCGTGAGCCCGGCGGCCATGGTGTGACCGCCATACTTCTCGAGGTGCTGCCCTACCCGGTGCAGGGCGGCGTGCAGGTCGAAGCCGACGATGCTGCGACCCGAGCCGCGGCCGCTGTCGCCAGCTTCGTCCCACCCGATCAAAAACGTGGGGCGTCCGTAGCGCTCCACGAGGCGCGACGCCACGATGCCGATCACTCCCGGATGCCAGCCGTCCGCTGCGAGCACCAACGCCCGGTCCTCGGGCGCGAGCGTCGCTTCGGCGAGCTCGAGCGCCTCGTCGAGGATGCGCTGGTCCAGCTCCTGGCGCCGCGCGTTCAGGGTCTCGAGCTCGCGGGCGAGCGGCGTCGCCTCGGGGCCCTCGTCCGACAGCAGCAGGCGCAGGCCGTCGGCGGGCTCGCCGATGCGGCCGGCGGCGTTCAGCCGGGGGGCGAGGATGAACCCCACATGGCCCGCCTTGATCGGGCGGCCGGCGAGCCCCGCCACCTCCACCAGCGCCCGGAGCCCGGTCCAGTGCGAATCGGCCAGCATCTTCAAGCCGTGCCGTACCAGGATGCGGTTCTCGCCGACGAGCGGGACCACGTCCGCCACGGTCGCGAGCGCCACATAGTCGAGGAAGTGGAGCGGCAGGTTGGATGATTGGCCCAGCGCGGGCATCAGCGCCTGGGCGAGCTTGAAGGCGACGCCGGCGCCGCACAGGTCCTTATCCTCCGAAGGGCAATCCCGGCGACGGGGATCGAGCACCGCGGACGCGGGCGGCAGCTCATCGCCCGGGAGGTGATGGTCGGTGACGATCACCTCGATGCCGGCGGCCCGGGCCGCGCGGACCGCGTCGACGGCGGTGATGCCGCAGTCGCACGTGATGATGAGTCCCGCGCTGACGCGCTGGGCCATGGCGAGCCCCGCGGGCCCGAAGTCATAGCCGTCGCGCAGGCGATGCGGCACGAACGCGTGCGCCGTTCCCCCCACGCTGCGCAGCACGCGGGTGAGCAGCGCCGCTGCGCACTGGCCGTCCACGTCGTAGTCGCCGTGCACCAGGATCGGGGTCCGCGTGCGCACCGCGCGCGCCACCAGCTCCGCGGCAACCGGCATGTCGACCCAGGCGAGCGGATCGGAGAGGCGCTCCAGCTCGGGTCGGAGGAACGCTTTGGCGACGTCGGGGGCGGCCAGCCCGCGCTGCACCAGGAGGGCGGCGAGGGGCTCGGGGATGTGCAGCTGGCCGGCGAGCCTGGTCGTCAGCCCCGGGTCAGGCTGCTCGGCCATCGCCCAGCGGGCCGGAATCATTCCTTCGCGTACAGCAGCACGCCGCAGGCCTCGCAGGCCTCGATGGAGACGCCGCGCTGAATGAGGGTACGGCGTTGGGTCGGAACCGCAGTGAAGCAATGTCCGCAGGCATCGGCGTGCAGCGCGTACAGGGCGAGCGGCGCCTTGCCGCGGCGGATGCGCTCGTAGCGTGCCAGCATCGCGGGCGTGACGCGGGCGGCCGCCTGCTCGCGCTCGGCGAGCGCGGCCTCCCGCTCGCCCGCGATCTGTTCGCGCCGTCCGGCGAGCGCCTCGCGCTCCGCCGCCTGTTGCGCCCGCAATTGCGCGAGCGCTTGCTCCGCCTCCGCCGCCCGCCGTTCCGCTTCGCTCACGGCATCGCCCGAGCGCATGAACTCCGCCTCCTCCTTCGCCAGGACCGAGCGCGCCAGATCGAGCTCGGCCATGAGCGTGGACGCCTCCTTGGCCCCCCGCACCCATTCCAGCCGTTGCCGCCGCTGCTCCTGCATAGTGCGGTAGCTGGCGATCTTGCCTTCCAGCTCGTCGCGGCGGTCGAGCGCGGCCTGAATCGCGGCCTGCGCCGCGCCGAGCGCCCGCTCCGCCGCCGCCTGGGACTCGTCGAGCGCCCGGGTCGCCGGCTCGAGCGCCTCCAGGGCCTCGTCGGTCAGCATGACCGCCTGGTCCTTCTCCTGCAGCGCCAGCAGCGCCTCAAGTTCCGGATGCACCTCGCCTCCTCATCGCGATCTTGTAACGCGGATAGCGCTTGCGGAGCTCGTCGAACACACGCCGCTTTTCCGCGATCAGCGACGCCTGCCCATCGGGGCTCTCGAACGGCAGGCGGTCGTCGATCTGCTCGATCTGTCGCTCCAGCCGACGGGCCTCGATGAAGTTCACCGCCCGCTCGTACAGGGCGTTCGGGTCGCGATCGCCCAGCCCTTCGGCCTTCAGCTCCTCGTAGGCGCGCGCGGACGTTTCGCTGAGTGAGAGCACGGCGTCGTCGGCGATCGCCTCGAATACTTCTCGATACGGGACAAACTCGAATTCCTCGGCATCGACGGCCCCGCGCACCTGGCTTTTCCATGGGTCGCCCTCGAGCATCAGGAGCAGGAGGGTCTTCTCGGCGCTGGCGGGGAGCGCTCGCGGCTCGGTGCTCGGTGGTCGGGGCTGGGCGGTTCCGAGTCCCGAGCCCCGAGCCCCGAGCTCCGAGCCAACTTCCCGTTCCAGCACATCCTTCCGGACACCCGCCGCCTCAGCGGCCCGCGACGTGTACAGCTCCCGCGTGATCGGATCGGCCGCCGCGCGGATCGTGGGCAGCAGGCGATCGAGCGCGCGCCTGCGACCGGGCAACGTGCCGAAAAAGCCCTTGCGGTCGAGGATCTGCAGCTTCCGCTCGAATACGTCCACGGCGTCCTTGAGGACCGCTTCGAGTCCGGCGGCGCCGCGCCGCTGCACCAGCGTATCGGGGTCCTCTCCCGGCGGCAGCGTGGCGACGCTCACGCGCAGCCGCTCGCGCAACAGCTCGTCCGCCGCCCGGAAGGTGGCGCGGAGTCCGGCTTCATCGGAGTCGTACAGCAGGATCACGTGGGCGGCATGGCGCTGGACCAGCTGCGCCTGGTCGGAGGTGAGGCCGGTGCCGAGCGGTGCCACCACCTCTTCGATCCCCGCGAGCGAGAGCCGCAGCACGTCGAAGTAGCCTTCGACCAGAATCGCGCGCTCGGCCTTGCGCATGGCATGCTTCGCCGTGTGCAGGTTGTAGAGCAGCCGCCCCTTGTGGAAGATGGCGGTCTCGGGGGAGTTGAGATACTTGGGCTCTCCTGCGCCGAGGATGCGGCCGCCGAATCCGACGACGCGGGCGCGCGGGTCGTGGATCGGGAACAACAAGCGGCCGCGGAAGCGCGGCGCCGGCGTGCCGTCTTCTCGTTTAATCACCAGGCCTGCCTCGAGCAACACCTCGTCACGCAGCCCCAAGCTTTTCATCGCATCGAGCAACGCCTTGCCGGTCGGCGCGTACCCCAGGCCTAGGGGGAGCACGGTTTCCAGGTCGAGCCCGCGCGACCCGAGATACTGGCGCGCCACATCCGCCTCCGGGCTCTCGCGCAGCTGCCGCGCGAACCAGTCGGCCGCCGCCGCGACGGCGTTGTAGAGCGCTTCGTGGGGGTCCGGGCCGGAGGGTCCCCGCTCGGGGATCGTGATCCCCACGCGACGGGCCACCTCGCGCACGGCGGTCGGATAGTCCATGCCGAGGCGCTTCATGAAGAAGGTGAAAACGTCGCCCGCCTCGTGGCACACGAAGCAATAGAACATCCCCTTCTTTGGGATGACCGCGAAGTTCCGGTGGGTGCCGCCGTGGAACGGGCACGGGCCGCGATAGTCGGACCCGCTGCGCTTGAGCTCGACGTGCTCTCCGATGATCCCGACCAGATCCGCGGCCTCGCGCACCTGGTCGATGACGTCGTCGGGGATCAAGCTCACGCCGTAAACTCCACGATCGTCACGCCGTGGCCGCCCTGGTTGGCGGGCGCGAAGCCGAAGCGCTGCACGCGGGAGTCGGCGGAGAGGATCTCGTGCACCAGCTTGCGTACCGCGCCCGTGCCCTTGCCGTGGATGACGCGGAGGTACGGCAGATCGGCCGCGACGGCATCGTCCAGCGCCTTGACGAGCACCGGCTCGGCTTCGTCCAGCCGTAGCCCGCGGAGCGAGATCTCGGCGGTGGCAACGGCGGCGGTCAGGCGGTCGGGCGGTCGGGCGATCTGCGGCGGTTTGCCGCGCGTCCGTTTAAGGTCTTCGAGCGACACCCACCCCTTCTCCTTTCCCCCTTCCCCGGCCCTTTCACCGGCCTTTTCACCGGCCGTTTCCCCCGTCGTCTCTTCGATCGCCTGTTCCAAGAGCCGCCTCGCCTCCCGCGCCGTCGCTTCGTCCACCGCCGCTCGAGCGCGCCCCAGCGCCTCTTCGACCTTGCGGCGCGCCTCGAGCAAGTAGGCGCGCGCTTGCTCGCGCGCCTCGCGCTCGAGCGCTTGGGCGCGCGTCTTCACCTCGCGCTCGCGCCGGGCGACCTCCTCCGCTCGCGCGTCGATCCGGGCCGCGTCCTCACGCAGCGCCGTGTCCCGCTCGGCGAGCTCGCGCTCCTTCGCCTCGAGCTCGCGGGCCCGCGTTTCGACCGTGGCGAGCAGCGCGTCGAGCGCTCGCTCGGCGTCGGGCACCGCCCGCTCCGCCATGTCGAGCACGTCGGCCGCGATCCCGAGCCGGCGCGCGATGGCGAGCCCGTAGGAGCGTCCGGGGACGCCCTTCAGCAGCCGATAGGTCGGCGTCAGCGTCTCGGCCTCGAACTGCAGTGACGCGTTGACGATGCCGACCGTTTGGGCGGCGAGCTGTTTCAAGGCTCCGAGGTGGGTGGTGGCGAGGGTCACGACGCGGCGCCGGGTCAGCGTGCGCAGCACCGCCGCCGCGAGCGCGCCGCCCTCGGCCGGGTCGGTGCCGCTCCCGATCTCGTCGAGCAGCGCCAGCGAGCCGGCCTGCGCGTGCTCGAGGAGGTCGCGCAGCGCGGCGACGTGGGCCGAGAACGTCGACAGGCTCGCGGCGATCGACTGCCGATCCCCGATGTCGGCGAACACGGCGTCAAATACCGGCAGCGTCGACTGCGGTCCGAGCGGGGGAATGATGCCGCTTTGGGCCATTAAGCAGAGGAGCCCGACGGCCTTGATCAGCACCGTCTTGCCGCCCGTGTTCGGGCCCGAGACGAGGATCGTGACTTCGTCGGGCGCCAGCACCAGGTCGAACGGGACGACGGGCGTCTCGCCGCCCACGAGCAGCGGGTGGCGGCCGTTGCGGATCGCCAGCGGGCCGGTCCCGATCGCCGGGGCGAAGCCGTTCACCTCCACGGCATAGCGCGCCCGCGCGCACAGGTCATCGAACGCGATGCACATCTCCCATGCGGCCGCGAGCGCGGCGCGGTGCGGGCGCAGCAGGTCCGTGAGCTCGCGCAGCACCCGCAGCACCTCGCGCTGCTCCTCCGTCTCCGCGGCGCGCAAGGCGTTCCCGAGCTCGATCACCTCGGGCGGCTCGACGAACACCGTGGAGCGCGTGGCGGACTCGTCGTGCACGATGCCGCCCACGCGCGCGCGCGCCGTGGCGCGGATCGGGATGACGTAGCGGCCGCCGCGCAGGGTGACGGCGGCGTCGGGTGCCCGGTCGGTCGGGTCGAGCGCGCCCAGCATCGCGTCGAGCCTGGCGACGAGACGCTGGCGGGCCTCGCGCACGCCCTGCCGCGCGCGGGCGAGACTGCGCGAGGCCGCGTCCAGCACGACCCCCTCGGCATCGAGCGAGCGCGCCAGCCGCGTCTCGATCTCCTTGGGTGGCGGATCGACGCGCAGCGCCGCCGTGCGCGGCGCGTCGCGCGCCAGGCGCGCCAGCTCGGCCGCCGTGAGGCGGGCCCCGGCCAGCGCCCGGGTCAGCGCGGCGAGCTGGACGCCTTCGAGGGCGCTGCCGGCCACCGCGAGCAGCTCGAGCGCCGGCCCGAGGTCGGGCACCGGCTCGGCGCGGATCGCATCATCGTGGAGCAGCAGTGCGGCGAGCTCCGCGACCTGGGCGAGCGCCGCCCGGACTGGCTCCGGATCGGTCGCGGGAGTGCGGCCACGCACTCGGGCGGCGCCGAGCGGCCCGGCGGCGTGGGCCGCCACGCGCTCCAGCGCGGCAGGGAATTCCAGGGTGTCCAACACGGAGGGCGCGACCCCGCCCGCGACGCTCATACGGTCGCCGCCAGCTCCTCGCGGGCGATCTGGTTCACCAGCTTGCCATCCGCCCGGCCTTTGAATTTGGGCATCACCTGCCCCATGAGCTTGCCCAAGTCCTTGGCGCCTCGGGCGATGGCCTCCCGCACGGCGCGACGGATCTCCTCGGGGTCGACCGCGGCGGGGAGGAACTCCTCGAGCATCTTCACCTCGGCCAGCTCGCGGTCGGCGAGCTCCTGGCGTTTGCCGGCGACGTACTGCTCCGCCGCCTCGCGCCGTCGCTTGATCCCGCGCCGCAGCACTTCGGCCGCCTCGTCGTCGGAGGGGGGATGGTTCAGCTCGAGTTCGCGGTTCTTGAGGTCGGCGAGGATCGTGGAGAGGAGAAGGGTGCGCGCCTGATCGCGTTGTTTCCGGGCCTGGTTCATCGCGGCGCGCAGCCGCTCGGTCAAGTCGGCCACAGTCAGACCGGCCGCGGGCGCCGGTGCTTGCGTCGCGCGGCACTCATCTTGCGTTTCGTTCGCTCACTGGGCTTCTCGTAATGACTGTGCTTGCGCAGGTCCGATAAGATCCCCGCCTTCTCGCATTTCTTCTTGAAGCGCTGGAGCGCGCGTTCGAAGCTCTCGTCATCATGAATGATGACTTCCGGCATCGGGCGACTCGCTAACTATGATCGACGTAAAAACTTAGCCCCTGTCGCGGCGCGGGGCAAGGTCAGCCCGGCGGCCACGTCATCGGTCGCCCGCCCAGCAGGTGCAGATGGAGGTGAAACACCGTCTGGCCGCCGTCGGGGTTGGTGTTCACGACGACGCGGTAGCCCCGCTCGGCCAACTTGGCGTCACGCGCCAGGTCGCGCGCGAAGGCGAGCAGGCGACCGAGCAGCTGTGGATCCCGCGCATCGTTGAGCGACGCGAGGTGATCAGTCGGAATCACGAGCAGGTGGGTCGGGGCCTGCGGATTCAAATCCTTGAACGCCATCATACCGTCGGCCCGCTTCACGATCGTCGCCGGAACCTCGCCCGCCGCGATCTTGCAGAAGATGCACCCACCCATGCGCCCCCCCTCGCGCCTTCAGCGATTCCCGAACGCCTGGCGCAACTGCTCCCAGAATTTCCTGCCGAGCCGATCTTCGGCAGGTGGCGCCGTCTCGACCTTCGCCAGCTGCTCGAGCAAAGCCCGCTGCTCCGCCGTTAGCTTCGTGGGCGTCCAGACGTGCACCCGTACGTGCAGGTCGCCGCGGCCACCTTCGCCGAGCCGCGGCAGTCCCTTTCCCTTCACGCGGTACACGGCTCCCGTCTGCGTCCCCGGCTGCAGCTTGAGCGTGGCGGTGCCGTGCGGCGTCGGGACCTCGACGTCGGCGCCGAGCGCCGCCTGGGTGAACGAGAGCGGGAGGTCGTAGATCAAGTCATCGCCGTGGCGCTCGAAGCGCGGGTCGTCGGCGATCTCCAGCACGGCGATCAGGTCCCCCGGCGGCCCGTTGCGGGGGCCCGGCACGCCCTGGCCGCGCATCGTCAGGTAGTGATGCTCCTGGACGCCGGCCGGGACGTCGATCTGGATTGTCTTTTCGGCGCGCACGCGCCCGTCGCCCTGGCACTTGGGGCACGGCTGGCGGATCACGCTGCCCTCTCCCGCACAGCTCGGGCACGGCGACACGGACACGAACTGGCCGAACATGGAGCGGGCGGCGCGGCGTACCTCGCCCGTGCCCCCGCAGGTGCCGCAGGTCGTCGGGCGGGCCCCGTCCGCGGCGCCCGTCCCCCCGCACGCGGTGCACCGGTCCAGGGTGCGCAGCCGCACGGTCTTCGCGGCACCTTTCGCGACCTCGTCGAGCGTCAGCTCGAGCGTGACCTTCAGGTCCTGCCCCCGCTGGCGGTCGCGCCGCGTGCGCTCGCCGCCGCCGAAGAAGGCGTCCAGTCCGCCCAGGCCGCCGAAGTCGCGCATGAAAATGTTGAGCGCCTCGGAGAGGTCGAAGTGTGCGAAGCCGAACCCGCCGCCCGCCGCGCCCGCCCCGCGCACGCCCGCCACGCCGTACCGATCGTACGCGGCGCGCTTCTCGGGATCACGCAGCACTTCGTACGCCTCCGTGATCTGCTTGAACTTCTCTTCGGCCGCCGTCTTCTCCTCGGCAGCGACGCGGTCGGGATGATGCTTCATGGCCAGGCCGCGGTACGCCTTCTTGATCTCCGCCTCGCCCGCGTCCCGCGCCACGCCCAGCAGCGCGTAGTAGTCGCTCGGCCGGCTCATTCGAGCAGCTCCCCGACGAGGCGGCTGGTGTGGTCGACCAGCGCGACGATTTTGTCGTAGGCCATGCGCGTGGGGCCCAGCACGCCGATCACGCCCGACAGGGCACCCAGACGATACGAGGCCGTCACCAGCGTGAAGGGCGAGAGGCGGGAATCCCGGTGCTCGCCGCCGATCGTGATCGTGAGCCCGTGGCCCAGACGCTGGGCCAGCGCCTGGCGCAGCAGATCGCGCCGCTCCGTGACTTCCAGCAGCCCCTGGAGCCGCTCCTGTGTGGCGAACTCGGGCTGGCCGGCGAGCAGCTGCGCGCTGCCGAGCACGACGCCGGCGGCGGCGGCTCCACTCGCCGGCACGTCGAACAGCTCGTCCGCCTCCTGAATGAAGATGTTGAGGAGCTCGTGCGCGCCGGAATCGCTCGTCGCGTCGCGCAACCGATCGGACAGGGTGCCGCGGATCTCGCGCAGCGTGAGCCCGCCGAGCCGCTCGTTCAGCACGACCGCGACGTGCCGGACCGCTGCGGGCGCCATGTGCGACGGCACTTCGACGAAGATGGTGCGCACCACGCCGCTCTTGAGCGACAGCACCAGCAGCAACCGCTCCGACGAGACCTGCAACAGCTCGAGTCGCTCGAGCAGCGCGTCGTCCAGCGACGGGCCCACGGCGACCCCCAGCTCCTTGGTGAGGACGCCGAGCACCTGGGCGGCGCGCTCGAGGATCCGGTCCACGGCGGTGCGCTCTCCCGTCAATTCTTCGCGGATCTGATCGGAGTCGGACGGCGAGACCGGCGGTAGCCGCATCAACGAGTCGACGTAGACGCGATAGGCGAGATCGGTCGGGATGCGGCCCGCGGAGGTATGTGGGTGGTACAGGAACCCTTTTCCCTCGAGGTCGCTCATCGTGTTGCGGATCGTCGCCGCCGACAGCATCATGCCGGAGCGCCGGGAGATAGTCCGACTCCCCGCCGGCTCAGCGGTCTCAACGTAGGTCTCGATAACCGCCTCGAGCACCTGCCGTTCACGCTCTGTCAGAGACTGCGACATATCACCCAACCTCTTAGCTGCTAACAATTTACGCCACTACTCCCAGCTCGGTCAAGTCGCGCACCAGGGAGTCGAGCCGCAGCCAGCCTTGGGGAGTGCAGACCAGCCGCCCATCTCGGACCTCGGCCCAGCCTCGGTCAACCCAGCGGGTTGTGGAGGCTGGTGGAGGATGGTGCAGGGTGCTGAGGGAAACCCCCGCTTCGGTCCGCAGCGCTAAGTAAACGCGTTCCAGTTCCCGTTGCGCCGGCGTGAGGACCTCGGAGGACTCGACCGGGGAGCGCCCGTCCGCGACCGCGCGGGCGTACGCCGGCCAGGCCGCGACGTTCCAGCGACGCGCGCGACCGTCGTAGCTGTGGGCCGCGGGGCCGAGCCCGAGGTAGGGGCGACCGGACCAGTAGGCCGAGTTGTGCCGCGATCGCCGCTGGTCCCGACAGGCGTTGGACACCTCGTAGAAATGATAGCCGTACGCCGCAAGCCGTACGTGTGCCAGCAAATACTCGTCCGCGTAGCGGTCGTCTTCCGGAGGCGCGATGGCCCCGCGCGAGATCCAGCGGGCGAGGGGCGTCCGCTCTTCCACCGTGAGCCCGTACAGCGACAGGTGATCGGGGCCGAGCGACAAAGCCAGCTCCAAGTCCCGCTCCCAGTCGCGCTCGAGCTCGGCCGGCAGGGCGAAGATCAAGTCGAGCGAGATGTTGTCGATCCCGGCGTCCCGCAGCGTCCGCACCGCCGTGGCAATGCGCGTCGCGTCGTGGGAGCGATGCATCCACGTCAGAACACGGTCATCGAATGACTGGGCGCCGAGGCTTACGCGGTTGACGCCGGCGCGGCGCCAAACGCGTGCAAGTTCGGGCGTCAGGTCCTCGGGATTGGCCTCCGCCGTTACTTCAACGGCGTCACGCGAGGACGTCGCGCCGAAGGCGTCGAGCAAAGACGTAACGAGCGTTGCCAGCGCATCGGGGGGAAGCAGCGAAGGCGTGCCGCCACCCAAGTAGACGGTTTCGAGAGCGCCCCGGGGCACCCTAAAGGACTTCTTCGGGCCCTCCGGGCCCTCGGTCGCCGCCCCGGGGTCCGCCGCGCGGACCATCTCCAGTTCTCGAAGCACCGCGTCCACATACTCCCGGGCCGGGATGCGCTTGCGGACTGCGATCGCGAAGTCGCAATAGGAGCAGCGGCGCACGCAGAAGGGGACGTGGAGGTAGAGGTGGGGCACGGTGAAAACCTAATGCGGAATGTGGAATGCGGAATGCGGAGTGTAAGTGTGAGCGTCGTGTTGCGGCACGACCCTCCACGGAAATTCCGCATTCCCCATTCCGCATTCCGCATTCAGCTCAGTCCAAACCGCATCCCCGGCTGCTGCTTCACCAGGCCGCGCAGCTCCAG
>Ga0209057_1000446_pt1 | contig 37381 bp, 34 predicted proteins | sample GraSoiAngelo_146_FD_185903 | JGI IMG/M metagenome (GOLD analysis project Ga0209057, IMG submission 185903) | Grasslands soil microbial communities from the Angelo Coastal Reserve, California, USA - 14_1009_05_30cm (SPAdes) (version 2) | ecosystem: Environmental > Terrestrial > Soil > Grasslands ...
CAGGTACGGGTTCGTCCCGCCCTGGAAGGGATAGGGATCGCCCGGCTTGATCCCCGGATCGTTGCGGTCCGGATTGATCAAGCGCGCGCGCTGCCGGGCGTAGTCCTTCGACAGCAAGCCGCGGATCGGCTCCTCCGGCGGGAACGCGGGGTCGCCGTAATAGAAGTCGCGGTCCGCGAACGCGAGGTTCATCGCCTGGTAGACGGTGTGGACGTAGCGCGCGCTGTTGTAGCCCATTGCCTTGAGATCGAAATTCTCGAGGATATTCAGCGCCTCGAGCATCGCCGGGCCCTGCGACCACGGCTGCAGCTTGTAGACGTCGATCCCGCGATAGGTCGTCAGGACGGGTTCTTCGATTTTGACTTTCCAGCTCGCCAGGTCCTGCAGCGTGATGAGGCCCCCTTCCTCCCGTACGCCGCGGACGAATTCCTGTGCAATGTCGCCCGTGTAGAACCGGGCGTAGGCGGCCATGATCGCGTCCCGTCTGCTCTTTCCCTGGCGCAGCGCCTGCTGCTCGGCGTCGACGAGCTTGCGCAGGGTGGCCGCCAGGTCCGTCTGCCGGAAGATCTCTCCCGCCTCGGGCGCTTCGCGCGCTTCACCCGGGTGCGGCAGCATGACCGCGCGCGAATAACGCCATTGTTTGAGCCAGCCCTTGTTTCGCTCGATCGAGTTGGCCGTTTCTTCTTCGATCGCGTAGCCGTCGGCCATCCGGATCGCCGGCTCGAGCACGTCGCGCAGGCTCAGCTTCCCGTACTCGGCAAGCATCGTCATGAGGCCGCCGGGCGTGCCGGGGGTGATGGCGGCGAGCGGGCCGTACTCCGGCGGGAAGCGCATGCCCTTGGAGCGGTAGAAGGCCGGCGTCGCGCCGGTGGGTGCGACGCCGAGGGCGTTGATCGCGATGACCTTCTTGGTCTGCGGGTTGTAAATCAGCGCCTGGGTTTCGCCGCCCCAGGACAGCACGTCCCACATCGTCGTGACGGCGGCGAGCATGGCGCAGGCGGCGTCGACGGGGTTGCCGCCCTTCTGGAAGATCATGGCTCCCGCCGTGGCGGCGAGCGGCTTGCCGGTGATCGCGACCCAGTGGCGCCCGTGCAGTGGGGGCTTCTGGGTGCGCTGCCCCACGAGCGCGACCGGCGAGAGGAGGAGGACGAGCGTGAGGAAACGGACCGGCATATGTGCTCCGACTGAGATCGAATTCGGGAACATATCGTTCCATCTTGCGGCTCGCCATCGTGCGAGAACGGCCCGCGCCCTTGCGACGTTTCCCGGTGCCGGTAGTATAGGCAGCCTCTTCTCTCTACGGGGGCGCGGCATGCGATGCTCTTCGGTCCGTTTAACTCTCGCCCTTGTCGTCGGCCTCCCGGTGGCGCCCGCGCTCTTCGCACAGGGCGGCTCAATCGCCGGCGTGGTGGTAAGCCGGTCGTCCGGCGCACCGATCGGGGACGTCCAGGTCACGGTGACAGGGACGCCCGAGCGCGTTTTCACGGACGCTCGAGGCCGGTTTCGTTTCGACGACCTCGCCGGCACGACCGTGGTTCTCCAGGTGCGCAGGATCGGATTCCGCGGCGTCACCGACACCGTGAACGTCGGCGATACGAACCTGCGCGTGGCGCTTGAGCAAAAGGTGCTCGAGTTGTCGCAGGTGGTGGTGACGGGGACGTCGAGCGCCACGGAGATCGGCCGGGTTGGCAACGCGGTCTCTAGGATCAACGCCGCCGACCTCACGCAGAAGGCTCCCATCGATGGTGTGCAGGACCTGCTCAACGCCCGCGCCGCCGGCGTGGTCATACAGCGCGCTACGGGTGCCGTGGGGAGCGGCTCGCGCATCCGCATCCGGGGCGCTTCGAGCTTCTCGCTTTCAAACCAGCCGCTGATGTACGTGGACGGCGTGCGGGTCGATGCGGATCCAGCGACGGGACCGGCGAACCAGGCGTTCGGCTCGGCGTCCATCTCGCGCTACAACGACTTCAACCCCGACGACATCGAGAGCATCGAGATCCTTAAGGGACCGGCGGCGACGACCCTGTACGGCACCGAGGCCTCGAGTGGAGTGATGCAGGTCATCACCAAGCAGGGCACCCCGGGCCCGGCGCGGTGGAACCTCATTGTGCGCCAGGGCGCGAACTTCTTGAGCAACCCCGAAGGACGGTTCCCGACCAACTATCAGCGAGATGCCCTGGGGAACATCATTTCCGTCAACATGAGGGATCTCGAATCGCAGCTGGGTGGATCGATTTTCCGCACCGGACATGCAGCCGATTACCAGTTGAGCGTGAGCGGTGGCTCGAGCGCCGTCCGCTACTACGCCGCCGGCGGGACGGAGCTGCAGGGCGGGGCGGAGCCGAACAATGACATCCGGCATACGACCGGGCGCGCCAACCTCACGATTACGCCGAGCGACAAGGTCACGCTGTCGGCGCGCGTCGGCTATGTCTCGGGGCCGACCCACCTGAGCGCCGAAGCGGGCTTCGGCGGACGCATCTGGAGCACGGTCCTGGCCGACCCCCGCAACCTGGGCACACCGCAGCTCGGCTTTTTCAGCGGCCTCCCGCCTGAATACGACGAGGTGTATCACTTCACGCAGGACCTGGATCGGTTCACGGGCTCCGTGCAGCTGCAGCACCACCCCGTGAAATGGTTCACGCACCGGGTCACGTTCGGCGTCGACCGCACACGCGAAGTGAACACGTTGTACCAGCCGCGGATCGATTCGCTCGTGGCCAACCCGACGTTCGGGTCGGACGCGCTTGGCTTCATCTCCATCGAGAACCACAACGTCGATTACACGACGGTCGATTACGCAGCCACCGCGGCGTTCGACCTGTCGCCCACGCTGCACTCGAGCTCCTCGGCCGGGCTCCAGTTTTACCACACGCTGGGAGACACCGTCTATGCCGACGGCTTGTTCTTCCCGGCCCCGGGCCTGTCGGCGATCAGCGCGACGACGGGTCCGCGCTCGAATTCGAACGGGACTGAGGAAACCAAGAGCATCGGCGCCTACGGCCAAGAACAGATCTCCTGGCGTGATCGGCTGTTCTTGACCGCGGGACTTCGGTCCGACAATCACAGCACCTTTGGCGCCAATTTCAACCGCGTGTACTACCCGAAGTTCAGCGCGAGCTGGATCATGAGCGAGGAGCCGTTCTGGAAGTACCGGTTCGTGAGCCAGCTGCGGCTGCGGGCCGCGTATGGGGAGTCGGGACGGGCACCCCCCCAGAACGCCGCCGTTCGGTCTGATCAGCCGGTCACCGGCCCGAACGACGTGGATGCCGTGACGCCGCTGTTCATCGGCAACCCCGATCTCGGACCGGAGCGTGGCAAAGAGATCGAACTGGGTTTCGACGCGGGGCTGTGGAACGATCGAGCGGGCATCGAGTTCACGTATTACCGCAAGAAGACGGTCGACGAGATCCTGTTGCGCGAGGTCGCGCCATCGATCGGATTTCCGCCGGTGCCCCCGGGCGGGCAGTACTTCAACGCCGGCGCAGTGCTGAATCAGGGGATTGAGCTGCTGGCACGCGCCCGCCCTTACGACAAAGGCCCGGTGAGCGTGGACATGACGCTCAACCTCGGCACGAACAGCAACAAGATCCTGAGCCTGAGCCCGGGCGTGACCTTCGTGACGGCAGGGACCAACCTGCAGCACCGCGTCGGCTATCCCGTCGGCTCTTGGTTCACGAAGAAGGTGGTGAGTGCCGAGTTCGACTCGACCACCGGACAGGCGATCAACATCATGTGCGACGACGGGAAGGGCGGCGCGATGGCGTGCGCCAACGCCCCGGTCGTCTACATCGGCAGGACCACGCCGAGCTTCGAGGGGGGGTTCTCCACCACGCTGACGCTGTGGAACCGCCTGCGCGTGTACGGCCTGCTCGACTTCAAGACGGGCTATCGGAAGCTCGACGGCACGACGCGAGTGCGCTGCACGTTCTTCGGCCAAGTCTGCCGCGAGAACTTCTTCCCACTCGAGTTCGACCCGAAGCGCATCGCGGGAGTTCAGTCGAACCGCAGCCTGGTCGATTTTTTGATCGCCGACGCGAAGTTCATGAAGCTGCGTGAAGTTTCGGTCGTGTACACGCTCCCGGACGCCTGGGCGACCGCCCTCCGCACGAGCCAGGCGACGGTTTCCCTCGCCGGACGCAACCTGCATACGTGGACCGGTTACACCGGTCTCGACCCGGAGGCGATGTTCCTCGGCGGCAGCCGCGGCGGCAACTTCAGCCAGTGGGAGCAAGCGGACCTGCCGCAGCTGACCCAATGGATCGTCACCGTCAACCTGGCATTCTGAAAGGCGGACCGATGAGACACACAGCGATGGTCGTGCTGGTGGGGCTCGTGGCCGCCGCCGGGTGCGACTTGTTCAACAACGCGCTCGAAGTTCAGAGCACCAGCACCATCCCGGCGGCCGGGCTCGAGGTCCCCGGGAACGCGGGACTGCTCGTGAACGGGGCCATCGGGGACTTCGAGTGCGCCGCGGGGGCGTACGCCGTGATGAGCGGGTTGATCACCGATGAGCTCATCGATGCCACCCAAACCGCTGACCGTTACCCATACGAGCTGCGGACGATGCTTTCGAGCGACCGCCGCTACGCGGTCAACGACTGCGTCGCACTCGGCGTCTACACCCCCCTCCAGACTGCGCGGTTCTCGGCCGCGAACGTGCTCTCCCTCCTGAATGGCTGGACCGTCGCTCAGGTGCCGGCTCGTGACAGCTTGATCGCCACGGCCTCGGCCTACGAGGGCTATAGCCTCGTCCTGCTCGGCGAAGGCTTCTGCACCATGGTCGTGTCCGGCCTCGACGCGAACCGTCAGATCGTGTACGGGGGCGAGATCTCACGGGACAGCGTGTTCAAGCTCGCGGTCGTCGCATTCTCCGATGCGATCGCGGGCGGCAATGCCGATATCGTCAACATGGCCCGGGTGGGGCGGGCCCGCGCCTACCTCGACCTCGGTCAACCGGCTTTGGCGAGGGCGGACGCGCAGCTCGTCCCCGCCGCGTACCTGAAGGTGGTGAGTGCGTCGGGGATCAACTCGCGCCGCAACAACCGCGTGTGGCAGGAGAACAGCGCAACGAGCGACAATACCTCCCTCGACGCGGTGTATCGCGCCATGGCCGACCCCCGCGTTCCATTCGCCGACAAGGTCAAGAACAGCGTGACCGGCATCCACCTCTACCGGCAGCTCAAAGACACAAGTGCCGGCACCTCGATCCGGCTCGCGTCCGGTGACGAGGCGCGGCTCATCAACGCGGAAGCCTATATCAGGATGGGCACCTTCGGAGCGGCAGACAGCATCATCAACAGCTTCCGCGCGCGCGGCGGTCAGGGCGCCATCACCAGCCCTGACTCCGCCACGGCGTCGGACTCGTTGTTCGATCAACGGAGGCGGGAGCTGTTCCTGGAGGGGCAGCACCTGTTCGACCTCGTCCGGTTCGGCAAGACGCCGGGTCCGGCGGCAGGAACTCCGTACGCGGGCGGTGGGGTGTACGGATCGCAGTTGTGCCTGCCCCTGCCGGACGTGGAGAAGCAAAACAACCCGAACTTCCCGTAGCCTCGGAATCGTGTATTGGTAACAGTTGAGGGCCCGGCAAAGCGCCGGGCCCTCTGGTATTGTCAGCACTCGTGTCGGGATGCTGTACGCTTACTGTCACTCCTCCAGGACGGCAAACGCCCGCACCGGGAAGCTCCCCATTCCCTTCACTCGCGGGGGAACGGCGTAGAACCGGAATCCCGCGTTCGGCAGCTCGTCCAAGCTGCACAAGTGCTCCACGATGGGGATCCCCGCCGCGAGCAGGATCGAGTGCACGGGGCGCGCGCCGTCGGCCGCGTCGTCGATGTTGAGCGAGTCGATCCCCACGAGTGCCGCGCCGGCGGCGACGAGATGCTCCGCCGCGCCGCGCGTCAGGAACGGATGGCCGGTGCCATACCGCTCGGTCCGCCAGTGGACGTCCCACCCGGTGTGCACGAGCACCGCCTTCCCTTTCAGTTCCCACCCCCGGAATACCTCCGAGTCGAGCGCCCGGCCGGCGCGCCCCATTGCCCGGACCACGACGCCCTCGAGGTTCGCCACGGCTTGCAACGGATAGTCGGCAACGTCCTTACCGCCGTCGTACCGATGAAACGGCGCATCGATGTAGGTGCCGGTGTTGGCCAGGAGCTCGATCTTCCCTATCTGGAAGGTCGTGCCCGGGGCGTAGCGGGCCTGGGACGCATCGCGCGGCAGCCAGTCGCTGACCACGGGCACGGGGAGGCCGGGATAGGTGACCATCCCGTGCTCGATCGTATGGCTCACATCGATCAGCCGGCGGGGCGACGATGTCACGGAGCGGCTCGCCGCGCTGGATCCTGGCGGTAGAACTGCCGCAGCTGCGTGTACAGCGCGGGATGCTCGCGCTCGAGCTGGACCGGCTTCTCGAAGAACGCCTCCGTCGCGACGGCGAAGAACTCGGCCTTGTTCGTCGCCCCATAGTCGTCCAGCGCGGACCGCCGATCATCGGCGGCGTCCCGGCGCAACCGCTCGTACTCCTCCGAGAGCACGCCCCCCCACGTGCGCAGGGCGCCCGGCGGCAGGATCGGCGCGCCGTCCGCGGCGCCGTCTTCCGCATCCAGCTGGTGCGCGAACTCGTGCAGCACGACGTTGTCCCCGTCCACGGGATTGCGCGCCCCGCGGACTGCGTCGTCCCACGAGATCACGACGACGCCGTCGCCCCACGATTCGCCGATCAGCGGCACGGGGGACCGCGCGATCTCACCCGTTCCGGGAGACCCGGCAAACTTCGGAACGAATCCATGAGGATAGACGAGCACCGTCCGGAGCGTCGGATAGCACGGACCCTCGAGATTGAGCAACAACAGGCATGCCTCCGCCGCGATCCTGATTTTCATCTCCTCCGTCACGGTGAGTCCCCCGCATCCCTCGAAGTGCTTCTCGGTCAGAAATACCTGCACCAGACGTAGCAGGCGCTCCCGCTCTTCCGCGCTCAACCATCGTGCGAGCGGGACGTCGTGCTCCACCACTCCGTACCACGAGTCCGGGATCGGGCCAGTCGGGAGCCGCGGCGACGTCACCGGAATGCGGCGCAGCACCGCCGACAGGCCGAGGTATGACACCACAATGAGAACGAAGGCCGCGCCCAAGACTGCGAGCCCTTCCATCAGGTCTCCCCCTCGCGACTCACTAGTCCCACCAACAATAGAGCCGCTGTGGCAGCCCCTGCCACGTCATGACCCACGCACTCGTGAACGTGGGCCGGAACACGCCGGCGCGATCGTCGAGCCGCCACTTCCCCGCATCGACCTGCTCCATCAGCTCGCGCACCATCGCCTCGCTCAAAAACCGAGCGGGCTCAGTACGGGACGAACAGGATGACGAGCCCAGCGAGATAGCCCACGGGAGCCACGGCCGGCTGTTTACGGCGCCTGGACCGGGGAAGGTCCGGCGGGCGGCAGCACGCGCCCGAGCGCCTTGAGCAGCTGCCCGTCGGACGTGCCGCCGTCAGGAGCCTCCGCTAGCACGATGGCGAAGCGCCGCCGGAGCAACGGATCGCGCATGGCGTGGGCGGCGAATTGCAGGGTGAGAGGGATGAACCATGATGCCTGGCGCGCTCCGGCCCCGGCCCGCGCCACAGCGGCGTACTGCTCGAACACCGCGAGGAGAAACGCGCCCTTCGAGGGGAACTGCCGGTAGACGGCACCCTTGGTGAACCCCGCCGTCTGAGCGACCTCATCGAGCGTTGCGAACTCAATGCCGCGCTCCGCGACGACGGTCAGCCCCGCCTCAAGGAGCAGGGCTTTGGTCTCTGCCTTCCGCCTCTGACGGACGATACCCATGGGAATCTATGATACCCATTGGAACCGCATCCGCCAACCAAATGCCACAAAAAGCCAAGTTTGGATACCGGATGGTATCTGAACTTGGACGAAGTCCATTACCGGCAAGGCCTTCCCACCCCCGGGTCGTTTCTCACTGCAACCCGCCCCGTGCGCTTCCAAGATAGGGGCCGCGCCCGCCCCATACCGGTTTCCAGGAGGCATTGTGACTCAACCATCAGCTGGCGCTCCCGTCGGGAGTCTCCAATTCGAGCGCGCCGAGCGCGACGCCGCTGCGTCCAGCCTCACCTGCGGGGGGTGCGGCCAGCCGGTTACCACCTCGTATTACGAGGTCAACGGCAAGGTTACGTGCCAGCGGTGCCGCAATCGGATCATGGCAGGATGGAACCGCGGTTCTTCGGGCGGGCGGTTTGCGAAGGCGCTGGGACTCGGATTGGGCGCTGCCGTGTTAGGAGCGGGGATCTATTTCGGCATCGCGGCGCTGACCGGGTACGAATTCGGCCTCGTGGCGATCGTCGTCGGCGTCCTCGTGGGCGGAGCAGTGCGCACGGGTTCGAACGGCCGCGGGGGCCGGCGCTACCAGCTGCTCGCCATGTTCCTGACGTACACGGCCGTCGTGGTGACTGACTCGACGCTCATTGCCCGCGAATTGAAGAAGCAGTGGCGAGCGCGGGGAGACTCGGCTCAGGCGGCGGCCGGCTCGCCGGCCGCAGTGGCCCCTGGGCTCAACGCCGCCGCCGCCGAGACGCCGAGGACTTCGCATCTGCCGCGACCGCTCGCGGTCGCCGTCGCTCTCGGGCTGATCGTCGTGCTCGCGTACGCGGCCCCCATCATGATCGGCATTACGAGTCCGATCCACCTGCTGATCGCCGGCTTCGCGCTGTATGAGGCGTGGAAGCTCAACCGGGGTGTCGCGTTCCAGGTCACCGGACCGTACCAGGCCGCGGCTCGCCCGGCGGCCTAGTTCATCGCCGATGGTCGCCGACGTCCAGGGGCGGGCGCCGCGCGGCTGCCCGCACTGCGGCACACAGATCGCACCCGTCCTGCTGGCCTGCCCATCCTGCCAGAGCCTGGTCCATTCCGACGACCTCAATCGCCTCGCCGCGGAGGCAGCGCGGGCCATTCAGGTCAGCGACGTGAGCGCCGCCCTGGCCGCGTGGCGGCAAGCGCTCGATCTCCTCCCGCCCGACTCGACGCAGCACAAGGTCGTCTCTGCCCACATTCTCGACCTCAGCCGCGCCTTGGATAGCCGGCGGAGCGGGACGAAACACCCCTCGCCCTGGGCCAAGGGGGCGACCGGCCTCGGTGCACTCGGCGCTCTCCTCTTCAAGCTCAAGTTCGCGCTGACGTTCGTACTCACGAAAGCCAAGCTGCTGCTGTTCGGCCTGACGAAGGGTGGGACGCTCTTCAGTATGCTCCTCTCGGCGGGCGTGTACTGGACGATCTGGGGCTGGAAGTTCGCGTTCGGCATCGTCCTTTCCATCTATATCCACGAAATGGGGCACGTGCAGGCGCTGCAACGCTACGGCATCAAAGCCACGGCACCCATGTTCATTCCCGGGATCGGCGCCGTGATCCGGCTGAAGCAGTACCCGACCGATGCGCGGGAGGACGCGCGGGTCGGGCTAGCCGGTCCACTCTGGGGGCTGGTTGCCGCGCTTGCGGTCTACGCGATCTATCGCATCACCAATGTCGCGGTGTGGGGCGCCATCGCGCACTTCGGCGCCTGGGTCAACCTCTTCAATCTGGTCCCGGTGTGGCAGCTCGACGGCGCGCGCGGCTTCCGGGCCCTGACCCGTCGACAACGCTGGATCGCTGTAGCCGTCATCGCGGTGATGTGGTTCGCGACCTCCGAGGGACTGCTGGTGCTGCTCGGCGTCGCCGCCGCAGCGACGCTCGGCTTTGGTCGCGCGGCAGATGAACCGGATGACACCGCACTGCTCCAGTATGCGTTCCTCGTGGGCATCCTGTCGCTCATGACCCGGATCGCGGTGCCGGCCACCAGGCCTTGAATGGGCGTGGGGCCCCTTCTATGTTTGCGATTCGGCGCGAGTCTGGTGGCGCCTGAGCGACGCGGGATGCCTGGAGTCTGAATGCCGTACATCATCGCAGAGCCCTGCATCAATGTGAAGGATCGGTCGTGCGTGGACGTCTGCCCCGTGGACTGCATCTACGAGGGTGAGGATCAACTGTATATCCACCCGGACGAATGCATCGATTGCGGCGCCTGCGAGCCGGAGTGCCCCGTCACTGCGATTTTCCCGGAGGAAGACACGCCCCCGCAGTGGAAGTCGTATATCGCCAAGAATCGGGACGTGTTCCAGAGCGCGAGCCCGCCCGGCAAGCCGCAGCGCAAGGGATCATAACGGAAGCCCCGGGGTCGTCACCCCGGGGTTCTCGCTTCAGGAGGGAAGCACCCTCAGAAAGTCGGCCAGCAACCGGCCGGTCGCCAGGGGCTGTTCGAGGGGGGCCATGTGTCCTGCCGCGGGCACGACGTGACACTGGGCGCCGGGGATGAGCTGCGCCATGGCGCGCGCCGTATCGGGGGGCGCGATCTCGTCGTCGCTCCCCACCAGCACGAGCGTCGGCACGCGCACACCCCGGAGGGTCTCGGTGGAGTCGGGTCGGTCGCGCAACGTCCGCAACGCCCCGACGAGTCCGGGCACCGACCAACGGCGCGCCATCTCTCGCACCTGTCCGACCACCTCGGGCTGGGTGGCCTGCGTGGCCGGCGCGAGTAGCCGAGGGAGCAGCTGCTCGATCACGGCGTCCTGGCCCTCCTGCTCCGCCACTCGAGTGAGCTCCTCGCGCCCCCGCTTCGCCTCGACCGAGTCCGCCTGAGGCTTGGTATCGGCAAGGATCATCGCTTTCACCCGTCCCGGATGTCGACGCAACAGCTCGAAGATGACGTAGCCACCCATCGAGAGCCCGCACAGCACGGCCTCCCGCACTCCGAGGGCGTCGAGCACGGCCACGAGGTCGTCGGCGTACCGCGCCAGGGAATACCCGTCCGCCGCGGATGGCGTCCCCGAGCCGCCCACTCCGCGCAAGTCCGGCGCGATGCGCCGAACCCGAGACAGCGTGGCGAGCTGGTGCCGCCACACCGTGCGATCGAACGGGAAGCCATGCACGAACAGCACCGGCACGCCGTCGCCGCGCACCTCGACGGCGAGCTCGACGTCGCCCACCGACACCCGGATCGGCTGATGCCCGCCCCCGCCCCCGCCCCCGCCCCCGGCCGACGGGCGTGGTCCGAGAAATCGGGCGATCTCGTCCGGAATCGGCGTGGCGCGACCCAATCGATCGATGCACACGAAGACCATCTCGGCCTCCGCCACCGCGGCATCGTCCGAGACCCGCCGCACCACGTGGCGCAGGGTCATGCTGGTGGTGCCGCGGCCCACGACCGTCGTCTCCACGCGCAGGACATCGCGCGCGAACGCCGGCGCTCGGTATTCGATCGTCGCCTTGCGCACCGCGGGCCACACGCCGTTCCGGTCGAACAGGTCCATCCCCGGACCACGAGCGAGTGCGTCCCATCGGGCGCGCTCGAGCAACGTGAGGAGCGCCGCCTGGTTCAAGTGACCGAACGCGTCGCATTCGTATGGGTACACGGTCAGCTCGACCGGCCCGAAGGGCGTCACGGTGCGGGCTCCGGCTGCGGAACGGGCACCGCAAACGTATGCCAAAAAACCACGCGTTGCACGTTGCGCGTTGCACGACGCATGAGACAGGCGAAGGCTTTAGCGCCGTAGGTGGCATCCAAGACGAGGCCATGCTGCAACGCAAGCCGGCCGGCGGCCTCGCCCTCCGGTGTCGGGTGGCCGTAGCCCGGCCCCAACCCGTCCACTACGACCAGCGGGATGCGGGATGCGGGAAGCGGGATGCGGATGTCGTGACGCGCGAGGAGCCGCCGTGCGGCGTACGCGAGCCACGTCGTCCGCCAGCGGTTGGCGACGAAGATCGGCGCGACGCGGACGCCCACGATCCGGGTCGGCCAGCCCAGCGCGGCGACGGCGAGGGCGAGGCCCGCCGCCGTCCCGCCGGTACCGAGCGGGAGCACGATCGCGTCCGGCGGCGCGGCGACCTGCGAGGCGAGCTCCAACCCCCCGAGCAGCTGGCCCACCACCGCGTGGGGATGCGCGCCCCCGCCGGGAATCCAGCGACGCGGGCCGAGTGCACCTGCGCGACGCCACGCGGCGAGCACCGCGAGCGGCAGCGATCCCCTCACCCGAGCGCGAACGACGAGCGCCGCCTGCGCCCGGCAGGCGGCGGCCACGGCGCGGCTCGCGGGAGTGTCGTGCTGCGGGAACTGCGCCAGCACCGCGCGGCCGCCGACGGCGGCGGCGTGCACGGCGGTCGCGAGGCAGTGAGTCGAGCCGGTGCCGCCCAGGGTGACGAATACCGTGTCGGGCGGCGCGCCCGCAAACAAGAACTCGAGCCCGCGCACCTTGTTCCCCCCACAGGACGCGGACGCGCGATCCTCCCGCTTCAGGGCGAGCTCGGCCACGCCGATGGCGCTGGCGAGCCCAGGAGCCGGCTCGAGCGGCGTAGGCCAGTCACCCAGGCTACAAGGCGCCAGCGTCGCACGTATCTTTTCAATCAACTGTGCCGGATCCGACACCCGAAACCCCGATCCCGAGGACGCCGATGCGGGTTGCCACCGACTACATCCGTCACGCCGCGCGCGCCGCCCGCAAGTGCGTGGGCGATCCGCTGGGCGGCGCCCCCCAGCCGCCGGACGCTGAATTCTACAAGACGCTCGCCAAGGCGCTCGAGGAGATCGCCGCCGGCCTGGAAGCGCTCAGCAAGGAAGAGTGAGCTACATCCGCACGCCCGAAGCGCTGGCCGAAGCGATCGCGGCGCTCTCGCGGGAGCCGCTCGTCGCCGCCGATACCGAGGCGGCGAGCTTCCACCGCTACCGCGACCGGATCTTCCTGATCCAGCTGTCGAGCCCGTCTCGAACCGAGATCATCGACCCCCTGGCGGTGGCGGACCTCTCGCCCGTCGGCCAGCTGCTCGCCGATGCGAAAGTCGAGAAGATCTTCCACGACGCGGACTACGACCTGCGAATTCTCGACCGTGACTACGGATTCCGGGCGCGGCGGCTGTTTGACACGCGCATCGCGGCCCAGCTCGCCGGCGAGCCGGCGGTCGGCCTCGCCGCGCTCCTGGAAAAGTACGCCGGCGTGAAGCTCGCCAAGGAGCACCAGAAGGCCGACTGGTCGCGCCGCCCGCTCCCCCCCGCGATGCTCGCCTATGCGGCGGCCGATACCGCGCACCTACCGGCGCTGCGCGAGCAGCTGCGCGCCAGGCTCATCGCGCTCGGCCGGCTGATATGGGCGGAGGAGGAATTCACGCGGCTCGAAGACCTCCGTTGGACGGGCGGGGGAGGGGGGGCGCCCGACGGAGCCGGTGGAGGAGGGGCCGGAGGACCGGACGCGTTCTTGCGCGTGAAAGGGGCCAAGGCGCTCACACCCCGACAACTGGCGGCGCTGCGGGAGCTGTACCTGTGGCGCGAGGCCCTGGCCGCCGAGCAGGATCGGGCCACGTTCCGCATCATCGGGAACGATGCCCTCCTCGCCGTGGCCAAGGCCCTGCCTGGTGCACCTCCTGAGCTGAGCGGGATCGCCGCACTTCCGGCCAGCCTGGCTGCACGGTACGGCCCCGCCTTGCTCGATGGTGTGCGCCGCGCCGTCGCGCTCCCGGAGACCGAGCTGCCCCGCGTGGAGCGCGTCCCCCGCCAGGCGCGCGATCCGGCGCTCGAGGCACGGGTCGAGCGGCTCAAGGCGGCCCGCAATCGTGCCGCGGCGGACCTGGGGCTCGATCCCGGGGTGCTCTGCGGGCGCTCGACCCTCGAAGCCGTCGCCCGCGCCCAACCGCCCCCAAACGATCGCGCCGGGCTGTCCCGTATCGGGGAGCTCCGGCGCTGGCAAATCGAGGCGTTCGGCGATGCGCTCCTCGCGGCGCTTGGTTAGGCACCCAGGCCGAAATGAGGCGAGAACGCAACGGAGGCCGGCGGCGCGACCGGGCGTCCGTAGGATGCGAGTGGGGTAGAGTCTCCTATGCCGTCGTCCAACTCCGCACCACGGATGAGCGCGGCGCGGCGCACGGGCCTCGCCGTCCTCGTGTGCGTGATCGTCTTCGCATGCGAGCGTCACCTCGAGCAGGCCACCCCCGGCGCCCGAGTGGCGACGGTGGAGGTCACGCCGCCGACGGCGACGGTGCCGGTGGGGCAGACGGTCCAGCTCACGGCGACGCCGCAGGACTCGACCGACGCGCCCCTGCCCGACCGTCCCGTCACCTGGACGAGCGACAACCCCGCCATCGTGAGCGTGGACGTCAACGGGCTCGCGACGGGGAAGACCCCGGGCTCGGCGACGATCACGGCGACGAGCGAGGGGAAGAGCGGCGTCTCCTACATTAGCGTGACCGAGATCCCCTCGGTGCCAGTGGCGTCCGTGACCGTGAGCCCGCCCACGGCCACGGTCGAGGTGGACCAAACTGTTCAGCTGACGGCGACGCCCAAGGACGCGAACGGGAGTCCGCTCACGGGCCGGACGGTCACCTGGTCGAGCAGCGCCACGGCGGTCGCGATCGTCAACGGGAGCGGCCTCGTGACAGGAAGGGCCTCGGGCGCGGCGACGATCACGTCCACGAGTGAAGGACAGCGGGGGACGGCGGAGGTGACGGTGACCGCGCGGCCGCCGGGCAGGGGCGAGGTGCTGGTGGGGGCAGGTGACATCGCCGACTGCGGCTCGAGCGGGGCCGAGGCGACGGCGGCGCTGCTCGATGCGATCCCGGGGACGGTGTTCACCGCCGGAGACAACGCGTACTCGAGCGGCACGGCTTCGGAGTACGCAAACTGCTACGATCCGACGTGGGGCCGGCACAAGGCGCGGACGCGCCCAGCGCCCGGAAACCACGAGTACAACACCAGTGACGCGGCGCCCTACTACGCCTACTTCGGCGCGAACGCCGGCCCGTCAGGGCGCGGGTACTACAGCTACGACCTGGGCGACTGGCACCTCATCTCGCTAAACTCGAACATCGACATGAGCGCCGGGTCCGCCCAGGAGCTGTGGCTGCGCGCCGATCTGGCGGCCACCACAAAGACCTGCGTCCTGGCCTATTGGCACCATCCGCGCTTCAGCTCCGGGAGTCACGGGAGCTCGACCGAGTCGCAGCCGCTGTGGCAGGCGCTCTACGACTACAACGCCGATGTCGTAGTGGTGGGTCACGACCACAACTACCAGCGGTTCGCGCCGCAGACGCCGAGCGGCGCGCCGGATCCCGTCCGAGGAATGCGGGAGTTCGTGGCCGGGACGGGCGGGCGAAGCCACTACAGCTTCTCCACGCCGATCGCGAATACGGAAGCCTACAATACCGACACGTGGGGCGTGCTCAAGCTGACGCTCGATGCCGCCTCGTACTCGTGGGAGTTCATCCCGATCGCGGGCGGCACGTACCGCGACTCGGGGACGGGGGCCTGCCATTAGGAGGGATCGGCTACAGCCCCTACAGTCCCATCAACGCCCGCACTTTGGGATCCATCCGCTCGGGCGTCCAATACGGCTCCCACACGATCTCGATGTCGACGTCCTTCACGCCTTCGAGCCCGCGCAGCACGCGGTAGGCGTCGTTCGTGATCATCGGACCCGCGGGGCAGCCGGGCGACGTGAGGGTCATTTTCACGCGCACCTCGCCGTCGGCGATCTCGACGTCGTACACGAGGCCGAGGTCGATGATGTTCATGTCGAGCTCCGGATCCTTGACCTGCCGGAGCGCGTTGCGCGCCGCCTCTGGATTGAGCGCCACGGGTGCCGTCATCACCGACTCCTCTCCGCCATCCTGTTTCGGAACCTAGCCGACGCCTGAGCCCCGCACCAGGCAGTGCCGTCGCCGCGCGATCCAGGCGTACACACGCCGCGCGATGGGCCGCACGCCCGGGATGCGGAAGCCCCAGGCCAACCAGCCCTTTCCGGGCAGCCGTTGCAGGAGCTCCGGGACCGCGTCCGCGCCGGAGAGGACCCGGCCGTCGGGGGGGGGGAGCACGAGATGCATCGCCGCCGCCAGAGCCGGAAGCGGGATGTTGAACGCCGCCACGCGAGCCCGATCCTGGAACGGGACCAGCGCGATGCGATGTTCCCGGTCCCAGCGCTGGACCCAGTCGACCGAGCGTCGGCAGAAGCCGCACTCGCCATCGTAGATGAGCGTCGGGCGAGTCCGGTCAGCGCGCATCGGACGCCCGCGCCGCCGCGTCGGCGACGCCGCCGCGCACCTGTTTCAGGAGCGTGAACGGGCGGCGGGCGCGCGGCGCGTACGCGCGGTTGGTGAGCAGCACCACGAACAGGTCGCGATCGGGGTCGATCCAAAGCGACGTTCCCGTCCAGCCGGTGTGGCCGTAGCTCCTCGGGCCGAACAGCGTTCCCGCGCTCGAGACGCTCTCCCCGGTCGGGACCGCCTGCCACCCCAGGGCCCGGGCTTCGGTCCCGGCTGTGAACGTCGTCGCCTTGGACGTGAACAGACGCAGCGTCTCCTCACCGAGGAGGCGGGAGCCGTCGCGACTCGTCCCGCCGCGGAGCATGAACTGGGCGAATCGTGCCACGTCCGACGCCGTGGAGAACAACCCGGCGTTGCCCGACACGCCTCGGAGTTTGAACGCGCTTCCGTCATTCACGGTGCCGGCGACGGGATGCCCGCGCCACAGCCCGGTCGGTGCGATGCGGGTGCGCAGCCGTGACGGCGGCCGGAACATCGTTTGGTGAAGGCCCAAGGGCACGAACACTTCCCGCGTCGCGAAGGCGTCCAGCGGCTCGCCCGCCACGCGCCGCACGACTTCGCCGAGCAGGATCGCGTTCAGATCGCTGTAGATGACGCGGGTGCCGGGCGGGACGCGGGGGGTCTCGCGCAGGACGCGCGTCATGAGCGCCGCACTGTCGGGAATTGCTTTGAGCTCCGGGTCCGGGATGTCGGCCCGGAGCCCGGACGTGTGCGTGAGGAGCTGGCGCACGGTGATCCCCGCGGTCGCCGACCCTTTGAGCTCCGCGATGTACGCCGAGACAGGTTCATCGAGGCGCACCTGGCCCCGCTCCACGAGCAGCATCAGCGACGTCGTGGTCGCGATGACTTTGGTAAGCGACGCCAGATCGTAGATCGTGCTGTCGGGATCGACGGCCGGGCTCGACGCCGACCACGTGAGGTGCCCGTAGCCTCGGGCGAACAAGATCGTGTCGCGCCGCCCGACGACCAGCGCCGCGCCCGGATACGCACCTTGGCGAATGCCGTCCCGAACGAGGGGGTCGAAGCGGGCGGCGGAAAAGGCGGCAGGCCCGGACGCGCTCGCCGTCTGCGCGACCAGCAGCAACGCTAGCACCACACACCCGGGATCCGGCGACCGCACTCCGGGCAGGCCCCCGGGGCGCCGATCCGCTGTTGCTGGATCACATATCCGTAGCGCTCGATCAGCAACTCGCCGCAGTCCGGGCACCACGTATGCTCCCAGCGCCCGACCCGGCCGGGGAGATTGCCCGCGTAGACGAACTTGAGGCCGGCCGCCGCCCCGATCTCGCACGCCCGCACCAGCGTCTCGGCCGACGTGTTGTCGGGGTCGGTCATCCGGTAGTCCTTGTGGAACGCGGTGACGTGCCACGGGATCTCCGGGCTCACCGACGCGATGTAATCGGCGGCGCGGCGCAGCTGGGCGTCGTCATCGTTGAATCCCGGGACCACGAGGGTCACCAGCTCGAGCCAGAATCCGCGCTCGTACACCATCCGGATCGCATCGAGCACGTGCTGGAGCACGCCGCCCAGCTCCCGGTAGCGGCGATCCTCCATCGCCTTGAAGTCGATCTTGTAACAGTCGGTCCAGGGGCGGATGAAATCGAGCACCTCGGGCGTCGCATTGCCGTTCGAAATAAACGCGGTCTTCAAGCCATGGCCGCGCGCCACCTTGAACACGTCGAGCGCCCACTCGGCGGTGATGAGCGGCTCGTTGTAGGACGACCCGACGAGCTTCGCTCCCTGTCGCAGCGCGAGCCGAACCAGGTCGTCCGGGGTGACGTCGGTCGGGACTACGCCGGCGGCGTCGTCGCGCAGCGCCTGGCTCGTGAGCCAGTTCTGGCAATACCCACAGTGGAAATCGCATCCCAGCATACCGAAGGTGAGTGTGTCGGAGCCGGGGAGGGCGTGGAAGAACGGCTTCTTCTCGGTCGGATCGCACTGCAGGGCGGCGACGTAGCCGGCGGGGACGTACAGCGTCCCGTCCTTGTTGAAGCGGACCTTGCAGATCCCCCGGCGCCCGGGCTTGACGAGGCAACGGTGCCCGCACGCGAAGCAGCGCACCGCGTGGTCGGGAAGCCGCTCGATCAGCTCCCCCTCGCGGACCCGGGCGTCCAGCGCCTGGGCGAGGGTCGCCGCCCCGCCGTCCCGGGGGAGGGGAGCTTCGTGGGTGAGGAACGAGATGATGCTGCGCTGCGCCATGGAATCCGCCGACTGCGGCCTTTCCTCAATATAGCGCGACGCCCCCGGGCTCAGCCGCCGACGCGAAGCGGGCCCGGGGCGAGGTCGTAGAGGAGCGCGGCCGTGCGGACGTCGCGGGGCGAGAGCTCACGCACCTTGGGCTGGGCGTACATGATGTCGCCCGGATCGGGCGAGTGGTCGAGGCCGATCAGGTGCCCGATCTCGTGCAGTGCCAGCACCCGGACGTCGTCGGGTGCGAACGGTTGCCCCTTGGCATCGAAGGTGGCGAGGGTGACAACGCCGCCGGTCAGGCGTCCATCCTCGTCCCATTGCACATCCGTCTGCCCCGAGCGCTCTCCTTCGAACTGGATGCGCCACTGCACCCGCACTTCGGCGGAGCTGGAGTCGGCGTCGAGGTTGAACCGTACCGGCACGACCTCCTGCCAGCGCTGGAAGGCGCTGCGCACGGCGTCGAGGAAGCTGGGCTGGAAGTTGGCGACGGTGGTGGGAGGAAAAAACACGCGCACGGGCGTCGACACGCGGCCGTCCCAGCGGTGCAGGATCGAATCCGCGTTCTGCGTCAAATTGTCGTTCAGATACGTGCTTCCGGCACTGGCGCGGATCCGGCGGCGGATCTCGGAGCGAGCGAGGAGCACGATGTAACTCGGGCCTCCGGCGCCGACCGGGGGCACGACCGTTGGCGGAGGTGTGGGTGCCGCGGCCGCGTGGGCCGTGTCCCGCGCCGAGTCGATCGCCGAGCCCGCCGTGCGCACCACGGTCTGCACGGGCGCGGTATCGGGGGTCGCGCCGGCCGACGCCCGCGCGGGCGGTCGCACGAAGGCATTCCACAGTGCGGCCGACGCGAGCAAGACAACCAGCGCGGCGACGAGAATGAACATGCGACGCTCGAACATGCGCGCAATATGCGAACGGACGGCGTCGCGCCGCTAGCTTTGGCCTGCTGGCGTCTCTATGATTGTGGCCTGCTTATGCTTGGCACGTAAGTGTTCGCGTTACCCGCGGCACCCATCATTCGCCGGCGTGGGTGGGCCATCGTGGCATGGGCGGCCCTCGCGCTGCTGTTCGGGCCGCGGGCCTGCCACGTCCAACAGGTGCTCGCGCTCCGGGGCTCCGGGGCCGAGGCCACGGAATCGAGCCGCGCGACCGAGCTCCTCAAGCAGGCGTTTCCGACGCCGTTCGCCGACTACGTGGCGATCGTCGTCCATGGCCAGGTCCGCTGGACCAACGCCCGGTTCGAAGCCGTGCTCGACACGCTCAAAGCCGTGGTCGAACGCCGCCCCTACGTGGAAGAGGTGATCTCGGCCCGCTCGATCGGGGAGTCGAGCTTCGTCAGTCAAGACCGCCGCACGACGTTCCTCATTGCGGCGCTCACCCGAGAGTCCACCAGCGACTTGAGCGCCAGTTTCGTCCCCGACCTGCGCGCGTCGATCCGGGACGCGCTGACACGAGTCCCCGGCTCGGAAGGGTTCGCGGTGATGGTGACCGGATTTCCCGCGCTGGACCACGACGTGCGCACCATCAGCGCGGAGGACACCGAGCGGGGCGAGCAACGCGCCCTGCCCCTCACGTTGGCGGTGCTGATCGTCGCGTTCGGCGCCCTGGTCGCCGCGTCGCTGCCGGTCCTGGTGGGCGTCCTCGCGATCACCATCGCGCTCGGCCTGGTCGCCATCGCGGCACGGTATACGCCCATGTCCGTGTTCGTGCTGAACATCACCACCATGGTGGGGCTGGGCGTGGGCATCGACTACTCGCTGCTCATCGTCACCCGGTTCCGCGAGGAGCTGAACCGCGGTCTCTCGCCGGCGGACGCCGCCATCCGGACGGTCGAGACCGCAGGGTCGGCGGTCGTCACATCGGGACTGACGGTGGTCGTCGGGTTCGCGGCGCTGGTCACGACACCGCTCTCGGACACGCGCTCCGTGGGCGTGGGGGGGCTGTTGGTGGTCGGCGTCGCCGTCCTCCTCGCCACCACGTTCCTTCCGGCCGTCCTCGCCATCCTGGGACGCAACATCGACCGCCCCAAGTGGCTCGCCCGTCCGCTCGCGCGATTTCACGCGCCGACCGGCTGGGAGCGCTGGGCACGGTGGTTGGGCCATCGGCCGTGGCGCGCGGTCGCGGTCGGGGGCGCGGCGATCGCGCTGCTCACCTTCCCACTCAGCCAGATCCGCCTGGGTCTTCCCGCCACCAATTGGTTTCCGCCGGAGTCCGAGTCGGGCCAGGGTCTCCAGGCGCTGCGCGAGATGGGCGCCAGCGGCGTGATCCAACCCGTGCGTGTCGTGGTACAGCTTCCGGAAGGAGAATCGGCGCTCTCCGCCCGCCGCCTCCCGGGACTCAAAGCCCTGACTGACTCGATCCGGCAGGACCCGCGCGTGCGCGAGGTCCGAGGCGTCGCGAGCATCAAATCGAGAATGTCGACGCTGCAGCTCGCCATCTACTACAGCGATCCGGCCGCGGTGCGCGCCAAGAATCCGAGGTTCTTCGACGCGTATCTGAGCGCCGACAATCGCGTCACGCTCCTCGACGTGATTCCGGGGGACACCGTCTCCCTCACGGGGCTGATGGACGTGGTGCGACGGGTGCGGGCCCTGGTGGCCCGCGACGTCCGGGGCCTCGCCGGGGCGGAGATCCTGATCGCCGGCTTCGCCGCGTCGAACGTGGATACTCAGCAAGCGCTCATGAAACGCTTTCCGGACACGGTCGCCCTGGTCCTCGGCATCACCGCCATCATGCTGTTCGCCGCATTCCGCTCGCTGCTCGTTCCGATCAAAGCCGTCCTCCTGAACCTCTTATCGGTGGGCGGGGCATTCGGCCTCACCGTGCTCGTCTTTCAGCACGGCTATGGCGGTCGCGTGTTCGGGCTCGAGGGGCCGACGCAGGCGATCTGGGCCGTCGTGCCGGTGCTGGTGTTCGCCATCGTGTTCGGCCTGTCCATGGATTACGAGGTGTTTCTGTTGACGCGGGTCAAAGAAGTCTTCGACAAGACCGGTCGGAACGACCACGCCACGATGGAGGGTCTGTCGGCCACGGCGTCCACGATCACGAGCGCCGCCCTCATCATGATTCTGGTGTTCGGCACGTTCGCGTTTACGCGCGTGCTCGCGGTCCAGCTCATCGGCTTCGGTCTCGCCGCCGCCGTCCTGCTCGACGCGACCTTGATTCGGATGGTCCTGGTCCCGGCGATCATGCACATTGCGGGAAGGTGGAACTGGTGGCCGGGAGTGAGGGCGCCCAAACTGGAGAGAGAGAACAGCGACTAGGATGCAGGAAGGCAACACCTAGACGCACAGACGCACAGGGGTGAACAGTGAGAGTGAACAGGTAGTCCCATTCACTGCGTTCTGTTCTCCTCTGCGCGTCTGCTGCGTCTGTGCGTCTAGTCTACCGCGTCTGTGCGTCTAGGTGTTGCCTGTCCTGCCTCCAACTGCCTCAGCCGTGCTCCCCACACGTCCCAATGCCATGCCGCCACCCTGACTCCTGTCCTGGGATCTTTCAGCGGCTTGTATTGCAGCCACTCCGGCTCGAGCCCGAGCGCCGGGCCGAGCGCGAGCAGCCGCTGCTGGTCAGCGCTCACGAGGTGCACCATCGGCTCGCCGCGCAGCGTGTGGCGATGAAGCCACACGCCGCCGTCGAGGGCGAAGCACATCCCCTCGCGGCGGCGCGTGAATTCACGGTACGGCGGGTCTACTGACAGGTAATGCGGCCCTCCACCGTCGCCGGAGACAGTGGCGCCGCGTTCCCCGAAAACAGGGCGCATTGCCGGGCCGGCGCGAAGGCGCTCGTGGTCGACGCCGACCACCCCGACGCCGTGGCGTTGAGGGACATGGTCACGCCCGCCGACGGCTTGAAGTTGTTCATCAGCGCGAAGTTGGTCGTGTATTTCGCACTGTCGTAAAAGAAGGCTTCCTCCGCAGTCGCGAGGTTCCGAAGATCGGACTTCATCGCGCCGACGTAAGCCTTCTCCTTCGTGTTGGAGAACTTCGGGATGGCGATGGTCGCCAACAGCCCGATGATCACCACCACGATGAGCAGCTCGATCAGGGTGAAGCCGTTTCGAGACATCGCTTCCGATCCTCCAGGCGCCAACGGGCCCCGAGCCCGTAAGTCCCTGGCTCGGTGCCACATATAGTGAGCGCCAAGGGGCGTTCCTGCAAGAGCCATGCTTACCCTTTGGCGTCGACCCAATTCATTCCCATGCCGACACTTACGACCAGGGGGACCCGCAGCTCGGCGGCGCCCTCCATATGGCGTTTTACCAGCTCTGTGGCAGCTTCCTCCTCCCCGTGTGGCACCTCAAATACAAGCTCGTCATGGACTTGCAGGATCATGCGAGACACAAGTCCCCGCTCCTTCAGGGCCCGTGCGATGCGGATCATCGCGATCTTGATCAAGTCAGCCGCCGATCCCTGAAGCGGGGAGTTCGTCGCGGTCCGCTCCCCGAACGCGCGGATGTTGTAGTTGCGGTCCTTGAGCTCCGGGACATAGCGCCGCCTTCCGAACAGTGTCTCGACATACCCCTTCTCCCGAGCCTGGGCCACGGTGCCATCGAGCCAGGCCCGGACACCGGCGAAGCGCGTGAAGTACTGCTCGATGAACCGCTTCGCGTCATCCTGGGTGATGCCGAGCTGGCGGGACAGTGCGAACGGCCCCTGGCCATAGATCGTGGCGAAGTTGATCGTCTTGGCGCGCGCGCGCATTTCCGCAGTGACGTGATCGTGCGCCACGCCGAAGATGATCGCCGCCGTTTGGCGGTGAATGTCCCCGCCCTGCTCGAAGGCCGCGACGAACGCCGGGTCGCCCGACAGATGGGCCAGGAGGCGCAGCTCGATCTGGGAATAGTCGGCCGTGACCAGCATCGCGCCGGGCGGGGCGACGAAGGCACGGCGAATGGCCTCGCCGCGCGGCGTGCGCACGGGGATGTTCTGCAGGTTCGGGTCCGAGGACGACAACCGTCCCGTGGCCGCCCCGGTCTGATTGAAGCTCGTGTGGATGCGCCCGGTCACCGGGTTGATGAACGCCGGCAAGGCATCGACGTAGGTGGATTTGAGCTTCGACAGCTCGCGGTATTCGATCAGCAACCGGGGCACCTCGTGCCCCATCGCGGCGAGCTGCTCCAGCACCTCGTAGTCGGTCGAGGGGCCGGTTTTCGTCTTCTTGAGGATCGGAAGCTGATGCTTCTCGAACAGCACGTGCCGGAGCTGCGGCGTCGAGTTGAGGTTGAACTCGGTTCCCGCGGCGTGATAGATCGCGCGCTCGAGCGCGGTCAGCTCGCCGGCGAAGGTCAGTGAGATCTCGCGCAGTCGTGTCTGGTCGATGCACACCCCTCGCGCTTCCATGTCCACGAGCACCGGCATGAGGGGCAGCTCGATCGTTTCCAGCAGACGAATCAACTGGTGGTCTTCGAGCTCCGGCTGGAACGCGGCGTGCAGGCGCAGCACGATCTCGCTGCCCACGGCACAATAGCGCGCCGCGTCTGCCAGGGGCACCGCGGCGAACGGGCGCTCCGCCTTTCCCCGGCCCACGAGCTCGGCATGTGTCCGCAGCGCGAGGGACAGCCGCTCTCGCGCCAGGTCGTCGAGGGCGTGTGAGCGTCGCCCGGGATCGAGCACGAAGCTCGCGAGCATCGAGTCGAACGACACACCCGCGAGCTCCACCCCGGCCCGGCGCAAGACGAGCCAATCGTACTTCACGTCGTGGCCCGCCTTCGGCACGCGCGCATCGGCGAGCAGCTCCCGCAACGGCGCGAGCGCCTCGCTGGTGAGCGGCGGGAGGTTCCGCGGCACGGCCCCGCCGGCGAGCTCCCCGTCGGGCGCCACGTGCGCGAACGGGAGGTACCACGACCGCCCGGGCGCCACCGCGAGCGACAGACCTACCAGCTCCGCCCGCATCGGGTCGAGCGAGGAGGCCTCGGTGTCGAGCGCCAGCAGCTGTGCGCGACGGCATTCGGCCACCACATCCGCCAGTTGCCCCGGGTCCTCGACGATTACGGGCTCCGCGCCCGCGGCAACGGGCGTCGCGGGTGCCGGGGGCCCCGCGACCGCGGGTGCCCGCTGGGCTGCCGGAGCGGCGCTCGCCGCGACCGCGACCTCCAGCGACGACAGCTTGGGGATCAGCGACCGGAACTCGAGCTCGGTGAACAGCTCGGTGAGCCGCGCGACGTCAGGCGGGCGGACCCGCAGCCGGTCGAGGTCGAGCGGCACCGGCACGTCGCGCCGGATGGTCACGAGCTCCCGCGACAGCCGCGCCAGATCGGCGTACTGCCGCACCGCCTCTCGCGCCCGCTTGCCGGGAATCCGGTCCGCGTTCGTCAGGATCGCATCGAGGTCGCCGAACGTCTTGAGCAGCTCGAGCGCGGTCTTCTCCCCCACACCCTTCACCCCCGGCACGTTGTCCGAGCTGTCGCCCACGAGCGCCAGGTAGTCCACCACCCGCTCGGGCGGCACTCCCAGACGCTCGCTCGCGTTGGCTTGGTCCACCCAGTGCTCTTCGACGGCTGCAGGGCCGCCGCGACCCGGGTTCAGGAGCGCGATGCCCGGCCCGATCAGCTGGTAGAAGTCCTTGTCGCCCGATACGATCACGATCTGCAGTCCACGCGCCGCCGAGGCGAGCGTGCCGATCACATCGTCGGCTTCGTAGCCCTCCACGCCGACCAAAGGCACGTGGAACGCTTCGAGGATCTCCTCGATCCGCTCGACCGACCGGTCGAACTCCTGCTGCAGCTCCTGGGTGAGCTTCTCGCGCGTCGCCTTGTACTGGGGGTAGGCCTGGTGCCGGAATGACACGCCCACGTCGTGCACCCAGGCGAGATAGTCGGGACGCCGCTGCTCCAGGAGGCGCAGCAGAAAGTTGGTGATCCCCCAGGCCGCCGAGGTGTTTTCGCCGCGGCGCGTGGTGAGGGGGCGGGCGATCATCGCGAAGAAGGCACGGTAGATGAGCGCGTAGCCATCAACGAGATAGAGCGTGGCGGGGGGTGTCGAACCGGGGCCGGGCATGTGCCGAAGAAAAATAGCGAGGCCGGAGCGGGCGGGGGAATGAAAAACCCCGCCCGAAGACGCGGGCGGGGGGGACGCCGAATGGCGCGAGGCCGGTTAGCCGCGAACGACGTTCGCGGCGTGCAGGCCTTTCTCGCCAGCCTTCACCTCGAACTCCACGACCTGACCCTCGGCGAGGGTCTTGAACCCGTCCATCTGGATGGCTGAGAAGTGTACGAACACGTCCTCGCCGCCTTCCTGCTCAATGAAGCCGTAGCCCTTGGCGTCATTGAACCACTTCACTTTTCCCTTAGGCATTCGGTCTGCCTCCTGCAGAGTCATACATGGGGCGCGGAGCACCCGGCCCGGCACCGTGTCGGTCGCGATAGATTTGACACGCGGCGGAAAGGTTGTCAAGAAACCCCGGCGGCACCCCGACCAGCACCCATAAAGCGAGCCCAGTCAATTGGTTGGCGCGACGTACAGGGCGTGGTACAGCTCTCGATTGCGCAGTACCGCGCGCACGTAGCCGCGCGTCTCCTGGTACGGAATCAGCTCGATGAATTCGTCGGGATCGTCGGCGCCGGGCCGTTCGAGCCAGCGCTTGACGGGCGCGGCGCCCGCGTTATAGGCGGCCGCTGCCGCGTCCACGCGACCCCCGAAGCGCTGGAGTAGCTCCTGCAGGTGCGCGGCTCCGAGGTGGAGGTTCAGGTCGGGAACGGTGATCCACTCGGGATAGAACGTGACGTCGAGCCCCCGCGCGGTGAGGGCCGCGGTGCCCGGCAGGAGCTGCGCCAGGCCGCGCGCGCCGGCGGGCGAGAGCGCCTGAGCATCGAACACGCTTTCCTGGCGCACGATGGCGACGAGGAGCAGGGGATCGACGCCGAACTCGGCGGCCTCCGCCTCGACGGCGCGGCGGTTCGGCCATGGGAAGATGATGCGGAGCACGCGTGAGTCGTTCGGTGACTTGAGCGCCGCTTGCCAGCCGAGGCGAACGGCGGCGGGGCCGAAGCCGCGGGCCGCGAGACCGTCGCCCCAGGCGAGGAGGGCGTCGATATCCTGCTGCGCCGCACGAGCGAGGACGGCGCGCACCTCCGCCTGCGCCGCGGTGTCCAGCCCGGCGAGGAGTAACGTGTCGACACGGCCGAACCAGGTGGCGACGGCCGGCGAGGGGCCCGGCAGCGGAGCGGCGGCGATGCGGAGCGGCGGCAGGTCGACCTCGCGGCGCGCGCGGAGCCCGTAATACCCGATGGAGTCCTCGCGCACCAGCGCGAGCCACGTCGCGCGCGCTCCCGCCGTGTCGCCCGCCAGGAGCGTGAGCTTGCCGAGCCAGAAACGCGCCGTCGTGCGTTGGGGGCCGCCGGCCACCACTTCCGCCCGGAACAGCGCGGCGGCGCTGTCACGCAGGCCGTCGCGCAACGCCTGCGCGGCGAGGCGGAAGCGCGCGAGCGACGCGCGCAGGTCCGCAGGATAGCGCGCGATCAGCTCGCCGAACCACCGCGCCGCCCCGGCCCAGTCCCCCCGATCCCCGAGCATGTCCCCGAGCATGTACAGGGCGGTCGGCGCGGCGGTGTCGGAAGGGAACGACTGCGCGAACCCCGACAGGGCTTCCGACGCGCCGGCATCTCCCAGGCGGACCAAGACCCGGGCGCGACGATAGATGGCGAGAGCGCCGAGTGCGGGATCCGCGGCCGCGGAGCGGTACGCGCGTTCGGCATCGCGGTATCGGCCGGCGGTCGTGAAGAGCTCGCCGGCGAGAACGAGCGTCGCGGCGCTCGAATCACCCTGGCGGAGCGCGCGCTCGACCTCGAGCCGTGCGTCTGCCGCGCCTCCGTGGCCCTTCATCGCGCGGGCCAACGCCACGCGCTCGGGCGGGGTCCGGGGCGGCAGCGCGGCCAGCGCCACACCGACGGCCGCAGCGGCGTCGTCGGTTTCCGGCGCCCGCGCCATCAGGCCGTACAGCGCGTCGCGCGCGCGGCTGGAATCTCCGTGCGCCAGCGCCAGCCGGGCGAGGTCGAGCGAGCGACCTGCCTGGGCGAGCGCTTCGAGGGCGGCGACCGAATCGCCGGCGGAAAGCAGCGCTTGCGCCCTGGCAGAGGCAGCCTCGCGCGCCGCGGGCGCCGGCAGATCGGCGAGCAGGCGGAAGGCCACCGCTGTGTCGCGCGTGACACGCGCCTGGCGCAGCCGCACCCACGCGTCGATGGCGGGGAGTCCGGCCGCCCGCGCTGCCCCATAGGCGGCCGCCGCGGAGTCCCGGGCGCCCGCCGCCTCCCACGCGAGCCCCTCGCGCACCGCGAGCAGCGCCGCGCGAGAGCCGCGCACGCGGGCCCGAGCCGCCGCGTAATGAGCCGCCGCCTGAGTCGCGAGACCGAGCCGCCCCTCCGCCTCCGCCAGCACCGCGAGGGCCGCGCCGTCGGCATAGTCCTCGAGCCAGGGCTGGCCGACGAGCAGGCTGCGCGCACGATCGTAGCGCCGAGCGTAGAGCTCGGCCTTGGCGCCCTCCACGACGAACGTGGCGTTGAGCCGGGGCTCGCGGGCCGCAGCGGCCAGCAGGGTCTCCGCCGCGTGCCAAGGCCGGCCCGCGAGCCTGAGGGATTCGGCGCGCTGGGCCGCGACGTAGGGAGAGGTCTGTTGGGCCGTGGCGGTGGACTGAAGAGGGGCCGCCGCGACAAACAGCAGGAGACCGACCGTCCGCGTCACTGCCGCCGACGCTGCTGCGCCACGACGCGCTGGTACTCGGCCCGCGAGAGCGGCGTCAGGCGGAAGCGGCCGAATCCCGTATTGTCCTGGAAGAAGAGCGTCAGCCGCAGCGTGTTGTAAGTCCAGCGGACGCCGCGCACCCCTGCGCGCGATATGTCCGTCGTGAAGTCGAATACGTCGTCGGGCTCGCCCAGCGTGATGAACACCTCACCCCGGTCGGTCAGCCAGCCGGGGTCTCCCGACTCCCGAAACCGCTGGTTCGCCATCTGGATGCGGCGGAAGTACCCCTCAATCGCTTCGTTCTCCGGCGTGCTCTCGACAGGATCGGTCGCTTTGTAAAACTCCCGCCAGACGGCGGGCCGCTGGTCCGGAGCCGCATGGCGCAGCTTGTCCACCCAGTCCTGGCGTTCGAAGTAGCGCAGGAGGCTGATCATCTCGTCATAGTTGGTGATGGCCCATTGATCCGAGAAGCTCACCAGGAACGGCGCGCTGCGCGTCCCCGCGCCGTCACCGCCCGGCCGGCCGATCTCGAAGCGCCCGGCGCCGACGGGCAGCGCCCCCGGACGCAGCTGCGCCAACCCGCTCGCCAGTGCCTCGCTCCCCGCCAGCGCGAGCGTGTCGTGCCAGACCTCGTGGCCCGCCTGATCGAGGGCGCGCGCGACCAGACGGGCGCCGGGTCGCTCCCCGTACGCCTCCACGTAGAACCGCAACGTGTCGGTCCCGTAGGACACCGTGGCGCGCGGGTTCACGAGCAGCTTCGGCACGTCGGACGCGCGCGTGCGCCCCCCGCCCTGATAAACGGCGAGCGGCGTGCTCATCCCCTGCCCCGCGAACCGCGGCACCGTGTCGGTACGCTCCCGTCGCGACGCGGCGGGACCGTTCTGGTCCCGCACCGTGACCGTCACCCGGTAGACGCCGGGCGGCACGGCGATGAATTGCTGGAAGATCACACTCTCGTCGGCACGCTGCGTCTCCGGCAAGCTGCGCACCCGGACCGCCTCGTCGCTCGCGAACTGGCGCACCGAGCCGGTGTCGGCCCGAAAGGCGACCTCCACGTGGTAATGCGCGATGAACGCGGTGCCGTCCCGTTGAAAGTTCAGCGCGTGGTTCGAGAGCGACAGCCCGAACACCGCGAGCGTGGAGTCGGCCGTGGCGTCCGCCACGTAGGTGAGCGTCGCGACGAAGGGCAGCGGCGGTCCTGCGACCAGCAGGCCCATGGTGCCGTACAGCGAGCCGGCATCGAACAGCGTGGAGACGACCGCGCCGGGATCCGGGCGGGGCCCCGAGGCGGGCCGCTGTGCGGGACCGCACGCGGCCACACCGGTCGCGAGGAATGCGATTGCCGCCGCTCGTGTCACTTGCTCAACCTCAAATCCGGGCGTTAGTTTCGCGCGTTCCCATGCCCAACGAGAACCTCGCCGGTCGGACCATCGCCGGCTACCGCCTCCTCGAGCGCGTCGGCGAGGGAGGCACGGCCGAAGTGTACCGCGCCCAGCACCCGGGGCGGGGGCCCTGTGCGTTCAAGGTATTGCGGTCGCGGCTCGCCAGCGACCCCACGGCGGTGAAGCGCTTCCTGCGGGAGGCAGGGTACGGCTCGCGAGTCGAGCACCCGGGAGTCGTCCGCACGTACGATTATGGCGAAGCGGACGGCCTCTACTACCTCGCCCTCGAATGGGCCGAGGGCAAGTCCCTCGCCGAATACGTACACCGCGCCGGCCCCCTCGCTCCCCCACTCGTGGTGGGCATCGTGCGGCAGCTCGCCGATGCGCTGGCGGCCGCCCACCAGGCGGGCATCATCCATCGCGACCTGAAGCCCGAGAACATCACCTACGATCCGGAGTCGCAGCGGGTGAAGCTGCTGGATTTCGGCATCGCCCGCGACGCGGAGTTGCCGCCCGAAGAGCGCCTCACACGCACCGGCTTCTTCGTCGGAACCCTCAAGTACGTGGCCCCCGAAGCCCTGTCCGGGGAGCTCGTGGACGGTCGGGCCGACATCTACAGCCTGGCGACGATTGCGTACTGGATGCTCACGGGGCAGCACCCGCATACCGGCCGCACGCCGCGCGAGCTGTTCCAGCAGCTCCTCACCCAAGACCCGAGGCCCCTCAGCCAAGCCGCTCCGGGCCTGCGGTTCCCTCCGGCGCTCGAGACGGCGGTGATGCGGGGCCTCGAGCGCGACCCGAGCCGCCGCCAGCCCACGATGACGGCGTTCGCCGCCGATGTCACGGCAGCCCTCGCCACCGCAGCTCCGCCGACTGGGCTGCTCGCGGCCCTCAAGCGCGCCGTCCGGGGAAAGGGGACATAGTAGTAGCTATAACTACTACTATCACGATGGCAGTAATCTCCCTCCCAACCCTAGAGCGACGCCTGCGCGAGCTCCTGCGGGACCGCTCGGTCACGCACGGGGATTTTCTCCTCGCGTCCGGCGGCCGCTCCAGTTTCTACATCGATGCGCGCCGCACCACCATGTCGGGCGAAGGCCTGTTCGTGGTCGGCGCCCTCGGGCTCGCACGTCTCACCGCTCGAGGGTGGGCGCCCGACCTGGTCGGCGGGCTGACCCTCGGCGCCGATCCTGTCGCTTACGCCATTGCCACCGCCGCCTGGGCCCAGGGGAAGGAGCTCGACGCCTTCACGGTCCGCAAGCAGGCGAAAAGCCACGGCACGGGTAGGCGTATCGAAGGCTGCTTCAAGCCCGGTGTCGCCGTCGTCGTCGTGGAAGACGTGATCACCACCGGGCACTCGGCTGCGGAGGCGATCGCCGCCATAACCGAGGAGGGCGGACGCGTCCTCGGCGTCTTGGCCGTGGTGGACCGGGAGGAGGGGGGCCGTGCCGCGCTCGAGCAGGGTGGCCACCCGGTCGAAGCGCTCGTCACCGCCACGGAGCTGGGGCTGGGGGGGCTGCGGTGACGGGAGATTGCCGCCCGGAACACCTGAGGTGTATGATCAGCCCCGGGTGAGCACGCTTCCGACAGGATCATCGCGGCCGTCTCTCGCCTCGCTGGTGCGAGGGTGGAAAGACGACGGCGCCGGCCTCGAGCAACGGCTCAAGGACCTGGAGACCATCTCGCGCACTCATCGGCTGCGGCGCGTGATGGTGGCATTCGGGTTCGCCCTCGGGCTGGTGGGGTGGGGGTTCGGGGCGGTGAGGACGCGGCCCACGACCATGGTGCTCGTGGCGGGCGGGGCGGCGTTCGTGAACGAGCTCCTGGGCCTCATCCACGAACGCGGCTGGTACCGCTGGTGGCTGGTGTATGCGTTGTCGCTGTTCGACGTGTTCCTGGTCGCCGTGCTGGTCGTGTGGTTCGGGCGTGGCGGGTTCGTCGCCGCATTTTTCCTCGCTGTCCTCCCGTACGCGTTCGACCAGGGCCACACCGTGGGGAATTTTCTGGTGCTCACCGGGGCGATCGCGTACCTGGGCTCGAGCTTCCTCCACAACGCGCTGTACGACCCCGGGGCGAGCCTGACGAACGCGGGCCTCGACACGCTCGTGTTCATTCTCGTGGCCATGGCGCTCAAGCGGATTCCGGCCACGCTGATTGCGCGGATCCGCCACGCCCGAAGCGTAATGGGCGAGGCCGAGCGCGGCTACCTGGCCGTGCGCGCGCCCGCGGGTGAGTCCGACGAGCTCGGCTTCCTCGAGCGCAGCTTCAACCGGATGATCGAGGAGATCGGCGGCACGATCTCGACCGTACAACGCGAGGCCGACGAGGTGGCCGCGCTGGCGGAGCAGCTCGCGGCCTCCGCCGAGGAGCTCCATGCCACGTCGGAGACCGTGACGCAGACGGCGCAGCGGCTCGCGACGGATCTCGGGAAGCAACGCGAGATGGCGGAGGGAGCCCGCGGCGAGAGCGCCAAAGCGGCCGACCAGGCAGCGTCGCTGCGGGTGCGCGCGGAGCTGATGCAGGCGGATGCGGCGCGCCTGGTCGCCGCAGCGGAGCGGGGGCGGGAGCGCGTGGCGCGCGCGAGCCAGACGCTGCGCGCGGTCGGGGAGGAGGTCCGAACCACGGCCGCGACGGTGGCCGGGCTGTCGGGGATGTCGGAGCGGATCGGCGTGTTCGCGCAAACGATCGCCCGGATCGCGCGGCAGACGCACCTGCTCGCACTCAATGCGGCGATCGAGGCGGCGCGGGCGGAGGAGCACGGCGAGGGCTTCGCGGTGGTCGCGGACGAGGTGCGGGCGCTGGCGGCGGAGGCGGGGAAGTCGGCGCGGGAGGTGGCGGAGCTCGTCTCGGAGCTGCGCGCCGGCATCGACGCCGCCGCGCGGGCGATGCAATCGGGTGAGACGAAGGTGCGCGACATCGGCGCGGTCGCCGCGGAAGCCGACGCGGCCCTCCAGGAGCTGCATACGGGCATCGAGCTGGTGGGCGACCTGGTGAACGCCACCGCCGAGGTGTCCCGCGGGCAGGCGCAGCGCCTCGCCGAGCTGGCGCAGTCGCTCGAGCAGGTGGCGGCCATCTCGAGCGCCTCTTCGGAACGAGCCGACGGCGCCGCTGGCGCGACTCAAGCCGAGATCACGTCGATGGGCGATCTCACCGCCACCTCCCAGCAGCTCGCGCAACTGGCCGAGCGCTTGCGCGGGAGCATCGCGCGCTTCTCGGTGCTCAAGCGCGAGCCGGAAGTGGGAGAGCCCCCCGTTACCCGCGCCGCGGCGGACTGATCACCCCGGCCGGGAAGCGCGAGTCGCGTTCAGTCCTTGGTCCACAATCCCGCGTTGAGTGGGCAGAACGCGCGCAGGGTCTCCCGGTACGGGGTGATCAAGAGGTCCACGTAGCGCTCGAGCGATACCTCGAAGGGGAAGCGGCGCCGGAATTCACCCGCGGTGACGCCCAGCATCGCTTTCAAGTGCCGCCCGAAGCTCTGTGGTGACGAATAGTCGAGGCGGTACGCCACGTCGGCGACCGAGAGCCCGGGGTTGGCGAACAGGTAGGCGGCGTGCACGAGCCGCATGCCCGCGAGGTAGGTTTTGGGGGACGGGAGGTCCGCCCGATAGAAGCGGGACATGAGGGTGCTCGAGCAGATGCGGAGCTGCCGCGCCAGCCGCCGCACCGTCGAGAGGACCGGCGCGAGCCGTGCGACGGCCTCGAAGAAGGCGCGCACGTCTCCCGTCCCCTCCTCCAGCGCGGGGACGACGCGCGCGAGAATGCGGGCCGCGGCCGGCGACGCCGGATGGCCCACCAGGTCCCGCAGCCGGCGCCAGCCCGCTGGGTCCGTGCAATCCACCGCCGAGCGGACGCCGGTCGCGCCGAGCTTGAGCAGTGTCTCGGTAGCGGTGCGGTCGTGCCGCGACACCAGGGCGACCGCGGGGATGGCGGGAAACTCGCGCACGAAGCGCGCGACCGCCGGCAGCTCGTCGCCGCGGCAGGTGTGGACCGAGAGGACGAGGGCGTCCACCCGCTTGCGCCGGGCCGCTCGCAGCGCGTCCCGGAACGAGCTGGTATGGAGCGTCGTGAAGCAGCCGTCGCCCGCGGCATCCAGGCGGGGACGCTCCGGCGGGGGCAGGACAGTGCAGACGGTCACCATGCAGGAGAGACGCTAGCGTGGACCCATCAACCCCGGCTCAAGCTGCGCCGGCACCCGGCCCGGACCCCGCGCGCGGAGCCCACGCCGCCTCAACCGCCGGTCAACGCGCGGCCCTGGCTGAGCGGCTGCGGCGTCATGTCGCGGCGCTCGAAGGCATCCGCCATCCGCGCGCGGCGCCCGAGCGTCATCGGGCCGCCCGCGACTACATCGCGAGCGAGCTGCGGACGCTCGGCCTCGGCGTCGACCTCGCGCCGTTTTCGTTCCGCGGACGCACGTACCACAACGTCGTCGGCAGTGTACCCGGGAGTGATGTGCGACGGCCGCGGCTCTTGATCGGGGCCCACTTCGACTCGACCGCCCACACGCCCGGTGCGGACGACAACGCCAGCGGCGTCGCCGCGCTGCTCGAGTGCGCCCGCTTCCTCGCCTCCCGCAGGCCACAGGCCGGCGTGGAGTTCGTGGGGTTCGACCTGGAGGAGTTGCAGACGGTGACCGGCCGGTACCGCGTCGGGAGCCACGCCCTGGCGCGCGAGAAGCGCGCGCGCCGCGAGCCGCTCGCCGGCGCGTTGATCCTCGAGATGGTCGGCTACCGCGACGCGAGGCCGGGCACGCAGATCGTCCCCCCGCTGCTCGGGATCGACGTGCCGCGGACCGGCGACTTCCTCGCGGTGGTGGGCGACGCTCGCTCCCGCGACCTACTCGAGGGCTTCGCCGCCGGGGCGCGGGCCGCGGCGCCGGACCTGCCACTCGTCCCCTACGCGACGCGGCTGCGGGGCTGGCTCCTCCCGGTCACGCGCCTCTCCGACAACGCGTCCTTCTGGGACGCCCGCTACCCATCGCTCATGCTGACCGACACGGCGTTCCTCCGGAATCCGCACTACCACCGCGCGACCGACACGGGCGCGACGCTCGATTACACCTTCATGGCGATGGTCACAGAAGCGACGGCGGGAGCGCTCACCCGGCTGGCGGATGCCGCCTGAGGCCGTGCCGGCGTCGCCGCGGCGCGCCCGCCGCGTGGCGCTCCTCCTGCTCGGCGCCAGCCTGGTGCTCGCCGCGGGGGGCGCCCTGTGGTTCCTCCAGTTCGCCTCCCGGGTGCGGGGGGACCCAGCGCTGATCTATCGCGAGCCGGCGACGCTCGAGAAGCTGCTCGAGCGGGCGAACGACGCCGAGCGCGCGGGCGACCGGGCCACGGCGATCACGACGTACCGGTTCGTGATGGCGGTGGGGCAGGGGGTGGGGGCCGACCTCGCGCCGTACGTCGTCGCGGCGCGAGCGGGGCTCACTCGCCTAGGAGCCGGCGATACACTTCCAGGTCGGCCTCGCTGAAGCACACGAACCGCACCAGCGCGATCGAGGTCGCCGTCCCGAGCGCCGCCCGCACGGTCGTAACGGCAATCTCCGCCGCCCGCTCGACGGGATAGCGATACGCGCCCGTGCTGATCGAGGGGAAGGCGATCGATCGAAGCCCGCGTTCGGCCGCGAGCCGGAGCGCGTTGACGTAGCAGCTCCGCAGCAACGCCGGTTCGCCGCGCTGCCCCCCGCCCCACACCGGACCCACCGTGTGAATCACATACTTGGCGGGCAGCCGATGGCCCTGCGTGATCCGCGCCTCCCCGGTGGGGCAGCCGCCGATCCTGCGGCACTCCTTCAGGAGCTCCGGCCCGGCGGCGCGGTGGATGGCGCCGTCCACGCCGCCGCCGCCCAACAGCGTCGTGTTCGCCGCGTTGACGATCGCGTCCACGGCCTGCTTCGTGATGTCCCCCTGAAGGGCTTCGAGCCTGGACATATCGGGGCAATCTAGCGCGCGCCGTCCCGGTGCCTATTGTTAACGCGTTCCCGCGGGGGTCGGGTGCGGCGGCCGTTCATTTCGGGAGGCAGCGCCCCGGGCGCCACCGCGCGGGAGGGGACGCCATGCCGGGACGCGACCTGATCGAGCGGGTCCGCAAGGCCCTGGGGGATCGCTACACCGTGCTCACGGCGGTGGGTCGAGGCGGCAACGCGTCGATTTTCGCGGCCCGGGACTCGCGCGGCGCCCAGGTCGCCATCAAGGTGCTGCACCCCGAGCTGGCCGTCTCGGTCGCCGCGGACCGCTTCCTGCGCGAAATCCGCTTCGCGTCGCAGCTCAATCACCCGCACATCGCCCGGATGATGGACAGCGGCGAAGCGGACTATCTCCTCTGGTACGTGATGCCGTACCTGCCGGGAGACACGCTCCGCCAAACGTTGCGCCGCGAGGTCCGGCTCCCGATCCCCCAGGCGGTCGCCGTCGCCGCGGAAGTGCTCGACGCGTTGGAGCACGCGCACGCGCACGGGATCGCCCACCGCGACATCAAGCCGGACAACATCGTGCTCGCGCCACCCCCTCAGGGCGCGGTCCTTGTTGACCTTGGTATCGCGCGCGCCATCGCCAGCTCGGGGGATGACCGGGTGACCCGCAGCGGGTTCGTGGTCGGCACCGAGGAGTACATGAGTCCCGAGCAGGCGCAGGGGGTTCCCGACGTGGACGGCCGTACGGACCTCTACTCCCTCGGCGTGGTCCTGTTCGAGTGCCTCGCGGGCCGCCCGCCGTTCTCGTCGCCCAGTGCGGCGGCCGTGCTCGACATGCATCAACACAACCCGGCGCCCGACCTGCACGGCCTGCGGCGCGACGTGCCCCGGGAACTCGCCGCGGTAGTAGCGCGGGCGCTCGCGAAGTCGCGTGCGGAGCGCTGGCAGCGCGCGCTCGAGATGCGGGAGGCACTGCTGCCGTTCGCCGCGGGGGATGCGTGAGCACTGGACGATCGGGCGGGCGGATCGTCGCGACCGTGCTGGCCCTGGGCTTCGGTCTCGCGACCCGTGGGTCCGGGCAGTGCCCCGATGGCTCCCCGCCCCCCTGCGGGACCTTGCGCGTGCCGCTCGACACGGCCCGCTACGCGATCCTGCCATTTGCGCATCGCGAGGGCGGCCAGCAAAGCACGCTCGACGGCGCCGACTGCGCCGAGCTGCTCACCGAGGGATTTGCGCGCTGGATCGAAGTTCGGCTGGCCGATAAGACGCGCGTCTACGATGCGCTGACGCGCCACGGCGCGCGCGCGCCGTTCCGCATCCCGTTCGACACCGCGCTCGCAATCGCCCGTCGGCTCGGCGCGGGAAGGCTGGTGATGGGACAGCTGTGGAGCTTTGGCGACACGCTGCGGCTCACCGCGGGCCTGTACGACGTCGCGCGTGGTGGCGCGCCGGTGCGAGAGAGCACGACCCGGGTCGCGGCGAACGGCGCGATCGGGGCGGCGTTCAACGCGCTCGCCGATTCACTACTGGGGGCCGATCTTGGCGCGGCTCGGGGGGCCGGCGCGGAGCAGACCCGCTCGCTTCGTGCCCTGCGCGCCTACGCGCTGGGTGAACGGGCTATTCGGGAGTGGGACTTGGACCGCGCCGCGCGGGAGTTCCGGGCGGCGATCGTCGCGGATTCCGCCTTCGCGCGAGCGTACCTGGGACTCGGCCAGGCGCTGCTATGGACGGCGGATTCCACTCCAGACGGGACGCGTGATCGGACCGTGATCGCCCGTCGCACGGCGGACCTGGTCGCGAGGCTCGGGAATGCCGATGGCGCCCTGCTGCTCGCCCAGCAGGCCTTGTTCCAGCGGGCCTGGTGGGACGCCTGCCGCCGATATCGCGAGATCGTGGAGGCAGACTCCACGAGTTTCGCAGGATGGTACGGGCTCGCGGAGTGCAACGCGGGAGATCCGGTGGTCGAGCGGGATGCTCGAGACACCGCACGTTTCGTGTTCCGCGGTAGCTGGCACACCGCCGTCCTGGCGTACCGACGGGCGCTGCTGCTCGCGCCTTCGTTCAACTTCATCTTCGGGAGGCGGGCCGCCGAGCGGCTGACCCGGATCCTGC
>Ga0209057_1000450_pt1 | contig 37277 bp, 38 predicted proteins | sample GraSoiAngelo_146_FD_185903 | JGI IMG/M metagenome (GOLD analysis project Ga0209057, IMG submission 185903) | Grasslands soil microbial communities from the Angelo Coastal Reserve, California, USA - 14_1009_05_30cm (SPAdes) (version 2) | ecosystem: Environmental > Terrestrial > Soil > Grasslands ...
GCAGCTTGATCATCATGGAAAATGCCGATCCGACTGCGCGACGTGATCTGGAAGAATTCTTCGACCGTTTGGTGCCGGAGGATGCAGATTACTTTACACATGGCTCCGAAGGCAGCGACGACATGCCGTCGCATATCCGCATGGTCCTGACGCGCACCAGCGAGACCGTGCCGATTGTTGATCGTCAAATGCAGCTCGGAACCTGGCAGGGCATTTTCCTCTTCGAACATCGTCGCGCGCCCCACCGGCGAAAACTCTTCGTCACTGTTATTGGCGAATAGGTAGGGCGCGACAGTCGGAGGCGCCGAGACCATGAATATCCTACCCGCATCCGAGCGGTCTTTACCTGTAAACGTCGTCTGCCAACCGCAGCGATTTTTCGTTTGGAAGGAGCGATTGTTCCATTTGATTCATGACGTAGGCGAACGAAATCCTGTTTTCGGGATCGGCAAAAGCGTGGCTGCCGCCCGCACCAGGATGTCCGAAAGCGTTCAGTGACGGCCCGAACATTCTTCGCGCCGCGTTTCGCGGATCTTTCATGAAACCAGCTGAAAACGCTGTCGGTATTTGAAAAACGCGGTCCATGCCATTTGAGAGCGTTGTGGTCATCAATAAGATCGTTTCTTCCGAAAAGAAGATTTGCTCACCGAGTTTCCCACCATTCGCAAGCATGGAATAGAACTTCGCAAGTGCCGAGGCGCTCCCGATCCCGCCGAACGAAACAATCGGTTGTGCGCGAACAGCTGGAGTGTTCATCCCACTAACGGATTGCAAGCCGTATGGTGAGGAGAATGTCTTGCGTGCCAGCGTGCCCGGTGTAGTCAGGTCGCTGTAAAATTTCTTCGGCTCTGGTGGCCTGCCGCTTTTCGCAGCGTAAACCGTCGCCACACGTGGATTTTCTTCTTCCGGCAACCCGATCCAAAGATCGAGGTCGAGCGGCTGCGCAAAAACTTCGCGCCAATACTGCGATAACGTTTTCCCGGCGATCCGACGCACGAGTTCATCGAGCAAGAATCCAAACGTGCGGGCGTGATAGCCATGTGCGGCCCCCGGTGGCCACAATGGCTTTTGTACTTCGAGTGCCCTGATAACAGCGCCGTAATCGAGGATATCGACCCGCGCATCCAAAGCGCAAAGCCCGGCTTGATGCGAAAGCAACTGCGACAACGTGATTTTTTCTTTCCCAGCTTGAGCGAACTCGGGCCAAAACTCCGCTACGCACCTGTCGATGCCAATCCTGTGCTCTTGCAACACGTGCAGGACGCATGCGCTGCCAATTCCCTTGGTGGCAGACCAGACGAGGACGAGTGTATTAGCTTCCCACGGTTTTTCATGGCGGGCATCGCAAAATCCGCTGTAAAGATCGATAAGCGGTTTCCCATTTTGCAAAATGGAAGCAGCGGCTCCGAGCTCTCCAAAATTTTCAAAATTTTCTCGGAACAGGGGCGTCAATCTTTGGCGAAGTTCGTCGGCATCTAACTGCATTGCTCGAATTTGTAGTGGCAGGCGCGCCGCCTGCAATATTTAAGGCGCAGCCGATCCGGCTGCCGCCATAGCGTGGAAACATTGACGGCCTACAGCAGCAGCTCTTCCAATTCGTCGAGCCGCTGTTCAAACAAACGCAACGTGCTTTCGATTGGAGCGGATGTGGTCATGTCCACACCTGCCGCCTTTAACGTCTCCAGTGGAAACTTAGAACCACCGGAACGCAGAAAATTAAGATAAGCCTCCATACTTCCGGACTCGTGGGCAAGCACGCGCTGCGAAAGCGCAACCGAAGCAGAAATCCCTGTCGCATATTTGTAAACGTAAAACGCATGGTAGAAATGCGGAATACGCAGGCATTCCAAATCCAGCTCTGGATCAAGCGCAAAGTTTTCAGCAAAATAAGCTTCGAGCAGCGTGTGATACTGCGACCTGAAAGCGTCAAGCGTCAGCGCGTCGCCGCTTTCCTCAACGGCGTGAATAATTTTCTCAAACTCAGCAAACATGGTCTGCCGGAAAACTGTGCCCCGCAGGTCGTCGATTTGCCGGTTGATGATGTAGGCGCGCATTTTCGGATCGCTCGTCGTTTTAAGCAGGTAATGGGTGAGCAGTTCCTCGTTAAATGTTGAGGCGACCTCGGCCAGAAAGATCGGATACTCGTAATCCTGGAACCGTTGCGAATTCTGCGAGAACCAGCTGTGCATGGAGTGACCCGCTTCGTGTGCGAGCGTATAGACATCGGCGAAGACATCCTCCTTGTAATTGATCAGGATGTAGGGCGGCGCCTCGTAACTTCCGGATGAAAACGCGCCACTGCGTTTGCCTTTCGTTTCGTAGCGGTCGCACCAGCGACCAGCACGCAGACCTTCCGCCAGCACATCAACATATTCCTTCCCAAGCGGGTCAAGCGCGCCTAAGACCATTTCCACAGCCTGATCAAACGTGAAACGCGTCTCGATTTCCGGAACGAGCGGGACGTACGTGTCGTAGTGATGCAACTCGTGCAGTCCAAGCGCACGGCGGCGCAAGTCGAAATAGCGAAAAAGCGGCTTCAAATTCGCGCGAACCGATTGAATCAATCCGTCGTAAACGGCAATCGGCACATCGTCCGGAAACAGTGCCCCCTCGAGCGCAGATGAATAATGTCTTGCTCGCGCGTGGAAGACATCTGCCTTGACGGAGTAAGCAAGTGACGCGGCGAGTGTGTACTGATGGTCGCGAAATTCTGCATAGAATTGATGGAAAGCGCGCTTGCGCAGCTCATGATCGCGTTTGACCAAAAACGAGCTGAACGAGCTTTGGGTGAGCGGCCTTTTGTGTCCGGTCTCATCGATCAGGACGCCGAACTTCATGTCCACATCCGTCAATTGTGAAAACGTGTCGTCGTAACCGCTCAGGGCGACACTCCCCAGCGCGAGAAGGCGTTCCTCGGGAACCGAGAGCACATGCAGTTTCATTCGGCGCATCTTGTGCAACTTGATTCGCCACTCGGCGAGCGCGGGGTCGGCAACGAATTTGGCAAACGTTTCGTCGTCAATCGCCAGAATTTCGGGAACCACGAACGCCGCGACTTCACCGATTTTCGTGAGCAGATTTTGGACCTGCCCAATCCGCGCAAGATATTCGTTATTGGTGCTGTCCTCTGCCAGTTGCAGCGACGCGTAGTGATAAATGCGCTCGATCTTCAAATCGAGCGACTTTTCGAACTCAAGCACCTGTGCCAGCGTCTGTGCCGAATCCCCTACTCTGCCCTTCCAGTTCTGAAGCTTCGGATACGTCCGCTGCAGCCAGGTAAAATCCTCCTGCCATTTGCCGACATCGGCAAAAAGATGCGTCAGGTCCCACTTATCAGAGTCGGAGATATCAGCGCGAGTTGGAGTTTTCGCTTCGTTCATGAGGAAATTGTCACACGGAATGCATTCTCTTCAACGAGTCGGAAAAGCGGCTCTTGGCGCGCTCGACTTCCGCCTCCATTGCTTTCGGATGCGAAGCTTGGGCGCGCTGTTATCAGCGGCGGAACAGACCTCTCAGATTGGCGTCGCAAGCATCGCAATTTCAGTGTTTCATGGCTGGCATGAAACGGCTTTTGATCTTGCTGTTAATCGGCGCGTTAGTCCGGATAGTTATCGGGATGACGCACGCCGCAACAAACTTCGATCTGGCGGCAAAGGCAACCAACGAACTCGCGGCCGATCTTCAGCGTCAACTCGCCACAGGCAACGAGAACCTTTGCGTTTCGCCATTTTCCATTGAAAGCGCCCTCGCCATGACGTTCGCTGGCGCGGATGGCGACACGCGCACGGAGATGGCGCGCGTGCTGCATTTTCCAAGCGACGCGAGCGCGGTGGCCGCCTCGTTCGCCTCGCTTCAGCATTCGCTGGAAGAAATGAGCGTGAAGACGGCCGACCTGGTGAAGAAATCCAAGGAATTCGGTGGTCCCAGCGAACCGATCACCCTAAGCATTGCAAACAAGCTCTTTGCGCAGAAGGGCTACGCGTTTCGCCCGGCTTTCCTATCATTGGTGAAACAAAATTTCGGTGCGGCCTTTGAGCCTCTCGATTTCGTCACCAATGCGTCAACAGCTATTCAACACATCAACAAATGGGTAGCAGACCAAACACATGACCGGATTCGCGATCTCATCCCCGGAGGGGCACTTGATGAGACAACCCGCCTGGTCCTGGCAAACGCGCTCTATCTAAAGGCGCCGTGGGCACATGAATTTTCGGAGAACGCAACGCAGCCGGAACCGTTCCACGTTCGCGGCGGGAATGGAATCGATGTTCCCACGATGCAGAAAAGGAGTGAGCATTTCGGTTACGCCAAGCGTGAGGGATACACGTCCGTAAGCTTGCCTTACGCGGGAAACGATCTCCAATTCCTCGTTCTTCTTCCCGATGACGTAAACGGTCTGCAGTCAGTCGAATCAAAGCTGTCGGGCGACATTTTGTCCGGATGCACCAAACTCCAGACGCGCGAGGTCGATCTTCATTTGCCAAAGTTCAAACTCGAGCCGCCCACCATGGCCTTGGCAAAAAAGTTCGAAGCGCTCGGGATGGAGACAGCGTTCGATAAGCCACAGGGCAGCGCAAATTTTGACAAGATGGCGCCACGAACGCCGAAGGATTACCTCTATATCTCGCAAATCTTTCATAAAACTTTTATCGCCGTGGATGAAAAAGGAACCGAGGCGGCTGCAGCAACCGCCGTGGCGATGATGGCAGGGACAGCTCTGAGATCGCCTCCACCACCGCCAATCGAAGTGAAAGTCGATCGCCCATTCGTTTATGCCATTCAGCACGTCCCGAGTGGCGTCTGTCTTTTTCTCGGGCGCGTAACCGATCCCCGTTGAAGTGGACTTGTCGACCCTTGCAAATCTAATCAACGCGATCGCGGTATCGGCCGGCGTCATTTTTGCGGCAGTGCAAATTAGGGATTATCGCGGACAGCGACACCGCGATTCGATGTCTGCTCTCGTCAGATCATTTCAAACTCCATCTTTCGCGCATTCGTTGCGCCGCGTTAGCTCTTTGCCAGATAACGTTGCACGCGAGCAGATTCCAGCGTTGCTCGGTCCAGATGGCGAGGATCATGTTTATGCCCTTCTAACGAGCTGGGAAGCTCTCGGCATTCTTCTATATCGAAAGGAGGTTACCATTGATCTTATCGATGACTTTTTCAGTGGCCCAATTGTTGTCACATGGCGAAAGCTATCCCGCTACATCTCAGAACTACGCAGAGATGCTCAACGAGAGACATATTTCGAATGGGTACAATGGCTAGCGGAGCGAATGATGGAACGGGAGAAATTGTCGCCGCCTGTGCCAGCACATATTGCGCATCTCGATTGGAAATAACTGTAGCGGTGATCTGCGAGCGCCGAAAAAACACGGAAGGGTGATTTCCTACTCGGCCCCGGTAGTTAGGAAACCACCGCTCCTAGACTCGACCGCCGCTACAGCAGTGTGCTGTCTGCTCCGTAACTTAGCTTCCCATCCACGATCCGCGCGGCAGATGTATATGGATGCAGCTCGGTTTTGTTTGCGTCCATGATGTGCAGAACCTCGATGCCACGCGCTCTAAGGTAATCAGAAATCAGCCCGCGATGACAACGCCACCAGACCGCCTCCGCGCACATGATCGCAGTCGGCCCGGCTTCGCCACCGAGATCGATAAGTCGTCTCACACCTTTTCCAAATTCTTCTGTCTCCATGTAATCGGCGTACCCGCGAAATGATTCATTGCGCCAGGCTGTATTGGGGGAATCCTCCCTCGGCTTTCTTCGGCCACCAAGCTCGGGAAAATGTTCGTAGCAGATTGCGACTTTGCCTAACGAGTCTGCCAGCGTCTCCTTATTAAACTGCGGGTAGCGCTTCGATCCCGGCAGCAATCGCACGTCGGCAAGCAACTTGATTCCGTGCTCTTCCAGGAGCGAAATGAATTTGTCGATCGTCCGTGTCGAATGACCAATCGTCCAGATTCTCATCTAAAAAACGAAGAGTTATTTTCGTTCGTTGCAATTCGATTTACCTAGTACCGTCATGTCTTTTCGCACAAGCTTTGGGAGTGCGTACGCGTCCCCGTGTCGCTTGGTGTGGCAGCGCTAGTGAAAAAGCGATGCGAGGACGCATCGCACTCCAAAAGGACTTCGTCCGGAACCATTGAAGACAGCGAGTTGCCACCTGCCCCCCGTTTGGTTCCTTAATGCCCCGGCTTTGGTGCAGCCACCGCCTCGGCCATCGATTTCAGCAATCGGCCGAGATCGCTGTTCGTGGAGATGACTGCGGTGGTATCTTTTTCAAACGCGGCGCGCATCACGTCGAGGCTGCGAAGAAACGAGTAAAGCTCTTGTGCATCAGGCGGGTTGAAGGCAGCGGCATAGATAGAAGCCGCCTCGGCGTCGGCCTTCCCTTCAGTTTCAAGGGCATTCTTCGTTGCGGTGGAACTGATTGAGGCGACGTCGCTTTCCTTTTGGCCGCTGATATTCGCCGCCTCACCGCGCCCTTCGGAACGAAACCTGGCAGCGATCTGATGTCGCTCACTCGACATCCGCTCAATGATTTTCTCCGCGACGGCGGGATTGTACTTGCTGCGCTTGAATCGTTCATCGAGCAGTTCAATTCCGAAATCGGAAATCTTCTGTCGAGTGCGTTCGGTAATTTGTTTTTCGATTTCGCCACGCCCAAATTCAATGTCAGGAATCGTCGTGGGCAAGACCGTGCCGCTTTTCTCCAACTCCTCGTCGCGCACCGGTTTTCGCCCTTTGGTAACACGAATGATCTCTACAAGGTCGTGCGTGGCCACAGCGGTTCGCGTTTCGCTTCCAAGAATGTCATCCAGCCGTGACAGCGCACTGCGTTCATCGTTGAGCCGATTATAGTACAGGAACGGATCGCTGATACGCCATCGAGCAAAACAATCGACAATAATGTAGAGCTTGTCTTTGGTCGGGCATTCAGTCGGCGGTCCGTCCCAGGCAAGAATACGTTTGTCAAAACGGTGCACTTTATCGAGCACGGGCAGTTTGATCTTCAATCCTGGGCTTGTGACCGTGCGAACGATTTTGCCGAAACGCGTGATGATCACAGTTTCATATTGATGGACAACGAAAAGCAGCGTTCCCCACTTGAGTGCAGTCAGAATGAAAAGAATCCCTAGGGTCGACATCAATCGGCTCTGCAAAAAACGCACAACAGCCGAAACAGCCGCGGGTCGCGGAGTGACATCGATTACGTTCATTGGGATGGCTTGGTTTGATCGGCCGGCAACAACGGCAACGTCTGGAGAATGTTCTTCAAGCTGTCGTCCACGATAATTTTTCTTTGCAAGTTGGGGAAGATCGCTTGCATTGCTTCTAGATAAAGACGGCGGCGCGTTATTTCCGGCGCTTTTCCATACTCCGCCAACAGCAATGAAAATTTTTGCGCTTCACCCTTTGCCTCGTTAATCCGGCGAAAGGCATACGCTTCGGCCTGTTTCTCGCGCTCCTTAGCCTGGCCCCGAGCGTTCGGCACCGCATCGTTATACACTGCCCAGGCTTGATTAATTGCAGTCTGCTTTTCCTGTTGCGCCTGATTGACCTCGTTAAAGGCACCCTGGACGGCTGGCGGAGGGCGCACTGTAGCGAGTTGTACTTGCTGAATCTGAAGTCCCAGGTCGTACTGCGAACAAAGGTCAGCCAACCGTTTCAGAGTTGATGATTCAATGTCGTGTCGCCCAATTGTGAGTACTTCGTCCACGGTTCGATCGCCAATCACCTCGCGCATCACGCTCTCGGAAAGGTCCCGCAACGTTTTCTCCGGTTCGCGTGCCCCGAAAAGGTAAGTTTTTGGATCGGTAATGCGGTACTGCACGACCCACGGGACAAGGGCGGTGTTTAGATCACCTGTGATCATGGTCTCGGTTTCCTCCGGTTCCATGTCGCCCTGGTAAGCATTACTGGCGTTCGGCGTAGAAAAACCAAACTCCAGCTTTAGCAGGCGCTGGGTTGGCACGATGTGTATCTCGTCGAAATAGGGAATGGCATAAGCTAGTCCGGGATTGACGACATCGTGGTAAGCGCCAAAGCGAGTTTTCACCCCCACGGAGTTCGCCGGGATTGAGGTGAAACCGAACAACAGTGTGATGAGCGTGAAGACAATTCCGACACAGGCGATCAAACCAAGAATCAGCCGCACGGGTTTCACTTCGGCGTGTGGCGATGCGATCATTTGAGCCATTCAGCTCAGTTTTGCCTCAAACGCGCAGCCCCGCGCAAGCCTTTCCTTTCAAGGAGTCATCACTTCGTTTTGTCTTAAGTCGGCCCCGAAGCCCTTGGGCCGCATTCCTTGACTAGCTGCCTATGCGCCACAAGACTGGGGAATGAAAATGCGAGACATGATCTTGTCAGTAATCATCGGGCTTGGCACCTTGGGCGTGATGGCAGCGGCAGAAACTCAACAGCAACCGGAGCCTGGAAAACCAGCGCCGGATTTCAGCCTAACGACTGGTGACGGTTCGCAGGTAAGCTTAAAGGATTATCGCGGCAAATGGGTCGTTCTCTATTTTTACCCGAAAGATTTTACCAGCGGCTGCACCATGGAGGCGCGCAATTTCCAACGCGACCTGGCAAAATATGAGGACTCCGGAGCGGTGATTCTGGGCGTAAGCGTTGACACGGCCCAATCGCATAAAGATTTTTGCACGAAGGAAGGACTCAACTTCAAATTGCTCGCCGACCCTGACGGGAAGGTCTCGACCGAGTACGGTTCGGTAATGGATTACAAAGGGAGCAAACTTGCCGCGCGAAACAGCTTTATTATTAATCCGAAAGGCGAAATCGCCAAGGTATATACCGGTGTGAAACCGGCCGAGCACAGTGAGCAGGTATTGAAGGATTTAGCGGAGCTGAAAAAGAGCTAATCAACGGTGCCAACGGTTCTTCGAAAGGGACCTTATCGTCTTTTCTTCTATTCAGCCGATCGTGCTGAGCCGCCGCATGTGCATGTTCAACGTGAGCGAGCTAAAGCAAAATCTGGCTAGAGCCGGTTACATTCGAACGCGTCATCGGCTTTAGCGCGCGCGAATTACTGGAACTACAACAATTGATCGAGGAGCATCGCATAGTATTATTGGACGCTTGGCATGAGTACTTTGGTGATTGATCGGGAAACGCTGCGTGCACGTGGTGTGCAAGTCACCGACGATGCCGTGGTCGTTGATTTGGTTGATGGCAGAACAATATCAACGCCGCTGGCATGGTACCCGCGTTTGCTCCATGGCAGCACGGCCGAGCGAGCTAAGTTTGAGCTCATCGGAAACGGGGAAGGGATTCATTGGCCGGATCTTGATGAGGATCTGAGTATCGAAGGAATGTTAGCCGGGCAACCATCACGTGAAAAGCGCGAGTCAATCGAGCGTTGGCTTGCAAGTCGGAAGAAGGCCAAAATCTAACGGGAGAGCTTACATGACCGCTAAAAGAAAATCGATTGATTGCAGAGATTATCCGAGTGAGAAGAATTGCTCGCTGAAAATCTCTGGCACGGAAGAAGAAGTAGTGGATGCTGCGGTGCAGCATGCGGTCTCGGCGCACGGCCACCAAGAGACGCCGGAATTGCGCGAGCGGATCAAATCGATGCTCAAAGACGAGCCGAATTAGCGCGCAGCGAGCGTCAACCGGATCAAGGTCGCGTAAATGCCGGCCTCGGCTTTTCATTCGGCGCATTTGCACCTGGGCTTCGGATTCCAACTCGGCGAGCAGTTGCTTTGAAATATTCGAAAGCTTGCCTGACCACGACGCGCCGACAACAACCGATAAAAACCGGCAACTCCAAAACTCGAACGCCTGTGGACGGCCTGAAAGCCTGGGACCGCCACTGCCAAACCGATTCCATAACCGCTGGCGACGTAACGCTCGATCAATCTAACTGCCCTTCTTTTGTGTCATTCGGGTGTTTCGTGGGCTAAACAAATGTGAAGCTAAGAGTTCTGCCACCGCCCTGGCGGTTGCTCACAATCGGGATTGTATATTTCGCTGTGATGTTTCTCGGTCATTTGCCGGACCATCTGATTTTGTTTCCGACAAGAACGCCGATCAATGCAGGTGGCGCGGTCCAGAAAACGATTCCGTTCCAAAACGGACAATTGGAAGTATGGATCGCGCAATCCCGCCTTGCACGGGCCAAAGGCAATCCGGAGGTGTATGTGTTGCGCTTTTATGGCAACGCAGACCGCGCTGAGCGCTGGCCTGCTGCTGAGGCTGAGATGTGGAGTGACCGTGCAGTCGAGATTTGGGGAATGAATTATCCGGGATTCGGCGGCAGTACAGGGCCAGCGCGGGTTTCCAAGATTGGGCCCGCTGCGCTGGCGGCATTTGATGAATTAAAACGTCACGCAGCGGATCGACCAATCGTCCCTTTTGGAACAAGCATCGGCGCAACTGCGACGCTACACATCGCTGCGCAGCGTCCAGTGGTGGGATTGATTTTGCAGAATCCTCCGCCATTACGCGAAATGATTCTGCGCCGGTTTGGCTGGTGGAATCTGTGGCTGCTAGCTGGTCCTGTTGCATTACAGATTCCGGAAGACCTCGACAGCATCAGAAACGCGAAGGCGATTCGCGCTCCGGCGATCTTCCTACTCGCGGAAAAAGACGAAGTCGTTCCTCCGCACTATCACAAGCTTGTAGTTGGCGCCTACACCGGAGAAAAGCGCGTTATTCAACTGCCTGGCGCCTACCACAACGATCCGATCGAAAGCGCAGCGCTGGCCAATTTGAACAACGCAGTGGATTGGCTGTTGGCAAAGGCGATCTCCCCTCACGCGCGGGAATGACACGAGCGCTATTGTAGATCGAGCCATTTGCCACTCGATTTTCTGGCTCGATCCCCATTAAGCTCGGCGCGCCATGCAGAACGCACAGAATCTCATGAGCAGCTTCGAGTTCATCGCCGCGCTGATGTCCATCATCATCGGTCTGGGCGTAACCAATCTGATCGCTGGCGCCGGGCGTGCGTTTTACCGCCGCAATGAGAATCCGCTCGATGAGCTCCATATTGTCTTAACCCTCGCCACGCTATTGCTGCTGGCCTTGCAATGGTGGGTCACATTTAAGTGGAACACTGAGGTAAACTGGAGCTTCGACAAATTCCTGCTGCTGATCGTTTGGACCATCACTCTCTATATGCTGACGGTTTTCCTTTACCCGCCCGATTTATCGGAAGCGGAAGAGCACCAGGGGCGTTTCGAACGGAACCGCTCGGGCTATTACTCCACCTTCATCGCGATGTGTTTGCTGGACATCACCCAGACCGCGGTTCACGGCGATCTCTTCCATCCGATCTGGTATGTTCCATTTGTCGGTCACTATGCGGTTCTGGCGGCCGGTGGCCTGATTGCCCATCGGCGGGGTTACGACCGGTTCTTCGCGTGGTACCAACTAATCACCCTGCTAGTCTGGGCGCTTGTGGTCAGGCGATTTCTCGTGGGCGACGCGATGACTCCTTAGCGGCAAAGCGCGTTGTGCTCAACGTTTGATCGCCACCCATTCATTGCGCGCCCGGGAATCGGCGACGGCTTGCACAACGCGCATGTAGCCAAGGCCATCGTCGAAATTCGGATGGGGGCGCACGCGGCCCTTAGATTTCACCGCGGCGAGAAAATCTTCCTCTACACGCCATTCGGTTTCCAATTCTGAAGGAAGATCGACAACATGCAGCCCGCGATCGCCGACCTTTCCCACTTGCACCACGTCGGAACCGAAATCGTAAGTGAGCGTGCCGCTGTTACCGTAAATTTCAACTCGATCACTGGACGCCAGCGCATCGATACCGCTAAACTCCAGCACTCCTTCGGCGCCGTTATCGAAAGCGCAAAGGACCGTCAGCAAATCGGGAACGATGACTTCATAGCCCTCGCGGATTGGGTGGATGACTTTTCCGCGCGCGAAGACACCGTTGATTTCGCCAAGCCAGCGTTGGAGCACTTCGACGTAAATCCCGAGTGTGAGCACGTGGAGCCCGCTGATTTCGATCCTCTGCCGCCAATGTGGAGCAGTGGCCGGATCCAAATAATTACCGGTAAAACTTTGCAATCGCACATGATGCGGACGGCCGATGTAACCTTCAGCCAGAAGTTTTTTCACGAGCAGATCGGCCCGCATTCCCATCGGCGGCGGACAAAGCATGGTCACTAATTCGGGATAACGCTTTGATGCCCCGAGCATTTCCTCAGCTTCCGCCAGGTCCATCGACATACGGGCCTGACAAAAAACGTGTTTGCCAGCCTCAAGCGCCGACACCGTGACGGCCGAATGCATTACCGGCGGCGTGCCGATCCAGATAATGTCGATGTCCGGCAGGGCAAGTAGCTCGGGCCAATTCCTCATCGGCGTAGCCGATGGGCAATATTCCTGGCAAAATTTTTCCGAGCTTTCGTATGTTGAATTGGAGATGGCAACAATCTCGACCTCCGGATGTTTCTTAAGAGCTGGCAAATGGCGAGTGCGAACGATGTTGCCCGCTCCAACAATCCCAATCCGCAGTTTGTGATTATTCTTGTGCATTGGCTATGTGCGATGTCGATCTTGCAAACTCGACTGGCTCTTGTGCGAGCTAAATTTGACCGCCTCTGCCAGTTGCGCGTTCAACCATGACGGCTTCGCCACGTTAAATCGTTAAACCGCTGAACCGTTGAATCGTAAATCCGATGCAACGATTCAACGAATCACACTACCGATTCTGCCTTGGTCATTAATTCGTCATTCGTCATTTGAACTTCGTCATTTCCTTAACATCCACTTGACCGTTAGACCAATGCGCGGCAATTTACGCGCCTGTTTTTGAGGTTATATCATGTCAAGGATTTGCAGTATTACGGGATCAAAAGCCATGCGCGGCAGCGTCATTCACCGGCGCGGTTTGGCTAAGAAGAAGGGCGGTGTAGGCCGGCATGTCACGAAAAATGTGCCGCGCATTTTCGCGCCGAACCTGCAGTGGCAGCGTATTTGGGTGCCTGAGCTGAAGAAATTTGTACGCGTTCGCGTTACGGCGCGTGGTCTAAAGACAATCAACAAGCATGGTGCCTATAAAGCGCTCAGAAAAGCCGGCGCGATCTGAAATTGTCAGCCGTATCTGAGACCGAAGCCCTTTCGGGGCTGATACAGCCGTCCTGCAAATCGAGTCGATGCAACTCACTCTCCTCAAATCAAAGATTCACCGCGCCGCCGTCACGGGAGCAAGCCTGGATTACGAAGGTAGCCTGACGGTTTCCGCCCATCTGGCTGAACTCGTTGGTCTGATTCCATACGAAAAAATTCTCGTAAGCAATTTGAATAATGGCAAACGATTCGAGACCTATGCCATTTTCGGCGAAGCTCGGCGTGGAATCATCGAGCTAAATGGTGCCACGGCACATCTCGGCAAAATCGGCGATCGTCTCACCATCATGAGTTTTGCGCGGTACACGCCCGAAGAAGCGGAATTACATGCACCACTCATTGCGGTTTTGAACGAAAAAAATGAAATCGTTCGTCACGAAGAGGGCGACTCGGCGCCTTCGCTAAGAATTGTTAACGAGTAGGGTCCACGCCAGATCACCAGCGCGAGCGTCTGCTCGGCTGGTTTAGAGGATCCATGTTCGACTGCCTCTGCGGCCACGTCCGGCACTAAAGCTTCTCGCGGTTTGGCTTTTCCTCGTGGAAGATCGAGCGAGCCATCATTGAACTCGATCACATAACCTTCGCTGATCAGCCAGCGCAAATCGGATACGAGCGCGAGTTTACGCGGCTCTACATCTTCGGTTGCAACATTGCCAATCAACTTCTCAAAAAGCTGTTTGCGATTGATTACCTCTGCCCCTGCCAGCGCTTCGAGAATCGCATTCACAGATCGAGATACACCAGCTTGTTCGTGAACAAAGGCGCGTGTTCGGATTGGCGAGACAAACAACATCCCGCGGCGATGACGAAAAACGTGCAGCCCATTCTGTCGAAACCGTCCAGCTAACTCCTGCATCATTGCCGAGGGCGAGCGGGTCTCCCGCACCCAAGCATCCTCGACCGCGTGATTGATTGCCCTGTCCGGTAAACGCCGACTCAGGACTCCGCCGATGGTGGCTTCCTCCACTCCCTTGACTAATGCCTCCAAGTAATGCGATCGGAAATGCCGCTCTGCTTCGGTCGGAGAAGAGAATGTCAAAGGAACTTCTTCGCGGCTCGTCGTGTAGGTAGTCACCTTCCGAGCCTCTCCTTTCCAGCGCTCAATCAACTCCGCATCATTCACAATCTCGATCTGTCGCTGGTAATCCGCGAAGCTCATCCGGCGGCTAAAGCGTTGCTCGTAAAGGCTACGCAGCTGCAACTGATAATTGTGATGGTTCGTCGGGCCAAGAAGTGTCCCACTCAATCGGCATCGCGCGATATTTGAGAAATTTCCCTTGATCGGTTCGGATTCGGTAACGTCGATTCTATAGAAATGGGATTGAGCCAGCCGGAACGCATGTTGCTCGAGGAATTCTCGATTCAGAGACAAGGCGCCATTATCTCCAAGGCGATAAAGCGGCGATTCCGCTTTCGCCGTGAGCCGCACGTCGTACCGTTCAGGCTTTTCAAGGAATAAACGCGCCAGAGCATACAACGAATATGCCACTGAGCCGGATTTGATTTGGGCAACGACACTTTCGAACGCCGGGGAGTATGGCAGAAAACGAATTGTGATCTGCAGTGGCGTTCGTGTTACAGGAAGATGCTCCTCTGCCCTCGGGCGATCTTCCGCCCTTCCGCGCCGTGCCGAATGCCGATCCGGCTCAAACCGGCGACGCCTTGCCTCGTGCTTGCCTGCTTTCGTAATTCGCCGTTGGACGCCCGCTTGCGATCTACCGGAGTCTCGCGTTGGTCGTCTTCCCCGGTGCGTCGGCGCACCCCGATGATGGCGCGCCGGGCGCTCAAGGGCGTGCTCGCCTTCTACGTCCTCGTAACGTTTTGCCTCGACTGGTTCTTTCACCCAGGCAGGCAGCAGCTTTAGATCGAGGAGGTCAGCAGCCTGGACAGCGGAAGATGTCATCGGCTTCATCTACTCGAATGACAAACGGAAGCAAACGTGAAGGTTTAACTGCCAAACCCGAAAATGATTGACAACCTATTTAATTCATTTACTTGCCATGCTGTGCTCGGAATTGCTTTAAGCTTTTCCACGCGCTACTAACACAAACCGAACAAATTTTATGGCGGAAAAATCGATCGAAGAGAAAGTTAAGGACATCATTGTCGAGCAACTTGGCGTCAATCCGGAGCAGGTCACGCCACAGGCCTCTTTCATAGAGGATTTGGGCGCGGACTCGCTGGATATCGTCGAACTGGTAATGGCATTTGAAGAGGAATTTTCCGTCGAAGTCCCGGACGAGGACGCCGAAAAGCTACAGACAGTCGGCGACGTGATTAAGTATATCGAAGAGCGCGCCAAGCAGCAGTAGGACGAGTCCAGAAAGTTCTGGAACGGCGGAAGTATCGAAAGCACTAAAACACGGCTTTGGCTGTGTTTTTGCTTACGTGTTGCGAAACCCAGACACGAGGCTCAGACTAAGTTTCGATGAGCCTTCCGCTGTTGGAAAAGCCATTGTTTCAAGTAGGCGGCCACTACGTCACCTTTCTAGGGCTGATTGCATTCGCCGCCCTTCTTACGGTTGGCGTCATTATCGCCCGAATTCTGCAGAGCGATGTGGTGCGCCGTATTCTCAGTCGCTTCAAGCTCGACAATAATTTCATCGCGATCGTTACGACGATCCTCAGTCTTGCCGCACTGGTGTTCTTTACCGTGAGCGCGGTCAATGCAGCGGGGGTGTCGCTCTACTGGAACGCGCCCTTGCCAGGGATCACGCTGAGTCTCTTACAAATTTTTCTCCTAATCGCGCTGCTCATCGCGGTTTTCTGGCTCTCGTCTCGCACAAAACGTTTCCTCTTTACTCGCTTCCTGGTCAAAAGCGGACTCGATCGAGCTCTGCAGCACGCCATTGCGCAAATCGTCGGCTACGCAGTGCTGATTATCGGAATAGTGATCGTTCTGGATAATGCCGGCATCCATCTCGGGGCGCTGACGCTATTCGCAGGCGCGGTTGGTGTGGGCGTTGGATTCGGTTTGAAAAACATCGCAAGTAATTTCATCAGCGGCCTGCTTATTCTTGCCGAGCGACCTATCACCATTGGCGATCGCATTGAAGTCGCAGGCATTGTGGGCCAGGTGAAGCAAATTCGGGCACGAAGCACGGTCATCATGACCAATGACGGCATTGCCATGATCGTGCCGAATGAGAAGTTCATCGATTCACCGGTCACAAACTGGACATACAGCGATCCACGGGTGCGTTTTCGGGTCCCGGTGGGAGTAGCTTATGGGAGCGACGTGAATAAAGTACGTGAGGCACTCATCGCGGCAGCGCGCGAGCATCCGGCCACGCTGAACGATCCGCCGCCAAATGCCTATCTCGAAAAATTCGGCGATAGCACGATTGATTTTGAAGTGATCGCCTGGAGCGAAAGAATGAGTTACAAGCCACGGCGATTCAAAAGCGAGCTGAATTTTCTCATTGAAAAGCATTTGCGCGAAGCGGGAGTTGAAATTCCAAATCCTCAGCGCGATCTCCACATTCGCGACGGTGTGATCAAGGTGAAAACCGTGACAGAGCGGGAGACTGGGGAACGATCAGAGGCTTAACCGCGCCTCGGCACCTTGTTATCCGAGCCGCATTGATCTTGTTTCCCCATGCAGCATGGTAACGCAATTCGGATTCACCACGGCGTACTGAAAGTTGTTACGCTAGCGGAGCTGCAGAACTGCGAGGCATGGAAACGGGCACTTCAAAATAAGTGCAAAGATCATCGTTACTACGAGATTGTCGAAGAAACCTTGCAGAACAGCTTCGAATACCACCACCTGCTGCTCGAGGATGATTCCGGCAATGCGCGGGCAATCCAGCCTGTGTTCTTCGTTCGGCAAAACCTTGTGGAAGGCGTACCAGGGAAGATTGGTTCCGTCGTTGATGCTGTTCGCAAAATTTTTCCGCGCTTTCTAACAATGCGCGCCCTAATGGTCGGTTGCGCAGCCGGTACGGGCGATCTAGGCGCGTGCGACGAGAGGGACGAAGCATGGGTAGCAAGCGCGTTGCAGGCGAGCCTTCGGACGTATGCCATGCAAAACAAGGCTTCCCTGATCGTTTTGAAAGATTTCCCGGCGAACTATCGCTCGGGCCTCGAAACATTCTCCTTAAATGGTTACGCGCGGGTTCCCAGCATGCCAATGACGCGCCTTTCCCTCCCTTACAACAACTGGGACGAATATTTTCGCACGCTCAGCAAAGCCACCCGAAAAGATCTGCGCCGAAAATTCCGCAAAGCAGAGCGTGCGCCCAGGATTGAGATGGAAGTCGTCAGCGATATCGCGCCTCTGGTTGACGAAATCCATCCCCTATATCTCGCTGTGCACGAGCGTTCGCTATTAAAATTTGAGACCCTCACGAAAGATTATTTTCGCACGATCGGACAGCGGATGCCTGACCGGGCGCGCTTCTTCATTTGGCGCCAACTGGGTAAGATCGTCGCATTCAGCTTTTGCCTCGTCTGCGAGGACAAAATTTATGACGAATGCATTGGACTGGACTACAGCGTCGCGCTCGACCTCCATCTTTATTTTTACACGTTGCGCGACATCATCTCTTGGGCGCTGGAACAGGGTTTGAATTACTACTACAGCAATCCGCTCAACTACGAGCCCAAACTGCATCTGGATTGCGAGCTTGCGGCGCTCGATCTGTACGTCATGCACACAAATTCGCTGGTTAATCCGATCTTTCGCCATCTCATCAAATATCTCGGTCCGACGCGTCACGATCCTGTTTTGCAGCGGTTTCCTAATGCTGATCGGCTCTGATTAGGCGTATTCTGTAGCCGCCGACCTCTGGGCAGCGCGATGCGCGAGGTGTTAGCAGATCAGCGCCACGCTTCGCAGAGCGAAGCGACTACAGCACAAGTCAAAATGGGTTGCGATGGGATCGCTGCGGGCTACAAGGACGGATGCAAAATCGACCCACCGGTTTCGGCAACCCCTGGCTGCAACTTGCTCTCAGCGTTGCGTGCGTGCTCGTGTCCGAATTTCTTTTAAAGCGTGGCGCAACAGAGGTGGCGGACACGGGCAGCGCATGGTCTTGGACCGGGCTTAACGGTTTGGCTTCGCCGCTGGTCTGGTGGGCGATTCTTCTCATCATTGCGAGCTTCGTCAGCTGGCTTTATGTGCTGAGATATATTCCAATCACCATCGCTTTTCCTCTCTCGCGTGTGGTCGATATCCTCGTTCCACTCGGCTGTTGGATTTTTCTCGGCGAATTAATTTCGCCGCTGCGCTGGTGCGGGATTGCACTCGTTGTTATTGGATTGGCGCTGGTCGCGAAACCGATCGCACAAATCGAGGAACGCTTATGAGACCGTTGAGATACTGGAATGGAACGCGTTGCTGTCGATTTTTGGCGCTGGCCAAGACGCAGCACTTCAACGGTCTCATATGAGCTTCCTCGCCTTCTTTTTCATTGTTGTTTCTTTGGTAAGCTTCGTCGCGGCTCAACTCATTCTGAAGCGAGCGATGGAAGCCACGAGAACGAGCGGCCTTCGGAACGCCCAGTTTGTCTCGAAGGTCACCGGTGGCATCATTCTGATGACGATCTCGTTCTTTCTTACGCTCGGATTGCTGCAACGATTCGACCTGAGCTATCTCTATCCATTCCAAGGTTTGAGCGTGATCTTCATCACCTTGCTCGCAGCGGTCGCCTTGAAGGAAAAGCTAAACATGCGACTGGCGATTGGCGCATTGCTGATCAGCATCGGGATTGTGCTCGTTTCGCTGAGCTAACCACTGCCTCTTATGGAGGCCGGAGCTCTGCGACGCCGGGCTCGCGGAGCTCGCCCCTTCAAAACTCACGCGCCTGCCAGCAGCGGCCAAAGCTTTTCAAGTGCAGCCAAATTAATTCTTCGAATTTTCTCTGGATTGGGTAGCGCGAGTTTTGGATGATCGAATTCCGCAGCGAACCGCTGTTTGAAACGCGCGTAATTCGGCGGTGAATAGGCGCCGCAAATATCGCCTCCAATAATTTGAGAGGACTCGCGCAATTTCCCAAGCGCCCATTCAAGATCTGCAATCGAGAAGCGGCCAGCCTCCCAATTCGTCACCGCCTCGGCGGCGTTGAGACAATCAAGATCGATTGTGATGTAAACATTTTCTCTGTCGGCCCTCTCGAGAAGCTGTTCAAAGTGCTCGCGCCAATTATCACGCAGTATCGCGCCCCGTCGTTCTCGATCTTTCGCGGGGTGATCGTCTGCCCAAGGATGAACGTCGAGGACGCCTGCGCGTTCTGCACGCCGGTTGCCGAAAATTTGGTGCGGCCACCAGCACTCGAAATTTCCGCAACCCCAGACACTCGCGCGGCGCACGTTTGACAGTTCCAGCGCGCGATTGACCCAACCTCCACATCCCCACTTTGGAGGGCGCACATCCCAATCGGGATGGTTATCGAACGAAACGAGAACGATCGGTCCGGCAATGCGACGCAATCGCAGCGCCGTTAAGTAGTGAAAGTCGCCTGATCCGTAGAGCAAAAACGGCGATGCGAGAATCGCCTCATGCTCGCGATAAAATTCCGCAACCAAACGTGGCGGGGCGGAGAAGCGCAGCCGCGGTCCCCACGCGCGCACATCAATCACAGGAAGACGCAACGGTTCCTGCCATGCGTCGTCCAGATTAAGATGAAGAGCGCGGCCAACCAAAAATCAATTGTGCGTCTGCCCAAGAACTTGAGCGTCGCTCGCTTTGGCGACGCGCAGATTTTCCTCGGCCTCTTTGTAATCGGGATTCAGGCGCAACGCTTCACCGAATTGAACAATGGCCTGAGAGATTTGACCCTGAGCGAGGTAAAGCCTGCCTAAACTATTGTGAGCGACTGCCAGCTTAGGATCAGCCCGAAGCGCCGAGACATAATGCATTTTAGCCTCCTCCAGATCGCCCTTTGCAAATAGCGCGTCAGCCAATTTAAGTTGAGCGTCGACATGATCGGGTTTGAGTTGAACCGCCCGCTGCAACTCGCTCACGGAATCATTTCCTTTTCCTTCTGAGGCAAGGAACAAAGCATGATTGTAATGCGCCTCGGGAGAATCCGGCAGGAGACGCGCCGCCGCTTCGTATTGAGGCCCGGCTTCGTCCCCGCGTCCGAGTCGCTGGAGCAAGCTGGCGTAATTGAAATGGAACTCGCCGTCGTTTGGCCGAAGTCGCAACGCCTCTTCCATGTGCGGTGCGGCCGCATCGAATTTGGCTTGCGCCGTTAAGACAACAGCAAGGTTCATATGCCATTTCGGATCAGCAGGATTGAAGCGGAGTGCGCTTTCATATTGTTTTTCCGCCTCCTCCCATCGGCCTTCTTTTTGCAGAGCCACGCCGTAATCAAAATGCTGTTTGGCGCCGCTCGGCACGTCCGCTACAAGCCATGCTCGCCGTTGGAGCTCTGGAACCATGAGGTGTGTCTGCCAAAACCAGAGCGCGCTTAACGGCACAACAAACACCGCCACCCATTTGAAGCCGTGCCAGGCCCAGCTGGGAAGAATGCCGCCCAGCGACACGTCGGCTGTTCCACCCGCAAGTCCGAGCGATTGGCGCGTGGAGCGCTCCCGGACTTTCCAAATAAATCCATCGTAATAAAAATGAAGCAACGTAGAAGCGGTCACGACGCCGGTGAGGATGCGTTTAACGGTCTCCATTCCGACATGGGCATTGAAGTAACTGACCGAGCCATAGGCGAACACAAGGCCCACATACAACCCAATGAGTGAACCACTCCGTCGAAAGACGAAACGCATGAATCCGCCGATGTTGCTATCCTTCTCCACACGATTGCGGTTGTAGATCCAGACCAGTGAGAGGTATTGCACGTCGTGGAAGACCTCGAACAACGCGATGCCGACAAGAATGTTCGCGACGAGATTATTGCAGTACCACCAAAATGCGATGCTGGTGACGAGCAAGGCAAGCTTCACGGGGTTAGGTCGCTTCCCTATGATCCACATCCTGCCGAAATGGAGGAGAAAAAGGCCCGAAACCGTGATAGCCGCAAAAAGGATAAACTGTTGACCGTGATGAATAACCGATGCGGGAATGAACGGCCCGCCACACATGTAGTACGTGTCGAGCGTATCGCTCAGACGGTATGGTGAAAGTGCCACCGCTGTGGCAAACCAGATTCCGCACATCGCAAAATCGAGCCGGCGCGTGAGGGAATCGAAAGTTCCCGTTTTGGCGTCATAGATGCGGCAGAACCCATAGGTTTGCATTAGTCCGTGCCAGACGCCCCAGAAGAAAACGACGAGCAAAATTCCTTTTAGGTCCCACCAGAAAAAGGCCACGCAAACCGCGAGAAGGAACAGCGGCGCGAGAATAAAGCGCCATTTGAACCGCTCAAACAAAGCTCGATCGCCATAGGCACGGATCATCCCCGGCAGGTGATGCCCCATTGCGCCAAACGCCGCGACGAAAAGATAAATGTCCTGCGGACGCCAGCGCGTCTGGGCCAGGGCAAAAACCGGCACTAATAATAGCGGAGTGCCGACGTACAGAATCAGGTCACGCCATGAATCCAAAATCCACAGGCTTTTCCTTGGCGCGGTCGCCGGAGCATCCGGCACGGTTTGAGGACGTGAAAATGCGCTGAGAAGCTGCATGAATTCGGCAGCTAGTTTTCCCTATCCTTCAGGGAAAATCAATCCCGCTCTCTGCACAGGGGACCGACCGGCATGTTTTGTGCGCGCAATCCGGGACTCGGACGCGAAAGCTAAAGTAGCCTTGAACAAAAACCAGATCGAAAAACTAAAGAAAGACGAAGAGGAACGCGATTTTTTTTGCCTCGTCAGTGACGCGTTCCGCGTTTTCGCGCGCCATTCCTCCATGATTCTCGGCAGCGCCTGGGCATTTGCCGGAGCTGTGCTTGTGATTGCCGTCTGGCTCCTCACTGGCCCCACTTTTCATTTTTCCGACACGTGGCAACTGATCATAAACACCGCCACGACCATTATCACCTTCCTCATGGTATTTTTGATTCAGAACACCCAGAATCGGGACGCCAAAGCAGTGCATCTGAAATTGGACGAGATGATCCGAGCGCTTAAAGGCGCGCGAAATCAACTTGTGGATCTGGAAGATCTCTCCGACGAGGAATTAAAGAAACTCGAAGAACAATTTCAACGGCTACGAAAAAAAGCGGAACATGACGGAACACGCTCTCGCAACGCCGAATCGGCTAAGTCTCGCTGAAAGAAAACGCGCTAGGAGGGCCCCGGCGCGCTTTAATTTGCTCTAACGCGACGGAGTCGGGCGTGGGTGCGGAGTCGGGTGCCGCGGTTGCGCCTCGAATGAACCGATATCGATGCGGCCGTTAAATACGCGAACGAAAGGAGAGCCTTGCTGATCGTAAGAAGGGGGCGGAGTGAAGCTGGGATCGCCAGCATTAATTGCAGCCCTGACGGCGATTCGATTTTGCTGTTTTTGCTCTACACACCAACCACAAAAATGGCAGCAAGCGATGAAATACCGGTCATTCAGGGCGCGACCAAGCTCCAACCGGGCGGCAAAGTTGGCCCATAGGCGGCACTGACATAAACGTTGTTATTCAGGTACCAGATCGCCGTCCAGCGAGTGGTGGAATTGTAAAGCAAATAATCCGGGTGCTCGTCAACGTTAAAATCAGCAACCCCCGATAGCACGTAGCCGCTGGTAATAGTCCGGCCGTAGGCAGCGCTCACGTACACATTGTTATTCAAATACCAGATGGCTGTTTGACGGGTGATTGCGTTGTAAAGCAAATAATCCAGGTTGCCGTCACCGTTAAAATCAGCAACCCCTGATAGCACGTAGCCGCTGGCAATAGTCGGACCATAGGCACCGCTAACGTACACATTGTTATTCAAATACCAGATCGCGGTTTGACGCGTGCTTGCATTGTAAAGCACGTAATCGGGTTTGCCGTCGCCATTGAAATCACCAACTGCCACTAACTGCCAACCGCTGGGCAACGTCGGACCGTAGGCGCCGCGGAGGTAGACCCTGTTGTTCAGATACCAGATCGCGGTTTGACGCGTGCTGGGGTTGAACAGCGCATAATCTGGGTGAGCATCTCTGTTGAAGTCGGCCACATCAACTACTGTCAACCCAGCCGGAAGACTCGGTGCATAGCCGCCGCCGATATAGGTATTGTTGTTCAGATACCAAACGGCTGTCGCTCGGCTGGCGGAATTAAAAAGGAGGTAATCAGTAAAACCATCGCCGTTGAAATCTCCTCGTGGGGCAGAGCCGCCGAATTCAAATGCGCCAACGTCCGGAACTCCCGCACGGCTATATCCGCGCTGGTCATGGGGTGGCGCAGCAGGATCACCGCGGTTGATAGCCGGGCTGCCGGATTGAAGAGCATGAGTTAAAGTTGGCCCCCCGTTATCGGCCAGAGGCCCTAGGAGCGGATCGATTGAAGCGGCGGGCGTACCAATTTGATCCGTAGGTTGCGAATTAATGACAGCGTCAGCATTGTTACCAATGATATTGTAGCCGGTCGAATCGAGTGTACCCCCGCCCGCACCTGTGAAGTCCGGTCCAATGGGAGCGCTGTTAAGAGCTATGATACTGCTGTCTGTTCTCGTAGACCCAACCCCATAAATCCCACCGCCGAATGCACCGTTTCCACCCGTGCAGAATTATGCGCGATGGTACTGCTCGTAATTTGAAGATTGCCACCATTCGAAATTCCCCCGCCTTCCCCCGTATCCAAACTCGTGATGCCCACCGCTGAATTGCCGCTAATCGTGCAGTTCGTGATAGTCATGGAACCTGAGTTGTGAACGCCACCACCAAGTGCGGTGGCTGGAAAGGGATCAAAGTAAACGGCAGAACATGTATTACCGCTAATGGTAGAGTTAGTGACAATTAATGAACCGCCCGACTCGTTCAATATCCCACCGCCTTCGGAAGACAACAGCCAGCCTGAGACGGAATTGTTACTAATCGTACAGCGCGTGATGGTCATGGTGCCATTTTCGTTCAGCACACCTCCTCCTCCCCCACCCAGCCCAGCATTATTGTCACTGATCGTACAACCCGTGATGGTCATGGTGCCATGGTCGTTCATCACACCTCCTCCTCCCGAAGAATCGGATGACACATTACCTGAAATGGTACAATCGGTCAGTATCAATACGCCAGCGCTCAGAATACCCCCGCCAGAGCCGCCAATGAAGCCATCTGAGATCGTGTCCCGGACATCGAAACAGTCACCGTGCTCGAGCTGATGTTGAAAATTCGAAAGTAAACAAAGTCGTGGTACTCCGCTGTTACGGTCAAGCGATTGGCTCCAGGGCCGGTGATGGTCAGGTTCTTGTCAATCACCAACTCGCCACTAGTTAGAGTAACAGTCGTAACGCTCGGGGCGAAATTGATTGTATCACCGGACGAAGCATTAAGGATCGCCTGCCGCAAGGAACCTGGTCCGCTGTCGTTTGTGTTGGTAACTGTGATGGTGGCTGCGCCAGTTTGCGTTGCCATTGCGCAAAGCAACAACACGCTAATTAGAGCAAAACGTATTTCCCTGATTCCGCTGTCCAATGAGATTCCGAACTGGTCCGAGATTTAGGATATCCTGTGGGCCGAGTCGAGCAAAAAATCGAAAAAGCAAATGACGCGATTGGACGCAGCTCCAAGTCGTCAATTGGCATCCGGCTTCTGAGCCTGGCCTCTTCGCAGGAAAACTTTGCCGCTGGGACATAACTTGAAAACTTCGCACCGGCTGCAATCAGGTTTTCGCGCATAACAACGGCGGCGGCCGTGCCAGATGAGCCAGTGACTCCAGTCTGTCCAATGCTCGCGCGGTACCAGCTTCATCAAATCACGCTCGATCTTTTCCGGGTCCTTGTGTTTCGTGAGACCAAGCCGCTGCGACAACCGGATCACGTGCGTGTCCACTACGATCCCCTCATTTTTGTGAAACGCGTTGCCCAGCACCACATTCGCCGTTTTTCGTCCGACCCCTGGCAACGCATTTAGCTTCTCCATTGTGTCCGGGACCTTTCCGCCGTGTTCGTCCGCAATTGCGCGCATGGCCCCGCGAATACTTTTGGTTTTACTACGAAAGAAACCTGTCGATTTAATTGCACTTTCGAACTCGGCCTGCGGCGCATTCGCGTAATCTTTTGCAGTCCGATATTTCTTGAACAACGCAGACGTGACCATATTGACCCGCTTGTCCGTGCATTGTGCCGACAAAATTGTGGCGACGAGTAATTGGAGTGGATTTCGAAAATCCAACTCGGTATGCGCATTCGGGTAAACTTTTGGGAATGCTTTGATTAATTGTTTCACCCGCTCGCGCGCAGTCATATGCTTGGCACTATCAACATTCTTCGCGTTGTCATCCTGAACGTAGTGAAGGACCTCTCACAACGATGATCGATCACGCAAGGAAATTTGTGTATTCAAAACTTCGATTGTGAGGTCCCTCGCTCCGCTCGGGATGAAGGGCTGCCATCCCGCCAAATAAGCGCACGTGGGGTTCCCAAGCTTTCATCTGGGTATTATTCTCCCGGCCTGCTATGGATTTCAATTCAAACGATGGACGAACGAGCCACTGAACACATTGACCGCCGCCCCATCGCGACGCGCGATCGAAAATGGGCGCAGGACGCGACGGCCTGGCTCGTGTCACGAAATGTTTCACCGAATGCAATTTCAATTGCCGGCATGTGTGCATGCATTATCGGAGGCATCGCCCTCGGCTTAACTTCAATTGTTGATTACCGAATCCTGTGGCTCATCGCCGCGCTTGGCGCCCAATTACGGCTGACTGCCAACATGCTCGATGGAATGGTTGCCATCGCTTCCCGGCGCACGTCGAAAACCGGTGAACTCTACAACGAGGTCCCAGACCGCATTTCCGACGCGGCCGTTTTTATTGGAGCCGGCTTCGCATGGGGCGGAAATGTTACACTCGGTTACATCGCAACCATTCTGGCCATCTTCACCGCTTATGTTCGTGCAGCAGGAAAAATTGCCGGATCGCCTAACGAGTTCTGCGGGCCAATGGCGAAACAACATCGCATGCTCGTCGTCACCCTCATCTGTGTTTATGCAGCAATCACGCCACGGTTCTGGCAGATGATTGCCTTTGGTGATTTGCGGATCGGTCTGATGACCTTGGGCCTTGCCGTGATCGTTGTAGGCTGTGTTATCACGGTTATTCGTCGCGTAGCCCGAATCACACACGCGCTAGGAGCCTGATGACGTACTCAACCATGCCGCGTTGCTGTCCATTTTTCGTCTCTCCAAGGCGCGAGGAGGGCGCATACCCGCGGATGTCTGTAACCGACGAGCAACGCCGGAGAGGCGAAAAAGCGATGCAAGCCGGAGGGCGAGGACGCTTTGGGCCGGCTGGCGGCGTTGCTCGCTCCTTACAGGTCACCGTGGACATGCTCGTCGCTCGCGTCTTGCCTTCCAGCCCAAAGCGTTCTCGCGCGACATGGCTGAGTACTTCATCAGACTCCTAAATGAGTGAGGTCACCCGCGAACGGCTCTTTGGATTTCGGCACGCCTTTGACGATCGTGTGACCGTTGTCCTTGCGACAACAGCTCTCACTCTGTTCCTGTTAGCACCACTGCTCATTTTTATCGTAACGCGTGCGGCCAACAGCACCGCGGATAAAAGAAAGGAGCTGTGGGACCGTTATCGATCCTGGATTTGGCTGGCACTGTTCATCCTGATTCCCATTCTGGCAGGCGGGTTTTGGACGATTCTTGCCGTGGCCACGCTTAGTTTCCTTTGTTATCGGGAATATGCCCGCATCACAGGCTTGTTTCGGGAACGAACCATCAGTCTCATCGTCGTTATCGGCATTCTCTTACTCACGTTCTCGGTCTTGGATAATTGGTATCGACTCTTTGTTGCCTTGTTTCCGCTGACAGTCGCCCTGATCGCCATCGGCGGATTGATCCCCGATCAACCCAAGGGCTACATTCAGCGCGTCGGCCTCGGCGTGCTCGGGTTCGCTCTTTTCGGAAGCGCGCTCGGCAACCTTGGCAACATGGCAAACGATTGGAACTACCGCCCAATTCTCTTGCTGATCATCTTCGCCGTGGAACTTAATGACATCTTTGCCTACATCTGTGGCAATTTATTTGGTCGTCGAAAATTTGTCCCCAACACCAGTCCGAACAAAACAGTAGGAGGCGCGCTTGGAGCAATCGCGCTAACGACGCCACTCTTTGCCCTTGGCGCACATTTTGTCTGGTTTACCACGGCGCTTGACACGCCCGTGCGCCTGTTCGGCCTTGGCATCATCGTCAGCGTGGTAGGTCAATTCGGCGATCTGATGCTGTCGTCGATCAAACGTGACCTCGGGCTCAAAGACACCTCAAAACTCATTCCTGGACATGGCGGCATTCTCGACCGGTTCGATAGCCTGATTCTTGTTGCGCCTGCCGTGTTTCATTATGTCAATTACTTTGTCGGTTTCGCTGTCGGGCAACAGCAACAATTTTTCACTGGCTGGAAAATCTGATGGAACCCTGGAACCTCCAGCCAGCCCACGACACGGGCCTGACTCCAAGCGAACGGTTTCGCAGCGTACGACGCGAAAGCGGACTTCTCGAAAGCCTTGCGCACCATGCTTGTTTTTCACTGCTGCGAAGTTATTTCGCGATCGCACACCGACTAACGATCGTCGGCCGCGAGAACCTGCCGGCGCACGGGCCGTTTGTGCTCGCAGCGAATCATTGCAGTCACCTCGACGCACTGGCCCTTGGGGCGGCACTCACTCCCCGCCATCGCGAACGCGCCTTCCCCATCGCCGCGGGCGATGTCTTCTTCCAAACGAAAATGACCAGCACGTTTTCGGCAATCATGCTCAACGCATTGCCGATGTGGCGAAAGAATTGCGGCCCGCACGCCCTTACGGATTTGCGCCAGAAATTACAGGAAGAAAAAGCAATCTTCATCATCTTCCCGGAAGGTGGACGCAGCCGCACTGGCTCGATGATGCCTTTCAAGCATGGACTGGGAATGCTGGTGGCAGAAACCAACGTGCCAGTTGTGCCATGCGGCCTTATTGGAACATTTGACGCTCTGCCGGCAGAGCGAAATTTTCCCCGACCTGGTGCGATCAAGTTAGCTATTGGAAATCCACTCCAGTTTGGATCAATAGCTAATGACCGCTCGGGCTGGTCGCAGATTGCGAAGAGCATTGAGTCCCGTGTCCGCGATCTGATTGGTCAGTCTCGCGCGGCGTAACCAGCGAGTTTCTGTTCCAAATGTGGTGGAACATGGGCGACGATCATTGCATCGCTCCCTTCATAGCGCAGCTCTAGCACGTGGCCGACTCGATGGATCTCGGCGATTAACGCGGATTCATTCGATGGAATACGAAACCGCGAGCGCAACCGCCACGAGCTGAGCGCGTCTTCCAACGCGTGCACCAGTTTGTTAACGCCTTCTCCCGTTCGCGCAGAAATTGCGACGCTCCCAGGAAATCGTTTCAGGTACGAATCGGCCAGCTCTCGATTAGGCAGGTTATCGATCTTGTTAAACACGATCAGAGTTTGCTTGCCGTAGGCATCCAATTCCTTGATCACGCCATCGACTGCTTCCATCTGCTCGTCCACCCGGGAATGACTCAAATCGACAATATGAATGAGCAGGTCGGCTTCGCTCACTTCTTCCAGCGTGGCCTTAAACGACTCGATCAGTGTGTGAGGAAGTTTTCGCAAAAACCCGACTGTGTCGGTGAGAAGGACGCGCTGTTTGTTAGGCAAAACAAAGCTGCGCGTGGTCGGATCAAGCGTCGCAAAAAGTTTGTTTTCGGCAACGACATCCGCGCCCGTGAGCAAATTCAGCAGCGTGGATTTGCCAGCATTCGTATAACCAACCACTGCGGCGACAGGCCATTGATGTCGTTTGCGTCCTTCGCGCTGGATTGCGCGCGTTTTGCGCACTGCTTCGAGCTCTCGCTCAAGCCGCGCTATTCGTTCCTGCACGCGCCGGCGATCAACTTCCAATTGTGTTTCGCCGGGCCCACGGGTGCCGATCCCACCGGTCTGGCGTGACAAGTGATGCCACATCCGGGTGAGACGCGGCAAAAGATATTGCAACTGAGCCAGCTCAATTTGCAATCGACCTTCGCGGCTGCGGGCGCGCTGCGCAAAGATATCGAGAATCAACTGCGTTCGATCGAGTACCTTGCGCGCGAACAAATTCTCCAGGTTACGGCCCTGCGCAGGCGAAAGCTCATCGTTAAAAATCACCGAGGTCACCTGCTGATTCTGACAAGAATCCTTGATCAACTCTGCCTTGCCGCGACCGATGTAATACGGAGCCGTCGGTTTCGGCAACTTTTGCGTGACTGTATCGACGACTTTGGCGCCCGCGGAGCTCGCCAATTCGCGCAGTTCTTCGAGCGAATCCTGCAAATCCCATTTCGAGACGCCTTCCTTTTCCAGGCCAATCAGGAGCGCACGCTCCTGCGTTCTCTGCGGACGCGTTTCGATCATTCCTTTGCGCGAACCCCTGAAAACGTTAGTCGCTCCGAAAGCATTCGGAGCAATATTCCTGCTTCGTTGTGAGTAAGAAGCGACAAGTTCAGCAGTGAAAAATTAGTTTGTCGCCGAAACCAGGTCAACTGTCTTTTGGCATATCGGCGCGTTGCCTGCTGAATCGCAACGACACATTGCGTGATCGTAATTTTGCCATTGAGCAATTGATGAATTTCGCGAAAACCGATCATTTGCGATGCAGTTGCACTCACCTGTCCGGCGGCGCGCACTTCTTCGATGACGCCGTTTTCAAACATTGCTTCTACTCGCTGATTGATGCGGGCATAAAGCTCTTCTCGATCGCGAAAAACGAAGACACCTGTAGCCGCTTCGCTGTGCGAAGCGCCACGCGGACTTGCCATGACACGCGTGCGCCGCGCCTCGCCGAGCGAGGCGGCTACAGGCCATTGGTCACGCTGCGCGGACGCTGGTTTCCCGGTGAGTAAACAAATCTCCAAGGCGCGGACGACGCGACGGCGATTCTTCATGTCGATCTTCCCCGCGGCTTCGGAGTCGAGTTCAATAAGTCGTGAGCGCAATTCATCCAAGCTCATCGCGTTCAATTTTTCTCGTAGCTTTGGATCCGATCCGGGCAGTGGCGACAGTCCGTGGGTAAGAGCTTTGATATAAAGCCCGCTACCGCCAACAACGATTGCGACCTTGCCGCGCGAATGAATTTCTCCAATCACGCGCAACGCCGCGCGCCGATATTTTTCAACATTCATCTCTTCGTGAGTAGACAAAGTGCCGATCAGATGATGCGGAGCCTTGGCCAGTGTTGAAACGTCCGGTTTTGCAGTGAGGAGATCGAGCCCACGGTAAATTTGAAACGCGTCGGCGCTGACAATTTCCGCGCCAATTTCGCTCGCAACATCGGCGGCCAGCTCCGATTTCCCCGTTGCAGTTGGGCCAACGATAAAGAACGAGCCCCTCATCAAATCGAACTTATTGAGTCTCCGGTGACACTAGCACAATAAAAGCGTTGCGAAGTCGCCTTGTACTCCCCCATAAGCACGGGACTTAAAATCCGGTTGGCCGCTGCTTAGCGCCAAAGGCGCAGGAAGTCATCGCCAGCCTGGGGCAGCGCCCCAGGATCCATGGCACCCCAAAATTCCTCGAGCGCTGAAAGCGCGGCTCAGTTCACGACGTATTCTCAATTCTTGGCGCAACGGTGAATCGCGCTTTCAGCGCCCGGGTCGTTGCTAATTGAATGCCTGGGGCGATGCCCCAGGCTAGGGGCGAGATAGCGCCGTCGGCGCTAACAAAACACGCTTGGGGGCTGCCCTCGCCTTTGCCCTTTCTGAGCCATCTACAGGCTTGATTTTCGCGCGAGTTTTTACTTTGATCGCATTGTGAGCCCTGCTGGGGATGAAGTCACTTCAGCGACCGCGTTTGGTCCGGTGGTTGCCGGAGAACACGCCAGGGCGGCGTTTACGACTACCCACTGGAGCGTCGTGCTGGAGGCGCAAGGTGAATCGCCAGCGGCAAAAGAAGCGCTCGAAAAGCTTTGCCGCATTTATTGGCGACCCATCTATAGCTTCGTGCAGCGACAGGGCGTTACGCCAGAAGAGGCAGAGGATATTACCCAGGGGTTTTTCGCGTCGCTATTCGAGCGGGGAAGTCTGAGTGCTGTCCGCAAGGAAAAGGGCCGGCTGCGTTCTTATTTGCTTGGGGCGCTGAAGTATTTTCTGGCCGACGAGCAGCGTCGCGCGATGGCAATCAAGCGAGGAAAAGGACAGCGGCTCGTCCCATTGGAAGAACTGCGTGCTGAGAACCGAGTCGAGATGGAACCATCCGATCCAGTGACTGCCGAGCAAATTTACGAACGCCGCTGGGCCTCGACGATGCTGGAACGCGTGCTCAACTTGTTAAAGGATCAATACCGCGCCGGGGGCAACACGGCATTGTTTGATTCTTTGAAGCAATTGCTCCCGGACGAACCCGACGCGCCCTCGCAAGCAGATATTGCTGCGCAGTTAGGCATGACCGAAAATGCGGTCCGGCAAGCGTTCCACCGATTTCGGCAGCGCTACCAAGAGCTATTGCGAGAGGAAATTGCTCACACGGTTGCTACGCCCGGCGATATCGAAGATGAATTGCGCCATCTTATCGCCGTCGAGCGGACGTAAGGACACGAACTATCACTAAGGCAACAGACACGAATTACACGAATTATCACGAAGGTTTGAGGCAATCGATTGGTGTGAATTCGTGGAATTCGTGTCTCAGTTGGTGCGGATTCGAGAAATTTGTGTCTTAGGAACGTTCCTCGGTGACTGTCGCCGACGTAAGAGGCATTAGGTGCAGACGAGCGTAACGTGTGAGAGAATTTTACGAAGTACAACAGGGAGAGTGCGCGAGCGACTCTCCAGCCATGATCAGGATAATCAGAATTTGCCGAAAGTGCGGTGCAAAAATTCTTTCCGACGCGCCGGAAGGGCTTTGCACCGGTTGTGTGCTCGAAACAGCACTCGGGATCTTGCCAGATGCTGTAGCCGGGGGCGATGACCCCGGCCAGCCGGCATCATCGATGCCGGCTACAGCCCATGCCGCGGCGCTGCTGGGAGAGCTAGGTGACTACGAGTTACTAGAGCAAATCGGTCGTGGCGGTCAGGGCGTTGTCTTTCGTGCCCGGCAGAAAAGTCTCAACCGCATAGTTGCGTTAAAAGTCATTGGACTTGGTCAATGGGCCACGAAAGCGCACCTCAAGCGCTTCCGCCTGGAAGCTGAAGCCGCGGCAAGCCTCGATCACCCGTGCATCGTTCCCGTCTACGAGGTCGGCGAGCGTGAAGGGTCATGCTACTTCAGCATGAAATTCGTCGAAGGCGGACAACTCGACGCAGTTGCCAGCCGCGAAACGATGCCGCCTAGGCGCGCCGCGGAATTAATCGCCAAAGTGGCGCGCACTGTTCATTACGCTCACGAGCACCACATTCTTCATCGCGACATCAAACCGGGGAACATCCTGCTTGATCAAAAAGGCGAACCACATCTCACGGACTTTGGGCTGGCGCGCCTTGTCGAGACAGAGAGCACTGTTACCCGAACGATGGAAGTTTTGGGTACGCCCAGTTACATGGCGCCGGAACAAGCCGTGGGAAACAACGCGGCCATCTGCAGTGCCACAGACGTTTATGGACTTGGCGCAGTGCTGTACCAATTGCTCACAGGTCATCCGCCTTTTGCCGGTGGAACGAGCTACGAGACTATCAAGTTGCTACTGGACACCGAACCACGAGACCTGCGTTTGTGGAATCCGAAAATAGATCGCGATCTTTCCACGATTTGCGTCAAGCGTCTGGAGAAAGATCCGCAGCGCCGTTATCCTTCAGCCCTCGCGCTGTCCGAAGATTTGGAGCGTTGGCTAAAGCACGAACCCATTCGTGCCCGCCGCTCCGGAGTTTTCACTCGAGGAAGGAAATGGGTGCAGCGCAATCCTACCAGTGCGCTCCTGGCAGCGGCTCTAGTTGCTTTCGCTGCGGCGGTTGAATGGAATATTTGGAAAAGCGAACTAGTCCGTGGCCCAGTGACAACCGGCATCGCGGTGCTGCCGTTCGACAACCTGAACGAGCAGAAAGAGAACACGTCCTTTGCCGATGGTGTGCAGGACGACATTTTGACCAAGCTGGCGAAGATCGCCGATCTCAAGGTCATCAGCCGCAATAGCGTGATGGAGTACCGCGGCAAGCGAAACGTGCGCCAGATTGGGGATACACTCCGCGTGTCTCACGTTCTGGAGGGAAGCGCACGCAGGAGCGGTGACCGGATTCATTTGAATGCGCAGTTGATCGACACACGCACCGACACCCACGTTTGGGCCGAGGAATATGACCGCAATCTGAATGATTTGTTCGCCATCCAAGCTGAGATCGCGCAAAGAGTTGCCGAGCGCCTTCATGCCAAGGTGACAGCTAGTGAGAAGGCGTCTATTGAAGAGCGACCAACTCAGGACTTGGTCGCCTATGATTTTTATGTCCGTGCTGTCTCCCTAATTTACAACGCCCAGCTGCCCTCCCAGTCGAATTTCGTGGATCGTTCCGAGGCTGTGGACCTGCTTAACAAAGCAATTGCTCGTGATCCCAACTTCTTTCTCGCCTATTGCCAGCTAGCCTTTGCGCACGATTTGATTTATCAGCAAGAGACCGACCACACCCCCGCTCGCTTAGCGATGGCAAAGGCGGCCATAGATTCCGCATTTCGAGTGAGGCCGGATTCGGGGGAAGCGCACTTGGCGCTGAGTTGGCATCTCTACTGGGGATATTCCGATTACGCTCGCGCCCGCGCCGAACTTGCTCTTGCTCAACAGAGTTTGCCCAATCATGCGCAAGCCTTTGAGTTGGCTGGATTGATCGACCGGAGACAAGGTCGCTGGGCTGAGGCCACACGCAATCTCGAGCGCGCATGTGAGCTCGATCCTCAAAATATCCCTTACCTTATTGCCCTCGCAACGACCTACCTGCGGTTGCACGACTACGATCAAATGGCCAGAGTTATGGATCGTATCATTGCACTTGTGCCAGACCGCAACAAACCGCGGATCATTCGTGCGAGCATCGAACAAGATAGGCGAGCGGACACACGACCTTTGCGTGCTGCAATTGAGAAGGCCCTGGCCAATGAACCAGGAGCAGCGGAAGATCCATTTATTGCGGGGCAACGCTTGAATGGGGCTTTGCTCGATCGCGACTTGGACGCCGTTAGTAGCATTGCGGCGGCGCTTCCCTTGAAGCAGACGCTCGACGCCGGGTTCAATCAAGGTAGCCGTGACTTTTGGCTAGCCGTAGTTGCTCGCTTGAAAGGAGACGCGTTGGCTGCGCGCGCTGGCTTTATGAAGGTGCGCACAAAGCTGGAGGAAGAGCTATCTGTTCACCCTGATAACATGGGTCTGCTTTTTGATCTCGGGCTGATCGATGCAGCTTTGGGAAAAAAAGAAGAGGCGCTGAGCGAAGGCCGACACGCGATGGAACTGGGTGCGCGCGCGCTGCCCACCGCCCAAGACCCGATGTTCGGGCAATCTACTAATGAGGCATCCGTAAAAAAGTCCTTTGCCATGATTTGTGCCTGGGCGGGCGAACCTGACCTGGCCGTTGAGCAGCTCGAAGCCGTCACTAAAATTCCGGGCGGTCCAAGTTATGGCGAATTGCGCTTGGATCCGATGTGGGATCCATTGCGCGGTGATCCGCGCTTTGAAAAAATCGTCGCCTCGTTAGCACCGAAAGAAATGGTTTCCAAATAATGCTCCTAGTTCTCCGAGCAGAAAGAATGGTTGGAAATGCGGCTACGCCGCCGGATTTTGCTTTGTTGTTAGGCAGGATTCTTGCGCCTTCGGCTATGGCTATCGTCTTGACGACAAGACGATCCACCTTAGCCACCACTATCCACTAAGCGCGTTAGCCTGGATTTAGCTTGCACGTACTCGCTTCGCCAGCGCAGACTGGTCGCAGGCCAGAAGAACAACTGGCAATGAAGAGTAGCGTAACCATACCCCCAGTAACTCAAATGGCACTCGCCGTTGTCGGCGGTAGCCTATTGATCGCTCGCGAGATTTCCGCTCAAGCGCTTGTATCGGCGGTGGTGGCATCGCCGCCTCCGGCGCAGGTGACAACGAGCGCGACGGCCGAAGTGGAACGTATCATTATCACTGGCTCGAACATTCCCACAGCTGAAGAAGTCGGCCCAAATCCGGTGGACACGTATCGTCCGGCAGATATCGAAAAACTGGGCATTCGCAATGCAACGGACCTAACAACTTTTCTGCCCCAGCAAGCGGGCGGAGCTATGAACCAGAACTTCGGCGCTAGTGGAGACGGCACGGTTCAGTTCAACCTGCGCGGATTGTTGGCCAAAGAAACCCTCGTGCTGGTGGACGGAAAACGTGTCGCCCTTGGTTCGTTGAACGCCGTCGGGTTCAGCGGGGGTGTGGACATTAACCTGCTTCCGTTTCCGATGATTGATCACATCGACATCTTGAAGGACGGCGCTTCGGCTGTGTATGGCTCGGATGCGATCACCGGCGTGGTTAACTTCTTTTTGATACACAAGTTTCGTGGGCTGGAGATCGGGGGCAGTTACGGGAACACAAACCTCGGAGCGTCCAACGACATGGGCGAATGGGAGGCATGGCTCAAAGCCGGCACGGGAGATGACAAGACTGACATTGTAGTGATTGCTGATTTCTGGGAACGTACCGGCGGTCTGTTTAGTCGTGACAGGGACCTAACGGCGAACGCGTTTTACATACCCTGGGGAGGATTTGATGATCGCGACTTTGTTGGATCTGGCACCGTTAGAAATCGCCGGTTGCTTCCAGGCATGTTTTTCGGCCCTGGCGGTACACCGTTACCCGGCGTGAACACGCCCCTTCCGCACTCGGCACCGAATGTGGCGACTTCGCCATTTTATAAGACACCCGCTTATCCCCCCTTCTTCTTCGGCATTCCCAAAGGGCCCGGTTTCATTAATCGCAATGCATATCCCGGTGCGCCCGGTATCATCGGCCCGCATGCGTCCCAATTCCGTCCACAGACCGGCACTGACTATAAGGGAGGTGGTGATTATTGGTTCTATAACTTCGCGGCTATAACGCCAGAGCTTCCTCCGGCTGATCGCCAAAATCGTCGCCTCCCTCGCGCCGAAGGGGAATTTAACCGCGGATCCCGCGGATAACATCCGCCTTCGCGCGAGGCTACGGCGGGACAGGCGGATGTTTTAGAATGTGGACCTGCTGCGCCGCTTTTCTTCTGCACACTGAATACCTACCTACGCAAGGCTACGCTGCGGCAGACGCGAAACGACGCGGCAACTTGAGCACCAGCTACCTATTTCGTTCTTCTGTGTGTTTCGTGGGCGCCATCTGTTTGGATGAAATCATCCGCGATATCTGGGTAATCAGCGGTTCTTAGGGTTTCTGCATTTTCCGCGTAACGCACCGGCAAATTTTGCGAAGTACCTAAGTGAACGGCCAGACATGACTTCCCATTGTGGGGAGCCAAAAAAGGCCCAACCAACAAAACCTAAATAGAAAGAACTAACACTTATGAAAACCAAATTAGTTAAGAGCATAATGGCTCCCTTAGTGGTCGCCTGTGCGTTAATCCCTCTGTTTGCCACAGCAATCGAGCCCAGGGGAGGCACGCAAGGCGGAAGAATTCAAGGGGTGTGGGAGACGCAGATAACTCTAAACGATTGCGCAGGTCACGTGATAAGGAGCTTCCAGGGAATGCTGACGTTCCACCAGGGAGGAACCTTGATGGATGGCACCACCACACCACCGGCTTTGAGGGCGCCTGGAGAAGGTGTTTGGCGCCATGCCACTGACAATACCTTTGCGTTTCGCATCAAAGCCTTCAGCTTTAATGCTCAGAACGTTTTTACTGGCTGGTCGATCATCGCGGGGGAACTAACCGTGGATTCGACGGGGGACGCCTTTGCGGGGCCTGCAACCGTTGAGATCTATGATCCAAACGGCGTCTTAATTTCAACTCTCTGTGCTGAGGCTACTGGCACGAGATTCGAGTTCTAACCGATCATGGGTTTTGGCGCGTTCCATCCGCGCCAAACCCAGCTTTGGCAAATTGAGACTGATGCCGTCGGGTCGTCGCTCGTTCTAAGCATTAGGACAAGGAAATCCAGAAGGTGAACGCTCAGACTGGACCTAACAAGACTGCGCTGCGGGTA